>Ga0070699_100005506_pt1 | contig 11101 bp, 13 predicted proteins | sample KBSK1503metaG_FD_65473 | JGI IMG/M metagenome (GOLD analysis project Ga0070699, IMG submission 65473) | Corn, switchgrass and miscanthus rhizosphere microbial communities from Kellogg Biological Station, Michigan, USA - KBS K1-50-3 metaG | ecosystem: Host-associated > Plants > Roots >...
AGGCGAGGTATCCCGGGCTATCGCGCGGGATGACGAGACCCACTCGGGAGAGACGCGGGATGGCCTCCTTCAGCAGCGACAAGTGCTTGCTGCCCACCTGGGTGGTTTGCGTCTGGACTCCGGTGACGTTGCCGCCAGGTCTGGCGAGGCTTGCGGCGAGGCCCGCTGCCACGAGATCAGTCGCCGCGACCGAGACGATCGGGATCGTGCGGGTCACCTGCTGCACGAGGGCCGCGCTTATCACACCTGGAACATAGAGGACATCCGCACCCCACCGAATCAACTCCGAAGCCATGTCTGGAATCCGCTCGTACTGATCACCATAGATGCGGCGCTCAAGAAGGAAGTTCTGCCCGTAGACCCATCCAAGTTCCCGCATTCGGTCGTAGAACCACCCCTGACCCGCCGGTCTATCCGCCGGTATGTCAAAGATGGCGCCGATCCGCCAGACCTTCCCCGGTTGCTGCCCCTCGGCGGCGAGCGGCGCGGCGAGGAGGCCGCTAGTGATCACGCCAAGGAAGGTTCGTCGCTCCATCACCGGGCCTCCGCGCTCAATTGTGGATCAGTCCACTGCTGGATGCGGTCTTGTTCGTGAAGACGCTCCTCCGGCCACTTCCCGTCCGGCACGCCCGAACCAGCGCCGAAGCCAACGGAGAAACCGTCTCATGGCAGGGGCTATCGTAGTCGAAGGCCGATGGGTGGGCCACCACGCGCGTCGAGTCCCCCTCGGCGCTTGTGGCGTGTTACGGACGGCGGCGGAGGTGGCGAGGGTGAGCAGGCAGAGGAGGGCGAGTGGGGATGCGGGCAGTCATGGCTCTAACCTGACCACCATCCGAGTCTGGCCGCATCCCGCCGCGCACGGTCCGTCCTCGACGACGTAGCCGGTGTACTTCCGGAACTTGGAGCGCATGAGCCCGGCGACGCGGATGCTATCCTCTGGCGACGTGAGTCCGGCGGCCTGGGCGAGGCACTCGGCGCAGTAGTTCTTGCCGGACTTCGCGGACAGGAGCGGAAGTTACGAGCCCGAAGGGGCGGCCTCTCGATGGCGGCCCCTCCCCTTCGGGTGAGTGCCGGGCGCGGCTCGTCAGGAGCCCTCCCGTGCGAGGGGCTGGGGTCAGGGGCTCACGCGGCCCAACTTCAACGGCGCGGCGCTGTGGGAGCCGTGGGCGCTGTTGGCGGTGCACCAGGGCCTCCAGGCACGATCTTGATGCCGTCCTCGGTGAGGACCTTCACAAGCTTCTGTCTGATCTGGATGTTGTCCTGCTCCGTCTGGGCGTAGGCAATCGGCGCATAAATCCGCCGCTTGAGATAGTCCACGGTGTAGCTGTAGCCAACCCTAGCTCCCATCGCCTGATACAGTACGACTCTCAGGTCTGACGCTCGGTCGGCCCATCCAGGGTTCGTCATTGGTGTCACCATGTGGTCCAGAAGCGCCCGCCACGCTTCCCGGATGGCTGCGTCCCCACGCCGGTTGAACACAATATCAATGGAGTTGAGCGCCTGAACATGAGCCGGGGCGAGTATCGAAGCTCGGGTGGACATCAGGGTCAGGAACAACCTGATTCTCTGATTCCGCCTCTCGCGTAACCAGTCCAGCAGTCGCTGAGCGAACAGGGCCAAGACCGGGCCGACGACGATAGCGGCGACGGTAAGCCACTCAAACCAGGCTGGTAGTCTAGTCATTCCCCCTCGGCTCACGCGGGTTCACGGTGTCGGCCTCCGCCTTCCCGCAAATCTGATCGGCGGCTTTGTATCCCGACTCTTGCAATTCATAGGTCACCGGATCGTAGCGCGTCTGCTGAATCAAGCCGAAGTCTGCTAGCTCGTTTAGTGCGGCCCGCCAGCGCGAGGTGTCCCTATGGCTGTTTGGGTCATTTAGCGTTCGGCCTTCCGTCTGGATCGCGTCTCCGATATTCACTGAGAAGATAAGGACTCTGCCGCCTCCGTCCGCCGCCGCCATCGCGCACAGAACTTCCTTCGCCGTGGCGCTGATCGTGACTTGTCGAGTGCGGACGGAGTCGCCGTCGGGTACTTCGCGTGGCGCGCTCGCGGGCGCTCCGATCAGATCACGAACGTTGTGCGCGAGCTGGCGAGAGAACTTCTCGCGAAACTCGGGGAGGGACCCGTAGCTCTCAAGGAGCCCGCGTTGCCGACACGACTCACGGAATTCCCGGAGTGCTTGATATTGAGTCTGATCGACGCGGCTGGGCGGAAGCGGTGCGTCCGAGAAATAGAGCATGGTGGGTTTGCCGCTCGCCGCATGCCTCTCTATTTCTTCGACGGTGCCGCTGCGGGAGGTACCGGTTGGCGTCCCAATGCGGGTCCAGAACACCGCGACAAGAATGTCCGCGCGGTCGAGGACCTGTCGATTGATGACTTCCTGCGCGGGTCCCGCCAGCGACGGTGCCGCGTCGGTGTCCCACGAGAGGGGAAAGAGTACTACGGCGCGGTCCTCTGCGTGCACGGCGTTCCAGTCGGCGATAACAGCGCGAATGACGCCACGTTCCGCCTCAACATCACTCGGGCCAGCGATCATGACCCTATACACTTGGGCACTGAATGGCACGGTTGTCTCCCCTTACTCCTCTGTCCGGGCCAGCGTCTTGATGACCTCCCGTACCGCGACAGTCTCAAGATGCTCGGACACGTCGGGCCAGTTGTGCCGTCGCAGCCGTCGGAGGGGTGCCCGTGGTCGGGGAAGGTAACGCTCTCAAGACTGTCTCTTGCACTCATGGCACCGGATGACCATTGCACCCCCTCTTTTAGGGAAGTCTTCGGCTGGATCATTCTGGCACGCTACGTCACTTGGAACGAAATGTCTGAGAGACCACGCCGAGGGGATGTGCTTACTGGGTAGATCGGGTCCCTCACGGCTTGGCTGGCGGGGTGGTTGTCATGCCTCCCGAAGATGCTTGATGATCCGGTCAAGCCCCCAGCAAGGGGAGATGAACGTCACGTCGGGGAAGTCGTCTTGAAAGTCCTCGATGTCGTCCTCGGGGCAGAGCCCGACGATCACGTCGGGATAGTCGAACGCGACGTCCCCCACAACTCTCCACTCCCGTTCCCAGTGGAAATCGTGCGCGCCGCCGGTGGCTGTCTTGCCGAAGATGGTAATGAAGGGCAAGAGCTTCGTGATCGAGCTGTCCTCGAAACCTTCCTCTGCCGCCTTGTGGAACAGCTCAAGAGCGGCGTCCTTCAGCTCATCGTGGTAGTAGGTGTTGATGTACAGGGCCGGGTTGCCCCCCTTGCTGCCGATGAACTCTTTGGTGAAGACCAGACCGTAAGGCTCCAACTCGACTCCGCGCCCCTCGATCGGACCGATGAACAGCCGGACCTGGTGAAGGGGTGCTTCAGTGAAGCAAACCACGTTGAAGTGTTCCTCATCGTCCTCGTTATTCAGGAGGTGGCCGAATAAGCAGTGGGGCTTGGCCGCCTCAAGGGACCGCGCATCCAGAATCTCCTGCAACACCCTGCGAGCAGATTTGGCTCCTTGAGCACGGGTCAAGTGCATCAGGAACGTCGAGTAGTCTGCCCGGCTACTGAGGACCTCTTCAATGCTCGGCACGGGGAGTCCCTACCGGCCCCGCAGACGCCGGATTCGATCCGGTGTAGAGGGGTGCGTGTCGAACCATCCACCGCCTTGCGCATGGCGTGCTATCAAGTCGAGCATGGCTGCCATCACGTCCCCCGGCTGTTTGTAGCCTTCCTTGCGGAGAATCGCGACGCCGACCGCATCGGCCTCGTACTCTTGTGCTTGCGTCAACTTCGGACGAGTGAAGGCAACGACGAGCTGTCCAACTTCTGCTCCGCTCTGTGCGCCCGAGTTCTTGTCCAACAGAGAGCCGAGGACGGCGAGGCCGCCCACGATGCCCATGTCCCGGAGTGCACCCATCTCAACATGGCGTTTCACGGCGTGTCCCATCTCGTGCGCCATGATCGCGTCTAGCGCCCATTGCGGTATATCGAGGAAGTCTTCATCTGCGACGAACAATCCCTGACCGCCGTAACGACCTCCGCATCCGCAATTGCTGGCCACGACGAGTCGGAGTGCCTTGAGGTCGGTCCCGGTCGCTTTCGCCGCCCGGACCACCGCAATGACAGCCTTTCGATCAGACGGGTCATTCACGTTCGGCAGTCGGGAAGCCAGCTCTTGAGCGTGAACGACACTGGTCGAGGCAAGTAGGGCGAACGCCGTCACGCCGGGGGCCAAGGCCACGAGTCGTTTCATGGGCAGGGTTCTCCTCGGAGGGGTCAGGCAGCAAGAGGAGCGCCATCAGACGAGGCGAGGATAATCAGACGGTTGCGAGACTCGTCACCGCCTGATATTGACGGCGAGCGTCACGACACGTGACCGGGCCGGGGACCCGATCCAATGGCGGGACGGGAAGATGCGCTTACTGCGTGAGGCGAGCGGAAGGGACGTGTGCTTACTGGGGGGTGGGTGCCCTTACTGCGTGACGGCCACGATGCGAAGCCACGTCTTGCTAACGAGGGCTCCAAGGGCTCCCACCAGAGGAGAGAGGCCATGAGGTTTACACCAGCTCCGTGCCGCCGGAGCCACAACGCTGCCGGCTCGTATGCAGGGGGCAGATGGTGTTGGGCAGCTTCGTTGAGCAGCTCCGGTGCCGCGCTGCGCAGGGCGCACCCCGTCACCTACGCGTTCTGAGCTGGGAGCGGGACTCGTGGGAGGAGACTACTTTCGTGGGTCGATGGTCTCGGGCCAGCAGGAGTACCGGATGATGGTGAGAGAGCCTGGAAAAGCGATTCCCACCGCATTCTCTCCGAGCTTGCGAATCTCCATGGGGGTCCCAGCCATCTCATGACGCCCTTCAGCGGTCCGGCCCACCAGGTCGTGGACGCGGCGCTCACACTCCTGCGAAGAGGCGTGGGCGGACACGCGCGTCCAGCCTTCCTCGATATTCCCCATGGCCTCCGACCACAGCACCCACATGCCCTCGGCTGAGACCGACCCGACGATCACACACCCGAGGAACACGACCGCCGCGACGATCAGCACGAGCCTCATGTGACGGGATGCAGCGAACGCCATGCCAACGCGGAGACGGTGAGGAGGAGATAAGGGCTCAGCGAGGTTAGACGACGCAGCAAGAACTGCGCGGGGAGATCACTCGGGAGAGATGAGAGAGAAATCCCCCACTCAGGGAAACGACGTGCCTAGCGGGTGCCGGCTTACTTCGGGACCACCTCGCAGCGATGAACCTCGGCGTAGACCCGTCCCAGGTCGTCGCTGTCGAAGGTCAGGAGCCCTGCGTTGCCGCCTGAGCGCACGATCTTCTTGCGGAGGTCCTCCATGGAGGAATCACTGACTCTCCCTGTCCGTTGGCACCCGGCGAGCACTTGGGGCTCGGTGGTCAAGCGGACCCCAAACATCGCCACTTTCTCGGCGGCGCTCGCGGCGAACGCTGGACTCGCAGACAGCCACCCGACCACGGATAGTCCCACGAGAAGATACCGCCCTCTGAGGTTCATGGGGTCCACCCTCCTCGGCAGACGAGTGCTCTACCAGCCCCTCTCCGAGCACCTGCCGTGCCAGAGCAGCACCGCAGGCATTTCACGGAGATGCCGGAGCACGTGGCTGGCCCGCTTCCAAAGATCGGCACGGGGGTAGACGCGGTAGGGCACCGCGTGGGCCCCTTCCGCCCTGCCCCACGGGCTTGTTGAGCCTATTGCGGGGCGTCGCGGTTTGACATGGGGAGTAGAGTTAGATCATAAGAGACACACCGAGCCCGCTTCCCGGAAGGGAGAAACTCACGGGGCTCGGTCGGGAGTAAAGCCCGCGACAGGGCATCAGGCTTCCTTGGGAAGGCGGACACACCGACCTTCCTGAGGGGGCCTTTTTACTTTCACCCAAGGCCGAAAGGGAGACGCGATGGCGACGAAGAAACTGGACGAGGAGCTGCTGACGCCCCACGAGCTGGCCAAGCTGGTGGGCTACAGCCCGCGATCTCTAGAGCAGTGGCGACGGAGGGGGCGCGGACCTCAATTCATTCGTGTGAGTGGCCACCAGGGGGTTCGCTATCCGGCGAGTTCGGTCCGCCGTTGGCTAGAAGAACACATGACGGCGGGAAAAGGAGTCGTGATGGAGCATGACCTTGAGTGAGCTGCTGATGCTAGAGCGTAGGCGTGGACCACGAAGGGACCAACCTGCCTTGGAGCAGCACCTCCCGCCTGGGCGTCTCCTGCTCTCCTGTGCTCATTCAGGCTGCCCCGTCATCGGGCTCACTCTCACACTGGATGAGACTCCGCACCTGGATGAGTCCAGCTCGCCTGTCCAGTGGTCGCGCTCAATCCCCGACGTGCTCCCATGCCCCGTGTGCGGCGAGCCCCTGGCCCCGCACGGATTCGAGCGGAGTCCCGGCCCAAGCAGCGCCACAGGATCGTGAACGCGCTCCACGGGGCGCTGGAGAACTGAGGAGATGGAGGAGCAAGACGATATGTTCAAGACTCGTGATCTACAACTCGCGGCCTACTTGACTACGTGCGGTCACGCGGTAGTGGGCGTCGAAGGACCCAAGGAGCGCCGGGAGTTTGTGTTCCAGAACGTCCCCGAGGCTGATGTCACGGCCTTCTACGGAGGCGCGGGAGTGGCCCGCGCTCGTGATTTATTTCGATCCTACCGCGACCTGAGGAACTTGGTGTTCCGGGTCGTATAACCCAGACAGGAGAGATGAAGAGATGGCTACCTCGAAGGACGATGCTCCCACTGAAACGCCCTCTGCCGACCCGGGATCGGTCGGCACGCGCATGACTTTCCATCCGATTCCCAACCTGACCGACCTGGGCAACGCCGAGCGTCTCGTAGCGGCCCACGGTCAGGACCTCCACTATTGCCCCGCCCTCGGCTGGCTCGTCTGGGATGGCCGACGCTGGAAGGTGGACGCCACCGAGCGAGTAATGGCCCTTGCAAGCAAGACGGCCCGCAAGATTCAAGCCTCGGCCCTGAGGGTGACGGACGAGAAGCGCCGCCACGAGATAACGGGCTGGGGACTCCACTCCGAATCCAAGTACGCCCTGGAGGCCATGGTTGCACTGGTGAAGAGCCAGGACGGCATCCTCGTCTCAGCCGATGCGTTAGACGTGGACCCGTGGAAGTTGACCGTGCAGAACGGGACCCTAGACCTCAAGACGGGCATCCTTCATCCGCACCGCCGCGAGGACCTCATCACCAAGCTGGCCCCCGTCACCTACGACCCGAGCGCCGAGTGTCCAACGTGGATCAGGTTCCTTGACCGGATCATGGGCGGGGACCAGGAATTGACCGCCTATCTTCAAGTGCTCATCGGGTACGCACTGACGGGCAGCGCCAAGGAGCAGGTTCTATTCCTTCTCCACGGCGCTGGGGCAAACGGGAAGTCCACCTTCCTCAACACGCTGCTCGCTCTCCTCGGGGACTACGGCCTGACGACCCCCACCGAGACCTTGCTCATCAAGAAGAGCGAGGGCCCCAGGAACGACCTCGCCAGGCTGCAAGGAGCCCGATTCGTCAGCGCGGTGGAGATCGAGGACGGTAAGCGGCTGGCTGAGTCCCTCGTGAAGTTCCTGACCGGAGGGGACCGCATCCCTGCTCGTTACCTTTACAAAGAAATCTTCGAGTTCACCCCGGCCTTCAAAATCCTCCTGGCCGCGAACCACCTGCCCATCATCCGGGGCACTGACCATGCGATCTGGAGGCGCATCCACCTTGTCCCCTTCACCGTGACCATCCCCGACGCCCAGCAGGACAAGGACCTCCCGGCCAAGCTCCGTCAGGAACTCCCCGGTATCCTCCGCTGGGCGGTCCTGGGGTGTCTGGCCTGGCAGGAGCATGGGCTGAAGCGGCCCGCCGCCGTGATCGCCGCAACCGCCACCTACCGCTCTGACATGGACACGGCGGCACAGTTCCTTTCGGAGGGCTGCGTGCTTGATTCCAAGGCCCGTGTCCCGGTGGCGGACCTCTACGACGCCTACAAGAAGTGGGAGGAAGGCTACCCCCTGTCCGGCAAAGTCTTCGGTAACCGGCTGAGGAAGCTCGGGCTGGAGCAGCACAGGACGACGGGAGGGAGGCGTATCTGGAAGGGGGTCAGGCTTCTGAGTGATGATAGTGATGGAAGTGATGGTCTTTCCGGGAAAGTCCCAGTGTTGGGAGAGGGTAGGAGTTTACTGAAAAGGTCGTCACTTCCGCCACGACCGTCACTGACTCCGGTCGGAGAGGGGTTCTGGCGTGGCCCTGTGGACCGGGTGGCTTTGGATCAGGCACTCTCGGACCTGGAAGGGCTCTCCGAGGCCGACCTTGACGCGCTGGGCATGGCGGAGTGCGAGTCCACCGGACGCGACTAGTGAGCGGATGACCCTATCCTCAGAGGGCGTGCCTCTCGGGGACGCTCGCCCGCGCCGGGGCATCCCATGCCGGAGCGCCCTGACCCCCGGAGCAGGGGCCTCCCCCCTCTGGGCCCTGCCTCAAACGTGCAAATGATCAAGCGCGGTAGGCACGTATCCCCTTCGCTTGTGGGACCGGCTGGGAGGAGGGGACACGCCCTCCACCACGCGCGCGTTTAAACGGGAGCCCCGAGCATGTCCCCGAGACTCGGCTTCCTAGTCATCCGCCCATGGAACCCTTTGACCCTTCCCCCGAGGTTTTTAGGTATGAGCAGAGAACAGCCCTCGCCACCCATCACGGTGGCCGGGTCTCGCTTGCCCGCCTCCCTCGCCTCCGATCCCCGCCCCGCTCCGCGTACAAACGAGGAGCCTACTCGTGATCCCATGGCCGGTGACTTGACAATACCTACCGCCAAGTATAGCCTTTGACCATGAACCGGAAACGCCTCCGAGCTATCGCCCAGGAACTTGGCCGCCGTGGGGGTCATGCCAGGGCCAAGGCGTTGACTGCTGACGAGCGCCGGAGGATCGCCAAGGCGGCAATTGAAGCCAGGTGGGCCAAGCGAAAGAAAAGGAGGGTGTGATGTCCGTGCCGGCACCTGACTTGAGCAAGAAATCTATCCCAGAATTGCTCCAGGCCCTCAGCGCTGGCATGGCTGGATCACCGATGCACCAACAGGCGTCCATCATGCTCCAATACAGAGTGGCGGAAAAGCAAGCTGAGGCCGCGCTGACGCAGGCGACGGCTACCGAGCAACTCGTGACCGCGACTCGTGATCTCGCAGGATTCACACGTGCCTTGGTCAGGGCCACATACGCGCTATTCGTGGTCGGCGGCGCGGCTCTCCTCCTTACGGTCGTTCAGGTACTCATCGCCATAAAGGTGATCGGTAAATGATCGCCGCCATCTACGCCCGCAAGTCCACCGAGCAGCGAGTGACGGACGACGCCAAGTCGGTGACCCGGCAAGTGGAGCTGGCCCGAGAGTTCGCCACGAGCAAGGGCTGGCGGGTGGCTGAGGCGCACGTCTACCGGGACGACGGCATCTCCGGCGCGGAGTTCAAGGACCGTCCCGGACTTGCATCTCTCCTCCTCGCTGTGAAGTCCACTCCCCGCCCGTTCGACGTGGTGGTGGCGATGGACGAGTCCCGTCTGGGCCGTGACCAGTTCCAGACCGCCTACGTGCTCCAGCAGATTGCGGACGCGGGCGTGCAGCTCTGGTACTACCAGGAGGCGCGTCAGGCAAAGCTGGACGATGCCACGGGGAAGTTTCTGGAGTCAGTGCGCGGGTTCGCCTCCGAGATGGAGCGGGAGAAGGCTCGGGCCCGGACTCGGGAGGCGATGCGGTCCAAGGCCAAGGCTGGGCATGTCGCGGGCGGTAAGGTCTACGGCTACACCAACGTGCGCGAGGGCTCGCACGTCCGGCGCGTGGTGATCGAGCAGGAGGCGGAGGTTGTCCGACGCATCTTCACTATGACGGCTGAGGGTCAAGGGCTCCTGCGCATCGCCAAGACGCTGAACGCTGAAGGTATCCTCTCCCCGAAGCGCGACGGCTGGGCGAGTACATCGGTGCGGGAGATGCTACGGCGAGACCTCTACCGGGGCCGTATCGTCTATGGCAAAACCCGCTGGCAGGACAAGGGTGGGACCAAGGTGAAGGTGGACACGCCCGAGACTGACTGGCTCACGCTGGACGCGCCCAAGCTGCGAATCGTGCCCGAGGACATGTGGCGAGCTGCTCACGCCCGGCTGGAGCGCACCCGACGCGTCTACACGGGGCGCAGGACCAATGGGCAGTTGACGGGCCATCCTGAGGCGGGGCTCGTCTCCCGGCACCTCCTGAGCGGGCATCTCCGCTGCGGGGTGTGTGGAGGCAACATGTTCGTGGCCCCGAGGAGCGGGAAGCGCGGCAAGCCTCGGCTCTACTACGTTTGCACGACGCACCACAAGCGCGGGAACACTCGCTGCACCAACCGTCACGGCGTGCCCTACGAGGCCATCACCGAGGCGATCCTCGGCCACTTCAAGCACGACTTCCTCAACCCCGTGACTCTCGGGGCACTGCTCGTGGGCGAGTGGGAGCGGCAGCGGGCCGAACCCGAGGAGCGGAAGGCCCAGCGTGAGACTCTCCAGCGTGAGGTCAAACGCCTCGACCAGGAGCTAGCCCGGCTCACGGAGGCCGTCACGCTCGGTGGCGAGGTCCGGGCCCTCGTCGACGCCATGAAGGCCAAGCAACGCCAGCGGGACGACACAGCGGCCCGTCTGGAGCACCTGGACGGGCTGGCGGAGGTGACCGAGGACTTCGACGAGGTGGAATGGTTCTACCAGACCAAGGCCATTCTGACCGACCTTCAGTTCACCCTGGAGTCTGACCCCGTGGCCGGGCGGCATATCGTTCGCTGGCTACTTCCCGAGCCCATCACCGTGACCCCGGTGGAGACTCCCGAGGGAGTTGTCTGGGAGTACCTGGGCCGAGGAGCACTCGACCGGCTCCTGACGGGGAGGATTCCCGGAAGCGTAGCGATACCTCGCCCTGCTCTGCCGCCTGGCCTCGTCCCCTGGTGGGATTCTGCGAGGAGTGTCACGAATCGAGACGCAACGGAGTTGGTGCCCCCGGGGTGACTCGAACACCCGGCACGCAGTTTAGGAAACTGCTGCTCTATCCACCTGAGCTACGGGGGCATCAGGACTTACGAAGCGGTCGGGCTCGATTTTAGCACCTTGT
>Ga0070699_100005507_pt1 | contig 11099 bp, 7 predicted proteins | sample KBSK1503metaG_FD_65473 | JGI IMG/M metagenome (GOLD analysis project Ga0070699, IMG submission 65473) | Corn, switchgrass and miscanthus rhizosphere microbial communities from Kellogg Biological Station, Michigan, USA - KBS K1-50-3 metaG | ecosystem: Host-associated > Plants > Roots >...
GAGACTTCCGCCACCTCCGCCACGTAGGACCCGAACGACTCGGCCACCGCGATGCCGCGCGTGCGCCCCGTGGGGAGCGGCTTGCCCCACCCCGCCTTCTCCGCCGCCAGCTCGAGCACCCCGAGATGACGCGGGTGGTTGGCAAGCAGGGCGCGGCGGAACTCGTACGGGTCCTTTCCCGCGGCGCGCGCGACTTCGTCGACGAAGCATTCGGTGAGATACGCATTGTGCGAACTGCCCACGGAGCGCCAGTAGCCGAGCGGAATCGGGAGGTCGGCGATCGTCTGCTCGACGAGAATGCCGGGGATCTCGTACGGCACGTTGGCCGCGCCCTCCACGAGCGATCCGTCAATCCCGTCGCGTGGCGGACGCCCCTTGGATGTCGCGATGGACGCGCCGACGATGCGATGGGTCCAGGCCACGACCCTGCCGCCCGCGTCGAATCCGGCGGCAAAGCGATTGTACGTCGTGGGCCGATAGAAATCATGGCGCACATCGTCCTCGCGCGTATCGATCACCTGGACGGGCGCGCCCATCACCCTGGAGAGCTGCACCGCTTCGGCCACAAAGTCGGTCTCGCTGCGCCGGCCGAAGCCGCCGCCCAGGTATGTCGTGTGCACGCGCACCTGCTCCGGCGGCAGCCCCGCCACCTCGGCTGCCACCTGCTGCGTGCCCGACTGCCCTTGTGTGGGAGCCCATACATCGCAGCCGTCGTCGCGCACATGCGCGGTGCAGTTCATGGGCTCCATGGTGGCGTGCGCGAGGTAGGGTACCTCGTACACGGCCTCGATCGTCTTCGCGGCGCTCTTCATCGCGGCACTGGCGTCACCTTCCGTGCGTGCCGGAATACCAGCTTTTTCCGCGAGCTGCGCGAGCCTGGCGCGGATGGCGGTGCTGTCGAGCGAGCCATTGGGCCCATCGTTCCATTCGATGTGCAGCGCGCGACGCGCGGCGAGCGCGTGCCAGTAGCTGTCGGCCACGACCGCCACGGCATTTTCCGACCGTGCGCTCTTCACCGCGGCGAGCTGCACGACGCGTTTTACGCCGGGCATGGTCCTGGCGCGCGAGTCATCCACGCGGCTGACGCCGCCACCGAATGCCGGCGAGCGCTCGATGGACGCGTACAGCATGCCGGGCACGCGCGTGTCGATGCCGAAGCGCGCTGTGCCATTCACCTTGGCCGGTGTGTCGAGGCGACGCACGCGCGTGCCAAGGATGCGAAACTCCGCGGGATTCTTGAGGGGCGGATCGGAGGGTGCGGGCAGCGCGGCGGCACGGGACACCAGCGCACCGTAGCGAAGCGTGCGCCCCGTCGCCGTGTGTATCACCGCGCCCTTCTCCGTGCGACAGGCTGACGCGTCCACGCCCCACTGCTGCGCGGCGGCAGCCACGAGCATGCCACGCGCGGTGGCGCCCGCCTTGCGCAGCGTGTCGTACGAAGAACGTACGCTGCTGCTGCCACCCGTCCCCATGCGACGCGTCCACCCGGCGGGATTTTCCGGCGCGGCGCCCACGCGAACGAGGGCGAGGTCGGCGTCCAGTTCCTCGGCCACGAGCATCGGATACGATGTATTGACCCCCTGCCCCATCTCCGATTTGTCCACGGTGATCGTGACCATGCCATCGGTGCCGATGTGCACCCATCCATTGGGTGCGAAGGCCGCATCATTGCCCGGGACACTCGGCGCGTGACCGCGTGCGACTTCGGTGAAGCGTGATGGAATGTAGAACGCGATGGTCAGGCCGGCGGCGGTGGTGGCGCCGGCCCTGAGGAAGTCACGGCGAGAGACAGGTGTATCGGCTTTCATTTCACCCTCCCGTACTGGCCGTCCATGAATGGCGCGGCGCGATCCACCGGGTCATGCGGTATCAGGAGTATGATAACGCGAATCTGCCGGAAGCGGATGAGGGGCCGCGACGCACCTGCATCGCGGCCCCTTGCCTCGACCATCCACGACAGCGGCAGACGCCGGTTACTCGGGATCCGACACGGGCACCGGGATGTCGCTCGGAGGATACTCTGCTCCGTTTCCCAGCTGGCCGTCATCCGCATTTCCCCAGCAGTACGCCGCACCCAGCGCGGTGAGCCCGCAGGCGTGGTCGAAGCCAACGGTGATTGACCGGAACTGACGACCGCCTTTTACGAGCCCTGGGCCGTTTGCTCCAAACCAGCCGCCCCAGCAGTACACGTCGCCTGCCGCCGTCAGGCCACACGTGGCATCATCGCCGCTGGCGATTTCGGTAAAGGTCAGCCCACCGGCCACGGGAAGCGGAGATGACGTCACGGAGTCTTCGCCCGGGTTACCCAGCTGGCCCAGGTCGTTCGCGCCCCAGCAATACGCTTGTCCGGCGCTGGTGAGCGCGCACGTATGGCGGGAGCCGGCGCGGATGCGTGCGAACCGGGTGGCTCCGGACACGAGCACCGGGGCAATGCTGCAAGGCCTTGATTCACCCCCGAGTATCACGCAGGTGTCCGCGGACGCGGCGCCGAGCTGACTCGCATCGTTGGCTCCCCAGCAGTACGCCTCGCCGGTATCCGCAATTCCACATGTGTGTCCAGTGCCTGCACTCACGCTGCTGAAGTGCAACCCGCCTTGCACGGCAATGGGAGAGGTCGAGCATGGCACCTCGGCGCCCGCTCCCGGGCAGATACTGGGTGTGGCGGCGCCAAGCTGGCCAAAGTAGCCCGCTCCCCAGCACACGACGGTTGCATCCTGGCGCACCGCGCATGCGTGTTCGCTGCCCGTGCTCACGCTGCGATACGTCGCACCGCCCGCGACCGGCGTCGGTACGGTGCGATCGCTCGTCGTGCCGTCGCCGACTTCTCCTTCGTAGTTCCCGCCCCAGCACCAGGCAGCGCCATCCTTGGTGAGAGCACAGCTCGTCCGATTGCCGATACTGATCGTGGCGAAAGACGCGGTGCCGCTCACCAGCAGCGGCAGGGGGTGTCCGACTCCGTCGTAGCTCAGCGTATCGTTGCCGAGGTTCCCATTCGCGCCAAAGCCCCAGCAGTAGGCCGGACCCGCTTTCGATATGCCGCAGGTGTATTTCAACCCCCCGGAACTGAGCGCGACGAACGTCAACTTGCCGGTATCCGCCACGGTCACGGCGGTCGAGCCGCTCACGTTGTTGCCCGTAGTCGCCGTGACAACCGACTTCCCCAGGGAAAGCGCTGTGACGAGTCCGGTGCTGTCAACTGCTGCAACGGCTGGATTCGAGGACTGCCAGGTGATCGAGACAAAGTTGGCTATCGCACCAGTGGACGAGTCCATGGCACTGAACGCGAGCGCGCGAACACCGCCGGGAAGGAGCATGACGCTGGCTGGGGTGAGCGAAACTCTGGTCACGTGAATGACGTCGAGGGTGAACTGCGCCGAAATACCGTTCGCGCGATCGGTAGCGGTGATCGTGGTGGATCCGGCGCTTCGTGAGTGAACCAGTCCGTTTCCACTCACGGTCGCCACGCTCGTATCGAGCGACGACCAGGTGAACGACGCACTCACAGGGAAGTTGCAAATCCCTGTGCCAGTGAAGATGTCGGTGCAATAACCGACAAGCGACTCGCTCGCCTCGAGTTGGCTTGTCATTCCTTCTGCCCAGGACGACACTGGCCCATTGATACTTACCGTGCGCGTGCAATTCTGCGGCGTACCTGTCGAGCACTCGGGAGTGCCGGACCCGCCAAGTCCCGTCAAGTCCGGAATCTGGCAGCCCGCCGCCAGGAGTATCATGAAGAGCATCCACGTGCGTCGCATGGCACACCTCTTTCTCCAGGAGCGCGGCGATCGCGTCGGGCGTGGGTGTCGACGCGGGCGAGCCGGCTGTCACTGGCAATGGTGCACGACGCGAGAGGGCGGGAGGATACGCTCAGTTACGTAGGTGGCGCGCCTCGATGACGTAGCGGACTCGCCAGGCATGCCCGCACCGCTCGAACAACCCCGGCGCGCCGCGACGAGCGCTCCGAGTCACGCGGCGCGCACGAGTCGCTGCGGTGGCGAGCATGGCATGGCTGGAAGGGTTACCGTCGCGCGACGCCCGCGCCCACTGTGCGCCCGTAACGGCGTTCCGAGTGCCCGCGAGCGTCACGTCCGTATCGGCGGCGGTCGCCGGGTATTACCGTGGCTCATCTGTCCTGCCCAGATGATCCCGCGAGCGAACGTTCGCGGCCATGGCCGCAGCGGTGGCAATCTCCACCAACAGTATCATGGCGGCGATCAGGCCAGGTGAGTCGGCGCCAAAAAAATGTATGCGACAAGGAGCGCCGCAACGTGTACGTACACCAGGGGCACACGCTCGCCACTCGGCGGAGGATCTGAAGGCATGATGGCTCCAAAGGCGCTGCGCTACGCGACCGCCGCCTCTCCTCCCGGTCGACCTGCCGCCTCCGTCAAGGGAATCACCTGCTCGCCCACCCGCTCCATCTCCTCCAGCTGCGGGCTGCACTGCAGCAGCAGCAGATCCACGCCCGCATCCGCGAAGGCGCGCACGCGCTCCGCCACCTGCTCCGCGGTTCCCGTGAGTCCGGCACGCAGCCCGCGGTTGCTCACCGAGTAGTCGCGTATGCTCACCTGCTGCTCGAGCTTCGTGTTCTGCACCCAGTCCTGATAGTTGCCGTATCCCGGGGATCCTTCGGTGACGTTGGTGATCCGCTCGATCTCGGCGTCCACCTCGCGCTGGCTGTCGCGCACGATCACGTATCCGGCCACGCCGAACTGCAGCGCCGGCAGCGTTGCGCCGGTCTCGCGATACAACGCCTCGCTCGCCGCTTCACGGCGCCGGGTGAGATCCGCGATCTTCGGCTCAATGCGCTCCGGCGGATCGCCGTGCATCACGTACGCGTCACACTTGCGCGCGATGAGATCCTTGGCAGTCTCCGATTCGCCGCCGGCATAAATGGTGGGACGCGCCCGCCCGTGCCGTGCCGGCGTCGCGACAGGCTTGGGCTCGAGCACCAGCTCCTCCGCCCGGTACAGGCGGCCCTCATGGCTGAACGTCGTGTCGCGCCACGCCCCGTCCACCACGTCCAGCCATTCGCTCGTCCGCGCGTAGCGATCGTCGTGCTCATCGAACGCCGCGCCATAGCGCCGCGCCTCGTCCTTCCACCACGCGGACACGACATTCAGCGCCAGCCGGCCGTTCGCGATGCGATCGATGTTGGCCGCCTGCTTGGCGAAGATCGCCGGCGGATGGAACGACGGCCGCACGGCCACCATCAACTCCAGCCGCTCCGTCACCGCGGCGAGCGCCGCCGCCGTGGACCACGCGTCGAGTGAGGGCGCCTGAATCCCCTTGATGTCGTTGAGCAGCAACTCGGCGATCAGCGTGATGTCGAAGCCGATCTCCTCGCTGCGCTGCGCCAACCGCTTCACGTACGCCCACGACGCGTCCATTCCTTCGTCGGGCACGTTGCGCAGCCATCCGCCAAAGACGGGAAGCCAGTAGCCGTATCTCATGGCAGCACCGCCTCCCGCTTCGCGCCTGCGTAGAGGCGCTCCTCCAGATAATCCACCAGCCGCACGAACGGATCGAAGCCGACGACGCGCTCGGCGTCCGCCACGAAGTTCGACAGCGCGTTGATGTCGTAGAAGTAATGCCGGCCGTCGCGATCGTCGATCAGATACTCGATGCCGCCCACGTCGAGATCGGCTGCACGGGCGAGATGTTCAACCTGTGCGATGATCTCCGCGTCCGGCGTGCAGGCTTCGACGCGAAGTCCGGTCTTCGGCGCGTCCACCGCGCACGCCGACCGGACGAGCTCGACGCCATCGGCACGCTGGCACGCGTCAGCCGGACAGAGGTCGAACGAGCCCGACGAGGGGTAGACGTTGATCGCGTACAGATATCGCCCGCCCAGCGTCTCGACGCGCGTGATCCGTCCCTCGCGCAGCGGCGCCGATTCCTGAACGAGCGCGACGCCGTCAATGCCCAGCGCCACCTCGCCGCGCGATACGGCGGCGGCGAGCGCAGCCTCCGTGTCGTAGCGCACGATGCCGGCGCCCGAGCCGCCAATGTTCGCCTTGACGAGCACAGGATAGCGGAGCTGCGCCTCGCGCACCGCCTGCACCGCGCGCGACGCATCGTTGATCGCGCGGGCGCGGGGGAACGGCAGACCCAGCGAGGCGGTGAGGTCGAGCTGATTCGCCTTGGACAATTCGAGCGCGTAGATGTCGGCGCCATTAACCACAGGCACGCCGAGTCGCTCGAGGTGGCGCAGCCAGTGCAGCGTGAAGAAGGTGGACTGCGCGTGACCGCGCATGTAGGCGGACGGACTCGCCCGATTGAACACGAGCGAGTACGGAATGTCGTCGCGGCGCTCCGCCGGATCGAACTCGTGCGCGGCGGCATCAATGCGCACGTACGGGATGCCGCGGCGGTCCAGCTCGGCGAAGAGCGGCCTGAACCAGTCGGGATGTTCGTGAAGTATCGCGATCGGGAGTATCGCTGGTGCGCTCATGGGAAGATCGGCTGAAGGTCGCCGCCCAGGCGCTCGCGTTTTAGCACTTGTTTTACGTGGCGGCAATAGGCGGCAAATCACCACGGGATCACTGTTGTAACTCGAAGTATTTGCCAGCACACTACGGAAGTCAATTCGGCGGCGAATCGGCACGGGTGCTCATGGCACTGGTCGGCGTACCCCCATTCGCCCTACCGAACCACCTTTCACCGTATTGCCCAATCCGCGCACCACCGCGATCGTTCCCGCATGACTTCTCCGGTTCGCCCGTCGAGCTACACCGAATACGTCCCGTCGCCGGCGCTGCGCGGCTACGTGGACTGTTACTGGTCGCGCGCCGACTCCCAGGAGGGCGCGCCGGTGGTGCATCGCATTCTGCCCGACGGCGCCGTTGACATTGTCTTCTCCATCACGGGTAACACGGACGCATACGTGGTGGGAACGATGACCCGCGCGCTGGTGTTCGCGCGTGCACCGAACGCGACCATGTTCGGCGTGCGCTTCCGCGCGGGCGCGGCGAAACGTGTGCTGGGGGTGCCCGCATCCGCGATGACGGATCACCGCGTCGACCTCCGCGACATCTGGCCGGATGCTCAGCAATTCGCGGAGCCGGTGTTCGATCGCGCCGCGGCGCCTTCGGCAGCGGCGCGAGACACGGCGTGCGTCGTGCAGGCAATCGACCGTGCCCTGTTGCAGCGTCACCATCGTGTGGGTGCGATGGACGGAGCGGTGGCCGCCGCCGTGCATCGCTTCCAGGCCACGGATGGCTCGGGGTCCGTCAGCAACATCGCGACCGCACTGGGCGTCACCCGGCAGCACCTCGCGCGCCGCTTTGCCGAGCATGTCGGTGTGCGCCCCAAACTGTTCGCGCGCATCGTGCGACTGCAGCGCACCGTCGCGCGCATCAGGCGCGTGGAACGGGTCGCGTGGAGCACGCTGGCGCTCGACACGGGCTACTACGATCAGTCGCATCTCGTCACCGAGTTTCGCGAGCTGACCGGGCTCACGCCAACGGAATTCGCCGCTCAGCGCTGAATGCACGCGCGGACACGGCGGGAGGTTCCATTTTTCCAAGACAGTCGCGCGCACCAGGATCAGCTTTCACACCCAGCGGAATTCGGAACACCACCATCCACCGGAGGCACGCATGGCCGCGACCAGGGACAATCCGCGCACTCCCGCGCCGCTCACCGTTCAGAAGCTGACGCCCGTGCTGGTGGTCGATGCCATCGAGCCCTGCCTGAGCTTCTGGGTGGACCGGCTGGGCTTCGCGAAGATCGTGGAGGTACCCGAGGGGAACGCACTCGGCTTCGTCATCCTCGTGAAGGACGGCATTGAGGTGATGTATCAGAGTCGCGAGAGCGTGGAACATGATGTCGGCGACGTTGTTGCGCGGAGCGCACGGTCGAGCACGGGGTTGTTCATCGAGGTGAGCGACATCGACGCCATCGCTCGCGCCACCGATGGCCTGGAGATCGTGGTTCCACGACGGCGCACGTCGTACGGGATGGACGAGATCGGTGTGCGCGAACCTGGCGGAAGCCTCGTGCTGTTCGCGCAGCCCGCACAGAGGCGGTAAGCCGCAGGCACGGGCAGGCAGGGGCAGCCCATGGGGCAGCCCCTGTGTGGCGCCGATGCTGCATAGGGGCAGCCCCATGGGCTGCCCCTGCCTGCCCCTGCCTGGCCCTGCCTGCCCCTGCCTGATGACGGTTTTCGCATCCGTCCTGCGCACTGGTTCGGTGTGCGGTCCCGATTCGAAGCCACCATCAGGAGAGTGGAACATGCATACCTGTGCACCCGCGAAATGGGCGGGCGTCGTCGCGCTTTTCATCCTCTCGGTACTCGTTCCCCAGGCCGCCACGCGGGCGCAGTCACCGGCGCCGGCCGCGAGCAGTGCGGCGGACAGCGGTCTGGTGTGCGGCAGCACGCCCTATTGCGCCGAGACAACCGACTTCGCCGCCGTCGTCACCAACTTCCGCACCAGCGAGCTGCGCGGTTACAAGGTGATTGACGCGGTCGTGCGGTTCCGCAACAAGACCGCGAAGCCCCTCATCCTCGCGTACGCACAGGGCTCCGGTACCGCCGTGGATGACAAGGGCAATCGCTACGTCGTATATGGCGCCAACGGCGTGCGGGGTATCGGCCAGGTATACGGATCCACCTTTGACCCCAGGTTTTCACTTCAGCCGGGCGGGACCGGTGACGCGCAGTTCGAACTCATGTGGTATCCGGGCCAGCAGATCTACGGCTTCCATTTCGAGCTCAACCTCACCGTCAATACCATCAACTCCTACGAAGGCAATCAGCATTCACTCGGCGGCGAATTCCCGCTGCACTATGAGAAACTCGCGAATGGCGTGTCATCCACGCCGACGTTCCTTGCGGGGCTGACCTCGGGATCAGGCGCGAGCTCGCCGGCGCCGTGCTCCAATGGAACCGGTGGAACGGCCGCCGCAATTGCGGGCGCCACCAGCTCGGCCGGCATTCAGAATGCGAGCGACCAGGCGGCATCGGCGGTCGCGACTGCGACCACGGCCGTCGCCAGTCTCAAGGGCATCTTCGGACACAAGAAGACGGTTGCCGCCAACCCGGCCGCGCAGGGCGACAATCCGTGCGCGCATGCCACGTCCGCCGCGTCGACCGCGGCGCCGTCGTCGCCGGCAGCCGCTGCTCCGCAATCCTCGCCGGCAAGCTCGAGCGCTGCGCCGGCGAGGACCGGCACTACTGCGACGACTGCTGCCGGATCGGTCGAGTTGCCTGCCGGCGCCAGAACGGCCTCTCCCGCATCAACACCGGCCGCGACTACAGCACATGCCACGAACGCACCACGGACAGTGCCAGTCGTCAAGGCTGCACCCGCACAGAAACCCGTGACGTCAGGCACCGCGAAGAAGCCCGCGCCGAAGGATACCACTCGATAGGGGTGGTAAATCGAGCAAACGGGGTCAGGCTCCCTGAGGGTCTGACCCCATTCCCTGAGGGTCTGACCCCATTCCCTGATGGTCTGACCCCACGTCCGTCTCGGCAGTCGCCGCGCTCTGCTGCGCCGACCGCACGCCGAGCACGATCGCCAGCACATAGAGCAGCACGCCCGAGAGCCAGATGAGCCGTGCGATGCGCGTGTCGAGCTGCAGCAGTCCAAGTCTGCCGAACATGTATGCCCAGTCATGTTCACCGCCGCCAACGAGCGGCAGCAGTTGACTGCGTGCATCAGCCGCGTACACCGACACGTTCCAGAGACTCTGTCCCACCCACCAGATCGCGACACTCGCGGCATGGCGGTCGCCGCGGCGCCAGAAGTAGACGACAAACACCGCCGGCATGATGAGCTGCCCGAGTGTGCCACCGGCAACGCCGATGAACTCACCGAATGGGCCGAACACGAGATGTCCCGTCTCGTGAATCGCGAGATCCACGCCATCGAGCAGACGGCCCGCTCCGGGATGCAGCAGGCACGGAATGCCGTAGAGGGCGAGCGCCACGGTCAGGGCAAGTCGAAGGCGACGATTCACGGATGCAGGACGCGCGGAAGACCTCACGCGGCACAGATCACCGCTCGGTCCCGCGGTACGACGCCGGCGAATTGACGGTCGTCAGTCGTAGCGCCGCAGTCCGGTCGCCTGGAGCAACACCCGGTAGACGAACAGCGGATTGTTGATGAGATAACGCCGCCACAGACGTCGTGGCTCCGATCCGAGACGGAAGAGCCATTCGAGCCCGCTGCGTTGCATCCAGCGCGGCGCCTGCTTCTTCCGTCCGGCGTGAAAGTCGAACGCGGCACCGACACCGATGAGCACGGGCGCGTCGAGCCGGCCAACATGCGCGTGCATCCAGCGTTCCTGCTTTGGCGTGCTCAGTCCCACCCACACAATGTCGGCGCCGCTCCCATTGATCTGCTGCACGATTGCATCGTCCTCCGCCTCGGTGAGCTCGCGGAAGGGCGGCGAAAGAGAGCCCGTCACCTGCAACCGGGGGAAACGCTCCCGCAGGCGCGCCACCAGCGTGGTGGGCACGTCCGTGGCTCCGCCGTAAAAGAAGTGTCTGTACTGTCGTGATTCCGAGAGCGCGCAAAGCGCCAGCATGAGATCGGGACCGTACACGCGATCGGCCGTCCCGTAGCCATGCAGGCGGGAGAGCCACACCAGCGGCATCCCATCCGGCGTGACGAGGCCGGCCGCGTTGTGGATGCGCTTGAGCGCCGGATCAGTCTGACTCTCCATGACGCCGTGCACGCCGCTCACGCACACGTAGTGGTGCTCGCGCCGGGCGATCCATCCCGCAATCGTCTCGAGCGCCTGCGCCATGTTGATGGGACTCACGCCGACGCCGAGCACGTTCACGCGTGCGTGGCCATTCGCGTTGGCTGTCGCCTGCGTTTCTGCTGACATGCGCTGCAAAATAGCGAGGGCAACGCCCGTGGCGCGCGGAGCGCGCCACGGGCGTTGCGGGAAGCGGCGGCCGTCGGCCGCCTGCGGGAAGCGCCCCGATGGCCTGCGGCCACGGGGCTGCGGGAAGCGCCGCGCGAAGCGCGGCTGCGACACACGCTTTCGATTCCCCGTTTCCCATTCCCCGTTTCCCACTCCCCGGGAGAGGTAGCGGTGGTGGGAATGATTGCCCATTTCCAAGGACAGGGCGATACGGCGAG
>Ga0070699_100005508_pt1 | contig 11098 bp, 9 predicted proteins | sample KBSK1503metaG_FD_65473 | JGI IMG/M metagenome (GOLD analysis project Ga0070699, IMG submission 65473) | Corn, switchgrass and miscanthus rhizosphere microbial communities from Kellogg Biological Station, Michigan, USA - KBS K1-50-3 metaG | ecosystem: Host-associated > Plants > Roots >...
TGGAGACCCTCTGACATCCTCTCAGCAGGTCGTAACCCGGAACTTCCTGGCACTCGGGTCGGGAGAAGTTCTCGCCCGGGTACTCGCGTTCGGCGCCACGGTCATCCTGGCTCATCGGCTGGGTGCCGCCGGCTTCGGCAGCCTCGCGATCGCGACCGCGCTCGTCCTGTACCTCTCGAAGATCGCCGACGCCGGCATCGACCTCGGGCTGGGGATCCGCGAGATCGCCCACGCGCGGGACCGTCTGGGCGAGATCGTCCCGACCATTGTCACCCTGCGGCTGGTCCTTGCTCTCGGCCTGATCCTTGTCTTCGGCGTCGGCGCCCTTCTGTTGCTGCCGCGCCCGGACGGTCTGGTCATCGCGCTCTACACCCTCACGCTGCTTTGGACGGCCGCCAGCACCCGGTGGGTCCATGTCGGCCTGGAACGCACCGGCCTGGTCGGCCTCGCGCGCTGCGCCGGCGAAGCGCTGATGCTGCTGGGCGTGCTGTTGTGGGTGCACGACATCGCGGACATCACCCGCGCTCCCCTCGCGCAATTTGTTGGGGATGCCTTTGCGGCGCTGGTGCTGGCCCTGGCGCTCCGCCGGTTCGGCATTCTGCGTTTTGCCTGGCGGCCCGAAGTCCTGCGCCCGCTGCTGCGGCGGGCGGTCCCCTATGTGGGGAGCACACTGCTGGGGCTGGTGATCTACAACGCGGACCTGATCTTCCTGCGGATCCTCCGCGATACGGTCACCGTCGGCTACTACGCGGCGGCCTATGCCCCAATCAGCTTCCTCGGCAACGTGGCGGTCGCCTATTCCATGAGCCTGTTACCCACCCTCACCCGACTCCGGGTCGACCCCGCGGCCGAGCGAGACCTCTACCACACCTCATCGGCGCACGTGATCGCCGTGGCGCTCCCGCTCGCCGTCGGGGGAGTCTTCGTGGCCCCGCAAATCATCGCCTTGATTTTTTCACCGGAGTTCCTGCCCGCCGGGCCGGTGCTCGCCATCCTGGTCTGCTCGGTACCAATCTCGGCCGTCCGCGACATGGCGGTCGTCGCCCTGCTCTCGCGGGGCCGGGAGGACCACCTGTTTCGCATCCTCGCGGCCTCGGCCGGCATGAGCGTCGTGCTGTACCTCCTGCTGATCCCCCCGTTCGGGATGACCGGGGCGGCTGCGGCCACCGTCGGCACTGAGGTGTTCCGCATGGTGCTGTCGATGTGGTACGCCCGTTCGCTCGGCTTTCCGGTCCCGCCCATCCGACGTGCCTGGCGCCCGGCCGTGGCCGCGGCCGTCATGGCGGCCGCCTTGGTGGCGGCCGGACTCGATTCGGTCTGGACTGCGGTCCCCCTGGGAGGGGCCGTGTACCTCGTGGTCCTGACGCTGGTAGGGGGCCTGCGATTCCGCCGGGGGGAGCTCCCCGCGCTTTCGGTGTGACGGGCCTTTCATCGCGAGGCCCTGAGGAGTGATCAGTCAGTCATCGCGGGGCCCGGAGGGCCGAAGCGATCTCAGGTGATCGGCACGACCTTCCCGGTCCGGGTCGATTCGTACACCGCATGCGCGATCTGCACCGCGCGGAGTCCGTCGAGGGTATCGCCCAGCGGCACGCTGCCACCTCCGATGCGCCGGAGAAAATCGGTCAGCTCATCCTGGAAGGAGGCGAGCGTCGTCGTCTCCCACCCCTGAAGCTTTTCTCTCACTTTGATGTCGAGGTAGGTGCGGGCGATCCGGCGGCGCGGAGTGCCGGGACGCTCGTGCGTGACGAGCAGGTTCGATTGTGGCGCGACGGTCCCTTTCACCATGCCCTTCTCGCCGTAGGCCTCCAGCGCAATCTGGTACCCTTGCCATTCGTTCCAGGTCGCCTCGTAAATGGCGGAGGCGCCGGATGCGGCCTTGAACACCGCGACGGCTCGATCCTCCGACCCGGGGACCTTCCAGATGTTGCCCGCGGCCAGCCCGTACACTTCGCGAATCTCGCCCAGCACGAAGCGGGCGAGGTCCGTGGCGTGCAGCCCGATGTCCATCATCGCGCCGCCGCCGGACAATTCCCCTTTGTACATCCACTCGGCGGGAAACTTGTGCAGCTCGCAATGGCCCGCCAGCACGCGAAGATTATCGAGCGTCCCCAACGTTCCGGCGTCCACCACGGCTTTGAGGTACTTCATGGCACGGTAGTAGCGGTGGTTGAACCCGACCGCGACAGTGCGCCCGGATGTCAGCGCGGCGGCGTGAATGCGCCGGCAGGAGTCCACTGAATTCGACAGGGGCTTTTCCACCAGGACGTGCTTGCCCGTCGAAAGCGCGCCGAGGACCATTTCCTCGTGGAGACCAACCGGCGTCGAGATGATGACCGCGTCGATGGCCGGATCATCGGCCAGGCGCCGGAAATCCCGCTCCACCCGGGCGCCCGATGAGCCGGCTGCGCGGCGCGCGGCGGCTTCATCGATGTCCGCGATCGCAACCAGGGTCGTCCCCCGCTCCGCGATGACGGAACGGGCCCGGAGCTGTCCGATTCGGCCTGCACCTGCGACTGCGATTCGCATGGTCTCCTCGTAGGTCTCGAAGCCTGCCGTGTCTGCGCTCAGTTTGAAGACGTGGCGCTGCAATATATGTTCCGCGAATCTCGAGGAGCGATGAATGGAAACGCCTGATCTCACCGTGGTGATCCCTTCCGTCAACGGCCTCGCCGATCTGCGCGGGTGTCTCGAGGCCGTCGAGCGAATGCGCGACTCGGTCCGCCTGGAGGTCCTCGTGGTGGATCGGGTGGGTGGAGACGTGCCGGAGACGGTGCGACGGCTCTTTCCACAGGTCAGGGTCGTCTCCACACCTCCGCAGGAGACCATCCCCCGGATGCGGGAGCGGGCCTTCGGCCTCGCGAGTGGCAGCGCGATCGCGGTCATCGAGGATCACGTGATCGTGCCCCCGGCCTGGGGCCGTCAGCTGCTCGACGCGCTGGCGAATGGGCATGACGTCGTGGGCGGCCCGATCGAAAACGCCGCCACCGGACGCCTGCTCGATTGGGCCACCTTTCTCTGCGAGTACAGCGCGTGCCTCCCGCCGCTTCCCGGCGGAAACGCGGAGTGGCTGCCCGGCAACAACGTGGTGTACCGCCGCGGCATTCTCGAGCGCCACCGCGAAGTGATCGCGGAGGGACATTGGGAAAACCGGCTCCATGACGCCATCAAGGCGGGAGGAACGGCGCTCTGGTGTCAGCCGGACCTGCTGGTGGGTCACAAGAAACACTTCGGCTTCCTGGAATACCTGTCCCAGCGGTACCTGTATGCCCGGTCGTATGCCGGCGCGCGTGTGAAAGGAGCACCGATCGTCCGGCGGCTCGCGTACGGCGCCGCGGCCTTCCTGCTGCCACCCCTGCTGCTGTACCGGACCGTGCAACGGCTCACCGCGAAAAAAGTCGCCCGGCCGCTCATGTTCCGGACCTTGCCGCTGATCGGGATCTTCGTGATGTCGTGGGGACTCGGCGAGATCGTCGGCTACTGGTTCGGCGGCGGCAACGCGCTCTCAAAGGTGCGTTAGGCACCTATGGCTTTCGCGTAATCGTCCCCCAGACCTCTCCCGCCGTCCAGGCCGTCAACAGCAACAGCATGATCGGGGCGGCCCGCAGGAACCGGCCGAAATGCCCCTTCCGGCGCTGGGTACGGCCATGGCGGAACAGGAGCAGCGGCGGGAGGATCGGCCCCAGCACGACATGCCGGAGGCGCTGCGCGGCGCTCACGTGCCGGGCCCGCTGGTATCCGAACAGTCGCCCCCAATGGAACCGCTCGGGAAGGACTCGCGCGAGCGAAGCGTACCGCGTCTCGTGGTCTACGACTACCTCGGACGAGAGGTAGAGCGTGTCGCCGGCTTCCTGGAGCGCCCAGTGGACCCGCGGCTCACTGAAGCGATCCTGCCAGAGCTCCCGCGTTTGATCCAGAGCCCGCCGTTTGTAGCAGACGTTGACATCGCTGACCCAGTCCCGCGGTCCACTCTCGAATGGCAGGGAATACCGGCTGAAGTCGCAGGCATAGAAGGCCCAGTTGAGCGAATCCCGGGAGGCCGATTCGATGGCGCCCCCGATCACGGCATGGGGGAGACTCTCGTGCAGGCGCACCATGTCTCGAGCCCATCGAGGGCGGGGCGGCGCGCGATCCTCGAGAATTGCCACGAGGGATCCTCTCGCCTGGGCAAGACCGGCGGACCGTCGCCGGTCGTACAGCTCGTGTTGCCCGGCGGCGGAGTGCACCGGCCGGTCCGTTCTGACGCCCCCCATGTCGATGAAGCGCACGGCCGGATACGCTCCGCGCAAGCCGCCGGTATCGGCGATGCTCGAGTCGTACGGCACCAGAATCTCCATGCCCGGAGGGTCCTCCTGCGCCAGCATCGCGTCGAGGAAGCGCCCCACGGCGTTGCCTCCTTCGACGACGGTGAGGATGACGCTGAGGACCGGGGCTTCGCCGCCGGGCGGAATTACTCTCCTCGCATGAATGGATACCGGTAGTCGTACGGCGGGTCGAAGGTCTCCTTGATCGATCGAGGCGACACCCACCGCATCAGATTCAGGATCGACCCCGCCTTGTCGTTGGTGCCACTGGCCCGCGACCCGCCGAACGGCTGCTGTCCGACGACCGCTCCGGTCGGTTTGTCGTTGAGGTAGAAGTTGCCGGCGGCGTAGCGCAGCGTGGCGGATGCCTCCACCAGAGCCGAGCGGTCCTGGGCGAAGACCGCCCCCGTGAGCGCATAGGGGCTGGTGGAGTTTACCAGGTTGAGCGTGCTCTTCCACTCCTTGTCGGGATACACGTACACCGTGAGCACCGGGCCGAAGAGCTCCTCGCACATCGTCCGGTACTGCGGGTTCTTCACCTGAATCAGGGTCGGCTCGATGAACCACCCCTTCGAGTCGTCGGCTCCGCCGCCCGCCAGGATGGTGACTCCGCGGTCCTTCCGCGCCTGGCCGAGATACCCCGTGATCTTGGCGAAGGACTTCGCATCAATCACCGCGCCCAGGAAATTCCGGAAATCCGCCACGTCCCCCATTTTGAGCTCGGCGATCATCTCGAGGACCAGCTCTTTGACCCTGGGCCAGAGACTCTGCGGCACGTAGGCCCGGCTCGCCGCGCTGCATTTCTGACCCTGGTACTCGTAAGAGCCGCGCACCATCGCGACGGCGAGCGCCTCCGCATCGGCGCTCGGATGCGCCGCGATGAAGTCCTTGCCGCCGGTTTCGCCCACCAGGCGGGGATAGGAATCGTAGCTCTCCAGCCGGGAAGCGACCTCCTTCCAGAGCCCTTGAAAAACGCCGGTGGACCCGGTGAAGTGAATCCCGGCCAGCGTCCGGTCGGAGAGGAGCCGCGCCGAGATCTGCTGTGAGTCTCCCGGGACGAAGTTGATGACCCCGGGAGGGAGACCCGCCTCCTGGAGCAGTCGCATGACCATGTAATTGCTGAGCGCCGCGGTGGCCGCCGGCTTCCATACCACCGTATTGCCCATGAGTGCGGGCGCCGCCGGGAGATTGCCGCCGATCGCGGTGAAGTTGAACGGCGTCACCGCGTAGACGAAGCCCTCGAGCGGCCGGTGATCGATCCGGTTCCACATGCCAGCCGAGGACATCGGCTGCTCGGCGTAGATCCGCTCGGCGAAATAGGCGTTGAAGCGGAAGAAGTCGATGAGCTCACAGGCGGAATCGATCTCTGCCTGAAAGATCGTCTTGCTCTGACCGAGCATGGTGGCCGCGTTCACCCGCTGGCGCCACGGCCCGGCCAGCAGGTCGGCCGCCTTGAGGAAGACTGCCGCGCGGTCCTCGAAGCGCCAGCTCGCCCAGTCCCGATGCGCCCGCCGGGCCGCGGCCACCGCCGCACCGAGGGCGCGCGCGTCGGCTTGATGGGTGTCGGCCAGGTGGTGCGCATGCCGGTGCGGCGAAACCACCCGGACCGTCTTCCCGGTTCTGATATCCTGTCCGTTCACGATGACCGGGATGTCGGTGACGGTGCCACCCAGTCGCTTGAGCTCCGCCTTGATCGCCGCGCGCTCCGGAGTTCCCGGTGCGTAGGTCAGCACCGGCTCGTTGCGCGGGGCGGGAATGTTCGCGGTCCCGTTCATGCACTCTCCTCTGGTGTTGTGTGCCAAACTGCCACTTAGCCTCTTAGCCTCTTAGCCTCTCAATTTACCCCCTCACGGCACCCGATCCGTCCCGACGAACTCCGGGCGGTCCAGGAGCCGAAAGCCGGCTCGGCTGAGAATGTCCTGGCCCTCGCGCGAGAGCACGAAGGCCGCAAAGGCGCGCGCGACCTGCGGGTGCGGGGCCCGGGTAGGAATCGTCAGCGCGTAGACGATCGGCTCACCCCGGAACTCCACCGAATCCGGCGAGCCGAGCCGTGGGCCGGGCAGGCGCACCAGGGCTTGCCGGTACCAGTCGGCCAGGTTCGGCTCGCTCAAGTCGATCTCCTTGGGGAGATCGACCCAGCGGAGGTTCGCGGTGCGGGCCAGGGACCGGTAGGACCAGGCGTAGTCGAGCTCACCGGCCTGCAGGAGTCCGGTCAGCTGCGCCTCGTTGGGCCGGACGAATCGCGGTCGGAGGGCCTTCCGCAGCCGGGCCGCGAGCCCCGGCTCGCGATAATGCGCCTCAGCCAGCTGGAAGACCATCAGCGTACGATAGCCGTTCGGATCGAGGCTCGGATCCGCGGCTCCCCAGCGGACTCCGGGCCGCAACAGCATCCGCCACCAGTTGTCCGCCCGGATTTCACCGGCGCCGGTGGAACGATCGGTAAACGCCAGCACCATCGCGTTGGAGGCGAACGTCACGTACCAGGTCGCGTGCGCAGGCCTCAGCAGCTTCTCGATGACCCCGTAGTCTGCCACCGCAATGACGTCGGGAATCTTGCCCAGCTCGGTGAGCTTCCGTGCCGCCTCCAGGCTGCCCGAGCTTTCCTGCATGGGGTTGACGTCACGATGAATGCGCTGAAAAGCCGCCAACAGCTCGCGGAACGGGTAGGCCAGGCTCCCTGCGTTGAACACGACCAGGGGACCCGAGAGCTGCTGCGCGCCGGCCGAAGCGGCCGGCAGCGTCACCGACAGCGTCAACACTGCGAGCAGCTTGCGAATCACGGCACCGCGCCGGGTGGGGCCAGATTGGCGAGCGCGAACGCGTAGATGTCCGCCTGCTCTTCGATGATCTTCGCAATCGGCTTCCCCGCCCCGTGGCCCGCCTTGGTCTCGATCCGGATGTACGCCGGTCGCCGCCACGCGGTAGCGGCCTGCAGCGCGGCGGCGAACTTGAATGAATGCGCCGGCACCACCCGGTCATCGTGATCCGCCGTGGTGATAAGGGTCGCGGGGTAGTCGGTGCCCGGCTTCAGGTTGTGCAGCGGAGAATAGGCCTTGAGCATCGGGAACTGACTTGCGCTGTCCGCCGAGCCGTACTCCGATACCCACGCCCAGCCGATGGTGAATTTGTGGAACCGCAGCATATCCATCACGCCTACCGCGGGCAGCGCCACACCGAAGAGCTCCGGCCGCTGCGTCATCACCGCCCCCACCAGGAGGCCGCCGTTGGACCCCCCTTCAATGGCCAGCCGATCCGGTGACGTGTACCCCTCGCGGATCAGGTATTCCGCTGCCGCGATGAAATCATCGAAGACATTCTGTTTTCGCTCGAACATGCCCGCCTGATGCCAGTCCTCTCCGTACTCTCCTCCGCCCCGCAGGTTGGGCACCGCATAGACGCCGCCCCGCTCCAGCCACGGGATGAGCGTGGCGGAGAATGCCGGGGTGATCGAGACGTTGAACCCGCCGTAGGCGTACAGCAGAGTCCGGTTCCGCCCATCGAGCGCCAGGCCCTTCTTGTGGGTCACGAACATCGGCACCCGGGTGCCGTCTTTGCTGGTGGAGAACACCTGCCGGGTCTCGTATTTCGCCGGATCGAACGCCACCCGCGGCGTCTTGAAAACTCCGCCGGTGCCGGTCTTCACGTTGTAGTACAGGATCGTGGTGGGCGAGAGGTACGATGTGAACGCATAGAACAGTCGCGGATCGCTCCGTTCCCCCGAGGGTCCCGTCACACTCCCGATGCCCGGCAGTGCGATTTCTCCCTGCAGCTTCCCGTCCAATCCGTATCGCAGCAGCTCGGCTCGGGCATCCCGGAGATAGCTCGCCACCACCGTCTGTCCCGACAGCGCGGCGCCCTGTAGCACCGCGTCCCTCTGGGGAATCACCTCCCGCCACCCGGCAGGCGCCGGGTTGGCGGCGTCGATCGCGACGATCCGCCAGCGCGGCGCCTCGTTGGTCGTCTGGAAATAGAAGACGCTGCCGTCGTTGCCCAGGACGTTGTAGGCGGCGTCGAACTTGTCCAGCAACGGCCGAACCGCGGCGCGCACATCGGGCGCGGCAGGATCGCCGAGGTCGGCCAGGTATATCCGATTCCGCGTATCGGTGCCTTGCCATGCCGTGATGACCAGGTAGCGGCCGTCGTCGGTGACCGTGGCGCCGAAGCCCCAATCCGGCTGGTCGGGCCGCTCGTACACCAGCACATCGGCCTCCTGGGTCGTACCGAGCCGGTGGTAGTAGAGCTTCATATCCCGGTTGGCGCTGACCTGGCTTTCCCCTTCCTTGGGCGCCGGATAGCGGCCGTAGAAAAACCCCTTGCCGTCCCTGGTCCAGGCACCGTCCGAGAACTTGATCCATCGCAAATGGTCCGGCAGATCCTTGGCCGTCGCCACGTCGCGGACCCGGAATTCCATCCAGTCCGATCCGCTGGCCGAGGTGCCGAAGAGCAGCAGCCGCCCGTCGGCGCTCGGAACCGTCACGGAGAGCGCCACGGTTCCGTCCGACGACAGCAGGTTCGGATCCAGCAGCAGCCTCGGGGAGACATCGAGCGAGTCCTGGACGTACAGCGGACTCTGATTCTCGAGCCCCGCGTTCCGCAGGAAGAACAGGCGCCCGCTCCGCGAGGTCGGCACCGAAAACCGTTCGTAGTCGAGCAGTGCGGTGAGCCGCTGCCGGATCGCCTCCCGCTCGGGAAGCTTGCGGAGGTAGTCGAAGGTGACGTCGTTCTGGGCTCGCACCCACGCGGCGGTCTCCTTACCGTCGGGATCTTCGAGCCAGCGATACGGATCGGCCACGCGCAGACCGTGGTACGTGTCGGCCACGGATCCGGTGGCGGTCACCGGTGGTCGCCGAAAGGGGGGCTGCGCAATCATGGGCGTCGTGAGGATCAACGGGATCGGCAGGAGCAGGGCAATTGGTGGCCGAGGGCGCATCCTCGCCTCCGGAGCTAAGGTCCCCCAAGATACCCGCGGCGGCTATATTCTGCGCTCCCCTTCGCACGGACTCGAGCAGCCCATGCGCCGATTCGCGCTCGCCGGTATTGTCGCGCTCTCCCTGGGTGCGTGCCGACCCTACGACAGCTATGGCCGCCTGCTGGATCAGAGCGGGTTGATTCCCGCGGAACAATTCGCCCGATTCGGCCACGAGCAGGCCGAGCTGGTCGCGATCGGCCGCTCCCTCGCCAAATGGCGGATGACCCGGGACTCGGCCGGTTTCGCCCAGCAGGCGGAGAACGCCGCCTGCTTCGCGCGCCGGTTTCCCGACGTGCAGACGGTCGACCCGGATCCCCTTGGGCATCGGCTCACCATCCGGTTCAAGAGCGGGTGGCGCGCCGCGGTCGTGCCGGTGGATGACGGCGTCGAGCCCGAGGCCACGCCCGGCATTCCGCCGCTCGGTCCGAGCCCCTGCGGATGACGGACTGCTGCCAGGTCGCCACGACCGTCGCGACCGAATCCGCCGCGGCCGCCTTGTCCGAAGTCCTGGTGGACGAGCGGCTCGCGGCGTGCGTCCACGTGATCGGGCCGATCCGGAGCATCTACCGCTGGAAGGGGGCGGTAGAGCGGAGCAACGAGTGGCTCTGCCTGGCCAAGACGGCCGGCACCCGGCTCCCGGCGCTCTGCGACCGGATTCGAAGTCTCCACACCTACGAGCAACCCGAGATCGTCGCGACGCCGATTATCGCCGGTGACCCGGGCTACCTGGAGTGGGTGAAGCGCGAAACCTCCCCTGACCCGGAGCGACCATGAGTGACGCCACGCCGTCCCGCATCGACGATTATCTCGACGTCTTCGTTGCGCCGTCGAAGCTCTTCGAGCGCCGCAGCGACGGAAAGTTCGGGCAGGCCCTGGTAGTGCTCGTGGTAGTCGTCGCCATCCTCTTCTTCGCGACCAAGAGCGCCATGGCGCCGATCATGGACGCCGAAATGACCAAGGGCATGGCCGGGGCCATGAAAGCCAATCCGAACATGACCCCGGAACAGGTGGAGGCGGCGAAGCGTATCGGCATGACGTTCGCACCCGTCGCGATCCTTGCTTTCTTCCTGATCGGGCCCTTCCTGCTCGGCCTGGTGATCCTCCTGGTATCCAAGTTGGTCGGTGGCTCGCTCAAGTTCGTGCAATCGGTCACCATTGCCACCTTCGCGATGTTCCCACGCCTGGTCGAAACCGTGGTGAACGCGGTTCAGGCTCTGCTGATGGATGATTCTCAGCTCACCTCACGACTCAGCGTAAGTGTGGGCCTGGGGCGGATCCTGGATCCCTCCACGACCAGCTCCTATGTCCTCGCCATGCTGGGCCGGGTGGATGTCTTCACTCTCTGGTGCACCGCGTTGATCGCGATCGGCCTCAAGGTGATGGGACGCGTCACCACGGGCCAAGCGGTGCTGGGAGCGGCGGTCGTCTGGCTGCTCGGAGCCGCACCGGTGCTCTGGCAAGCGATGAGCCAGGCGTAGCGCTACCGGACCGGGGGCGTCCACGCGACGCCCCCCATCCGGTCCACCCCTCCCATCATGGCCGGCATCTCCAGCCACTCCTGAATCGACATTGTATTGCGCGTCGCGTCCCGGAACTCGGCGAGCGCGGCCTCGATCGCCTTGGCCTTGAGATTCCGCGGCACTCGGTCCGAGATCAGGATGTCCGAGATGATGTCGTGCATCATGTGGAGATTATCGAAGATCGCCGCCGCACGCGGATGCCTCGCCGCAAAGCGCGGTGCCACGCCTGCCGTCATCGGCATGAGCTCGGGAAAGCGCGCGGGTCGTGCGTCCATCATCGCCCAGAAGCGGCCCAGGGTCGACCGGAT
>Ga0070699_100005509_pt1 | contig 11094 bp, 12 predicted proteins | sample KBSK1503metaG_FD_65473 | JGI IMG/M metagenome (GOLD analysis project Ga0070699, IMG submission 65473) | Corn, switchgrass and miscanthus rhizosphere microbial communities from Kellogg Biological Station, Michigan, USA - KBS K1-50-3 metaG | ecosystem: Host-associated > Plants > Roots >...
GCGAGCCCTTCGATCGTCTCGATCGACGCGCCGTCGGCCTGCACGGCGAGGAGGAGGCAGGAGCGGACTGCCGCGCCGTCGAGGCGGACGGTGCAGGCGCCGCACACGCCGTGCTCGCAGCCGACGTGCGTCCCGGTCAGTCCCAGAGTATGACGGAGGAAGTCCGACAGCAGCACCCGTGGCTCGACGAGCTCGCTGTAGCTCCGACCGTTGACGATCACGGCGATCGCGTTCACGTTGCCGCCGCCCATGCTCGCGCGACAGCGCGTTCCACGAGGACCTCGACGAGACGTCGCCGGTATTCCGGTGAACCGTGCAGGTTCGGCGGCGGGTCGATCGACGCGGCTACGTCGTCAGCGACGCCGCGCGCAGCCTCGGCGTCGACCGCGTGCCCGACCAGCGCGCTCGCGTCGACGAGCTCGGGGCGGTCCGTCACCGAGCCGACGGCGAGTCGAGCGTCAGTGACGCGACCGTCTTCGACATGCAGCACGCACGCAGCGGAGGCCAGCGCGAAGTCGCCGTGCCGGACGGCAAACTCTTCGATCGCTCCACCTCGTCCCGGTTCGAGGCGGGGCCATTTGGAGGCGACGACCAGCTCGTCCGGCTCGAGAGTCGTCGTAAAGTGCGTGACGAAGAACTCGGCTGCGGGAACCGCTCGGCGTGAAGTGACGACCTCGCCGCCGAGTGCGACCAGAGCGAGTGGGAGCTCCGCCGCGGAGTCTGCGTGAGCGATGGAACCGCAGACCGTGCCGCGGTTCCTGGTCACGACGTGACCGACGAGGGGGAGGGATTCCGCCAGCAGCGGACAACCGGTGCGTACGAGCTCCGACCGCTGGGCGGCGGCCTGCCGGACGAGTGCGCCGATTCGAAGCGAACCGTTTTCTTCTGTGACCTCGTCGAGGCCCGCCGCGAAGTTCAGATCCACAAGAACGCCCGGGCGCACGAGCCGCATGTTGAGTGCAGGGAGGAGGCTCTGCCCGCCGGCCAGGATCTTCGCCTCGTCACCATGCGCGTGCAGCGTCTCCACCGCGTGCTCGGCCGACTCCGCGCGGACGTAGGTGAACTGCACCGGCTTCACGCCAGCAGCTCCCAGACCCGCGCCGGCGTCAACGGCAGCTCGACCTCGTCGACGTCGAGCGCGTCCGCGACCGCGTTTGCGATCGCGACCGGCGCACTCATCGTCGTTCCTTCGCCCAGTCCTTTGGCCCCGAGCGCGGTGAACGGCGACGGAGTCTCGAGATGCTCCATCCTCACGGAAGGCATGTCGGCCGCCGTCGGGCACAGATAGTCCATGAAGGTGCCGGTGACCAGGTTGCCGTCCTCGTCGTAGACGAGGCGCTCGAAGAGGGCAGCGCCGACTCCGTGCGCGAACCCACCCCGGACCTGACCTTCCACGATCAGTGGGTTGAGCAGCCGCCCGGCGTCGTGGACGCTGACGTAGTCGAGCACGCGCACCGCGCCCGTTTCCCGCTCGACTTCCACGACGGCGACGTCGACGAGGAATCCGTGCGCAGCGGACGACGCGACGCGGTCCTCCTCGTCGGGAGGCTCGAGGAACGGAGCCGAGTAGAACGCGGTCTCGTGCAGTCCGGGCTCGATCCCGTCCGGCAGCCCGGCCGGATGCCAGTGCGCAATGCCGGCGAGGCGCCGGATCGAGACGTTGTTCTCGCCCTCCCAGGCCTTCCCGTCGCGCAACTGAACCTCTTCGCTCGGGCAACCGAGCTCGGCCGCGGCGATCGCCTTCAGCTTCGCCTCCACCTTCTGGGCCGCGCGCAGCACCGCGCCGGTCCCGACGCCCGAGAACCGAGACGAGTAATTGCCCGACGCGACCGTCCACGCATCCGTGCCCGTGTCCAGCTCGGAGAGAACGTCGACGTCGGCAGGATCCACCCCCAGGACGTCGCCGACAACCTGCGCGGCCACTGTCCCGTGTCCCTGTCCCTGCGGGGTCGTCGCCATCTGGACGGTGATCCCGCCGAGCGGGTTGATGCTGACCGTGGCACCCTCCGCGTTCCCCGACTTCGGCAGCGTCTCCGCCCGCTCCGCTGCGGTCTGAGCGAGCGTGATGTAGCCCATATTCGAGATCGAAGGCTCGACCACGCACGCGATCCCGATGCCCACGAGTCGGCCGGCTTCGCGCATCGCCGCCTGCTCTGCGCGCCGCTCGTCGTAGCGGGCGAGCTCGAGCGATCGCTCGAGACACGCCGCGTAGTCGCCGGAGTCGTAGAGGCCGCCTGAGGGTGTGCGATACGGAAACTCGTCTTCCCGGACGAGATTCCGTCGAGCGAGTTCGGCCGGATCTAGCCCGAGTCGCCGTCCCGCGATCGCCATCGCACGCTCGAGCGCGAAGTACACCTGTGGTCCGCCGAAGCCGCGGTTGAGCCCGGTGGGACAGCGATTCGTCAGCACGACTCGATTCCGTGCGGCGACGTTCCGAACGCGGTACGCACCGCTCAGCGAACCGTGCATCCGGTACAGCGTCGCCGGCTCCGGCGCGCGCACATACGCGCCGACGTCCTCGATCGCGTTGTAGCGGAGCGCCACCAGCTCGCCTTCGGCCGAGAAGCCGGCTTCGAGCTCCGTCACACGCGCGGTCGACGCGGAGCTCGCCGCGAGATGCTCGAGACGGTCCTCGGTCCAGCGCACCGGAACGCCGAAGCGGCGGGCGGCGAGGCCGATCAAGACGACGTAGGGGTAGACCCCTGACTTGATCCCGAACGAGCCCCCGGAGTCGCGCGGCGTGATCAGCCGCAGCTTCGACCCGGGCAGCCGCAGCGCCGCCGCCGCAACCGAGTGGAGGGTGAAGGGCCCCTGGAAGTTCGCCCAGGCGGTGAGCGTCCCCGTCGGCTGGTCCCAGTCGCAGACGACGCCGTAGCACTCCACCGGCGTGCAGCTCCACCGCGGAAACCGAAAGCGCTCGCGCACGACGAGCTCGGCTCCCGCCAGTGCGCCATCGACGTCGCCGTACAGGAACAAGCGGTCGTGCACGCACGCCTCGGTCTCGACCGCCGCCTCCGCGTCGAGCACCGGGTCGAGCGGGTCGTACTCGACCTGGATCAGCTCGAGCGCATCCTCGGCGACGTAACGGTCTCGAGCGACCACGACGGCCAGCGGCTCGCCGGCATAACGCGTCACCTCGTGCGCAGCGGCCCAGTAAGGCACGCCGCTGTCGATTCCGGCCGGGAAGGGGCGTGACATCGCCGCGACGTCGGCGCCGGTCAAGACTCCGACCACGCCGGGCAGCTCGAGCGCAGCGCTCGCGTCGAGCGCCGTGATGCGCGCGTGCGGGGCGAAGGATCTGAGAATCGCCGCATGGCGCACGTTCTGCAAGGGATCGAGATCGTCGATGAACCGTCCTTCGCCACGCAGAAGCGCCTCGTCCTCGAATCGAGGCAGCGCCCGCCCGACCCAGTTCCCGGCTTCCGTGCTGATGCTCACGACGCCACGCCCGTGGCAACGGTCGCACCCAGGCTGCAGCCGGCTTCGAGCGCATCTCGCAGGTCCGCGCCACCGGCAAGCGCAACAAGCAGGCCCGCGGCGAAGGCGTCGCCGGCGCCGACCTGGCCCGCGTTGACGACCGGCTCCGGCCTGGCCGTTTCGAGTCGACCGTCGAGCACGGCCACCGCACCGTCGGGGCCGCAGGTCACGCAAGCCAGCCGGAAACGCTCGCCGAGCCGCCGCGCCGCCTCTTTAGGCTCTGAGCCGGTGATGCGGCGGGCCTCGATGTCGTCGACGACGATCGCGTTCGCTCCATCCGGAAGAGGATTGAGAAAGGCTGGTGCAAGCGCGAGCCACGTTCCCTCGCCTCGCTCCAGCGCCTTCGCCACCGTCGGGCCGGGCAGGTAGCCCGAGACGAGCACGACGTCCGCCTCGAGCACGTCGGGCAGATCGTCCGGGGAGAAGCATGCGTTCGCGCCGCGATCGGCGCGAATCTCGCCGTCGACGACGAGAAAGGTCCCGGTCGCCGTCTCGAGATCGACCGAGAAGTCGCTGCGGACGCCACGCTCCTGGAGCGCGGTCCGGAGGGCGCGGCCGCCGAGATCGTCACCGACGCGGCCGACCACCGTTGCATCTGCGCCGGCGACGGCCGCCCAGATCGCCGCATTGACTGCAGAACCGCCTGGTGCGAGCGAGATGCGTGCAGCGTGACCCAGGCCGGACGCGGTGACGTCGATCATCACGTCACCGACGGCGACGAACCTGGTGTTCGACATGCTCAGCCGTGCCTCGTCGCTGCGCGCGCGACGAGGTCAGCAGCGGGACCGCCCGGTTCGTCGAGGGCGCGAAACGCGTCGAGCACCGCACGCGGATCGCACGCGTGTCGCTTCGCTGCCATCGTCAGCGGCTCGTGGAACGCGCCGCCGCAGTGCGCGCAGGCCCAGTTGAGCGAGGACATGAGCTTCGCAGCCTCGCCGCCGGGATAGCGCCGGAGCAGTTCGACGATCGTGGTCGACCCGCGGATCTCCTCCACGATGAACCGCCTAGGCGTGAGCCTCCTGCGGGAAGCGGACGGGCTCCGCATCGAGGCGCACCATGTTGCGAGGCAGCTGGTAGCGCGCGAAAGGCAGGACGATCACCTTGGCGTCGGGGCCGTGCTGCTTCATCGCGTCCGCGAACGCTATGTCGAGCGAGGTCGTGGCGTCGATCCCGATGTCGGCGGCCAGCTCGAGATTCTCTTCGAGCGTGACGAGCCGCAGGTGCTTCCGCGTCATCACTTCGTAGATCGGCACCCAGATGCACCCAGCCCACATCTGGATCGTGCGCGCGTGGATGTCACGGAGGATGCGCTGGTAGTTCTCGGGAGTCGCCGGCATGTACGGCTTCATCAGATCCATCAGCGCAAGACCTGGGAAGTCACCGACGTCCGTGTGCACGCCCGGAGACGGACTGCAGTAGATGAGCGTTCCTCCGTCCTTGAGCACGAAGTCCGCCGACATGCAGCCCCAGCCCGTATGAAAGAAGAGGTGATCGGTCGGCGCGAAGACACCGCAGATCGCGATGTCGGCCTGTCCCTTCTCTTGAACGGGATTCTCGTACGCGTAGATCTCGTTGAAGCGCTCGATCGCGAGGCGATGCGAAGACGGGTGCGGGCCGAAGTTCAGCTCGATCACCCGGCCGCGCGTGTCGAGCAGGACGTTCATCGTCGCATCGAGTCCGCTCATAGTGGCGACCTCGTCGATGTCCGAGCGCATTGGCCCGGCGAGCGCGCCGTAGTGCGTTTGCGGCGAAGGGACGAAGTTGCAGTGGTTCGACTCGATCGTCTCGTCGGAGGCGACGCCGGGCATGATCAGCTTGCCGCCGCCGCCGTAGCCCCAGTGGTTCGCCTGCGCCTGGCCGATCGCGATCTTGACGTCTCGGCGCATCACCTCGTTGTGGATCCAGACGGGCGTTCCGCGCGACGTGACTCCGACGTAGGTGTATGCGTCCGCGTTGCGCGGCTCGTTCTGGAAGAGCGGGATGCCGAGCTTCTCCATCCGGTCGAGGTTCTCGCGCCCGACCTTCTGCTCGATGTCCGACTCGGAGAGCGGGAACACCTTCCCGTTGGCGGTGACCACGCAGGCATCGACCCCGGCGGCTTCGATCGCGTCGAGTACCGGCGGCAGGAGCTTCGAGGCGGGGGTGGGGCGGAACTGGTTGTCGATGATCACCGCCACGCTGCCGGCGACGTTCAGGAGCTCGTCCAGTGACTGGCCACTCGTAGGCGAAGCAAGGGCCTGCCGTGCCGCCTCCGTCGCGTTCGGAACGGGCTCGGGCTCGTCGGGGTAGATCGCCGCGAGCAGATTCTGGGCTGGGATCTCGAGCTCGAGCTCCTCCCGGTAGACCTTGCTCTCGTCGTCCGAGGCCCCGATCGTCAGCGGATCGAGCGACTCGAACGGAATGCGCGCGCGGTACGTGTCGGCCATCGGTCCTCCCGTCAGCTCGCCAATCTCGTTACCGTAACGCCGAGAGATCCCCGGTGCGAGCAACCCGATTCAACCACGTCAGTGTCCACGCCCTGGACATGGACGAATTCCTTCGCTTCTACGTGGACGTGTTCGGGATGGAGCGTCTGCCCAGCTCGAATTTCTCGGCACACGTGGAGTGGCTGCGCGTCGGTGAGCAACAGCTGCAAGACCTTCGGCGCGTCCGTGCACGAACTGCCGGACGGGGCCGTACAGATGTACATCCGCGATCCGGTCGGATAGATTCGAACATCGACGCTGAGCCGACCACCTAGGCCGCACCCAAGAGGTCGCCGGTTCGGGCCCGGCTAGCTCCATGTGAGGAACTCCCTGCAAATAGGGGACTCCTCGACAACGGCCAGCACGCACAAGGTGCGAGGAGGCTCCGTCGCTCGCTCGCCGTGAATCGAGTTCTAAGCGGTGAGTGGAAGCGACTAGCGCGCCTTGGCGATGAATGTCACATCACCCTCGCGATAGTCGCCTCTAATCTCCAAGAACTCCAGCAGATTCCCGAAGGGGTCTCTGCAGAAGAACCGGGAACGGTGAGGGATTGGGACGGTTTCGTAGGGGTGGTAGCCGGCCTCATTAAGTCTTCGCTTGCAGGCGGCTAGATCGTCCACGACCAGCCCAACGTGTCGTCCCTCTTCCGGGTTAGGAAGAGAATCCTGCAGAAAATGAAGCTCAAGGTCGCCTTCCCCGGCACGGAACCATAGGACCTTCAGGTGTGCGATCGAGGCAGGGATTGGTATCTCTTGTAACCCGAGCACGCTCGCGTAGAAGGCGCGGACGTCAGTGTGACTCTCGGGCGGAATTGGGAGAGAGACGTGTTGGAGCTTCACTACCATCCATCCTCACAGTCCGACGGGTTCGTCTGACTATGCCAGCCGTACAGTTCGAATGCGATCACGGTGCGGATGCTGCGCTGGGTCTCGACCAGTTCGAAGCCGCGGTAAAACTTCGTCGAGAGGCGCACCCCATGACTCTGCGCCTGGGCGGAAACGGTCGCGACTCCCGGGGATGCCTTGATGGCTCCGACCGGCTCGGGAGACCTCCCACCGGGCTGCGGGAGTTTGATCATTACGGATCGTGGTCATGGAGTTGGATTGCCTGGGTTGGGCAAGCTCGCGCGGCTTCTTCGACCTCGTCCCGGTAAGCGGGATTGGGTTTCTCCACGTATTCGAGCTCGAGGTCGTCCCGAAGATTGAAGATTTCAGGCGCCAGGAACGAGCAGAGGCCGTGGCGCTGGCACACGGCCGGATCGACAACGATCCTCACCTGGCGACGTGTGAAGGAGTGAATCGCACTGGTAGTTTTTCGAGACCGCGCTCGTGTGGTGTGTAAATACGCGCCACGTCCCCGTCGAGCTGGTATTCGGGCATTAGGGACAGAGCTTCCTGAAAGACGATCGCGGCTTCGAGCCGCGCAAGCGGCGCGCCAATGCAGTAATGCATGCCTTCGCCGAATGCAAGATGTCGCTTGCGTTCGCGGAAAATGTCGATCTTGTCGGCTTCGGGCCATCGTTCCTCATCACGATTCGCCGAGCCCCAAACGAGAAGGACTCGTGAGCCGGCGGGGACGATGGTTCCCTGGATCTCCGCGTCGGCGAGTGTCACACGGCTGAGGGACTGGATGGGCGCGTCGTAGCGGAGCAACTCTTCGATCGCTGCAGGGATACCCGCGGGGTCGTTCGCCATCGCCGCTCGTTGCTTCGGGAACTGCAGTAGGTTCAGGAACGAGTTCGAGATTAGGCCTGCCGTTGTGATGATCCCCGAGTAGAACATGAAGATGGATAGGCCGACGACCTCTTCATCAGTGATCGTCCCATCTCGTTGGGCGTTGACGATGACCGTGAGCAAATCGTCCTTCGGATCACGCTTGCGCTCGGCGGCAGCGTCGGCGATGTAGTCGCGCATCGCTCGGTTAGCTTCCCACGCGCTCGGGGGCGCTTCGATCTGGCCCGGCACCCGTTCGAGCATCTTGGCGAACCAGTCGCTCAGTAGAGGGTCGTCCGTGCTCGGTAGGCCCAGCAACATGCAGATGACTGCCGCTGGTAGTGGGCGCGCAATGTCAGCCGCAAGATCGATCTCTCCCGTTTCGGCGAACGGGGCGAGTAGTTCGCGAGTTCTCTTTCGCACCTGCGGCTCGAGTTGTTTGATCGTCTTGGGCGAAAAGTAAGGAGCGAGCACCGTTCGGAGTCGGTCGTGCGATGGAGGGTCTTGATCGACGAAGCCGCCGGGTGCGTAGAACTCGCTCTCGTCGTCAAGGACGACGCCCTCCCCGCTTGAGTAGGTTTGCCAGTTCCGCGATACGGCCTGGATGTCGGCGAATCGCGTGAGCACCCATAGATCGCGAACGGCATTGTGGTAGAGGGGTGCCTCGCGCCGAAGCCGTGTGTAGATCGGGTAGGGGTCGTCGTAGAAGGAGAAGGGATCGTAGTGCGGTCTTTCGGCACTGATTGCGGTCTGCGTGGTGTTCATTTGAAACCTTCAGTCTGGTCGTGAGTGGTCTTGGCTGCTCCTCAGTCGCAGGCCACCTCGTGTGGCACTTTCGACTTAGCGGTCACTTGATACCGAGCTTGAACTCGTTCCAGATGGTCAACTCTTGCTGTAAGACGTTTGTCGGCTGATAGAAGACAAGTGCCGGGAAGAAGTGGGGATCGCGTGTCTGTGGGATAATCGTTGCTGCGAGCGCCTTCTTCGTAAGCCCGGCGCGGCGTGCTGTCGCCGAGATCGCTTGGTTATAACTCAATGTTCCGTCGTTTCCGCTTGCGGCGATAAACCGTGCCTGCCATGGAATCGAGAGTTCGTAGTTGATGAATTTGTAGACGGCATCGAGTTTCGTGCCGCCGCCCTTCTTGGTGATCGTCGCGTTGTCGCTCCAGGCGGGAGTCCCTTGCTTCATGACGTGATTGAGCTTGAAGGGGACATGTGCTTTGTTGACGTCGACTGCGACGAGTGCGTTGTTGAGATAGCCAATTACTGCTTCCTTTGAAACGAACTGGTTCGTTTGGTCATTGAATCCGCTCGTGAGTCGCTTGATCTGCGGACGGAGCGCCATCAGCTTCGCTTTGACCTTCTTGAGACCGTTCGGCGTGAGGTGGTAGGGATTCTTCAGGCCGGCCGCCAATCCGATCATCGGGTAGACGTCGGTTGGGCTGTCGAACATCGATACTTTCCCTTTGAACTGCTTGTCCCAGAGGATGTTCCAATCCCACGGCACGCCCTGTTTGTTGAGGTATTTCGACACTTGGTAGTGGCGCGGCACATCGTTGGCGAGCCAACCGAGCGGGACATCGCCCCAGTTGTAGAGCACGCCGTAGTTCGTTCCCTTCACCGTCGTGGCGTGTCGCCACGGAAAGACATTCGAGATCAGTTTGATGTTTGGGATCCGCGATTCATCGATCGGAAGGATTAAGTCGCCGTTGACATAGTTCTGGAACCAGCCGGCGGTGCAGAAGATGATGTCGTACTGGCCGGGATTTGCCTTCACCTTGGCGAACATTTCAGCCGGCGCGCCCACATTCGTCGCATTGACCGTGATCCCGGTCTTCCGCTTGAACTCGGCGAGCCACTTCGGGTCGTGGTATCCCTCCCAAGTAAGGATGTTGAGCGTCTTCGATGCCGACGTTGCGGCTTCGGCAGTCGATGTGCCGAGGGCGCGTTCGAGCTGCGAGATCAATGGACTTGATGCAAGAACGACACCGGCTCCGCCGGCGCGGTACAGCAAAGCTCGTCTCGATAGTCGGCGCGACTCCGATGGGGTCGAGTCGGGCGAATCGCTCATGATGGACACCTCCGTCGTATTTTTTCTCGACACGTTCCGGTTCGCCGCAGTCGTCGATTAGGCCTCGACCTCCTCCAGTTCGTCTGAATTGGCAACCGCGACCGCTGCCCCCGTCCGCGCCGATGCGTAGGCGGCGTCGACCAGTGCCATGGTCTTCAGATTGTCTTCGCCGCTGATCGGAGGCGGGACGCCGTCTTCGGCGGCACGGATGAGTTCGCCCATCGTTCCGATGAACGCATCGGGGAACCACCGCTCCTCCCATCTGGGCTGGAACCAGTAGCCCGGCTGGAGGTCGGTTGTGAAGTCGATCGTGCTGGGGCTACCCCAGGGGTAGTCGGGCCACCCGATGGTGCCCCGTGCGAGCCCTCGTGTGCCTTCGACCCGCCATTCAATGCCTTGATCTGTCGTGGTGAGGCAGTTGTCGATCGCGATCGCGCGAAATTCGTCTGCGTACTCGAGGACATAGACCGCCATACCGTCGGTGTGTGGACGGGCCAACTCGTGGTCACGCCGAACACTGGCGATGATGCGCTCGGGCTCGCCGAAGAGGTAACGAAACGCGTCGAGGTGATGCACGCTCATGATCAGGAGGGCGAGACGCTCGTAAGTTGCGGCGTAGGGCATCCAGTGGACGCGCGCGTGCATCGTGACCTGTGCGCTGAGCGGTGTGCCCAGGTAGCCCCGCTCGAGCAACGTGTGGAGTGCCCGGATCGACCGGTCGTACCTCATGTTCTGATTGACCCCGAGGACGATGTCAGCCTCACGGCAGAGCCGAACAATCTCGGTGGCCGTCGACGCGTCTGGTGCGAGGGGCTTCTGCGCGAGGATCGCCCGCAGGTTCTGGTTATGGCGGACGGCGTGCTCGACGATCGCAAGTTGCTGGTCTGGCGGGAAGGCGATGTCGAGGACGTCGATTGCCGCATCCGCTGCAAGCTCGCGCCAGTCGTCGTGGACCTTCGGGATTCCGAACCGTTGGGCCACTTCTTCCGCGTTGGCGCGCGTACGCGAGGCGATCGCTCCGACGTTGAGGCCGGCCGCGAGGTACGCAGGTAAGTGACACTCGCGCACGATCCACCCACTGCCGACGATCCCGATCGTGTGCGGCTCGCGCGGGATAAGCGGCTCCGGGACGAGATCGAGGTCTAGCTGCGCTGTCACAGGGGGTGGCACAAGCGCGGCTCGTGTAACGGTCCATGGTACGCCCTCGGGGGATAGAGCGGATCCACGTCCGAGATCTCGTACAAGTGCGCCCCCTTGGGCCGTCTTCGTCGGGCGGGAGCGTACACCCCCTGCAGCAGGGTTTCAACCACTAGGCGCGAGCGGCGTCGAGGAGCGCGGGCAGTCACGGGGACGGCAGGGTCCCTGCCGA
>Ga0070699_100005512_pt1 | contig 11090 bp, 11 predicted proteins | sample KBSK1503metaG_FD_65473 | JGI IMG/M metagenome (GOLD analysis project Ga0070699, IMG submission 65473) | Corn, switchgrass and miscanthus rhizosphere microbial communities from Kellogg Biological Station, Michigan, USA - KBS K1-50-3 metaG | ecosystem: Host-associated > Plants > Roots >...
CGTTGGTCGTCAACACACGCTGCCACCGCGCGGCGTCCATGGCATCGAGACGCATCTGCGTCTCGAGTACGCCGGCATTGTTCACCAGCGCGGTCACGGGACCGAGCTGGCCGTCGCACACCTCGAACAATCGGACGACGTCCGCTTCGATCCCGACGTCGGCCGCGACCGCAATCGCGCGACGACCGGCCGCTTCGACCTCGCGCCGCACCGCGTCGGCGGCCTCGCCGTCCTGGCGGTAATTGACACAGACGTCGTAGCCGCGCGAAGCCGCGAGCCGCGCCGTCGCCGCCCCGATCCCGCGGCCGGCTCCGGTGATCAATAAGACGTCAGGCATGGTGTATTCTTGCGCGATTGAGGAGGCCTCCTGCTATGAGTCGCTGTGAACCCCTCGCCCGCCGCGGGCGCGAGCTTGCTCTGATTGCCGGCCTGGCGGCCACCCTGTTCGTGGCGCCGACGTTCGCGCAGAACGGCCGCACGTTCATCGTGCAGACGAACTCCGCCGGCGACAGCGTGATGCTCATCGACCCGGCCACAGACAAGATCGTCGCGGAGATCCCTGACGAGGAGGTGGTGCACGGCGCCGTGGCCTCGCCCGACGGCAGCCGGATGTACCTCACCGTCGAGTCCACGAGTACCGTCGACGTCATCGACGTGAAGACGATGAAGGTGATCAAGAGGATTCCGTTGACGGGTCGCCCCAACAACATCGCGATTCGCAACGACGGCAAGCGCGTCTACGCCGCGATCAATACCGCGCAGGGCGGCATCGACATCATCGATACCGAGGCGTTGGAACGCACGAAGACGATTCGCATTCTGGGCGGCGTGCACAACCCGTTCATCACGCCCGACAGCAAATACGTCATCGCCGGGTCGACTGGCGGGTCGGTGGCGACGGTGATCGACACGGAGCTCGAACGGCCGGTGTGGTCGATCCACTTCGAAGGCGGCGTGCGACCGGTCTGCTTCGACACCAATCCGGACGGCTCGACGAAGCGGATGTACGTGCAGATCACGAACTTCCACGGGTTCGCGGTGGTCGACTGGGCCACGCGGCGTGAGGTGAGTCGCGTCACGCTGCCGGACATTCCGGTCGCTCAGCGCAACAACGAAGGCATTCAGGGGTCGCCCGCGCACGGCATCAAGGTCGCGCCTGATGGCAAGACGCTCTGGTCGACGAGCAAGTACAACAGCGCGGTCTACGTCTACGCGCTTCCCGATCTGAAGTATCTCGGCGAAGTGAAAGTCGGCAAGGTGCCGGACTGGCTGACGTTCACGCCCGACAGCAAGAAGCTCTACATCGCGAACGCACACGATGACACGGTGTCGGTCATCGACGTTGCCGCGCGCAAGGAGCTGACGCGTCTCAAGGTGGGCGCGGTACCGAAGCGCAACGTCACGGCTGTTCTGCCGCTGCCGGTCCCGTCGACCAACTAGTCGATCACGAGGAGCCCGCTATGTCCCGGTTGGTTGTGCTGACGGTGGTCGTGATTGCGATCGGAATGGGTTATACGGGTGGCTCGATTGTCGCGGCGTCGCCGCAGGCCGCCGCTGGCGGTGCCACGTTGGATTACGAGACGTTCAAGGCCAAGGTGCAGCCGATCCTGATGGCGAAGCGCAAAGGCCATGCGCGCTGCGTCTCGTGTCACGCGCAGGGCGGTGGCGATGCGTATCTCGAGCCGCTGCCACCGGGCACCGCTTCGTTCACGGAGGATCAGACGCGCCGCAACTTCGAGCGCATCACGCAGCGACTCGTCGTCGCCGGCGATCCGATGAAGAGCCTGCTGCTGACCAATCCGCTCGCCGAAGATGCGGGAGGAAGCCACTGGCACGGCGGCGGCAAGCACTGGCAGTCGCAGGCCGATCCCGAGTGGCAGACCTTGGCGTCGTGGGTCCGCGGTCGGTAATGTCCGTCTCGAGGCGGCGGTTCCTCAGCGGCGCGACCGCGCTGGCGATGGCTGCACTCGGCCGCCGCGTGTGGGCACAAATCACGCTACGTTTCCGGCCGCTCGTACGGCCGGTGTTCGTGCCGCTCGAGAACATCGCGACGCCGTTTCGAGCGACGCCTTTCATGGCCGACGGCATGACGCTGCCCTCCGCGGCAACGCCGAATCAGCCGGTGCGGGTCGGCGGCATGGTCGTGCGCACGGCAACGGGTGGCAATCAGCCGGATCGCTTCGCCGCCGTCTGTGTCCGCTGTCCGCATGAAGGGTGCGACGTCGACTTCGTCTCGGATCCGAATCGCCTGCCGCAGGACGTGAAGGACGAGATCGGCCATCCCGTCGACCATGCCGTCTACGTCTGCCCGTGCCACAACAGCACGTTCAAGGCGGAGGATGGCTCGCGACTGGCCGGACCGGCGCCGCGCGGCCTGTATCGATTCCGCGTTACCAACGTCACTGAAGCGGCGGTCGAGATCGGCGAGGTCGAGGAGGACGTGTTGATTTTCGTCTGAACCAGGAACCACCAACCACCAACCACCAACCAGCCAGCGGCATGTTCGAGCTCCCCGGCTACTGGTTCTCCCGCTACGTCTTCGAGCGCGGCCTCGCGCTCATGTATCTCGTCGCCTTCCTCTCGACCGCCAATCAGGTCATTCCGCTGCTCGGGCAGAACGGTCTCCAGCCGATCGCACGGTTCGTACGCGTCGTTCCCTTCCGGTCGGCACCGAGTCTCTTCTACCTCGCGTCGAGCGATTGGACCCTTCGCGTCACCGCATGGATCGGCGTCGCCGTCGCGGTCCTCGTCCTGACGGGGTACCCGCAGCGATGGGGAACGCCGGCGGCTGCGCTGGTGTGGGCGATTCTGTGGGCGCTCTATCTCTCGTTCGTCAACGTCGGCCAGACCTTCTACGGCTTCATCTGGGAAACGCTGATCCTCGAAACCGGCTTCATCGCCATCTTCGCGGGCGGCATCCGGACCCCGCCGAATGCGCTCGTGATCTGGATGTGGCGGTGGATTCTGTTTCGCGTGATGCTCGGCGCTGGTCTCATCAAGCTCCGTGGCGATCCATGCTGGCGCGATCTCACGTGCCTGCAGTACCACTTCGAGACGCAGCCGATCCCGAACCCTCTCAGCTGGTATTTCCACTGGATGCCCGATGCCGTCCACCGCGCCGGCGTCGTCTTCAACCACGTCGCCGAGATCGGCGTCCCCTTCCTCTACTTCCTGCCGCAGCCACTGGCTGGCATCGCTGCTCTGCTCACGATCGCCTTCGAGCTCGTGCTGATCGTGAGCGGTAACTTTGCGTGGCTGAATTGGCTGGCGATCGTGCTGTGTATTCCGATGCTCGACGATCGCTGGCTGAAGTGGCTTCCGATCACGCCGCCCGCACTTGCCCAGTCGGCGCTACCCTACCGGGCAACCGTGGCGGTCCTGGCCCTGGTCGTCGCGGTCCTGAGCATTTATCCGATCCGCAACATGCTGTCTTCGCAGCAGGTGATGAACCGCTCCTTCAACCCGCTGCACATCGTCAATACGTACGGTCTGTTCGGCAGCATCACGCGGCCGCGATACGAAGTCGTGATCGAAGGGACGGCCGACGCCGCAATCACCAACAGCACACGGTGGCGGGAGTATGAGTTCAAGGCGAAGCCAGGCGATCCGTCACGATCACCGCCGCTGGTCGCGCCGTATCACCTGCGTCTCGACTGGATGATGTGGTTCGCCGCGCTGTCGACGCCGACGGAGCAGCCGTGGTTCACGTCACTGCTCGTCAAACTGCTGCAGGGGGATCAGGCGATCCTCGGCCTGATCCGCACGAACCCGTTTCCCGACGCGCCACCGCGCTGGGTGCGTGCGAGGTTCTACGAATATCGATTCACCACGCCCGAGGAACGCCGAATGACGGGACGCTGGTGGAATCGTCGGCTGGTCGGCGAGTACATGCCCGCAGTGGGGTTGCAGGGCGCCCGGTAGGCAGCGCGTGAGACTTTGGGCTCTGGGCTGTCGGCTTTGGGCTCCGATTCAGGACGAGAGCCTAAAGCCAAGAGCCTAGAGCCGACACCTCGGGAGCAATCCTCTCCACGGTCCAATACAGCGCCGTGCAGGCGATCACCAGCGATGCAGGCACGACGATGCGCTGGCGGTACCAGGACTGGCTCCGACAATGCCAGCCGACGATCGCGAACGCTGCCCCGATCACGGCCAGTTGACCGGCCTCCACTCCGGCATTGAATGTCAGCAGCGCCGTCATGAATTCCGCTCGCGGCAGTCCGAGCTCCCGCAGAGCGCCGGCGAAGCCGAGGCCGTGGAGAAGCCCGAACGCGAACACCAGGGCAATCCGCCATGGTTTCAACTCGCTGAGCAGCAGGTTCTCGAGCGCGACGTATGCAATCGACACCGCAATGAGCGGTTCGACGACGGCTGAAGGCACACTGATGAGACCGTAGATGCTCAGGCCAAGCGTGATGGAGTGTGCCACGGTAAACGCACTCACCTGTGCCAGGACGGTCCGCAGGCGGCCGCTGAGGAGAAACAGGCCGAGCACGAACAGCATGTGATCGAGCCCGTGCGGGATGATGTGCGTGAACCCGAGTAACAGATAGCGCCACGCCACGGTCGTGCGACTGATCGCGGGCGCGGAATCTGTCAGCGGGATCGGCGCGCTGGCCTGGCCACCCTCGAGCCATTCGGTCGTCGCGGCCGCACCGCCGTTGGTCACCGACAGCGCATACGAGGCGAACGTCCACGAGTACGACCAGGTGAAGTGACTCGCACCGCGAGGCATCTCGCCTGTCAGTCGGATCGTCGCAATCACCGGAGAGAGTGCGTCGGATGCCGGCGACACAGCGTAGTGAGTCTCGGGACGAGTCTCTGTGCCATCGAACGCCACGGTCACACGCTGGCGGAACGCATCGTCGCGCGTGACAAGCCGCTTCTCCATCGTTACCGCATCCGTCCGCGCGGTGGTCGCATCCATCGGCGAACCGGCAACGCTGTCCAGCTTCTCCATCAAAGAGGACGCATCGGTCGTGATCTCTATCGCGTAGCGCCCATCCTCGAATCGCGCCAAGACGCGCGTCGTGCCGATCTCGTGCGCCGTCGCGACCGGACTCGATGCGACGACAGCGGCGATCACGCATGCGATCGCGCGGCCGAGATTCTTCACGACGTGCTCCGCGTCGACGTTCGATCGCGAATCTCGAATGTCAGCGACGCCCAGTAGCTCACCCAGTCGGCTCCGGCAGTTGGCGGTGCCTCGATCATGTGGACCGCCTTGACCAGCCACATGCCAGTGCGCGGCAGCCGCAAATGCACGCGTCCATCTTTGTCGGAGCGGGCACTCAGCTTCTCTTTCGGATTGGCACGATTGATCGCCACGACCAGCGCACCGGCCAACGGCTGATTCTCGTACGTCAATCGGACCGGCAGATCCTCGCCCGCTGCCATCGTCGTCGGATTGCGCTCGGCCACCAGCTCCAGAGTGAATCCAAGCGAGCGGTCGCCCTGGCCGTTGGTCGGCACGTCGAACGCCACCAGACTCTTCGCACAACGCGAGAACAGATCGCGCGCCCCGCCCGTCTGACCGCGACGCGCTCTCAGCGCCGCCACGGCGTCGAGCCCCTCCTCTGCGAGGTACTGATTGAACTTCTCAGGCGTGAGCTGGACAAGGCTCGGATTGCTGCGATAACCAACGACGAGCAAACCAGGAGCGGCGACGCGAATGAAGCCGGCCGGGTCGGAACCGTCACGGCCGACCACCGGTTTACGGCCCTCGCCATCGACGACGAAGAACTGGTTGATGAGTGCTGGATCGCGCGGAATCGGATCGCCGAGAAGATCCTGACCGACGCGCAACTTGACCGCGACGATCTCTCCAGGCGACGGGGAAAACGTCCCCGGCTCGATCCACATGTCATGCGCGAGAAGCGAGGCACTGCTCAAGACAAGCGTGGTCGCGATAAGCGTGCACACAACAAACGGATGCCTACGCGATGAATGAAAACATGGCCCAGTCACAATGTGCTCCGGTCTCTCGTCTCTCGTCTCTCGTCTCTCGTCTTTGGTCTTTGGTTTTTGGTCTCTCGTCCGGGAGACGAAAGACAAAAGACGAGCGACTAGAGACCAGCGACCAAGAACGGCGCGGACCATATAGAGGTCTGCGCCGTTCTTGGTCTGGCTACGGTGTTGGAATGTTCGGAACCGGAGGCGTGTTCGTGCCGCCGTGTCCCTGCAACAGACCCTGGTGCGCCGGTGCGAGGAAGGGGAAACGATCGAGATAGTTCTTGTCGTTCTCTTCGGTGCCCTTCGCCAGCCCGGCATTCCCGTCGCCGGCAACGATGAGGCTGATCAACACGCTGTTGACGTTCACCTGATTGCGATTCGGCGCTGTGCCGCCGCCGAGCCGTCGCCCGTTCGGAAAGCTCGAATCGGTGGCGGCGTCCAGCGTGATCACATCGCCCGTGGACCCGTCTGCGACCGGAATCGGCCGATTCAGGTTGATCGCTCTGACGATGTCGAGGCGAGGACCTTTGAGAGTCGCGACGGTTCCGTCAGGAACCCCGAGCGCACGATAGATCCCGAGCACCTCGGCGTCGCGAACCAGCACCGGATACAGGATGTCGGCGCCGAAGTTCGACACGTCGTGCGACGGATCGCTGTGCAGATACAGCGTCTGACGCTGCACACCGATCAGGCCGGCGTTGAACAGCGGCAGCGCGTTGCGACCAACCTGCACATACTCGCCGGATCCCGTGACGCCTGTGATGACCTGATTCGCATCGACCGTCTGAACGGCTTGCCGCGTGATTCGCGACCACACGCGCAGCAGGCTGTCGGTCGAACTGGACTGCAGTGACCCGTTGTGCGGGATCCCGTTCGGGAACAGATCGCGCGTGGGGATCTCGAGCGCAATCGAGAAGATGTTGAACCCGGTGAACACGTCCTTGCCGGGAGGCCGCCGCGCGCCGCGGATGCCGCCGAGATCGTTCGCGTTCAGGTTGACGAGATCGAAGATCCCTTTCTCATCGAGCTGATACGGATCGTCGAACTGGCCGGCGATGATCCGCCCGCCATTCGAGAGCGTCTGGATGTAGCGATCGACGAACGCCTGATCGTAGAGGCCCTCTTCGCGGCTCGATCGATCGCCGGAGTCGTATCCCTGGAAACGTCCGAGACCGTAAATCAGCCGGTCGGTCTGCGGCCCGTGATTGTTCGGCAGGACGGGAAGGTTGCGGCCGAGCACCTCCATGTTGTTGATGCCGGGCGCGAACGACCGCGTCACCGTCATCGTCTCGGTGCCGCCCGTGAGCTGCCACAGCAGCTCGTTGCTGCCACCAACGTTGTCACCGGGACTGGGAGCCGCTTCCGGCTGCAGCGCCTTGGTGAACTCGACGCGATAGATGGCTTGATCCCGCAGGCTGTCGCCGACGCCGATGTGAAACTCGTAACGATACCCGTCGCACGCCCGCAGTCCCTGATTGCCCTGACCCGGCTCGTGCAGCGGGTTGAAGTCCATGATCAGATACAGCTTGTCGTGCGAGCCGTTCGACACCCACGCGTACGTATCCGTGTTGTCGGCGCACGGTTCGTTGAGAACCGCGAGCGCCTCTCTGTGGCTCGATCCATGAACCGTGATGCCGGCGGCCGCGAGGACCACGCCAATCACGAGTCCGGTCTTCAGTCGTTTCATACGTCCCCCAGGGCGCGGCCGCCGCGGGCAGCCGCGCATGCCTCCAGCTTCGAAGAACCCGCGCTGGTATGTCGGGTCCTCGTCGGATATTGAGCCGCCCGCCTGTTCATTACGGGCGGAACTGCCGACTGGATTGGCGGACGTCCTGCGTCCCGCGCCAGACCGAGCTGCAGGAACCTGACTTCGGCTGCCGCCGTATCATGCCTTGACAGCTACCATGCATAACATGATAGTACTCCGTGCGTGGACATCGCCGACAACTGGACGACGCAGCTGCGAAAGGGTCTGCTGGAGTTGTGCATGCTGAACGTGATCGGTCGTGGGCGTATCTACGGCTACGACATCGTCCGGCAACTGCGCGACGTCGATGCGCTGGTCGTGAGCGAAGGCACGATCTATCCCATTCTCAGCCGGTTGAAGCGCGATGGACTGGTGCGCACGTCGCTCGAAGAATCGCCCTCGGGGCCGGCGCGGAAGTACTACGAGGTGACCCGTCGCGGAGAGCAGCTGCGCGATGACATGAACACGCATTGGGATCTGCTGACGCGAGGCATTGCCGCGATTCGAGAGAAGGCGAAATGACGATCACCTTTACCGACGACGCGAGAGCACATTTCGATCGATATCTGCACCGATTGCGGTCGGCGCTGAGCAGCCAATTGTCTGTCGACGTCTCGGATGTCGAGCGGGACATCATCAGTCATATCGACGCGGAGCTCGCCGGCGAGCCGCAGCCGATCAGCGCTCAGCGCCTCACCGCAGTGCTCGATCGACTTGGGCCGCCCGATCGATGGCTGCCAGTCGACGATGTTCCTGCCGGCAGTCAAGCGATCGGCGCGCTGCGATTCGCTGGCGAATGGCGACTGCCGGCGGTCATCCTGACCCTGTTCGTCCTCGGCATCTTCACGTTCATGCGCATGATTCTCTGGCCGGTGCCGCTGCTTCTGCCGCTGGTCAGCGTCCTCATGGCTCGTGCATGGCTGACGAGCCTCGCGCAGCAGGGTGGGGAGATCGGTGCGAGACGGTGGTTCGTGTATCCGCCGCTCGTTACCATATACGCGCTGCTGGCGAGTGTCGTGATCGCATGGCCATTGCCGATGGTCGTCGGCATGTTGACCGACGAGCCCACGATGCGCGCCAAGTTGGTCGGCTGGTTCAACGGCCGCACTGAATTCGCGATATCGCTCCTCGCCCTCGGCGCGGTCGGCGCGTGGTGGCTGATTCTCGGACCGCTTCTCTACCGGTTCCACCGTGCAGTGGGCTGGACATTCTCCCCGCTTGCAGACTGGTTTGGCAGACGCCATGTGATATGGGTGACGTTCGCAGGAGCGCTGCTCGTAACCGGATCTGCGGCATTGCTGTTCCGCATGTCGCTCTAGCGTCTTAGTCTGACATTGTGTAAGATCGACTCAGCTTGACTCGAGCGAAGTGTTTACGCCGACTCGTCATTGCCTCGATCGCAATTGTCCTTGCGGGAAACGTTCTCGCTCTGTCCGCGCAATCGACGCCGCCGAGGCTTGCGAGGCCGCTCGAACCTATTCAGGCAATCCTCGACGCGTTCCAGTCGCACAGTCTCGTCGCGCTCGGCGAAGGCCATCACCTGAGTCAGGAAGACCACGCATTCCACTTGTCGCTGATTCGTGATCCGCGTTTCCCGAATGTCGTCAACGACATCGTCGTCGAGCGCGGCAACGCACGCTATCAGGACGTCATCGATCGATTCATTCGAGGCGAGGACGTCGGCAGCGATATGTTGCGTCACGTGTGGCAGGACACGACTGCCCTGACATTCGAATTCGACGTGCCCCTATCCGAGGAGCTCTTTCAAGCGGTGCGATCGGTGAACGCGCGCCTTCCGCGCGAACGGCAGGTGCGCGTACTGTTAGGGGATCCCCCGATCGAATGGGAGAACGTTCGCACGTTTGCGGACATGCTCAGATGGGGTGACCAGCGTGATTTCTTCGCTGCGGATCTCATCAGGCGCGAGGTGCTGGCCAAAGGCCGCCGCGCGCTGCTGATCTGGGGACGTGGGCACTTTCAACGACGCAATCAGCGCACGAACTTCGAGTCGGCAGATTGGTTGGCAGGCCTGCTCGAAAGCGACGACAAGACAAAGATGTTCTCGATCTTCCCCGTGTTCGCGACCGCCGATGCCGGTGTCGAACCGGATGTCAGTATGGTGCAGCGCGATATCGTGTCGTGGCCCGTACCAAGTCTCGCTCACGTCAGCGGTACGCAGCTGGGCGGGGCCGATTTCGAAACGTACTTCCCGTCAGATTCGCGCTTCGTGAAGCAAGGCGAGCGGTTCGTGCCGCTTCCCCGCGACCAGTGGCGAACCATGCCGATGGAGCAGCAGTTCGACGCCGTGCTCTATCTCGGACGGCGTCTCAATCTCGCGCGTTTGTCGCCATCGACGTGCGCCGACGCTGCGTACATCGATATGCGCAGCTCACGGATGGCTCTTGCCCCGGATGGGCAACCGAACATCGCGCGGCTGAAGGCGCATTGTGCAGCAGCCCTCGGCCGCTGAGGATCGCGGACCTGACAAGGTCCGCGCCATCTATCGGTTCGCCGCGCGGTAGTCCTCGATGAACTGATCGACCTGACGGGCGAGCTCGCGCTGGACGTCGCGGGCAAGCTGCACACCTGACACGAGCACGATCTGCGCGTCGGCCTTCCAGGTTTGCGCTCGATTGAACGTCACTTGAGGATTGCGACGGAGGAAGACGATTTGGACGAAATCGAGCTGCACGTCCGCGGCGATCAGACCTTCGCGCTCGCCCGACGCCGTGATCGTGACTCGCACGTGAGGATCGCCGGTCGGGAACTCGCCGAGACCGAGGACCTTGATGCCCGCAGCACGCAGCTGCATTTCGACGGCTTGTTTGATGGTGTCCCGCGCGAGGCCGCGCGGGAGTGGTTCCTCGACGGCGACACGCACGCCGTCGAGATCTGTGAGGCTCGGGCGATCCTGGACTCGGTCGCCCACGTCAATTCCCAACCCCCAACGTCTTCCGCCCGACCAACGCCCAACGTTCGGGAGTTGGAAGTCGGCTCAGCGTCAGAGAGTTGGGAGTTGACGCGAACGTCAAGCCAGGTCCGTCGCTTTGACCGGCAGCGTTCTCAGGCGCTTGCCGGTCACGGCATAGATCGCGTTGATGACCGCGGGCACGGTGGCCGGATTGGTCGCTTCGCCGGCGCCGGTCGGTCGTTCGGTGCTCTCGACGAGATGGACCTCGACGGCCGGCACTTCGTCCATGCGCATCATGTCGTGCTGGTTGAAGTTGGTCTCCTTCACGCGACCGCGATCGATCGTGATCTGACCCTTTACCGTCGCTGAAAGACCGTAGATGATCCCGCCCTCGATCTGCTGACGGAGGATGTGCGGGTTGATGATCTGACCGCAGTCCATCACGCAGACGACCTTCTCCACGCGCACGCGCCCATTGCTGAC
>Ga0070699_100005514_pt1 | contig 11086 bp, 11 predicted proteins | sample KBSK1503metaG_FD_65473 | JGI IMG/M metagenome (GOLD analysis project Ga0070699, IMG submission 65473) | Corn, switchgrass and miscanthus rhizosphere microbial communities from Kellogg Biological Station, Michigan, USA - KBS K1-50-3 metaG | ecosystem: Host-associated > Plants > Roots >...
CAGGGCGGGCCGCTCGAGCATGTGATCGCGGCCAAGGCTGTAGCACTCCTTGAGGCATCGCAGCCGGACTTCAAGCAGTACGCGAAGGACGTCGTGACGAACGCGCAGGCGCTCGCCAACGCGCTGATCGCGCGCGGCTATGCAATCGTGTCAGGTGGGACGGACAGCCATCTGATGCTCGTCGATCTGCGCAAGAAGAGCATCACCGGGAAGGACGCCGAGCAGCTGCTCGATCGGGCGGCGATCACGGTGAACAAGAACACGATTCCGGGCGATCCGCAGAGTCCGTTTGTGACGAGCGGCATTCGGCTGGGCACGCCGGCGGTGACGACGCGGGGGTTCGGCGTCGCGGAGATGGAACGGGTCGCGGAGCTGATTGATGAGGTGCTGGTGAAGCGGGATGAGGCGACGGTGCAGAAGGTGAAGGGGGAGGTGCGGGCGATGGTGGAGGAGTTTCCGCTGTATGCGAAGGGGGTGGGGGTGGGGTGAGTGAGAAGGTCGTTGAGTATTTCAGGGAATGTCTCGCGGCCTCAATTCAAACCTCGATCCTGGTACCGCAACTATTCAGCAAACTCACCGCTCCTTAACCTTACAAAAAATCCGGCGGGATATCGCTTATCATATTGCGAGCGTTTAAGACCACTCACCAGAAGACTAGTGATGCCGCCGGCGGCTAGGCCGTAGCCTACCCATTCTCCTCCTCCTGATGCGATAGCGGGTGCCGCGGCGAGAGCACCCGCCAAGAGTTCTGCGCCAAACCACTGAATCAGATCTCTGTCGATACTCTTCCATTCACTCTCGGCTTCCCCGACCTCATGAGCAAGTTCCGCGGCCAGATCGACAACGTTGACTTCGTCAAATTGATCGTTTGCCGCCGATGCCTTCCACACCCTCCGTAGAAACGCACGCAAATTCTCCAGTCGCCCCTTCTGTCGTATTTCCAACGCTGCAGGGAGGGGCACACTGTTGAGGTACTTTAATGTCACTCCGTGAAAAGCCTTGGCGAAAGGAGACCATTGTTCAGGGTCGATTCGCGCTTCCGAACGATCAAGGGCGATTTCGCGCCAGCGACTAGGTATGTCAGTCATCACGAATGAACCCGTGAGAGCAGCCGTGATCTTTGCCATTTCGTAGCTCGCGCCAGTTGTAACCACATTGAGTTCACCATCTGATTTTCTATCCAAGGTGTCAAGGAAGAACGGATCTGCATCACGTTCATTCTGAATGTTTTTGATGAATAGTTCCACTTCCTGTTCTGTTGCTTGTGGCTTGAATTCTCGGTAATGCGTGCGCAAGTAGTGGTCTGGAAGTCCCAAAAATAGTTCCCGCTTTAGACGTCTTTCAGTCAAGTCGCGAAGAGATGCTGTCTCTTCAATCCGAGGCTCAAGCTCCGGATGCGTTGCATAGCGCTTTTTCGTAATGTCCATCGCTTGGAATTCAAGCTTCGTATCGAGATCCCCCGGCGTCTTGATGAAAGACACAATGCCTGCGTCGATCCACGGCATCAAAGCAAACCACATGAACACAGCACGGAGGGCTGTGGTGCTGTGCATTTCGGGGTGAAGAAGTGGGTTATACTTTGGCCGCACGTTCGACGGATTCATGAGAGGGTCGACTAATAGGATCTTATCGGCGTAGAGGCTGTGACGCGTGAGTCCCGTCAGGATAAGCTCAGGCTCATACAGACCAACGTAGAGTCCCGACGTCTGACCGCGTTCCTTCAGTAGGGCACGATTGAGATCGTCGCGATCCGGCCATACAAATTCGACGGCTGCAAAAACCTTTTGCACGGCTTCGGGGCTAAATGCTCGTTTTAGATCAGCCCAGTTCCCGCCCAAGGAGTCGAGCTGTAAAGCATCGGCGAGCAGATTGAGAAAGACAAGGTTCTTGCCTCTCACTGAAAGGTGACGAATCTGTATGCCGAGAGGCTGGGTAAGGACGAGCGGCCAGTCCACCAGTCCTTTGCAGCACTTCTTGTACTTCAGGAGACTGCCGCATGGACAGTGGTCGTTTGCACCGACTTTGACGCGCTTGCTCAATCGCCACCTTTGGAGTTGTGGGAACCGAGTTAGGCTCTCTCTACCGTAGACGGTTTTCCGGCGTGATAGAAATGTCGTTGATTTTCTGCGGCTCTGATATTGGACCCGTGGGCTGACGCCCGAACTGCGCTGGGAGCAGAAGGTCCTGCCGCAAAACCGCCCTACAGTGCCGCAAAAACGCCCTAACCAGATTGTCTGTCAACTTTCATAGTTCGGTGTGACGGCGCTCAGTCGGATACGGGGGTGTTGGGCCGCCCTGAGTTCGGTCCGGTCTCGCCGGCTCAACCGATCCTCGGGTGTCGGGTCAGACGGCGATCGACCATGAATTCCGCCATCACAATTACTCTAAAGAACTATCGTTGCTTTGCGGACACTCGGCCGGCAACAATTGAGTTCGGTCCCGGATTCACGGCGTTTGCAGGTCCGAATAACTCAGGGAAGTCGTCGTATTTAAAGTTCATCTACGAATTCCAACAACTCTGGCAGGACCTTCGGAACGTAGCGACTCTCGCGCAGCTCAAGAATCAACCGAGTGCTTTACATGGTGCGGGACTTCGATCGGTTGTTGATAACCTGGACGTCCTGTGTGATCAAACCGGTCGTCCGCTTTCGGTTGAACTTCATCTCAAAAGCCCAGCGCTTCGTGAGCCCTACATTTCATCGATCATCTTGACCTTCCAGCCTGCAAATCCGACGGTGTGGCAGGGGGCGATTACCTGTGCTCCCACAGATTGTAACGCCCTGGTCCTTGCGGAGCAGGAACTGAGGAACGAACACCAACAGGCTGTCTCATGTCAGCCGTTCCTCGATTCCTTTTCAAGTTTTCACAATTGCCTCTTTGCGCCAGCATTCCGGAACGCAATAAACGAGGGAGCGGGTTCGTATTATGAGCTGGCGGTCGGAACGAGCCTTGTGGCGCTCTGGGATCAATGGAAGGCCGGGGATACCCGTGAAGCGAAGAAGGCTATTCAACGCGTGACCAAAGACATCCGCCACATCTTTGGTTTCGCGAGCCTTGAAATAAACGCTTCAGCGAATGGGAAAACACTTGAAGTGGTTGTAGACGGTCGCCCTTACAGACTAAATGACCTAGGTGCAGGGCTCAGCCAATTTGTGATTCTCTTTGCGAACGTAGCGATCAAACGACCTTCGATGATTCTTCTCGATGAACCAGAACTTAACCTTCACCCTTCGCTGCAAATTGATTTCCTCACGAGCCTAGCTTCCTATACAACAACCGGATGTGTCATGTTTGCAACCCATTCGCTGGGTCTGGCGAGGGCGGTCGCAGATCGCGTTTTCACCTTTACGCCTACCGCGGAAGGAACAGTCGTCACACCGTTTGAGCGCACTCCAAACTATGCGGAGTTCGCTGGAGAACTGAGTTTCTCGAGCTTTCGGGAGCTTGGCTTCGCTACTCTCCTGTTGGTTGAGGGACCATCGGAAGTAAAAGCGGTTCAGCAGTTTCTCAGGCTTCTCCGACGCGACCATGAAGTGGTAGTCTTGCATTTGGGCGGGAGTTCCACAATCTCCGCCGGTCGAACGATCGAATTGGCGGAATTGAAGCGAATCACAACCTCTGTGGCGGTTCTGATCGACAGCGAAAGGGCGGAGCCGAGGGCTGATCTGGATCCAGCCCGGACGCAGTTTATAGAGGATTGCGGCAAGCTCGGATTCAGGACCTGTGTTACGGACTTGAGAGCATTCGAGAACTACTTTCCGGATCGTGCTATAAAGACCGTATTTGGAGAGAAGTATCGAGCTCTAGCTCCGTACGAACGGCTCAAAGACCTAAGCGTGGCCTGGGGGAAAGCCGACAACTGGCGAATTGCAAGAGAAATGGCGAAGGACGAATTGCTGGCTACCGATATTGGAAAGTTTCTAGACTCGTTGTGATTACGTTCGTTCCTTAACCGCCCGAGCCTTCAGGGCTCGCGTCGTCGCCGAGCCGGCGCCCTTCGCTGCGCTCAGGGCAGGCTTTCAGCGCACGGATTCGAACTCGCCCGTTCTTGAGGACCCGAGTTGACCTAGCCGACGCTGATATTCGATGCGAGCATCTAACGCATCGACATCATGGCTCACAAAGAAACCCGCGTCGTCGATAACCGCACATTCCTGCTAGGCCTCGATGAGCTGTATCGCGAGGCGATGAAGAGGCAGGAGCGCGGCGAGTTGATTCGCCACGCCCGCGACCTCGCGAAGCGGCTTCGCGTGACAAAGGTGCAGGTTCCTATCGAAGGCTATTACTCCGAAGACGCGACGCTGACGGAGTACTTTCTGCTCATGCGCTCGCTACAACAAGTTTCCAAGGACCACGCGCAGGAGGTGAGCGCCACCGCTGCCTATCGGCGCCTGTATGCCGTGACTTCCTCGACGCTGTTTGGCGAGTCCCACACTACGACAACGCTGCTCCCGGCCGGGATCGATGCCCTAACGCGCGCCCTGAATACGACCAAAACGTGGATGGTGGCGCATCTCACGGACGCGGCGCACCGCGACGCCACCGGATGCGATGGTTACGCACTCGTCACGCTCGCGGCGTGGGCGCGCGATCCGGTCGTGCTCACGGCGTTGCGCGAATCAGTGGTGCTGTACGCGCGCGCCGGATTCCTGGGTCGTCAGGAGGAGCCGAAGTACGAATGGCACGTAGATGCAGAGCTTGCGGACCGCGCGGCGCGCTTCGTGGCGACATTCAACGCGCTGTTCCCGGTCGAGCGTCCCCTGCCCGCGCCGATTCCGGAGAACGCCAAGCTCTTCTGGTACTCCCGTCCGGAAGGCCGCATTGTCGGTCGCTCCGTGCGGCTCGGTTCCGATGCCGATGGACGCTTCTACCATTGGGCGCTGCGAATCGGCCGCGACGCCCAATCACTCGCGTCGATGAGTTCTGGTCCAACGAGATCTGGACGACGGAGCGCTACAAGGAGTCGGACCGTTTTCTCCGGCCGTACTCGATCGAGCTCTCCTAGCCGGTGAGCCCTCGAGGGCTCGCGCCTTCGCCGAGCCGGCGCCCTTCGCTCCGCTCAGGGCAGGCTTTCAGCGTACGGATCTAATCACTATCAACTCGCGCTCAACATAAATCACCAGTAGTGTGGTGTAGCACAGGCCTCTTGAGAGGAGGGATCGGCGTACGCGATCGTATCGGCTGCTCTTCGCGATCCTGGCGCTCTGCACCCTCTCCGCGCCGCTCGCCGCACAACGCCGAGGCTCCGGCTCTTCCCGCGGCGGCGGGCATGTCCGTGGTTACACGCGGCGCGATGGCACACGCGTCGCCCCCTACACGCGATCCACGCCCCGGAGCTATGTGGTACCCAGTCACCCGCGCAGTTATTCGGCGCCGTCGCACCCGCGCCGTTACGCGACGCCCAGTCACCCGCGCAGCTACGCGACACCGAAGAGTCGGGCCTATGCCTCGCCCAACGCGCATGGGCGAATTCCGCGCAGTCGCGCGGCAAAAGACGACTTTATGCGTCGCAGCGGCTACCCGCGTGGCCGGCCCGGTTACGTCGTGGACCACGTCGTGCCTCTCTGCGCTGGCGGCGCCGACGCGCCGAGCAACATGCAATGGCAAACGGTTGAAGCAGCAAAGGTGAAAGACCGGCAGGAGCGCGCTCAGTGCGCGAGGCATCGCCGAGGCGTCGTCCTGTGGATAATATTCATCCGTGAACACCGGGCATGGTCGCGTCGTGGGTACGATGCTCGCGCTCTACGCCGTCGCCCGACTCGACGCTCAGGGGGTGACGGGCTGCGCCGACACGCAATATCCGCCTGAGCTCCCGGCGCCGAGCGCCCTCGTGGATTCCGTCCACGCGATGGGCGACCTCGCCGCGTTCGCCGCGCCGTCCAACCCCATGGTCTTCAGCGTCGTCTTTAGCCAGGGCGATTCGGTCGCCCACGTTCGTGCGCTCGACCAGCGCGACGCGGCCGCCGCCGTCTCCCTCGCGAACTACGTGCGCCGTGAGCCACCGGGGGAGCTGTGGGCGTTCCGCATACGTATCGCCGGTGGTGACACGCCCGCGTTGACGCTCGAGCGCTCGAAGTATTGTCCCCCTGTCTCGCGCTCAGGTGATATGCCGTATACCGCTACCGCCAGGGCGACCATTACCGGCTCGGTCGCGGTGGCAGGGAGCACTCCTCCGCTACCACAACCCGGCCCATCTATCACGATCCAGGGCACCATGATTCCGGTGGAGGCCCTCATCGCGGTCGACGGCCGGGTGATAATTGCGCGGGTGACGCGGCCTTCCGGGAATTCAGAGACGGACGCCAGAATCATCCGCGACATGACACGCCGCAAGTTCGAGCCGGCGAAACTCGACGGCCAACCGATCCAGGCCGTATATCGGTCGGGCGGGGAGTCGCCGAGACCGTAGGCCGGCGTCGCTGGAACGCTGATCGCTCTTCCCACTACTTCGGGGCACCCATGAAATGGCTCGCGGCGTCCATCAAGTGGATCATGCTGATCACCGGGCTGTTCACGGCGACGATCTTCTATTACGCGATCGCGCCAAACGCCGCCCTCACGGCGGACTTCGGCCACGGCCTCGAGGGGCCGCTCGCCGAACTCCTGGTCCGCAACTGGGGCATCCTCGTCGGGCTCGTGGGATTGATGCTGATCTACGGGGCGTTCGTGCCCCCGGCGCGCCGGCTCGTGCTCAGCGTCGCGACGCTGAGCAAAGCGGCGTTCGTGCTCCTTGTCCTGACCGTCGGCAGCGTCTACCTCAGCCAGCGGATCCGCTTCGCCGTCATGGTGGATGGATTCGAAGTGCTGCTGTTCACCGCGTACCTGCTCACCACCCGTCACGCCGTCCGTCCCCAGCCGACGAACGTGGGCGCGTAACGCCGATACCGTTCAGGGCTCGCGTCTTGCCTCGTACGTTTCTCGCCGTGGCCGCCATCGCGATCGTGTCCTGTAGCGATCCGCTCGGGCCGCTGATCGATGGCAAGCCCTACGCGCTCGCGCGCATCAATGGACAACCCGTGCCGTGGACGTCGCCGCTCGGCGGCTCGATCACGGACGGATCGATTAAACTCGACAATGATTCTCTCGCCGAGCGCCAGGAGGGATTCACCAACGGCGGGTGGACATTCAGCGGCAGGTACACACTGCGATTCGGCACACTCATCATCGATTATCGTCCCGGGTGGCAGCCCGGATTCGGTCCGTTGCATCCCGTCGACACGTTCTTCGTTTCGGGCAACGGACTGGTCCTGCGGGAGACGGGCTTCTTGGCACCCGTTGATTCCATAGTCCGCTACTACGCGCGTCCGTAGGGGAGCCTGTTTTATCCGTGCCCTAAAGGGCCGGCTCGGCCAATGCGCCCGTCCTGAAGGACGCCGCACGCGTTCGTTTGGTTGGGAAGGTTCGATCTCGTTCAGTATCCTCCGCGCGTGCCGTTTCACTTCTACGCTCACCTCTCGTGGACGACCTGGGCTCGTCTACCGCTTATCGACGAGCAGGTTGCCCACTTCCTCGGTCCGTTCCTGCTCGCGAAGGCGAAACGGCACGGCGCGCGCGTCGTTGAGATCGGGGTCGTGAGTGACCACGTCCACCTGCTCCTCGAGCTTCCTCCCGTCTACGACGCGCCCCGGCTGGTCCAGGGTCTCAAAGGGGCGAGCGCGCGACTCGCCAACCGCGACGGCCACGCCTCCGCGGAGGACTTCGCTGGGAAAAAGGCTACGACTTTCGGTCGGTGGGGATCCGCCAGCTGGCGGGCGTCACGGCATATGTTCGCGACCAGGTACTGAAGCACGGGCCGCCGGGCACTAAGAGACGATGAGCCCTTCAGGGCTCGCGACTGCGCCGAGCGGGCGCTTCAGCGCACGGATCGAGCAGACCGTGCCGCAAATCCGCCCCCCAGTGCCGCAAAAACGCCCTAACACTGCGCTGGACGGATCGCAAGTTAGTTCCGGAGACGCTCTGCTGATGACCGGTGGCCATCGATCAACGAAAGATGTTGGAGGCCGTCGCGTGGGCTATCAGGCAGGCCTTAAACATGAGTCTCGCTCCAAAGGATTTCAGCGTAGCAGCCCATTCTGCATTTGGGGGCAGAATGCGGCTTCGTTGATGTACGTTGGCTCGATTTTTGGGCTCCTCATTACCGCAGGGTGCTACAACCGCATTCCACTTGTCATCGACGGTGTTGAACGTCGCTTAGCAGATCATTCGCGTCGCGGTCCTCATGAGAACATTCGTCCCGGTCTTCCCACTCATATCGAGCTTGGCGGGATAGACTGTGAGTCTGGGGGTTGCCTATGTCAGGGAGAGCCCGTTTGGTACGACTTGGTCCCCGTTTCGGGGCGAAAACGCGTGGCCCTGGCTGCACGACTGGAAAGACTGGACAATTCTCCTCTCTTCGGTCGGTACACACTGACAACAGCCCTCGAAGACGTTGAGCAGATCAGGTACCGATTTACTAGGAGCCTCTTCCTGCCAACCCCAGATAGCATGATGAAAACGATCGCGTGGCCTGAAGCGTGGACCAGAAAACTGGGTCAACTGCCCTCAAGAATCTGGCTGGAAGCGGGTGTCCGCACGGACCGTGACGGGCTACCGCTCGAAGAGACTTTCTCCACGGCGCTGCCTATCGCAGCTCTGGTAGGCGATGATCTCTTTCAAGTAGTCATCCGACCGCGCCGGCTCCCAAACGTGGCGTGCATGCTGGCTGTTCATTATGGAGCTCCAGTTTTCGCATTCAATCGTACGTCGCACGCGCGATCTGACTCTGTTTCTCGAGCTTATCTAAATACTCTCAGAGTCATTTTCGGTGAACCGCCTCTACAGGCAACAGCAGTTGTCGATGCGGGCACGCCGCCGGGGGAAATCTGGTTGCGCCGAGAATTCAAACGAAGCTTAATTTTGGGATCGCCTTATTTCGAGTTGAGCACTTACGTAATAAAATGGTGGCAGAACACTTCTTGGCTTCCCACTTTCTCGCGTCCACCGGACGTAGAAACCATCGTCTTGAGCCTCCAAGTGTCTCAGTCATTGACACGCGCAGTGGGCATTAACGCTACCTACTCGGAACCCACGATAGAGCAGGTAGCTAGGTTCCGAGATCGAGTGGTCTCGGCTGTGGCACAAGCTCAGAAGGTCGTTTGCGATCAGTTCCACGGTAAGATGGGTGTTCCACTTCCAGCTTTTGTGGGAGACACGCAGCCCACGGGTATTATGTGCTCAATCGAGGGTCCTCCATGAAAGCAAACGCGGTGCGGAACTGGCTCACAGCGTATTTTTTGACACTTACTGTAATCCTGGGAGCTTACGTTTTGCTTCTCAGTCAGACGATGCTTCTTCCCATCAGCAAACAAGAAGGCACTGATGCGATCGAGATCATTATCCCTGTGCTGATCGGACAGCTCACGATAATGTTCCAGTGGTTCGCCGCTCCCCCCCCTGCGAAGGACACGACGGTGCCAATAGCACCTTGGCTTGTAAAAGCACCTCCAATTCTTGTCACAATAATCCTCGTACTAGCCATCGTCATGCTGGTTGTGGGGAACCTTGGAGAAGGAAGTGCCTGGGCTCCGTCCCCTGGTGTGTTCAAAGCCGTTGTGACTTTCAGTGTGACCATTCTTAATGCAACGACGTTCTTGATCATCGCGCGTTATTTCCGGAGCGTTACTTAGACCTTCTCGCCCAAGCGTTCCACATGCTCGATTGCAGGATCCCACAAGCGCCACACGCCCCGAGATATAGCTGCAATCGGTAGCGCCCCCACGACCCTGACCATCTTCACGGCGCGTGCTCTAATCGAGCCGGCGCTTCAGCGCACGGATCGACCCAACAAGCTCTCGATCCTCGATTTCAGAATGATGTCCGAACCGTCGTTTTATCTGTGCCCTAAAGGGCCGCCTCGGCCAATGCGCGCGTTCTGAAGGACGCGATGAGCCCTTTAGCGCTCGCGTCTTGGCCGAGCCGGCGCTTCAGCGCACGGATTCCAACTCAAGCACCGACTTCAGATCTCCCCTTACAGATCTCCGATCCGAGCCGTCGTGTTCGCCGTGCCCTAAAGAGCTTGACCTGAGCGCAGCGAAGGGACCGGCTCGGCCACTTTCCGCGTGTCGAAGCTCACCAGCAAGCCTCGCGATCCGAGGCGATATTTCATGATGTAGACGAACCGGTCGCCCTAGCCGACAGGGGGCACCGTCATGCGCACACTGCGAATCTCCATCGCCGCACTGCTGCTCGCCTCATCCGCCCACGCGCAACGCGCGACACGCCCGGCGTCGACGGACCCCTGGGAAGTCACCGAGCTGACCAACCGGCCATCGCTGACGTTGGAGCTTCCCGCGCTCAACACCGTGCGGGCGGCGGGGGGGGCGCGCGCGGCGGCCTTCGAGGTGCGCCCCGTTCTCCTCGTGCGCTGCCAGGACGGGCAGCTCGACGTATTCGTGGCGGCGGGATCGGTCCTGGACTCAGACGACAACGTCATGACGCCGGTGCGCATCCAGTGGGGCAGCGAGGCCCCGGCGGAAAGCCGGTGGAGTCGCTCGACAGATTCGACGTCAGCCTTCGCACCTGAGCCGCGCGCGCTGTTGCGGCAGCTCGTGTCCAACCCGGAGCTCCGGCTCGAGATCCGCCTCTCTGGGAAAGTGGCACAGCTCATCCGCTTCAACGCCCGTGGACTCGAGCGGCACATGGCGCAGGTCGATGCGGCCTGTCCGCCTCGCGGCAACGGGGATGCGCGGGCAGCCGATCAGGTCTTCGCTGAGGCTGCCGTCGATGAACGCGCGGAGATCGTCTCCGCGCCGCCGCTCGAGTACCCGCCGGCGCTGCAGCACGCCGGACTGCAAGGACGCGTGACGGTGCAGGCCGTCATCGACACACTCGGCCGCGCGGAGCCCGCCTCGTTGAAGGTCATCGCGCATCCCAATGCCGCATTCGACGAGTCGGCGCGCGCCTACGTCCTGCATGCCGTGTTTCGACCGGCACGCGTCAAGGGACGGGCGGTGCGCGTGCTGATCAAAGTGCCGGTCGATTACAGGATCCAGTGAAGCCGTGCACCCCCAAAGCAAAAGGCCGCGGATCTCTCCGCGGCCTTTGCGCA
>Ga0070699_100005515_pt1 | contig 11086 bp, 10 predicted proteins | sample KBSK1503metaG_FD_65473 | JGI IMG/M metagenome (GOLD analysis project Ga0070699, IMG submission 65473) | Corn, switchgrass and miscanthus rhizosphere microbial communities from Kellogg Biological Station, Michigan, USA - KBS K1-50-3 metaG | ecosystem: Host-associated > Plants > Roots >...
GGCACCATGCGCGAGCCGACCGCGGCGCCGGAGCCGGACGACGAGCCTCCCGGCGTGTGGCCGGGATTCCAGGGGTTACCCGTCGCCGTGGGGTCGCGGAGGGCGAACGGCGTCGTCGTGACCTTGCCCAGGATGACGGCCCCCGCGGCCCGCAGACGCGCGACGGACACCGCGTCCTTGGTGGCACGGCGGTGCCCCCAAGGCCCGACCCCAGAGGTCGTCACGAGGCCGGCGGCGTCGTAGATGTCCTTGAGCGCGACCGGCACGCCGTGAAGCGGCCCCATGAATCGCCCGTCGCGCGCCTCGATGTCCCGCTGGACGGCGACGCGGGAGGCGGCATCGCGGTCGAGGAGCACCCAGGCCTTGAGGACCGGCTCGACCGCGTCGATGCGCTTGAGGCAGGCGGCCAGGAGGTTTGAAGGTGAGAGCGCGCCCGAGCGGATGCGGCGCGCGGCCTCGGCTGCCGTGACGTCGTGGAGATCGGCCATGGGGTTCTCCCGGAAAGACTACTGGAGCGCGTCGAGTACTTCGGCGACGACTTCGAAGCGGCCGAACGAGGGCATGAGGTAGACGCCGGCATAGGCGCCGCGGATCCCGTGAACCAGCGTCTGGGCCGTCTCGATCCCGGCTCGCAGGCCGCGGTCGCCGGCTTCCCGCATCCGCGCGCGGACGGCATCGGGGACGGTGATGCCGGGCACCTCGTTGTGGAGGAACTCGGCGTGACGCGAGGAATGCAGCGGCAGCACGCCGACCACGACCGGGATGGGCGAGCGCGTCCGCTGGAAGAAGCGCTCCAGGACCTCGAGATCGTAGACGGGCTGCGTCTGGCACCAGAGGGCGCCCGCCTCGGCTTTGGCGAAGAGTCGCTCCATCTCCCGCACGGGGTCGGCGGCGGCGGGGTCGAGCGCCGCGCCAATGCAGAAGGCCGTGGGCTCGCCGACGGAGTTGCCCGTCGCGTCGCGCCCTTCGTTCATCCCGTTCAGGATGCGGATGAGGCCGATGGCGTCCACGTCGAAGACGGCGGTGGCGTCGGCATAGTCGCCCGTGCGCGGCGGGTCGCCGGTCATCGCGAGGATGTTCCTGATGTCGAGCGCGTGGGCGCCCAGCACGTCTGCCTGGATGCCCATCAGGTTCCGATCGCGGCAGGTGAAGTGCATGTTGATGTCGAGACCCGTCGCCTCGCGGACGAGGATGGCCGTGGGCAGCACCGACATGCGCACGCGTCCGAGCGACCCGTCGTTGATGTCCACGATCTCGACGCCCCGCTCCTTGAGGAGCTTGGCGCCCTGCACGAGCTTCTCGATGTTGTGGCCCCGCGGCGGGTCCAGCTCGACCGTGACCAGAAGCTCGCCGGAGTCGAGCTTGCGCCGGAGCAGAGTCGGCGCCTCGGTGGTGGGCAGCGTCGGGGCCGGGCTCGTCTCGCGCCGGGCCCGCCGCGGCTCGGTCACCCGCGTGGCGCTCGTAGGCGGCGCGTGGCGGTCCACGACCTCCCGCATGGCGCGGATGTGCTCGGCGTTCGTCCCGCAACAGCCGCCGACCATGCGCGCGCCGGCCCCGATCATGCGCGCGGCGTACTCGGCCATGTACTGGGGCGAGGAGATATAGATGAGGCGCTCTCCGACCCTGCTCGGCAGGCCCGCATTGGGCTGGATGGCGATGGGCAGGCCACCCGCCTCGGGCAGCATCTGCTCGAGGACGTCGAAGAGCGTGCTCGAGCCGACCGAGCAGTTCGCCCCGATCACCTGCACCGGCAGCCCACGGAGGGTGCGCACCACCTCCGTGGGCGTGTGGCCGAGGAAGGTCACGAGGTCCTGGGTGAAGGCGACCTGGGTGACGATGGGCAGGTCGGTGATGGCGCGGATCGCCTCGACGGCCAGGCGCATTTCGATGAGATCGGAAAAGGTCTCGACGACAAAAGCGTCCACGCCGCCTTCGAGCAGTCCCTCGGCCTGTTCGAGGAAGGCCGCCCGCGCGTCCTCCGGCGCGATGGAGCCGAGCGGGGCGAGGTACTTGCCCAAGGGCCCCACGGATCCCAGCACGAAGACGTCGCGTCCCATGGTCTCGCGCACGTCGCGCGCGAGCTTGGCCCCGCGGAGGTTGATCTCGCGCACCCGCGCGGACAGGCCGTGCACCGCGAGCTTGAAGCGGTTCGCGCCAAACGTGTTGGTCTCGATCCAGTCGGCGCCCGCCTGGATGTACTCCGCGTGAATGGCCTGGACGATCTTGGGCTCGTTGACGTTGAAGACGTCGAAGCAGGCGTCGAGCGGCACGCCGCGGGCGTAGAGCATGGTGCCCATGGCACCGTCGCCCAGGAGCGGCCGCTCGCTCAAGCGCTCGAGGAAGGGCGCGGGCATCTCAGCTCAAGGTCCCCTCTCCCCCACTGGGGGAGAGGGTAGGGTGAGGGGGCCAATGCTGAGGGGGTCGAGCCCATCCGCGCAGCGCCTTCTGAACTTCCGCCACAACCTGGTCGGGATTGAGCGTCGTCGTGTCCACGGCGAGGTCGGCCCTGGAGTAGAAAGACTTCCGCGCCTCGTAGAGCGCTTCGGCCTGCTCGCGCGTCCTGCCGTGGAGCATCGGGCGATCGCCGCCTCGGAGCGCCCGCTCGTAGAGCGTGGCGAAATCGCCGGAGAGCCATACCACGGTGCCGATGGCGCGCAGGGCCTCCAGCCGTCCGCCGCGACAGGGCAGCCCGCCGCCCGTGGCGATGACGTCGCCTCGTTTGAGAGCGAGCAATCGCACCGCCTCATCCTCGAGCGCGCGGAAGCGCGCCTCGCCCTGCTCGGCGAAGATCTCCGGAATGGGCCGGCCCTCTTTGGCCGTGATCATCTCATCCGTCTCGACGAAGCAGCGCCCGAGCCGGGTGGCCAGGATGCGCCCGACCGAGGACTTGCCCGCCCCCATGAAACCGACGAGAATCACATTGTCCGTCATGCCACCGGTCATCGTATCACCAGCGCGCCACCGACCCTACCGGCGCACCGTGGCCGCGGCCGGCGCGCGGCGGTAGGCGCAGTCGGGCATCCAGCAGCGGCGGCACTGCGTGAAGTAGTGGTCCACGCGCGCGTCGGGTCCGACGCCGACCAGGAAGGAGATGCTCTTGCCCGGCGTCATGACGCAGGACGCGTTGAGCGCGACGCCGATGGGCTCTCCGGGGCAGAGATTGAAGAGCGCGGCCTGCTCCGCGGTGTCCCAGCCCGCGTAGCCGGGGCTGATGCGATTCGTGACCTTGAGACCGACCTCGATCGCGGCCTGGCAGAGGAGGTCGTTGGCGTACTCGGCCAGGCTCTCGACGGCCGCCGAGCCGACGCTGTCGAGCATGACGGCAAGCGGCAACTCGCGCTGGTCCCACAGCTCGCGCACCCGATCCTCGATGGCCGCCCCCACGGTGCAGATTCCGGCCCCGACCATCTCGAGAGTCCCCCAGAGCCGGCCGATCTCGGGAATGTGGAGCGCCTCGCCTCTCGCTTCGATGACGGACGGCCCCTGTCGGGTGACGCCGGCGGCGCGATAGACCACCCGCGGCTCGATCATCGATTCGCCCAGCGCCAGGGCCTCGTCGAAGAGAGCCAGGACGGTCGAGTCCGGGACGTCGACGCCCTTCTTGTAGCCCTGGAAGCGCAGGACCTCGTCGCGGTCCACGCGCAGGGGGACATCCTTTAATACGGTGGGATGGGGCGAGCGGACGTCGAGCGCCGCGCTCACTTGCTGCGGCGGGAGCGCACGACCTCGGCGATGAGGCGGATGTGGCGCGAATCCGACCCGCAGCAGCCGCCGACGATGTTGCAGCCGGCGTCCAGCAGCGCCGGGTAGTCCTTGGCCATGGCCTCGGGGCCGAGCTCGTAGGTCGTCGGGTCGCTGTTGGGGATGGGAAGCCCGGCGTTGGGGTATGCGATGAGCGGCGCGTCGGTCACCGCCCGCATCTCGCGGATGATCACGATCGCCCGGTCCGGGCCGCGGCCGCAGTTCATCCCCACGATGTCGGCGCCGGCACCGAGCAAAGTCTTCGCGACCTCCGCAGGGCTCTCGCCCCACATGGTCCGGTCGCGATCGTGCATCTCCTCATACTGGAAGAACATGGTTGCCATGACGGGCAGATCGGCGACCGCCTTGCACGCCTGGATGGCCGCGGTGGCCTCCTGGGGGAACATCATGGTCTCGACGGCGAAGATGTCCACCCCGCCTTCGGCGAGACCCTCGGCCTGCTCCTTGAACGTGGCGAAGTACTGCTCATCGGTCGCCACGTTGTCACCCACTCCATAGTCCAACGGCAGGCAGCTCGTAGGGCCGATGGAGCCCGCGACGTAGCCGCCGGGCGGGCAGACCGAGCGCGCAAGCCGGGCGCCCTTCTGGTTCAGCTCGCCAGTCCGGTCGCCGATCTTGTACTCGTTGAGCTTGAGCCGGGCGCCACCGAAGGTGTTGGTCTCCACGAAATCCGAGCCCGCGTCGAAGTAGCCTTTGTGGATGCCGCGGACGACCTCCGGATGCGTGTCGTTCCAGAGCTCGGGGCAGGCGCCGTTGGAAAGCCCCGCCGCGAAGAGCGCGGTGCCGTAGCCGCCGTCGAAGACCAGCCGTCCCCCCGCCTGCGCCCTCTCGACGATTTCCCAGCCGCGTGGGCGGGCCATCAGGTCGCCGCCGCCACGCCGAGCAGCTCCTTGGCGCGTACCACCGCGATGGTCGAATCCCTCGCATAGCCGTCGGCGCCGATCTCGTCGGCATAGGCCTGGCTCACCGGCGCGCCGCCGATCATCACCTTGACGCGGTCGCGGACTCCGGCCTTTTCGAGCGCATCGATGGTGCGCTTCATGGCGGGCATGGTCGTGGTCATGAGCGCCGAGATCCCCACGATCTGCGCCCCGTGCTCCTCGACGGCCGCGACGAACTTCTCAGGCGCCACGTCACGTCCGAGGTTGTGGACCTTGAAGCCCGCGCCCTCCAGCATCATGGCGACCAGGTTCTTGCCGATGTCGTGGAGGTCGCCCTGGGCCGTGCCGATGACGACCACGCCGAGCGACTGCCCGTCGCCACCCGCCTTGGTGATGAGGGGCTTGAGGAGGTCGAGCCCGGCATACATCGCGCGGGCCGAGAGCAGCACCTGGGGCACGTAGTACTCGTTGCGCCTGAACTTCTCGCCCACCACGTCCATGCCGGGGATCAGGCCCCGGAAGATCAATTCCTTCGGGTCCATGGCGAGGGCGAGGCCCTCCTGGGTCTTGCGGGCCACGGTGTCCTTGTCGCCCAGGATCAGCGCCCGCGACATGATGGGATAGTCGAAGTCTTCGTTCATGCTCCGTGCTTGCGTCCTCCGGTGATTGCGGGGTAGCCGGCCTTGGTCCACTCGCGCATGCCGCCGGCCACATTGTACCAACCACTCATTCCCGCCCTCAGGAGCGCGCTGATCGCCGAGCTCGAGCGCAGCCCGCCCGCGCAGAGCACGGCCTTGGGGCGGTCGGCGGGGAGCTCCCGCATGCGCTCGACGGCCTGGCCCATGGGCAGGTTGATGGCGCCGGCGATGTGCCCCTCGTCCCACTCGGAGGGCTCGCGCACGTCCACCACCACGAGCTCCGCCCGCTCGTCGAGCATGGTCGCCAGATCGTGCACCGTGATCTGTGGCACACGCTCCTCGGGCAGCCTCTCGCTCTTCCAGTCGGTCATCCCGCGCTGGAGATACCCGGCGATGTCGTCCATGCCCGCCCGCCCCAGCCCCTGCACCGCCCGGGTGAGATCCGACGGGCCCGTCGCCAGGAGCACGAAGCGGCTGTCGGGCGGCGTCATCATCGCCACGCGCGCCGCGAACGGGTTGCTCTCGATCCACACGTTGACGGCGCCGGGAATGTGCCCCTCGCCGTACTCGTCGGGGCTGCGCACGTCGAGCACGATCGCGCCCTTGGCCACGGCTTCCCGGGCCTGGGAGACCGACAGCGGCTCGGGCTCGCCCACGGAGGGCAGCGCCTGTGAGCGGTTCCTGGCGATGATGCGGTCGAAGTTCGGGGGCTTGGGCGGCAGGCCGGTCATGAGCTCCCTCACGAAGGCATCGGCGGTAGCGGCCTGGAGGGCCGGGTTGAACCGCCGCTCGAAACCGATGGTTGAGCCTGGCTTGGAGGACATGGCGCGGCCACATGAAGATCCGGCGCCGTGGGCCGGGTAGACCTCGACGCTGTCGGGCAACGTCAGCACGCGGGTGGTCAGGCTCTCATAGAGCTGGGCGGCCGCGCGCTCGCCGCCGAAATCGGGCCGCCCCACGTCGCCCACGAAGAGCGTGTCGCCCGTCAAGGCGAACCACGGCTCCTCGCCGCGCGAAAGGTCGGTCACCAGGAGGCACACGCTGTCGGGCGTGTGCCCCGGCGTGTGGATGACCTGGATGCGCACCGTGCCGATCCTTATCTCGTCTCCGTGGGCAAGAGGCGCGTGGGGGAAGGCCGCCTCGGCCGCCGGGTGGATGTGGATGCGCGCGCCGGTCTTGGCCGCCAAGGCCTGGTTGCCCGACAGGTGGTCGGCGTGGATGTGGGTGTCGAGGATGTGGGTGAGATTGAGGCCTTTCCGCCGCGCCCAGGCAAGATAGTCGTCCACGCGGTCCCGCCCGGGGTCCACGACGAGGGCCTCTCCCGCCTGGCCGCACCCGATCAGGTAGGCGATGCAGCCGGCATCTTCGTTGACGATCTGCTGAAAAATCATCACCCGCATCTTCCCACACGGGCTCCGTGCTTCGCAAGGTCGCCCAGGATAAGGGCCGGAAGCCCGCCAACGTCACTAACCTTGACCGCCACTTGGCTGGTAGACTAGAATCGCGGAGTTTAAACTCGACCCGATCGGAGGCCCCCAGGGGCTCAGATGAAGATCGTCGCATGAAGATCAAGGTTCTCGGCTCGTACGGGAGCGAGGGGCAGGGGCAGCGACCCTCGGCGCTACTCGTCGACGACCGGGTTCTGGTAGACGCGGGCACCGTCGGCGGAGCCCTGACGGCCGCGGAGCAGATCGACGTCGAGTACGCCCTCATCAGCCACGCCCATTTCGACCACATCGCCGGGCTCTGCTTCCTCACCGACACGCTGGCCATGCTCGCCCCCGAGCGCCGGGTGACTGCCTGCAGCTTGGGCCCCGTGCTCGACAGCCTGCGCACTCACGTTTTCAACGACATCGTCTGGCCCAATTTCTCCAACATCCCCACGCCCACCAACCCCGTGCTGGCGTTTCGCCCGCTGGCCGAAGAGGGCGAGGCGCGCGTGGGGGAGCTGTGGGTGACGCCGATCCAGGTCGAGCACACCATCCCGACCGCGGGCTTCATCGTCCACGACGGCGAGACGGGCTTCGTCTTCAGCGGCGACACCGGACCCACACGCAAGATCTGGCAGGTGGCGCGGGAGATGCGCGGGCTCAAGGCGGTCATCGTCGAGACGTCCTTCCCGAGCCGCATGGACGCGCTCGCGAAGGCCTCGGGGCACTTGACGCCGGAGATGCTGAAGCGCGAGCTCGACAAGGCGCCGCCCGACGTGCCGGTCTGGATCTACCACGTCAAGCCGCAGCTGTACCAGGAAACCGCGGAAGAACTCGCCAAGATCGACTCCACCCGCATTCACATCCTCGAGCAGGGCAAAACCTACACGCTGTAGTCCTTGGGGTCAGGTCTTGCATTACGACATTTGAGCGATCGCGCCTGCACCATCACGGTCCGAAGTCGTCAAATGTCGTAATGCAAGACCTGACCCCGATTGCTAACTAGCGAGAAGCGGGAGCGAAGAGGAAGTCGCGGAGGTAAGTGTTGACGACTTCGGCGTGCTCGATTTGGGGGAAGTGGCCGCAGCGGTCGAGCCAGCGCGGCTGCGCGACGCCGAGGCCTTCGGCCACCTGCCGGGCGTGGGCGAGCGGGATGACGCGATCCTGGAGACCGTGGACCACGAGGACACCCCTGCCGAGCTGCGAGAGGGCGGCGCGGTACACATCCGCGCCCACGGTGAAGTCGTCCGCGACCGAGCGCAGCAGCGAGAGGTAGGCCGCGCGTCCCTCGCTGCAGGAGCGCGCCGCGAACTCGTGGTCGACGAAGAAGCGGATCTCGTCCGGGTCGGGTCGGTCGAAGCAGCGCGTGAGTCCAGTCGTGCAGATGCCGCGCGTGATCAGCCTCGAGAGGATCTCGCCCAGCCCCGGCAGCGACAGCGTCCGGTAAACCCAGGATGGGCGCAGGTCGAAGCCCGGCACCGCCGCTCCTAGCAGGGCCAGCCGCTCGACGCGCCCGGGGTGATCGAGGGTGTAGCGCGCGGCGACGGCGCCGCCCAGGGAATGGCCGACGAGATGGACGCGGTCCACCCCGAGGGTGTGGAGCAGCCTGTCGAGCGCCTGAGCCAGGAATTCGAGCGTGTAGGCTCGCCGGGGCTTGCCCGAGCGGCCGGAGCCCGGCAAATCGAGCGCGATCACGCGCCCATGACGCGCCAGCTCGGGCACGTTGTGGCGCCAGGACTCGGCGAAGCCGCCCAGGCCGTGGATCAGTACTGTGGCCGGCCCCTGCCCCTCGTCGACGTAGTGGAGCTGGAGCCCGTCGAGGTCGCCGCCGGTCAGCCGGATTTCTGGCACGTCAGGAATCGAGCAGGCGGGTCAACGGCTCGCGGAGGGGGAACAGGCTGAAGATGCCGCCGGTGTGGATGAAGCAGACTCGCTGGCCGAGCGCTTTCGGGTCGCGCTGGAGCGTGTCGAGCAGGCCGCCGAAAGCCTTGGCCGTGTAGACGGGATCGAACATCACACCCTCCTCCCGGGCGAGGCGGATCACGAGCGAGAGCTCGGCATCGTCGACGCCCGTCCGTCCCGCGCCCTGGTAGCCGTCGAGGAGGTGGATGGTCTTGGGAACGTCGATGGCGAAGCCGAAGCGCGCCACGGCCTTGCCGATGGTCTCGGCCACGTAGCTGCGAACGTGGTCCGCGGAGAACGCGATCGGCACGCTGACGATCTCGGACGGCAGTCCCGCCAGCTGCTTGCCCATGAGGAGCCCCGCCTGGCTACCGCCGCTGAACGCCGTCACCGCGATCGTGTCGAAGCGCGGGGCGCCGTGGCTGATCTGCTCGGCCAGCTCCACGGCGCATTCGAGGTAACCGAGCGCCCCGACCTCGTTGGAGCCGCTCTCCGGGATGACGTAGGGTGTGCCGCCGCCGCGGCGCACCTCTTCGGCGAGGGCTTCGAGGGCGTCCGGGTACCGCTTGAACTCGGCGTCGCTGAGATAGCGGACATCGGCGCCCAGCATGCGATTGAGAAGCAGATTGCCGTCGTAGGCGGCGGGGCGCGGGCCCTTGACGGCGAGGACGGCGTGCAGCCCGAGCCGGGCGGCCACCGCCGAGACCGCGCGGCAGCAGTTCGACTGGAGCGTGCCGGCCGTGATCAGCGTGTCGGCGCCCTGCGCCAGTGCGTCGCCCACGAGGAACTCGAGCTTGCGGATCTTGTTGCCGGACTCCAGCAGGCCCGTCAGGTCGTCGCGCTTCAGGTAGAGCTCGACGCCCAGCCGGCGGGAGACGCGCTCGAGCTTCATGATGGGGGTGGGCGCCAGGGCAAGCTCGATGCGCGCGGGGGTGTTCGTCACGCTCCCCATCCTACCACTCAGGCGTGTTGCTTCTTCAAATCCGCGGCGATCGGGGCAAAGTCGTAGGACGGGAAGACCTCGTAGCGGAAGGCGCCCCACGCCTTCTGCTCCATGTAGCGGTTGACGCTCCGGACCTTGTCGGCCTCGACCTTGAGGTTGATGACGAATCCGAAGGACATTGCCACGACCCAGGACACCAGCTCCGAGCCTTCGGGAGGAAAATCCCGGTAGAAACCCGTCTTCTTCAGGTGCGCCATGATCTCGTCGAGGGTCTTCGACTGGTCGTGGTGGAGCAGCACGGTCAGCATCACATGGCCGGAATCGGGCATGTCGTCCTCCTGGTTCCGCGTTAAGGAGCGCGTCAGCAACGTACCATATAATGCGCCGGTGGCCCGCCCGTCGGAGAGCCTGGCGAACGCGCGTCTGTGGCTCGCGTTCACGACCACGCTCCTGATCTCCGGCTTCCCCAACGTTTACATCCTCTTTCTTCCATCGCTCCTCGCCGAATTCCACGCCTCGCGCGCGGCGACGGTCCTGCCGATGTCCGTCGTCTGGATTGGGGGCGCCGTGCTCGGGCCCATGGCAGGCTGGCTCGTGGCGCGGCACAACCCGCGCCTCGTCGTCGTGGCGGGCCTCAGCGCGGCTGCCTGCGGCTTCGCCCTGGGCGCGGCCGCCCCGACCCTCGCAATCTTCGTCGCCTCGGTTGGCATCGCCGTGGGCATCGGCTTAGGGCTCACGAGCCTCTCGACCCAGGCCGCGCTGCTCGCGGACTCCTATAGTCGGCGCCGGGGCGTGGCGATGGGCATCGCCTTCTCGGGCTCGATGGCGGCGTTCGTGCTCGGGCCGGTGACACAGCGGATCATCGACAGCTTCGGCTGGCGCACCGCCTTCGCCTGCTACGCCGCCGCGCTCGTGGCGCTCGTGCCGGTGGCCTGGCGCGTGCTGCCCTCGCGCCTCGGCGAGCGCGGGGTCTGGGCGGATCCCGCCCGAGTCAGCGCAGCGGACCGGCCGATGGCGGCCATCGTCCTCTCGGCTCCCTTCTGGAGCCTCATGGTGGTCTTCAGCGTCCCGCCGCTCTTCGGCTTCCTCGCCATCACGCAGCACGCGCTCTACTTTCCCGCGCGCGGAATGTCTGTCGAGGAGACGTCCATGATGCTGGCGGTCGGCGGCGTGCTGGCCGCGTTCGGGCGCGTTCTGGCGGGCATGGCCGCGGATCGATTCGGCGCCCCGCTGGCGGGCTTCGTCTCGTTCAGCTCATCCATGGTGGGAGTACTCTGCCTGCTCGCGATGGAAGCCTGGCCGGCGCGGATCCTGGCCTACGGCTACGTGCTCTTCCTCTTCATGCCGCTCGGCTCCCGAGCAACCATTGTCTCGGTGCTGCTGAGCCGCGTCGCCGGACCGCGCAACTATGGCCCCGTCTTCGGCCTAATCGGCATCGGCAACAGCCTGGGAGCGGCGGCGGGACCGTGGTTCGCGGGCGCCATCTTCGACCGCACACACTCATACCTGGCGCTCTACCTCACCACGCTC
>Ga0070699_100005517_pt1 | contig 11082 bp, 8 predicted proteins | sample KBSK1503metaG_FD_65473 | JGI IMG/M metagenome (GOLD analysis project Ga0070699, IMG submission 65473) | Corn, switchgrass and miscanthus rhizosphere microbial communities from Kellogg Biological Station, Michigan, USA - KBS K1-50-3 metaG | ecosystem: Host-associated > Plants > Roots >...
CTGAAGGTGCCTCTGCCGAAATCGAAACTCTAAAGCTCGAACGCTATGGGGCTATGACAGCCTTGCGCAGTGCGAGGGATCGGACGCCGCTCGCGCTGCCTGCGGCGGAGGCGCTAGAGAAATTCTCTCACCTCCTCAGCGTCCTCGCGTTGCGAGGAGCCACCATCGTGTTGATCAGGACGATCTGGCGGTGCCTGCCGACGGGCGGCCGTTGCGTCCTCGGCTACCCCGGAGTGCCCGCTCGAGGGATCCACGCCTACGCCTTCGTCGGGCCCCTCATACCCCACTTCCGCTACGACCGCGAAGCGCTGAACGCCGTAGTCTCAGGATTCGCCGAGGCTGGCGTCGAGTCGGTCTTCGTGGAGCACATCAACCTGAGCCCCGATATCAAGCAGCGCGTCTGGAAGGTGTTGAACTCGGCGCCGCCGGAGGTTCCGCAGGTCTACCGAGGCGGATCGACTGCAGAGCACCGACAGGCGCTCGACTCGGTGATCGTTGAGCTGCTCCAAACGGACGGCTTGAAGCCGAGGCTCAGCAAGGTTCTGTACCGCAAGGAAGGATAAACGCCGGGACGTAAGACCAAGACGGGATGCTATGGGCCGGCATCACCGTGTCCCGCCACTGCGGCCAGGAGGCGCTCGTCGACCGTCACTAGCTCGAGTCCCTCGAGTTCGCGTCGGGCGAGCACGAAGGTGGCGAGGTGGAGGGCGTCCAGGGCGCGCAACACTCGGCCGTGGGCGACGTCACATGCCATCTCACAGACGCGCCGAGTGATCTCCCACAGTTCGCACCGCGCCCAGATCGCGGCGATGTCTCTCTCGGCGTCGGCGAGCTGGTCCTCTCGAGTGACGCCGAGCGCGCGCAGCCTGATGAGCACCCGGCACGACTCCACCAGGGATAGACGCGAGGACACGAGGACGCGTGCCGACCGAATCCGCCGCTCGATCTCCGGCGCGGTTCCGCTTTCGAGCGTTGCCCGGAGCACCGCCGACGTGTCGAGATACAGCAGTGTGACGGGAACCGGGTCAGTTCCGATCGGCGCGAACCTCGTCGAGCAATCGGGCCGTTATACCCGGGGGCAGCCCGAGCCCCTTGACCTTCCAGGTCCAGTCGCCCTTGGGCAGGCTCGGGCGGGCGAGTTCCCCCTTTTCGGCCAGGGCCTGCAGTCGTTCCTCGACGGACAGCCCGGCGCGTCCGTGCCGGTGCGCGGGGCGCAGCTCAGCAACGACTTCGTCGCGGTCCGTGATCAGCACGGTTTCACCGGTCCTGACCAGCCGGATGTACTCCGAGAGACGGGCTTTGAGCTGCTTCACGCCAACGGACTTCATATAGCAATGGTAGTCACCGGTGGTCACAGAGTCAACTGCCCTTTACGCATCAAGGCTTTCGGTGACAGTTCCGGTGACATTTTCGGTGACAACACTACAAGACGCTAAGTGGCGGAGAACCTGGTGGGCAAGCACTCGCCGGCACCAGGATTTTTGATCCAACGCGCGATCGCACGTAAGTGATTAAAATGGCGGGCTCGACGGGACTTGAACCCGCGACCTCTGGATTGATAGATCTTCGCGTCGATCGTCGACTTCAATCGTCTTCTCAAGGACTTACTCGCTCGCTAGTCCATGGCCGACGTAGCAGTAAGTAGCGGCTAATTGCACGGCATCGCGCGACGTGGGTGACATTCTCGGGGACAGAGCCGCTCGTCTTCGGATGAAGTCGCGGGAGAGATCATTAGAGTACCGACGCGAGACACTTATGGCAACACCGCGACTCAAAATCACGAGCGAGGCTGCAACTCTTGCACGAGGCTTAGTCGCGATCGGGGAGGACCGTGACGGGTGGGAAATTTCCAAATTTCAAAAGCTTGTCTGCAATTCCTGCGTACCGACAGGGGCGCCCGCCAAATACCATCGTAACTGGCGCCGCCTGATGTATGGCAAGTCCACGATCTGGAGGGCCTGGTGAGGGCAACGCCGACGAGAAGCGACACTGTCAGGTACACGAGCGCCGACTTGATGAACCATCGGGTCAGGTGCGGCACGGCATAGCCTCAGCGCGGAGGGCGCGGCCCAAGCACACCGTACACCGTGTTGGCGACGAAGATGACGATCGCGAGGCCGTTCAGGAGCCCGCCCCACTGGCGCCCGGACAACCATGGCACGAGGTCTCCGACGACCCGCAGGGCGAGTGAAGCATGAAGCAGGCAGAGATGCACGTAGAACATCGGTCGGTAGGTGACGCTGAGCACCGACATGGCGGAAAGACAATCGGGGCGTGCCCGAAGATCATCGAAAAGACGAAGCCGAGGAACAGCGCGTGCAAGATCGCATCGTACTGGCACCAATCCTACCGACGGTCGTGACAGATGTGACATCCGAGTGCGACTCCATTAGGGTCCACAAGTGCAAAATGCTCCGTAAGTATTTGGATTGTCTGTCATGGCAACGTGGCTCATATCTTGCTTTATAAGTCAGGCAGCCACGGGAGGACGCCGGGCGCAAAACCTTCGACGTCAAGGAGTGAATGCTCGATGAGCCCTTTCGCCCCGTCGGGATGATGATCCTCTCCTGCTCGTCCATGCCCGTGGATGTCATTAGGCCGATCGGTGGGACAAGAGGCCGCCGATGATGAAGAGCATCACCCGAACGTCTCTGATAATCGCGACCCTAGTCGGATGGCTTGTCAGCCCTCCTCTGGCTCACGCGGATCACCTCCGCGACGTCAACGTCGTCGACGCCACCGAGTTGAAGATGTGGATCGATGACCACCGAAAGATCCTGCTGATCGACTCTCGCGTGGTGTCGGAGTATCGCGCCGCTCACATTCCGACCTCGATCAACGTTCCGGCAAATACAATGGACCAAAGTCGAGGGAAGTTTCCTTCCGACTTGAGCCACGTTCTCGTCTTCTACTGTAACGGCTGGCCCGAGTGCAAAAAGAGCCACGACGCATCGGCCACCGCCGTAGGTTGGGGCTATCGACGAGTCTACTGGTTCCGAGACGGTCTTCCTGCCTGGCAAGCTCGACATTACCCCGTCGAGTAGGCCAGCGACCTCGTGAGCCCCGTCGGCTCTGCCACGAAGCGGTCGCAGGCTCGGCGGTGGGCGATCCTGACCGCGCTTGGCTTGGGCCTGCTGATCACGGGCCTTATCATTGCCGGCTTCTCGACCCAACACCGCTTGCTCCAGGCCATCGAAAACGATCCACGTGCGCTCTCGGCCATCGTGCGCCTCGCCGATCGAGTGCTCGAGGAACATCTCGACCAGCTCGAGCGCGAGGTGGTCAGGCTGGCGCAGCTCAGCGAGCTGAAGGAGGCGCTGATCGGTGGTAATCGTGTCGAACTGCTCGAGCAGATCCGCCCTCCGCTCAATCGCCTCGGCAAGAGCCCATTGCAGGTCAGCCGCGTTACCGTTTACCACCCTACCGGGGCGACGTACCTCCGCGCGCACGCCCCCACGATCCACGGCGACGACATCACGCGGCGTCGGCCACTCATCGCGCATGTGTTGCGCACCCGGACGGTGACGAAAGGCCTCGAGGCCGAAGAAGGCCGTCCTTATCTCTGGGCCGCTACGCCCATGTATGAGCGGGGACGATTGCTCGGCGTTCTCGAGCTGGGAACATCGTTAAGCCTGGTCCTCAAAACCATTAAGGATGTCACCGGAAGCGAGGTGGGCGAGTTTCTCGAGGACACGACACCGGAAACCATGGAGTCGACGGCGCCTGCGCTGTTCGGCGCACTGGCTCTTGAACTTCGCCACGGGGGGGCGATAGAAGGTCGCTACGCCGTCACCGTGGGAGGGAAAACGTACGCTGCGAGTCTCATTCCGCTGCACGAATTCTCGGGCAGACCCGTGCGGCTCATGATCGCGTCCGATGCCTCCAACCTCACGAGCATCGTGCGGCGCAGTAACTACCTCACGGTGTTGATGAGCGTGGTTGGCTTCGCCCTCGCGACGCTCGTCCTCACGATCCTCGCTCGCCGGCTCGACGGCATTTACAGCACGCTCGAAGCGCATGTGCACGAGCGGACCCTGCGTCTGCAGACTCTCGCTCGGCTCAACCAAGTCGTGTCATCTTCACTCGACGCCGAGGAGGTACTCGGAAGAATCGCTCACGCGGCGGCCGAGCTCATGCAAGCTCCGCTGGTTGAATTTTGGATCGCGGACCTGACGGCGCAGACCCTGGCGCTTCGCATTTCTTCGGAGCCTCGATTCATGATGGACAAGCGTCTGCGCACGCTCCCGTTCGGGCAGGGCGGCGTCGGGTGGGTGGCCAGCCACCGGCGAACCCTCCTGGTGCCCGACGTGTTCGCGGACGACCGCATTCAAGCCCCCGAGTGGTTCGGGACGCATCACTTCACCAGTGGCTTGTGGGTCCCGATTCTCTTCCAGCGAGAGTTGCTTGGCGTGCTCTCGGTCATCGATCGAAAGCCGCTTAACCTTGTCCCTGACGACGAACTGATTCAGAGCTTCGTCGCCCAGGCCGCCTTGGCCATCCACAATGCGCAGCAGTTTGCGAAGGTTCGTGACAGCGAGGAGGCCGCACGGAATGCGTCGCGGGCCAAGTCAGACTTTCTGGCCGCCATGAGCCACGAGATTCGGACGCCCATGAACGGCGTGATCGGCATGACCTCGCTGTTGCTCGACACGCCTCTCACCCCCGAGCAGCGGGAGTACGCGGAAACCGTGCGCCACTCGGGCGACGTGCTGCTCGCCATCATCAACGACATCCTCGACTTCTCCAAGATTGAAGCTGGCCGGATCGAGTTGGAGCCCGCCCCGTTTGCACTGCGCGAGACGCTCGCCGAGACTCTGAAAACGCTCGCATCGCTCGCCCACGCCAAGGGGCTGGAGCTGGCCTATGACGTCCACCCCGAGGTACCGGACGAGCTGATCGGCGACGCCGGCCGGCTGGGCCAGATCCTCCTGAACCTCGTCGGCAACGCGATCAAGTTTACCGACCGCGGCGAAGTGGCTGTGCACGTGGACGCAGAGGCGGTCGTCTCTGATCAGGTCACGCTCCGGGTGGCGGTCCGAGACACCGGCATCGGGATCGCCGCCGACAAGCGCCAGCTCATCTTCGAGGCCTTCGCGCAGGCCGACGTTTCGACAACGCGCCGATTCGGAGGGACCGGGCTGGGGCTCGCCATCTCTCGCCGGATGGTCGAGTTGATGAGCGGTCGGATCTGGGTCGACAGTGAAGTCGGCGCTGGTAGTACCTTTCATTTCACCGTCCAGCTTCAGCGGGCTCAGCAGCCCGTCTCACGGCGGGTGGCTGCGCCGTCTCACGCCATCCGAGGGCTTCGGGTTCTGGCGGCTGACGACAACGCCACGAATCGACGGTTACTGGAGGCGATGCTGACCGCGTGGGGTCTGGCTCCAACCGTGGTGGCCGGAGGGCGGGAGGCCTTGGCCGCGCTCGAAGAGGCGCGTCGCGCGGGCCACACGTTCCGCCTGGTGTTGCTCGACGGCCGCATGACCGACCTGGACGGCTTTGTCGTGGCCGAGCACATTCGGCAAGAGCCCGACCTCGCCGGCGTCACCGTCATGCTGTTGACGTCGGACCTGAATAGCGGCGATCTTGCCCGTTGCCGCGCGCTGGGGATCGCCCGTTACCTCGTCAAGCCCCTCACGCCTTCAGAGGTGCTCAACGCCATTCTTCTGTCGCTGGGGGAATCCGTCGATACGACCGTGGAGGCGCCCTCGTCGGCGCCGTCGCGCAGCGAAACGCCGTCCCATCACTTACGCGTTCTAGTAGCAGAGGACAATCGGATCAACCAGCGACTGATCGTGCGCCTGCTGGAGAAACTGGGCCATACCGCCGTCATCGCCAGCGATGGCCAGGAGGCCGTCGAGATCTACAGCACCCGTCCCTTCGATCTAGCCCTTATGGATATCGAGATGCCCGTCATGGACGGGATTGCCGCCACCGCGGCAATCCGCCAGCTGGAGGCCCAGGAACCCGGCCAATGTCGGCTCCCGATTTTCGCCCTCACAGCCCACGCCATGCGCGGGGACCGCGAGCGGTGCCTGGCTGCCGGGATGGACGACTACCTCTCCAAGCCCATCAAGCCCAAGGATCTCACCGCAGCGCTCAGCCGCCTCGCGTCAGTCCACTCCGCTGCGCCAGGGTCAGAACCGCCAGCCAGTGCGGAGCCGACCGATGATCCGGTGCTCGACCTCGACGCAGCGCTCGCCAATGTCGGCGGCGATCGTGAACTACTTACAGATCTTCTACGAATCTTCGCTGAGGACGGGCCCGGCCACCTGCAGGCGGTGCGCCAAGCTATCGACCGAGGGGAGGCGGCGGAGCTGATGCAGAAGGCCCACAAGCTGAATGGGGCCTTGCAGGCACTGGGAGCCACAACGGCGGCCGCGCTCGCCCAACGCCTGGAAGACCTCGGACACGCCGGGCACGTGAGGGGTGCCGTCGAGGTAGCAGCGACCCTGGGCCGCGAGGTCGACCGACTCCTGAGCTATGCGACTGCCTTGCAGCAGGAGTGTACCGAACCCACCCAGACGAATCCGCTTGGCCGATGATGACCGTCTCTTGTGCCAGGCGGCCTAGCCACTGATCGGCGTCCGAGCTTTCGCTCGAAGGGCAGGCTCGTCGGACATGGTGGTTCTCCAGTGTCCAGCAGAAGTGGTCATGCCAGATGCCAGGAGGCCCGGACGCCTGTTCGCGTCACCGGGGAGCCGATGGAAGGCCAGCCTACTCCTATTCAAGTGCTGGTGCGATCCCGATGGCGATCCGTACTCGGCGGTGACGAAGTGAGCGCACGGCCAGGACTTTACGTTGCTTCGCGCGCGTGGTCCTGTTCGATCGCGGCGCGGATTGACGGGTCTCGGTGCTCCTGAGCGAGTCGGACGACGTTTTGGCGAAGGACACGTCACAGCGATAGTCAGAGCCGATGGCTAAGCCGGTAGCCGGAGCCCGAAAAGAAACCTGCCGCCGCATCGCCGACGACAAGCTGACCGACTATCTCGCCTGAGAGGGTCCCGTCGCTTTGACTCCGTTCAGGCAACGACGCAGCCGGAGCCTAACCTTGTCACTTCGCTGTGAGCAAGGGATCGAGCACCTGGCGGATCTTGCGAGCAAGCGCGTCGGGGGTGAAGGGCTTCTGGAGGAAGGTCGTGCCCGGGTCGAGCACGCCATGGTGTACGACGGCGGTATCCGTGTAGCCCGACATGTAGATGACCGGCATCGTCGGGCGAAGGGGCGCGAGCCGGTTCGCCAGCTCACGGCCGCTCATTTCAGGCATCACTACGTCCGTCAACAACACGTGGATCGGCCCGGCGTGCTGCTCACTAATCAGCAGGGCCTCGCGGCCATGCTGCGCCTCCAGGACGGTGTAGCCGTGCGCCCGGAGGACGTCCCGGGCAAGGTCCCGCACCGTTCGCTCGTCTTCGACCAAGAGGATGGTCTCGTGACCCTGAGCGGACTCCGGAGGGCCCGGACGGGCCGCCGTTGGGTCGACGGCCTCCTCAACCCGCGGCAAGTAAATCTTGAACGTCGTGCCGCGCCCCGGTTCGCTGTAGACCCAGATGTGTCCGCCGCTTTGCTTGACGATTCCATAGACCGTCGCGAGCCCTAACCCTGTCCCGACGCCCGGCCCTTTGGTGGTGAAGAAGGGCTCAAAGATCTGGGCCTGGGTCTCCGGTGTCATGCCGATCCCGGTGTCACTGACCGCCAGCATCACGTGCGGGCCCGGATGGACATCGACGTGGTGCCGCGCGTAGGCCGCATCCAACTCCGCATTGGCCGTCTCGAGGGTGAGGCGGCCCCCCTTGGACATCGCATCGCGGGCGTTGGCGGCTAAGTTCATTACGATTTGCTCGATCTGACCCGGGTCGGCTTTCACATGGCCGAGCGCCGGGTCGAGCGCCGTCACCAGAACGATGTCCTCCCCGATCAGCCGCCGCAACATTTCGGCCACGTTCGTCACGACCTTATTGAGATCCAGCACCGCTGGCTGGAGCACTTGCTTCCGGCTGAACGCCAAGAGTTGTCGGGTAAGATCCGCGGCTCGATCTGCCGTTTGCTCCATGAGTTCGATGTCCCCGCGGACCGGATCCTGGGCTCCGAGGCGCCGCAGCAGCAACTGGCTGCGTCCGATCATGACTGTGAGCAGGTTGTTGAAGTCGTGCGCGATGCCCCCGGCGAGCCGTCCGACGGCTTCCATCTTGCGGGCCTGGGTGAGCTGCTCCTGCGTCTCCGAGAGTTCCTCGTAGGCGCGTTGCGTCGCCTGATAGAGCCGGCTGTTCTCGAGAGCGATGGCTGCCTGGGCGGCGAAGGCCATGGCGAGGGCCAGATCCTCTAAGGAAAACCCCTGCTCGCGCCGGGTCCGGACGCTGAGCACCCCGAGCACCTCTGGGCCGAGAATCAGCGGCACGCCGAGGAAGGCCGTGTAGCCACCGCGCCGATAGGCCTCGCGATGCGCCGGCATCATCCGGGGATCACAAGCCGGATCGGACACGATCAGCGGCTCGCCGGTGGCCGCGACGGTGCCAGAAAGGCTCTCGCCTATCTTCAGTCGGGACGTAGGCATGGCCTCCCGGGCGTCGCCATAGGCGCCCGCGAGCACCAGGTCGTCCTCCTCTCGGATCCGAATCCCCACGGAATCCGAATCGAGGAGGTGCCCACACGCCTCGGCAATCTTCGCCAACAGCGACTCGAGGGGCTGGATCTTGGTGAGTTCGCGGCTGGTCTCTAATAGCCGTTCAAGCCGCTCCCGATGCGACAGCGACAATCGCAGGGGTTCGGGCGCGGACCGCTCCGTCGCGCTGAGACTCAACGGCCCTCCTTCCCGTGGTCGAACTGACCGATCCAGTTCCGCCACGGACGGCAACGCACCTTCCAGGTGCAAGTCGTCGGCCGCCATGCGACGAGGGGCTACTATCCCGGAAAATCTGCAGAATCTCTAGCGGGGATTTCCGGAATGGCCAAAGTGGTGAGGCTCGGTGGCTCTTTCGCGACCACCGATGGCTAGTCCTTACGCTCAGACTGCCAACCTGGTCGAGGCTGGACGCGCCGGTGGCTGCACTCCCCGGCACAAATCCCGATCACTAATGCCCGCGGAAGTCCGCGTCAATCAGGCGGCTCAGCGAGCGGACTTTCACTGCTCGAAAGGAGTCGGGTTTGGGCCACCTGTCCAGGTTAGAAACTCTCGCATGGCACCGCAGGAGCTTTCAGCTCTACTGGCGTTGGAAGTCCCGATTCCGAGCTCGGGGACGTCCGCCAATCGCCCGGGAGAGAAGCTATATCCCGTACTACAACGGCGTACGCCTGCACTCTGGGATCGGTTACGCTTCCCCATCGATTATGAGACGCGGACGAGATGACCGAACCGTGTGTCTACAAAACCGAGGCAAGTTCCCGGCTCGCGTGCGCTCGCCACGGCCGCTCACCGCGATCGTTATGTGGCGGGTGCCTGACAAGGTATAGGGAAATGCGATGGCTGCCTTCTGCTTCTGCTCAGGAAGGCGGCTGCGTTCTATGTACTTATCGCGGCGCTGCTCGGCATGATTGTGCAAATGATCCCTCACCTGGGTATGGTCGGTTCGAAAATCGATGGTCCTTTTGAGATCGTGATGATGATTCTGATGCCGCCGGTGGTGGCGACGTTTTTGATCTGGTATTCGAAGCGGGCCAGGAGCAGAGGTTGGATCAGCTAGAAACAAACCCTCAGTGAGCAACCTGGAACATAGGTAACACCGTAAACCGGGAGCACGCCGTCGTCGATCTCCTCGAGGCAAGGTCCTGCGTGAGCGCGTTGGCGAGGAAGAGCAGCATACCGCTGCTTCCTCGATTCTTCGGAAAGCTCCTCATCAGAACGCTCCGAGCCGACTCTGGGCGAAAGGTCAAGGCGCGGCCGGCCTTCGACCCGTCGGACAGCCACATCCCCGTCTGGATTATCGCGAGCTTCGTCGAGCAGCAGAACCAGCTGCTGCGTCTTATCGAAGCCACCCACGGGCTCGATCTCAATGGGATTACGATTACGTCGCCGGTGGTTCGCCTCATCACCTATAGCCTCATGGATTCGTATCGCATCATCGTGGTGCACGAGCAGAACCACTTTGTCCGGGCGCGGCGGGTGATGGAGTCGCATGGTTTCCCTGGGCACGCGCCGTTCGAGAGGTTGGCGTAAGTCGTCCCTTGCTCGATCTCCGGCTTCACGACCACGTCATCATCGGGAGCGCACCGAGCGCTGGGTTTCGCTCGCCCAGCGCGGTGATCTTTGAGTAGGCAGAGGCGAATTCACGTGATGCTGCTCACCAAAGTGCTCAACTTTGGTGCAGTCTTCTAGGGAAACCCGGGCGGCGGCCTAGCGATGGGGATGTTTGGGCCTGTGCCGCCTGGAATCTCGTCGAGGGTTGCGGAGGAACGCGTTCTCTCCTATAAGCGATCTTACCTGTAACAGAGCGACCGACCTCTTGAGACTCTGGGGTTTCGGTCGCCCCACTGTTCGTCCATCGGGGGCGGCGTTATGCCAAACGGCGCTGACCGTCTTCGCAGGATCGCCGAACTCGCTCGCTCGGTCTCAAGCACGCTCGACCTCGAGACTGTCTTGGATCACGTCACGGCCGCGGTCACGGCTCTGCGACCCGATGCGGCCTGCAGCGTCCGGCTGATCGATCCGGTGGCCGGCGGCTATCGCCTCGCAGGTGCAGGCGGGGTGCCGATCGAGGGCCGGAGGCCCGTGATCCCATTCGGCCGCGGTCTCACTCACGCGGTCGCAGAGACAGAACGGCCCTTACTCGTGGGAGATTACCCGAGCGACCCGCGCGCCCTTGAAGGACATTGGGCAGCCAGTCGCGGCCTGACGGTGTACTACGGCGCACCGATTGGCGCCTCGGGTGAACTCCTCGCCGTCCTGAGTGTCAACCTTCCGGCCGGTGCTCCCCCGACACCCGAAGAGTGCGACATGATCGAGACCCTCGCCGATCAGGCGGCGGTCGCGATACGGAACGCCCGTCTGTTCACTCAGAGTGAAGCGCGTCGGCGGGTGGCGGAATCGTTGGCGATCAGTCGCGATCTCGCTCAGGCGCTCGACCCCGAGGCCCTCGCCCAACAGATCGT
>Ga0070699_100005520_pt1 | contig 11079 bp, 12 predicted proteins | sample KBSK1503metaG_FD_65473 | JGI IMG/M metagenome (GOLD analysis project Ga0070699, IMG submission 65473) | Corn, switchgrass and miscanthus rhizosphere microbial communities from Kellogg Biological Station, Michigan, USA - KBS K1-50-3 metaG | ecosystem: Host-associated > Plants > Roots >...
GTACGCATGCCCTCCGCATTTTCGATAACTTTCGGCGTCTTGCCTTCCATCACGGCGACGCACGAATTGGTGGTGCCGAGGTCGATGCCGATGACCTTGCCCATGTCTCGCTTCCTCTTGCTCTGCGGCAGGTCGGCCGGGTCCTTTCGGCACCCGAACGGAGAGTCCGCGAGACCCGCGGAGCCCCCTCATCCGACCCCCTAAATGCACATCAATGCCGCCCCCCGGCGGCTCTTGGCTCATATAGGAGGGCGGGTTTGGGCCGCAAGACATATCATCACGGATTCGCGCGCCGCGGGTCAGCCCCAGGGCGCTGTGCCGCAAAGTGGACGCAGGCTCGCCGCACGACCAGGGACGGCGCTCGCACATGCCCATTTGACAAGGTGCAACGGCGGAGGACGATGGCGGCATGACCGCTGCGCGTCCGCTTCCAGGCTTTCGCCTCGTGCCGGGCTATCTCGATCGGCCGGCCCAGGAGGCGCTGCTCGCCGCCTTGCGCACGGTATTCGCGCGCGCGCCGCTCTATACCCCGCGCATGCCCAACAGCGGCAAGCCGCTCTCCGTGCGCATGACCAATTGCGGGCCGCTCGGTTGGGTCACCGATGAAGCCGGATATCGCTACCAGCCCCAGCATCCCCAAACCGGACAGCCGTGGCCGCCGATGCCGGATATCGTAATCGATGCCTGGGCGTCACTCGCACGCTATCCCGACGCCGCTGAATGCTGCCTCATCAACTATTACGGGCCGGCGGCGAAGATGGGACTGCATCAGGACCTGGACGAGCACGACTTCGAGGCGCCCGTCATTTCGCTCTCGCTCGGCGACACCTGCCTGTTTCGGATTGGCGGGACTAAGCGCAGGGACCCGTCGCGCACCATGCGCCTCGCCTCCGGTGATGCCGTCGTGCTCGGCGGCAAGGCGCGTTTGGCGTTCCACGGCGTCGACCGGATCATACCCGGCACGTCGACACTGTTGCCCGAAGGCGGGCGGATCAATCTCACGCTCCGGCGGGTGACGGCGCCAATGCCGGGGCATAGGACCAGGCCCCAGTGACAGGGAGGACGTGCCGTTGCCTCCTGACTCGACTACTGATCGCTGACCGGCGTGATCCAAGCAAGCGCCGCCCCACCCGGGGCTTGGATGATCGCGATGCGTCCAACGCTCGGAACGTCGAACGGCTCTCGCATGACTTTCGCGCCGGCGGCCTTTGCCGCCTTGAGCCGGGCGTCGACGTCGTCAACGGCGACATAGGACAGCCAGTTTTCCGGCACGCTATCGAAGTCCGGCCCGATCATCGGGAAAATACCGCCGACGGGTTGATCGCCCATTTTCGCCACCCAATAGGTGCCGTTCGGCATCGGCATCGCATCGAACGTCCAGCCGATCGTGGAACCATAGAATTTCTTCGCCTGTTCGACGTCGCGCGCCATCAGCTCGTTCCAAAAGAAGCTGCCATGCGACCACATTGCCGTTCTCCATGGTTGATCCTGCCATTCTAACGCCGCCTGGATGCGGCGCCGATCACGCCTTTGCGAACGGCGGCGCAGCATCAGCGGTATTTTCCACCGTTCGATCGCGGTACTATGACCATCGCCATGATCCTGAGGCTCCTCACCGTGCTCGCGCTTGCGCTTGGCGTCACGCCGGCGTCCGCTGCCGATGCCGCCTATCCGCCCGGCTCCCGCATCGGGCTCGCGCCGCCGGCCGGCATGGTGACGAGCAAGAATTTCTTCGGCTACGAGGACCCCAACAACAACGCCGCCATCATCTTGCTCGCACTGCCGGCCCAGGCCTACCCGGACTTGGACAAGTCCGTCACCGCCGACGCGCTCAAACGACAGGGCGTGACCTTGGAAACGCGCGAAGATGTGCCGCTTTCCATCGGCAAGGCCTTTCTAGTGACGGGGCACCAGGAGGTTGAAAACAACAAAATTCGCAAATGGATTTTCGTGGCCGGCTCGTCGGCACTGACCGCGCTCGTCACGGTGCAGATTCCCGACGCGGCGAAAGCGCTCTATCCCGATGCTGCGATCCGCGCGGCGCTGACGACGCTCGCCATCCGCGATAGCGTTCCGGTCGACGAACAGCTTGGTCTGCTGCCCTTCAAGGTCAATGAGCTCGCCGGATTTCGCGTCGGCGGGGTCGTCCCGGGGCGCGCGGTGATGTTGAGCGATGCCCCCGCCGATGCGCCGGGACCGCTGGATGTCCGCTTGGAGCCTCACATTTTCGTTGCCATTTCGCCTGGCGCGCCGATGCAAACCGCCGACCGCGATGCGTTCGCACGCGACGCCTTCGCGGCGGTCCCCAACTTGCGGGATATTCGCATCACCACGTCCGAGCCGTTGCGGATCGGCGGCCAGCAGGGCCACCAGATCCTCGCCGAGGCCAGGGACCCGACGGGCACCAACGCGCTGACGGTCGTGCAGTGGCTACGCTTCGGCGGCGGCGCGTATTTGCAAATGATCGGGATCGCGCGCGCGGACGGCTGGAAAGATGCCTATCCCCGCTTCCGCTCGGTGCGCGACGGCATCGAGGCGCGCTGACCGCTTTCCTCCCAGTCGCGCGGACGGCGCCCGATTTATGTCAGTGAGAACCTCGCGGGTCTCGCGGCGATGCGCCCGCGTTGTCGTTGGCGGGCGGCTCTATCGAAGCCTTCGGTCCGCCCTTGGCGACGGCAACGAGCGCCGGCCGCAAGATGCGCTCGCCGATCATGTATCCGGGCTGTATCACCCGCGCCACGGTGCCCGCGGGTCGCGATGCATCGGGGAGTTCGAACATCGCCTGATGAAGATTGGGATCGAATTTCTCGTCCAGCGGTTCGAACTTTTTCACCCCGTGCTTTTCCAGCACCTTCAGGAGTTCGCGCTCGGTGAGCTCGACGCCGTCGAGCAGCGCCTTGGTGCCGGCGTCGGCCTTCTCTCGCAGCTCCGCGTCGAGCGCGCCGAGCGCGCGCTCCATGTTGTCGGCAACCGCCAGAATATCGCGTGCGAAGGCTGCGATGCCGTAGTCGCGGGCATCCGCCACCTGCCGTTCGGTCCGCTTGCGCAAGTTTTCCATCTCTGCGAGCGAGCGCAGGAGCTTGTCCTTGTAATCGGCGGCTTCGCGGGCGAGCGCGACCATGGGGTCCTCGTTTGGGGCGGCTGACGTCTGGCCGGCGGGGGAATGGATCGATGTTTCGGGCGTGGCCTGATCGGCTCCTTGATCGTTCTGATCGGTCGCGGCGCCCGGTGCGCGAACGGTCGGATCCGGCATGTCGTGTTCCCGCTTGCAGTTTGCCTCGCCCCCGATATCAGGGTTGAGGCTCAAAAAATCAAGCCGCAACGGTCACCGTTGCAGCGACATCATGCACCCGACATCATGCACCGATGAGCTTGCTCACGACCTTGGCGGTATAATCCACCATGGGGATCACCCGCGCGTAGTTGAGCCGCGTCGGGCCGATCACGCCGAGGACGCCGACGATGCGGCCGGTGCCGTCGCGGTAGGGCGCGACGATGGTGGAGGAGCCCGAGAGCGAGAACAGCTTGTTCTCCGAGCCGATGAAGATATGGGCGCCCTCGGCACGCTCGGCCCGGCCGAGGAGATCGATCACCCCACGCTTGGTCTCGAGATCGTCGAACAGAAGCCGCACCCGCTCGAGATCCTCGAGGGCCTTGAGGTCGTCGAGCAGGTGAGCGGCGCCGCGCACGATCAGCTTGCGCTCGTCCGATGCCCCGCCGGACCAGCTCGCGAGCCCGGCTGCGACGAGCTTCTGGGTGAGCTGGTCGAGCTCAGCCTGGGCCACCGCGCGCGCTTTTTCGAGTTCGACCTTGGCCTCGGCCAATGTGCAGCCGCGCACATGAGCGTTGAGGAAATTCGCAGCTTCGGTGAGAGAGGCCGCCGGCAGCCCCATCGGAACGCTGATGATGCGGTTCTCGACCTGTCCATCATCCGCTACCAAGATCACCAGCGCGCGCTCGGGCTCGAGCCGAACGAATTCGATATGCTTCAATCGCACGTTCGATTTGGCGGTCAACACCACGCCGGCTGCGCGCGTGAGGCCCGAGAGCATGCCGGAGGCTTCGTTTAGCACGGCGTCCATGGATTTGCCGGCGGCGGCCACTTTGGCCTCCATCTCGCGCCGGTCGGATTCGCCGAGGTCGCCGACCTCCATCAATGCATCGACGAAGAAGCGCAAGCCGAGCTCGGTCGGCAGCCGTCCGGCCGAGGTGTGTGGCGCATAAATGAGGCCGAGCTGCTCCAGATCCGACATCACGTTGCGCACGGACGCAGGCGACAGCGGGGTCGTGATCAAGCGCGAAACATTGCGCGAGCCCACGGGCTCGCCGGTGGCGAGATAGCTCTCGACGATCTGCCGGAAAATATCGCGCGAGCGCTCGTTGAGCTGAGCGAGGCTCACCTGCGTCGCGCCGATCGGGACGTCGTGGGACAATGATCGCTCCATTCAAGCGCAACAGAATGGTCCATTCCGGCTGCGGAGTTCAAGCCTGACGGGCTTTGCCCGTTCGGCCATCGCTGCTAGCTTGCCAAGAACGATAATTTTAGCCGCGGGAGGATCGAGGATGACGAGGTTGCACAAACTTGTGATCGGCGCGGCCACCGTCGTTGGTCTCCTTTCAAGTCTGTCTACCAGCCCGCAAGCGCAGACCGTCATCGAGGAATGGGCCAGCGCCAAACTCCCGGCACCGCCCGCGCTCAAGTCCGCGACGATCGTTCCGAACGAGACGGCGCTGCTGGTGATGGATTTCACCAGACAGACTTGCACCAACGAGCGCCGTCCGCGTTGCGCGCGCTCGGTTGCAAAGGTTGTCAACCTGGTGACGCAAGCGCGCGGCAAGGGCGCTTTCATCGTCTACAGCGTCGCGGTGCCGGGCTCGGTTCCGACCGACATTCTTCCGGAGTTCACGCCGGCGGCGGGCGAGCCGGTGCTGCCGCCCTTGGGGCCCGACAAGTTCATCGGCAGCGAGCTCGAAAAGACCCTCAAGGACAAAGGCATCAAAACCGTGGTTGCCATGGGCACGCAGGCGCAGACCTCGGTGCTGCATACCGCCGGCGCGGCTGCGCTGCGAGGATTCAAGGTGATCGTCCCGGTGGACGGCATGTCCGCCGATGACGTGTTCCCCGAACTCTATACCGCGTGGCATCTCGCGACGGCGGCGCGCATCAGCCCGCAGGTCACGCTCACCAAGTTCGATCTCATCGGCTTTTGAGACCGGCGAGCCGGGCGGATTTCGTCAAGATCATCGAGCGCGTCAAATTCGCTCACGTGAGGCATGCAACCGCTCCCCTCGCCCTCTTGTCGGTCGCGGCGCTCGCCCCTAAAAGCTTGCCCAGTACGCCGAGCAGGAGACCAGCATGCGGCCGAGCCGCCGACAGCCCGACGAGCTGCGCGCCATCTCGCTCGAGCGCGGCGTGGTGAAATACGCCGAGGGTTCCTGCTTCGTGAAGTTCGGCGACACCCACGTGCTGGTGACGGCGACGCTCGAGGACCGGCTGCCGCCTTGGCTCAAGGGCCAGGCGCGCGGCTGGGTCACGGCCGAATACGGCATGTTGCCGCGCGCCACCTCGGAGCGCACGCGCCGCGAGGCATCGGCCGGCAAGCAGAGCGGGCGCACCATCGAGATTCAGCGGCTGATCGGCCGTAGTCTACGCGCGGTGCTCGATCTGCCGACGCTCGGCGAGCGGCAGATCACGATCGATTGCGACGTGATCCAAGCCGACGGCGGAACCCGCACCGCGGCCATCACCGGCGCCTGGGTCGCGTTGCACGATTGCGTCACCTGGATGAAAACGCGCGACATGGTGACGGCAGATCCGCTGCGCGACCACGTCGCCGCCATCTCTTGCGGCATCTGCAACGGCACGCCGGTGCTCGATCTCGATTACGCCGAGGATTCGGAGGCCGACACCGATGCCAATTTCGTCATGACCGGCGCCGGACGACTCGTCGAGGTGCAAGGCACGGCGGAGAAAATTCCCTTCACCGAGGAGCAGTTCCTCAACCTGCTCGCGCTCGCGAGGAAGGGCGTGATGAAACTCGTCGACTTGCAGAAACTGGCGGTGATGTGAGCGCGCACTCCGCGACCTCGATCATGAGCCCGAAAGGCGCCGCACATCGACGGCTCGCCGGCCGTCTCGTGATTGCGACTCACAACCCGGGCAAGCTCAAGGAGATGCGCGAGCTGCTCATGCCATACGGCATCGAAGCGGCGTCGGCAGGCGAGCTTGGCTTGGTCGAGCCCGCGGAGAGCGGCACGAGCTTCAAGGAGAACGCCCGCATCAAGGCGGGCGCGGCGGCAACGGCGTCAGGTTTGCCGGCGTTCGCGGACGATTCCGGACTGACCGTTGATGCGCTCGATGGTGATCCCGGCATTTATTCGGCGCGCTGGGCGGGTCCCGACAAGGACTTCCGCCGCGCCATGCAGGCGGTGGAAGACAAGTTGCGCGAGCGCGGCGCGCTTGCGCGCAGGCGACGCAAGGCGCATTTCGTCTGCGCGCTCTGCCTCGCCTGGCCCGACGGACACGTCGAGGAATTCGAGGCCAAGGTCGACGGCGTCCTCATCTGGCCGCCGCGCGGCGAGAACGGTTTCGGCTACGATCCCATGTTCTTGCCCACCGGCCACGCCCGCACCTTCGGCGAGATGACGAACGAGGAGAAACACGGCCTGCCGCCGAGGGGCAAAGGACTTTCGCACCGGGCGCGCGCGTTTCTAAAGCTCTCGGAGGCTTGTCTTGCAAGGCGCTGATCGCAATGACGCTCCGGCGTTCGGCGTCTATATCCATTGGCCGTTCTGCCTGTCGAAGTGCCCGTACTGCGACTTCAACAGCCATGTGCGCCATGCCGGCGTCGACGAGGCCCGCTTCACGCGCGCCTTTGCCGCCGAGATCGCCGCAACCGCCGCACGCGTGCCCGCACGAACCGTCTCGACCATCTTCTTCGGCGGCGGCACGCCGTCGCTGATGCAGCCTGCAACCGTCGGTGCGATCCTCGATGCCGTTGCGCGCCACTGGCCGATCGCTCCCGATGTGGAAGTGACGCTCGAAGCCAATCCCACCAGCGTCGAGGCCACGCGCTTTCGCGGGTTTCGCTCGGCCGGCGTCAACCGCGTCTCGCTCGGCGTGCAGGCGCTGGATGATGGCGCGCTCAAGGAGCTCGGGCGGCTGCATTCGGCGCGCGAGGCGCTCGACGCAGTCGCGGTCGCGCGCTCGATCTTCGATCGCTATTCGTTCGATCTGATCTACGCCCGTCCGGGCCAGACGCCGCAGGCCTGGGCCGCCGAGCTCAACCGCGCCGCCGTCGAGGCAGGCGAGCATCTCTCGCTCTATCAGCTCACCATCGAGCAGGACACGCCGTTTGCGGCGTTGCATGCGGCGGGCAAGCTCGTCGTCCCCGACGACGACACCGCCCGCGCGCTCTATGACACGACGCAGGCGGTCTGCACGCGCGCGAGCCTGCCGGCCTACGAGATTTCCAATCACGCGCGGCCGGGCGCCGAATGCCGGCACAATCTCATCTATTGGCGGTCGCACGAATACGCCGGCATCGGGCCGGGCGCCCATGGCCGCCTCGACATCGCGGGCGTGCGCCACGCCACCGCGACCGAGAAGCGGCCGGAGAGCTGGCTGATGCGGGTGGAATCGCTCGGGCATGGCGTCGTGACCGACGACGCGCTCACGCGCGAGCAAGTGGCGGACGAGTTTCTGCTGATGGGATTGCGCCTCGCCGAGGGCATCGATCCCGCGCGCTACGCGCGGCTCGCCGGTCGGCCGCTCGATCCGCGCCGCATCGCGCTCCTGCGCGAGCAAGGCGCCATCGAGACGACGGCGAGCGGCATGTTGCGCCTGACGCTTGCCGGCTTTCCCGTGCTCGACGCCGTGGTCGCCGATCTCGCGGCTTGACGCTACGTCGCCGAGCCGCCGAAACCCTTCGGCGGCGCACTGATGACTTGGCCGCCGGTCGGCGACACCCGCAGCACGGCAAGCCCGCGCTGGTTGGTGCCATCGGGGCGGAAGCGGAATAGCCCGTCGATGCCGGTGAAGCCCGAGGAAGTGGTGAGAACCTCGTCCGAGAAGCGCTGCTTGCCCTGAGTCTTGACCAGCGCCGCCACCAGCGCGACGACGTCGTAGGCAAGCGAGGCGGTGCGCACGGGATCGCGGCCGTAGCGACTGCGGTAGCGGGCGGAGAAATTGCGAAAGCCGGTCGAATCCGGCCCCGCATACCACGCCCCGTCGAGCAGCGGATTGGAGAAGATTTCCGCGTCTTCCCATAAACCGGTCCCGAGCAATTGCACGCGTTTGGTGTCGATGCCGTTCGCGGTCAGCGCCTGCACCACCGTGGGCACAGCGTCGGCCCCGTCCGGGATGAAGATGGCGTCGGCGCGGCTCGCCGCCTGCGCGACGTTGCGCACCGGACCCTGCATCTGCGCCTTGTCGAGCGGATAACGCTCGAGCGCGACGACGCGGCCGCCACCGCGCCCCACCGCCTGCTTGAAAGCCGCTTCCGCCACGCTGCCATAGGCATTGTCCGGAACGAGCGCCGCGAACGACCGCCGGCCCTGGCTCGCGGCGTAGCCGATGATGCGGTCGACATCGGACTCCGGCAGAAAGCTGAGCAGATAGACGCCGCGCGCGGCCACGTTGGCGTCGGTCGAGAACGCGATCACCGGCACACCGCGACCGCGCGCGGCCCGTCCCACCGGGCCGACGGTGAGCGCGAACAGCGGGCCCAAAATGATCTCGGCGCCTTCGTCGAGCGCCTGCTGCGCCGCCTGCTGCGCGCCGGGCGCGCTGCCGCCATCGTCTTTCACCAGGAGCTGGAGATCAGGATTGTTGAATTCCGCGAGCGCCATCTCGGCGGCGTTGCGCATGGATTGCGCGGCGACCGCCGCGTTCCCGCTGGCGGACAACGGTAGGATCAGACCGGCCTTGACCTTGCCTTCGCCGATATTGCTCGCGCGCTGCGACGGCGCGCCCGGCGAGGAGCCCAAATCGGGAAGATTCCCTGAGCAGCCCGCCAACAAGATGATGGATGCGAACGCGGCCCACCACGGGGAAGAAGCGCGCGCCAGCCGCGAGCCCCGGGACTTAAGTCCTCCGAACATGAGGAGCGGTCTCCTCGACGACGACCGATAATGTCGACGCCAGCCCACGCCGGCAATCGGCATTTTGTCGGTGAATGGTTAACCAAATGAAAAGGATAATGATTTTTTACGCCGCCCATGACGGGGCGAAGGCGCGCCGCTAGAGTAAGGGCGCATGAGGACGACCGCACCCGCCACCCCCGCCACCCCCGCCGCCCGCGCGCTGCGCGACCGCGCCGCCCGCCACTATGTCCTCGACGGCCACTCGACCGACGCACCGCCGCTGCCGGCCGGCCTCTATCTGGTCGCCACCCCGATCGGCAATTTGCGCGACATCACCGTGCGGGCGCTGGAGGTGCTCGCCGCCGCCGACCTCATTGCGTGCGAGGACACGCGCGTCACCCGCAAGCTGCTCGACCGTTACGGCATCGCCACCCCGCTCACCCCCTATCACGAGCACAACGCCGCCGAGGCGCGACCGAAACTCATCGCCCGGCTCGCCGACGGCGCCGCCATGGCGCTGGTCTCGGACGCCGGGACGCCTCTCGTGTCCGACCCCGGCTACAAGCTCGTGCGCGAGGCGCGTGCCGCGGGCGCGAGCGTGACGGCATTGCCGGGAGCCTCGGCGGTCCTCGCAGGGCTTACGCTGAGCGGGCTTCCCACCGACCGGTTCTTGTTCGAGGGATTTTTGCCGGCGAAGGAAGGAGCACGCCGCACGCGTATCAACGAGCTCAAGCGCGTTCCGGCAACGCTCGTTCTATTCGAGACCGGGCCGCGCGTCGCGGCGGCGCTCGCCGACCTTGCCGCGGACCTTGGTCCGCGCCAGGCCGCAATCTGCCGCGAGCTCACCAAACTCTACGAGGAGGTCCGGCGCGGCGATCTCGGCACGCTCGCGCGCGAGGCTGCGCAAGCGGACGAGCCGCGCGGCGAGATCGTGATCGTCGTGGCGCCGCCCGATCGGCACGGCGAGTTGGCGCCGGTCGATCTCGACGCGTTGTTGCGTCAGGCGCTCGACCGACTTTCGGTCAAGGAGGCGGTCGCCGAAATCGCCGCCGTCACCGGGGAACCCCGCCGCGGGGTCTACCAGCGTGCTCTCGCACTCGCCAAGGAGCGCGACCATGGCCGATGAGCGCCCGCGCGCAAGCCCGATCCAAATTCCGCGCCCGGAGCGCCAGACCGCGTTTCGCACCGGGATTTCAGCCGAGAGCCGGGCGGCGGCGTTTCTCATCGCCAAGGGCTTCCGCATCCTGGCGCGGCGTTGGAAGAGCCCGGTCGGCGAAATCGACATCATCGCCCGCCGCCGAAGCCTGCTGGTGTTCGTCGAGGTCAAGGCCCGAGACAAGCTGGACGACGCCGCATGGTCGGTCACCGATCGCCAGCGCCTGCGCATCGCCGCCGCCGCCGAGGCGTGGCTGGCGCGAAACGCCGATGATCGCATCCGCGATATCCGTTTCGATGCCATGCTGGTGGCGCCGGGCCGTATTCCGCGTCATATCCCCGCGGCGTTCCACGCCGGCGGCTGATGCGGTCGAGTGACAGCTTGCGGTACCGAAACATGTCCTCGGGGCACCGATGCGCCTGAACATCGCCGTGCAGATGGACCCGATCGAGCGGATCAGCATCCGTGGCGATTCCACCTTCGCGCTGCTGCTGGAAGCGCAAAAACGCGGCCACGCCATCGCCTATTACACCCCGGACCGGCTGGCGTTGCGGGGCGCGAAGGTGGTCGCGAACGTGCAGCCGCTCAAGGTTCGCGACCAGCAAGGCGACCATTTCTCGCTCGGCGAGGCGCGGCGCACGGAGCTGACCGAGTTCGACGTCGTCTTGCTGCGGCAGGACCCGCCGTTCGACCTTGCCTACATCACGACCACGCATCTGCTTGAGCGCATCCAGCCCGGCACGCTAGTCGTCAACGACCCGAGCGCGGTGCGCAACGCGCCGGAAAAAATGTTCGTGATGGAATTTCCCGAGCTGATGCCGCCGACCCTGATCACCCGC
>Ga0070699_100005522_pt1 | contig 11077 bp, 9 predicted proteins | sample KBSK1503metaG_FD_65473 | JGI IMG/M metagenome (GOLD analysis project Ga0070699, IMG submission 65473) | Corn, switchgrass and miscanthus rhizosphere microbial communities from Kellogg Biological Station, Michigan, USA - KBS K1-50-3 metaG | ecosystem: Host-associated > Plants > Roots >...
GGTGGGTTTCGAAGCCCGCCAGGCATTCGCGCGCGCCCGCCAGATCCCCCGGGCGCACCTTGAGATACGCATCGACGTAGGGGCCCACGAGCCAGGCCCAGACGGTTCCCTGGTGGTAGGCCGCGTCGCGCGATCGCAGATCGCCGTAGTACTGCGCTTTGTAGTCGCGGTGCCCTGGTGCGAGCGAACGCAGGCCGACCGGCGTCACGAGCCGCTCGCGCACCAGGTCGAAGACGGGACTCCACCGCGCCTGATCCAGCACCGGATGATCGAGTGATATCGAAAAGATCTGGTTCGGCCGGCACGCGGGGTCGTCGCCATGTTCGCCGTCGACGACGTCGTAGAGATAGCCGCCCTCTTCGTACCAGAACCTGGCGTTGAACGATTCGCGTGCGCGGGCTGCCGCTTCGTTCACCTGCGGTGCAAGCGGATCGCCCTCCTCGCGCAGCCAGTCGGCAAAGAGCGCGAGCGCGTTGTACCAGAGCGCGTTGATCTCCACCGCCTTGCCGCGCCGCGGTGTCACCACCCATTCGTCGACCTTCGCATCCATCCACGTCAACTGCATGTGCTCTTGTCCCTGCCTCAGAAGGCCGTCGGCCGGATCGACGCCGATGCCGAATCGGGTGCCTTTCATGTGGCACTCGAAGATGGACTTGAGCTTTGGCAGCAACTGCCGCAACGTTCCGCGATCGTTGGTCGCCGTGAGATAGCGATGGATGGCATGGAAGAACCAGAGCGTGGCATCGGCCGTGTGGTAGAGCCCCTCGTTGGTGCCTTCCGGAAACATGTTCGGGATCAACCCGTCGCGCACGTAGTGGCCAAACGTCCGCAGGATGTAGCCCGCCTCGCGCTGGCGGCCGGTGCAAAGCGTCAACCCTTCGAGGCTGATCATCGTGTCGCGCCCCCAGTCGGTAAACCAGTGGTAGCCGGCGACGACCGTGCGGACCTCGTCGCCCGCCGCGCGGGCGCGCGCGGCCTCCTCGATGCGACCCGAGGGCGTGATGACGAACTGATCGGCGGCAAGCACCAGCTCCGCGGCTATTCCGGCTGAGGGGGCGCGCTGCGCCGACGCCATGAGGCGCCTCCGCCGCTGCTCCTCGGCGTGAGGCAGCCCTGCGGGGTCGAGGGCGCCGATCGTCTCCCATGACTCGGTCGACGCGACGAGCGTTCCCGGCGCATCCGGCGCCAGCTCGAACCGGAAGTAGCCGGGTGTCCACAGGTCGCCGCAGCATTCATATCCACGGTTCTCTTCCAGCGCATAGACGGCGTGGTCGAACTTCTCCGGTATCACGGTAAACGCCTTGCCCGCGCCGTACACGAACATGCGCAGCGGCGGCAGATCGCCGCCGGGCGCAAGCTCGAAGCGATCACCCAGCGCGTACAGGCCGTACGGCGCCGCGACGGGATGATTCACCGGCGCCTCATGGAGGCGGAACGCGACGAGTGGCCGCAGCTCCAGGCGCACGGTCTGCTTCGAGAGCAGGCGATACGTGATGTGCGTCGTGTTCTGCATATGGGCCATCAACACGCGCTTCTCGATCTGGATCCCATCGACGTCGAACGTCCAGACCGGCAGGCCTGCCTCGAGCCGGAACGCCGTGAGCCACCGGGCCGCATCGAATTCCTTGCCGCCGGGGGTCTCGATCAGGTTGTGCAGGGAGACCAGCCGGCCATCCGGATAGCGGATTCGCTCCCAGAGGTAATTCAGCATGACCGTGCGGCCGAACGGTGTCGGGAGCGCGGCCACGAGATACGCGTGGTAGCGGCGTGTCAACGCCCCCGAGAGCGTGCCGGACGCGTAGCCGCCGAGTCCGTTCGTGACCAGCCATTCCTTCCCCACGAGCGAGCGGCGGCCTTCGTCGGTCGGCTCCCATCGGACCACGCGCACGAGTCCGATACCGGTTCCCGACACCCTCGACGCGTCAACTGTCACACTCTCTGCCATGACTTGGCCTATCCACGGCGCTTTTCAGTGTTAGCGGGCCTCAACTCCCAATCGCCAACCCCCAACTCCCAAGGTGATTCCCGCCCTCTTCGACCCCGAGCTCCTTGGGAATTGGAAGTTGGGAATTGGGAATTGGTCTAGCCTCTCGTCTCGGCACGCAGCACCACCGCCGCGTGACCGGGAATGCGCCAGCCGCTGTCGGACTCGATCTCCGGTGTGCCGCATCCCTCGTAGTCGGGATGCTCGCTCGACCAGCGCACGGTCCACCTGTGTCCGTCCGGTGGTGCCACAAGGGGCTCGGGGAACGCCGGCGCATCGACGTCGACACCCAGGTTCACGATCAGCAGGCGCTCGTCTTCCGCTCGGGACGTAAAATACCGGATCGCGAACAACTCGGCGCCGAGCACTGCGCCGTCGATCGCGGTACCGTCCTGCGCGCGAAACGCCGCGTCGGCCCGCCGCATGGCGAGGAGATCGCGGTGCAGGTGCACGAACGACTGGTTGGTCTGGCGCTCGTTCCAGTTCAACTTGCACCGCTCGAACGTCTTCGGATCGTGTGGCAGCGGCAGGCGCTGCTGCATGTCCGGCGACGCCAGGCTCGGAAACTGCTTGACGAACTCTGCACGTCCCTTCCGAACGGCTTCCGCGAGCTCGGGCTTGTGATCGGCGAAGTACAGGAACGGGCTCGTCGCACCAAATTCCTGCCCCTGGAACAGCATCGGCGTGGCCGGCATCAACAGCATCAACGTCGTGATGGCCCGATGGCGGCCAGGGGAGGTGTGAAAGCGCAGCCGGGTACCATCGCCGGAGTTAGCGATCTGATCGTGGTTCTCGATGAACGTCACGAACGAACAGGCAGGTAAGGCGTCGGTGCGGCTCCCGCGCCGTTGCTTCTGCCACGCGTACCGCTGTCCCTGAAAGAGATATCCGTACTTTGCGGCGGAAATGAGCTCCTGAGGTGCGCCTCGATGGTCCGAATAATAGGCGTCGCGCCGTCCCGTGACCGCAACCACGGCCGTGTGGTGAAAGTCGTCGTTCCACACTGCGTCCAGTCCGAAACCGCCATCGGCGGTCGGATGAACCAGGCGGGCCAGCTGTCGCTCGTTTTCGGCCACCAGAATGATCGAGCGTCCGCGCGCGGCCGAGCGGGCCCGGCACACGATCTCCGCGATGACGTGTGGCTCGGAACGATCGTGAATGTCCTGTGTCGCGTCGAGCCGAAGGCCGTCGAGGCGGAACTCGTCGATCCAGTACGCGGCGTTGGACACGAAGTACTCGCGTACGTGCCCGGACCGCGGTCCGTCGTAGTTCAGGCCATCTCCCCACTCGTTCGCATAGTGTTTGGCGAAGTAAGTGGAGGCGTATCGGCCGAAGACACAGCCATCCGGACCGAGGTGGTTGTAAACAACATCGAGGATGACGCCCAGACCGGCCGCATGCGCACGATCGATGAAGCTTCGAAAGTCATGGGGCGTGCCGTACTGATGTGTTGGCGCATAGGGAAATACGCCGTCGTACCCCCAACCGAACCGGCCCGGAAATTCCGAGACCGGCATGACCTCGATCGTCGTGATGCCAGACTCGACCAGCAGCGGAAATTTCTCAGCGGCTGCGGCCCACGTGCCTTCCGACGTAAACGTGCCTGGATGCAGCTCGTACATCACCTGGCCGGGTAGCTCCACACCACGCCACGCGGTCTGCCGCCAGCCGAACGTTGCCGGATCGACGACTTCAGACGGCCCGAACGGCCCGTCGGGTTGGTACCGCGACGCCGGATCCGCCAGCGGCTCGTCATCCAGAAGATAGCGGTAACGGGTGCCCGCACTCGCATCGTCAACGAGCGCCGAGTAATACCCGTGCTCTTCACGCTCGAGCGCGATGGTGCGGCTCCGCGCGCCGCGTTCGAGCTTCAAAGAAACAGTGCGAGGGTCGGGAGCCCAGACGCGGAAATGTGTCGAGCCGTCCGGTTGCGCCTCGGCGCCCACGGGCAATCGTCTGGAGATTGTGCTCATCCGTTTTGGCCGGCAGACTGCCGATCCCCACGTCTGTGCAGGGATAATGCCGAACCATGCGGTTCAAGCTCACTATTGAGTACGCCGGGACCCGTTACAGCGGCTGGCAGATACAGACAAACGCCCGGACGGTGCAGGGCGAGATCGAGCGCGCAATACATGAGTCGACAGGTATCCGGGACTTCGAGCTGTATGCATCCGGCCGGACCGATGCGGGCGTGCATGCGCTTGCGCAGGTCGCCCACCTCGACATCGACGCGACGGTACCGGCCGAACCCCTGCGGCGCCGGATCAATGAGGCCCTCCCTTCGGACATCAACGTCCTCGGGGTTGAACACGTGCGCCACAAATTCCATGCGCGCCACGACGCGATCGCGCGGAGCTACATCTACCACGTCGCCCGCCGCCGGACGGCGTTCGCCAAACAGTTCGTCTGGTGGGTCAAGGACGATCTCGATGTCGAGCGGATGCGCGCCGCGGCCGCCCGATTCGCGGGCCTTCACGACTTCCAATCCTTCACGGACGACGACCCTGACGAGAAATCAACACAGGTGCTCGTGGAACTCATGGAGATTCACGAGGACGGCGATCTGATCCTGATTCACGTCGAGGGATCGCATTTTCTCTGGAAGATGGTGAGGCGGCTCGTCGGCGTACTGGTGGAGATCGGCCGCGGCGGATTGTCTGAGACGGATGCCCTTGCGATGTTGAGCGAGCGGTCCGAGCTGCCGGCGCGCCTCACGGCTCCGGCATCAGGCCTTTTTCTCGAACGCGTCTATTACGAAGGGGATGCGCGGGACACGCCGGTTCAGTCGCCTGTGGTCATCGCGAGCGCGTGACTGGATTTCACTGCCACGTACCACCGAGACACCGCTCTGCCGCTGTGAGGCGCGGCATGTCCTCCGCAAAACCGGCTTAATCCGAGTAACCAAGCTTCGCCGCCGAGATCCGGTGCATGTCGGCCTTCGGCCTCCTAAGAAACTGTTGACTACGGTTTTGCCGAGGACACGCCGCGCCTCACAGCCGGCGATCAACGGCAGCCGCTTGCGCGTACGCAGCAGGGGCGGGCCCCTCAGACCCGCCCCCGTTCGAACTTGCTTCGAAATTCGAACTTCGACCTTCGAACTTCCTACGGGGCCGCACTCGCGGGCGGCGTCACGCCGTTCAGCCGGAGGTAGACGACCATCTGGCCATAGATGTCCTCGGTGTGGATCAGCGAAAAGTAGATGATGCGCACGCGACTGGCCGTTGGCCCCATGAAGCGCGGCGCCATCACGCGTTCGAGCAGTTGCTGGTCGTTGAACTCCTTGACCAGCGCCTCGCCGTAGTCGAACGACTGCTGCAAGGCGGTCATCACGTCAGCCTTCTGGCGCGCCTGCATGTTGATCATCGGCGCGGGCGTCTTGCCACCCAGCGCGCGGAAGAGGCCCGTATTGACCTGTACGATGTGCATCACCCGCTCGCCGAACGTCTGCTGCGGAGGCGTCGGCTTCGCGTCGAAATGATCCGCCGGCATGGCGTTCGCGGCTTTGATGATCAGATCCTTCTGCGCCGCCCAGTCCGCCTGAATGTCCCCGGCCAGCGACGTGCTGGCGGCCGGCGCCGGCATGTTTCCGCCGCGAGCCGGCATATTCCGACCACCGCCCTGGCCGCCTTGGGCAAACGACGTCGAGACAAGGGTCAGCATAAGGGCTGACGCAATACACAGATACACACGCGCTGATCTCATTAAGGCCTCCCTCGGAAGCTAGCGTAGCACGCGGACCCGACCAGCCTTCGCGCTCGCGCTTCGGTGATCCGCCGGGTCGGACCGCGAAAGCGGTCCGCCCAGCCAGCACTGGCCTGTCGGGTCGCAACGCGACCCGACTTGAGCGGAGGCGGAAGAGTCCGCGCCGCTCAACACGACGGCGTCCCTGACCCTGAGGCCTTCCTACTGCTTGAGCGCCGCCGGCGCTTGGGCCTTGGCGGCCGCTGCCCCAGCCTTCTCAGCCGCCGTCATCTTGTAGGTGCCGAGGACCTTGTGAATGTTTTCCGGGTCGCCTTCCAAGATCTGATACTTCTCATGGCACTCGTCGCAGGCAACATCAATCCGCTCCCCCGCCTCGCCAAGCGCGTCAGCGTCATGTCTCTTCGCGGCGATCAACGCGATATTGGCCGCTTCCTGCAGCTCCCGGGCCTTGCGGTTGAAATCCGTGTGATACGCCGCCGGAATCGCGCCCCCGACGCAGCGCTGACGCCCCTGCATCATCACAAGGTTCGGAGTTTCGATCAGCATCGTGGCGCTCGCAATCACCGCATTCCAGTCGTCGTCCGTCTGTGGTCTGTACTCGTGGACGCCTGACGCGTCGGTCACGGTGGCGACGGCGTTCCAGACGCCCGCGGCCGCCGGCATCATCATCGAATTCATGATGTCCTTGATGTACGACTTCGGCGACATCGTCGAGGGCCCGCTATTCTCGTTGGCCGGCGGTTTCATCGGCGGCGCGCCCGGCAGTTCGCAGGGCGCGACCGGCGGGGCCGACAACGCCGGCGACGCCGGTGGCGTCGTCTGGCCCGCCGTCACGACCCCGCCCACAAACAGCGACAAGACAATGAGAACGAACCAGTGAAATGTCCGCATCGTGTGAGCTCCAAAAAAGACCCAGCTAGCGGCGCGGACCCTTTGGGTCCGCGATTCAGCGTGAGGCGATGATGGTCGCCACCTCCACGTCGTGCGGAATGACGAGCTCGTGAATGCTTGCACCCGGGGCCGGCTTCTGACCGGACATGAAGGTAAAGTCGACTGTCGTCGTCTTCCCAGCCTGCACATCAATCATCTGCGTCTGCGTACCCATCACTTCATGCCACGCCTTGACCGTCTGCTTACCGGACGGCACGTTGTTGATCGTGAACGTCCCGTCTGTGCCGGCCACCGCGTAGTACGGATGATCGACGATGCCGATGTAGGCGGTCATCCACGTATGGCTGTCGCATGTAATGCGGAGGATCTCGCCGGCCTTCAACTTGACCTCGAACGGCGGCCCCTTGATGAGTTGCGTGGTGTTGAAGTCGTTGCCCGCCTTCGACAGCGAGTGGGAATTGTGTGCGGTCGGGTCCTGATTCGTCACCCGCAGCGTCTGGCCGATCCGCGCGCCGAGCACGCGCGGCGCGTACATGCAGTCCTTCTGATCGAGCACCACCGGAGTCGTCGGCACCGGCGTGTCGGGAAACGAACCTTCTAGCGTGACCAGTACGTTTGCCATTGCGCCGTCAGCACCGACAACGAAGGTCGGTGCCGTCGGCCGCTTGCCGACGTACAGCTTGTTGCACCGGGGATCGGCGCCCATTCGAATGAGCGGGTTGACCGGCGTGGGTCCCATGTAGTGGACGTGGCCGACGATCGTTCCACCACCGCCCTGTCCTGCCACCGGGCTGCTGGTGGTCGCAAAAACGAAGAGTAGTGCGACACCAGCCACGAATGAGAACGTTGCGTTCCTATTCACGGGGTGCCTCCTTACTTCTTGAGTGCCGGTGGCTTCGCTGCCACGGCCTTCGCTGGCGCTGTCTTTTGGGCGGCTAGTTCCGCATCCCCGGCAGCCTTCTCCTCGGCTGTCAGCTTGTAGGTCCCGAGGACTTTCTTGAAGTTCTCAGGATCGCCTGCTGCAATCTGATACATCTCGTGACACGCGTCGCATGCCACGTCGATCCGCTCGCCGGCTTCCGAAATACCATCGACGTCATGCTTTTTCGCCGCGATGAGCGCGACGTTCCCGGCTTCGACGATCTCACGCGCTTTCTGGTTGAAGTCCGCTCGATACTGCGCCGGGATTGCGCCGCCGACGCACCGCTCGCGTCCGGCAACCATCAGGAGGTTTCCGACCTCGGTAAGTGCCACGGCGCTGAGATAGACCTTATTCCAATCGTCGTCGGTCACCGGTCTGGATTCATGGACCCCGGTTGCGTCCGTGACGTCGGCCACAGAGTTCCAGACCACGGTCGAGGCCGGCACGATCATCGAGTTCATGATGTCCTTCATCTTGGCCTTCGCTGATGGGCCGCCGATTGAAGGCTTACCCTTTACTGGGGCCTTTGTCGAAGGAGACAATGGCAGGTCGCAGGGGACGGGAGGGGGTGTCGCCTCGGCTCCCGCCGGTGCTGGCGCCGGTCCTGCCTGTTCCGCGATCACCACGCCCCCCAGGAACATCGAGAGGGTAACAATTAAGAGCCAGTGGAATGTCCGCATTATGACCTCCAGAAAATGCGCGCATGATTAGTTGCAGCCGATCTTATCCACAGCAATAAAACGGCGAACCTGAAGACTTCCTGAATTTGGCTTCAGACGACCCTGCGTCTGCTAATCAAGAATAACGGGAGGTGCCGGCTTTTCGTTCACATGAAGGCGGAAGACGTCCGGCCGCGCGTAGTGCTCCACCACGTCGAAGTCGTACTTCCCTCTCGAGATGTCGACGGGATCGATCTTGCACCAGGAACGTCAATCGCACTGTCAAAGTACTTGCGGAAGTCGTCGCGCCGCTTTGGGTTCGAAGACCACGGACGAGCTCTGCACGATCGCGACTTTGAATGCGCTCGACATTCCCGGAAACCGCGAGCAGTATAGGCGTAAAGCTATGAAAACTTTTCTGCTGGTGCTTCTCTTCACCTCGGCGTTCGTCCCCATCGTCTTCGCGCAGGCGAGCCAGGCTCAGGAAGTCACGTTGACCGGCACTCTGCAGGGCGGCCGCATTGCCATCGGCGGCGAAACGACAGGATGGGCGCTCGAGTACCGAGACAGCACGGGACCGCATTCGATTGAGGTGGAGCTGCCTGGTGCCCTGGCGGGGCGCGCCCGCAGTGGCGCCATGGTGAAGCTCACCGGCACCATCGTCACACGCGAATACGTCGAGCGCGGCTCGACCCGCGTCCTTCGCGTGAGCCGCCTCGAGGACGGTACTGCGGTCGCGGCGACCCCCCCGGCGGGGGCGGCGTCGCGGCTGCCGCAGCTCACCATCGAGCAGCTGAACCCGCAGCAGCGCGCGCTCGCGGACGAGATTCTGAAGGTGTCGAGCGTGGGACTCGGCGGCCCGTACAACTCGATGCTGCGGAGTCCCGAGATGGGCCAGCGCATGTTCAGGATGCTGGACTATCTTCGGTTCAACACGTCGGTGCCCCGCCGCCTGAACGAATTCGCGATCTTGATCCAGGCGCGTCTCTGGACATCACAGGTGGAATGGCTCGCGCACTATCCGCTCGCCATCAAGGAAGGATTGTCCGAAGCGACCGCCGCCGACCTCAAGGCCGGGCGGCGCCCGGCGTCGATGAAACCCGATGAAGCGGCCGTCTACGACTTGTGTATGGAGATTTCGACGACCCGTAGCGTCAGTGACGCGACGTACCGGCGGGCCGCACAGATGTTCACGGAGCAGCAAGTCGTCGATCTGATTACCCTCAGCGGCACGTATGCGACGCTGGCGATGATGATGAACACCGTGGGACAAGGCGTTCCGCCTGGTGCAACGCCTCCGCTCCCCCCGCTACTGTCTCGCTGATTCCCACAGGTGGGCACCGTCGTGCCAATCGCGCACAGGTGTATGCCGTCATAGACAGAAACGCTAGATATTTCGGCTGGCATTGTTATTGAAATATGTCGGCGCATGAGACGAACGCGCTCACTCCGCCAGCCGATGCGACTCCTTCGTTGGATCTTTCAACGCGACAACCAGACACTGACGTGCCAGGTCGATCAGCAGCCTGGGGCCGGCAACTATACGCTCTCGCTCGTGGCGCACTCGGACGCGGCCGCAGGGATTGCTGAAACATTTAACACCGCGTGGAGCGCCTTCCGCCGGCACGCGATGATTGCGTCTGAACTGCGGCGTTCGGGCTGGACGCTCGCGGCGTATACCGCGGACTGACAGGCCACTAAACGATTTTTCACTGTGACGGCACACTCGCCTTCGCCGAGGCTTCGGCGGGCACGCGTTCCCAACAAGCTTCTTGGGAGTTGGAAGTTGGGTGTTGGGCGTTGTAAGCGAGCTTACGTGGTATTGACAATTGCTCTAGCTAGGAAACGGGACCCGGCCCGCCGACTTACGATGTCTTCGGCAGCGCCTGCACGGACAGGCTGATCTTCACTTCATCGCCAACCAGAAAGCCGCCCGTTTCGAGCGCGGCATTCCAGAGCAATCCGAAATCCTTCCTATTGATCGTCGTTTCGGCCTCGAACGCGATGCGCTCGTTGCCCCACGGATCGTTCGCCTTGCCGAGGAATGTCGCTGAAAGCGTTACCGGCCTGGTGACGCCGTGAATGGTCAGACCTCCGGTCACGTCGAAGCTGTCGTTCCCCTTCCGCGTAACACGCGTGCTCTTGAACGTCAGCGTTGGGAACTTCTCGACATCGAAAAAGTCGGCCGATCGGAGGTGCGTGTCGCGATCGCGCTCGTTGGTGTCCACGCTCGCCGCCTGGATCGTCACGTTGACGGATGACCGTTCGGGATTCTGCTCGTCGTAGTTGATCTCTCCTTCGAAGTCCGAGAAGCGCCCGCGCACCTTGGTCAACAGATGGCGCACCTGGAAGATCGCCTCGGAATGAGCCTTATCAATGCGATACATCGTCGTTCTATTCGTCGTCGTTGCTGTAGTCACATTTCCCCCTTGTTCGTTGCGTCCGCTTAGGAGCAACCGTGACCTTCGTGGTTAGTCAGGCGGACTATTCGCACCGTGACTCCCCATGGGTCAGTGAGCAGCCTGTCGGCGCCGTCTTCGCGCACACCGTGTCCGGACGCCGCCGCGCTCGCCGCTGCCGCATCCACATCGGCGGCCGACGGGAGCACCAGCTCCCACTCGAGGAGACGCGCGTCGTCTGGCGTCGCTGCGGGCGAGCCCGCGGCCCAGATATTTGTGCCGACGTGATGGTGGTAGCCGCCCGCGGAAAGAAACAGCGCACCAGGGTAGGTCCATGCCGTCTTGTCGAAGCCGAGCGCCGAGTGGTAGAACGCTTCGGCTTCGCGGATTGCGCCGACGTGGAAATGCACGTGCCCGATGACGGTACCCGCCGGCATCCCGATCCACGTTTGGCCGGCAGCCGCACGCACGAGGCCTCGCAAGTCGAGCGGCACGGTTGTCATCGCGATCTGGCGAGCGT
>Ga0070699_100005523_pt1 | contig 11076 bp, 7 predicted proteins | sample KBSK1503metaG_FD_65473 | JGI IMG/M metagenome (GOLD analysis project Ga0070699, IMG submission 65473) | Corn, switchgrass and miscanthus rhizosphere microbial communities from Kellogg Biological Station, Michigan, USA - KBS K1-50-3 metaG | ecosystem: Host-associated > Plants > Roots >...
GAACCAGCTGAAGCGCTCGATCGGCCGGGGCCAGCTCAGGGACGAGATGCGCAAGCGGCTCGAGGGGATCCGCGCCTCCCTGACCCGCCCCGCCTCCGCCGAGAGCCCCTAGGGATAGAGGCCGCGAACCTGGTGCGCATCCGCCACGCGGCGGATGCCCTCCATGAGAGCGGCCGTGCGCAGGTTGACGCGTTCTTTCTTCGAGATGTTCCACACCCGGGCGAAGGCGCGCGCCATGATCTCCTGGAGCCGGCTGGTGATCTCGCTCTCCTTCCAGAAGAAGAACTGGAGGCCCTGCACCCACTCGAAGTAGGACACGACCACGCCGCCGGCGTTGGCGAGGATGTCGGGGATGACCAGGATGCCGCGGCTGTGCAGGATGACGTCGGCCTCGGGCGTGGTCGGGCCATTGGCGCCCTCGACGACGATCTGCGCGTGGATCCGGTCGGCATTGTCCTCGCGGATCTGGGATCCCGTGGCCGCGGGCAGCAGGATGTCGCACGGCTGCTCGAGGATGTCTTTGTTGGAGATCGGATCGGCTCCCGGAAAGCCGACCACGCTGCCCGTCTCCTTGACGTGCTGCTCGAGGGCCCGGATATCGAGCCCTTGACTGTTCCAGACCCCGCCCTTGTAGTCGCTCACGCCCTGGATCACGGCGCCGTCGCGCCAGAGCATGCGCGCGGCCACCCCGCCCACGTTGCCGAAGCCCTGCACGACCACCTTCCTGCCCTTGATCTCCTGGCCCAGGCGGTGCACGGCTTGGTAGAGGACGTACACGATGCCGCGCCCCGTGGCCTCGCGCCGGCCCGCGGAGCCGCCCACGAGGATCGGCTTGCCCGTGACCACGCCGGGCACGCTCTTGCCCTGGGTCATCGAGTAGGTGTCCATCATCCAGGCCATGATCTGCTCGTCGGTGCCGAGGTCTGGCGCCGGGATGTCGAGGTCGGGCCCGATGAACAGCATGATCTCCGCGGTGTAGCGGCGCGTGAGCGATTCGAGCTCTCGCTTGGACATGCTGCGCGGCGTGCAGCGGACCCCGCCCTTCGCCCCGCCGTAGGGTAGGCCCATCAGCGAGCACTTCCACGTCATGAGCATGGCGAGCGCCGTCACCTCGCCCATGCTCACCTCGGCGTCGTAGCGCAGCCCGCCCTTGGTCGGTCCGAGCGCCGTGTTGTGGTGGACCCGGTAGCCCATGAAGACTTCCGTGTGGCCGTTGTCCATCCGCACGGGAATGGACACGACGAGCGCGCGCCGCGGATAGCGGAGGCGAAGATGCGTGTCGTGATCGAGGTGAAGGCGCCCGGCGACGTCGTCGAGCTGCGCCACGGCGGTGCGGTGCATCTCGGATTCGAACTCGGGCATGTCGGCCATCAGGGGGATTCCTTCGCGCGCTGGCGGAGCACGGCGAGCGTGTGTCCCTCGAGCGGGTAGGGCTCACCGCCCTTGAAGAGCCGCCCGTCGGGAACCGGCTCCCAGTCGCGCGTGTCGAGGCAGAGCTCCCATTCCATGTGCGGCTCGGGCTTCGGCAGCGCGAAGGGCACGGCCTCGTCGTGCGCGTTCAGCAGGAGGAGAAAGGTCTCGTCGCGGACGGGCAGCCCCTCGTCGTCCATCTCCTCGATCGCGTCGCCCGCCAGCTGGAGGCCGAGGCAGCGGCTGTGCCAGTTGCCCCACTCCTCGTCGGTCATTTCACTACCGTCGGGCCTCAACCAGGAGAGATCCTTCACCGCCGAGCCGTGGATCCGGCGTCCCTGGAAGAAGCGGCGCCGCTGGAACACCGGGTGATCGAGCCGGAGGCGAATCAGCCGCCGGGTGAAGTCGAGCAGGTGCGCGGCTGTCCCCGTCGGCGGCCATGCGAACCACGAGATCTCGTTGTCCTGGCAGTAGGCGTTGTTGTTACCGCGTTGGGTGCGGGCGATCTCGTCGCCGCCCGAGAGCATGGGCACGCCTTGGGAGAGGAACAGCGTGGCGAGGACATTGCGCTGCTGCCGCTCGCGCAGCGCACGCACGGCCGCGTCGTCGGTCGGCCCCTCGGCGCCGCAGTTCCAGGAGTAGTTGTCGTCACTGCCGTCGCGGTTTTCCTCCCCGTTGGCCGCGTTCCGCTTCTCCGTGTACGCAACGAGGTCGGCCAGCGTAAAGCCGTCGTGCGCGGTCACGAAGTTGATGCTGGCCGACGGGCGCCGCCCGCCCTGCTCGTAGAGGTCGCTCGAGCCGGTGAGCCGAAAGGCGAGCTCGCCGACCTGGCCCCAGTCGCCCTTCCAGTAGCGTCGGATCGTGTCGCGGTACTTCCCGTTCCACTCGGCCCAGCCCGGCGGGAAGTTGCCGACCTGGTAGCCGCCTTCACCAAGGTCCCACGGCTCCGCGATGAGCTTGACCTGCGAGATGACCGGGTCCTGGTGGATGACGTCGAAGAAGGCCGACAGGCGGTCCACGTCGTGGAGCTCGCGGGCCAGCGCCGAGGCGAGGTCGAAGCGGAAGCCGTCCACGTGCATGTCCTGCACCCAGTAGCGGAGGCTGTCCATGAGGAGCTGGAGGGAACGCGGGTGCGTCAGGTTCAGCGTGTTGCCGCAGCCGGTGTAGTCGCGGTACGTGCGGCGGTCGTCCGCCTCGAGGCGATAGTAGGCGGCGTTGTCGATGCCGCGGAAGCAGAGGGTGGGCCCGCGGTGGTCGCCTTCGGCGGTGTGGTTGTAGACCACGTCGAGGATGACCTCGATGCCCGCCTGGTGCAGGCGCTTGACCATGCTCTTGAACTCGGCGACCTGCTCGCCGCGCGCGCCCGTCGAGGCGAAGCGCGAGTCCGGCGCCAGGTATCCGATCGAGTTGTAGCCCCAATAGTTGGTGAGCCCGCGATCGACGAGGCGCTGCTCCGCCACCGAGTGGTGGACGGGCAGGAGCTCGACCGCCGTGACCCCCAGCCGCCGGAGGTGCTCGAGCGCAGGCGGTGAGGCGAGTCCCGCGTAGGTGCCGCGGAGCTCTGGCGGCACCTGAGGGTGGCGGGCGGTGAAGCCCTTGACGTGGACCTCGTAGATGACCGTCTTGTGCCACGGCGTGCGGAGCAGCCTGTCGTCGCCCCAGGAGAAGGCGGTCTCGACGACGACGCACTTCGGGACGAAGGGCGCGCTGTCGCGCCGGTCGGGCGTAGCGCCCTCCTCGGTCTCCCCGGGCCGGTAGCCGAAGAGCGCCCCGTCCCATGTGACGCTGCCCGCGATCGCCTTCGCGTACGGATCGAGCAGCACCTTGTCCGGATTGAAGCGGTGACCGTCCCCGGGGGCGTAGGGGCCGTGGACCCGGTAGCCGTAGAGCAGGCCTGGGCGCGCCTCGGGCAGATAGACGTGCCAGATCTGGTCGGTGTGCTCGGTGACGGCGATGCGGCGAATCTCGCGCTCAGGGACAGCCGGGTCGAAGAGGCAGAGATCGACCGCGGTCGCGTGTTCGCTGAAAAGGGCGAAGTTGACGCCGGCGCCGTCCCAGGTGGCGCCCGGCGGGTAGGGTCGCCCGGGGCGAGTGCGGAAGGGGGCGGTAGCCATCGCCTCAGCCGTCCGTCCGCGTGAGCCACACGGCGCCGAGCGGCGGGAGGCTCAGCAGCACCGAGTGGGGCTGTCCGTGCCAGGGCAGGGGGTTGCTGTGGACGCCGCCGCCATTGCCCACGTCCGATCCGCCGTAGAAGCCGCTGTCGCTGTTCAGAGCTTCCCGGTACAGACCGGGGAGGGGGACGCCGACGCGGTATCCATGGCGCGGCACGGGGGTGAAGTTGCAGACGCAGAGCGTGAGGCGTCCCTGGTCGCGGGCGAATCGCGCGAAGGCGACGACGCTCTGCTGGGCGTCGGAGCAGTCCATCCAGGCGAAGCCCGCCGGCTCGCAGTCCTGCTGGTGGAGCGACGGGTCCGCCCGATAGAGCCGGTTCAGATCGGCGACGAGACGCTGGAGGCCACGATGGTAGGGCCCCATGCCGAGGAGATGCCAGTCGAGGCTCTGGTCGTGGTTCCACTCGGCGGACTGGCCGAACTCGCCGCCCATGAAGAGAAGTTTCTTGCCTGGGTAGGCCCACATGAACGCGTAGAGGAGACGCAGGTTGGCGAAGCGCTGCCAATCGTCGCCGGGCATCTTGGCCAGCAGCGAACCCTTGCCGTGGACGACCTCGTCGTGGGACAGCGGCAGGACGAAGTTCTCGCTCCAGGCGTACAGCATGCCGAACGTGAGCTGGTTGTGATGGTACTTCCGGTGCACGGGCTCGTGGCGCAGATACTCGAGCACGTCGTGCATCCACCCCATGTTCCACTTGAGCCCGAAGCCCAGACCCCCGAGGTGCACGGGGCGCGAGACCATGGGCCAGGCGGTGGACTCCTCGGCGACGGTGACGGCGCCGGGATGCGTGCCGTAGACGACTTCGTTCAGACGCTTGAGGAACGCGATGGCCTCCAGGTTTTCGCGCCCGCCGAACACGTTCGGCACCCACTCGCCGGCCTTGCGCGAGTAGTCGCGGTAGATCATCGAGGCGACCGCGTCGACGCGCAGGCCGTCGGCGTGGTAGCGCTCGAGCCAGAAGAGCGCGTTGCCGATGAGAAAATTCGCGACCTCGCGCCGTCCGTAGTTGAAGACGCGCGTGCCCCAGTCCGGGTGCTCGCGCTCCCGCGGGTCCGCGTGCTCGTACAGATGCGTCCCGTCGAAGTAAGCGAGCCCGTGTGGGTCCCGAGGGAAGTGGGCCGGCACCCAGTCGAGGAGCACGCCGATGCCGCGGGCGTGCAGATGGTCCACGAAGGCCATGAAGTCGTGCGGGCGACCGAAGCGCCGCGTGGGGGCGTAGTAGCCCAGCGTCTGGTAGCCCCACGAAGCGTAGAACGGGTGCTCCATCACCGGCAGGAGCTCCACGTGGGTGAAACCCAACTCCGTCACGTAGTCCGCCAGCTGCTCCGCCGCGTGCCGGTAGTCCAAAGAGCGGTGGCCCTCCTCGGGCACGTGGCGCCACGAGCCGAGGTGTACCTCGTAGATGCTCATGGGCGCGTCGAGCGCCTGCCGCCTGCCGCGCTCCGCGAGCCACGCGCCGTCTCCCCACGCGTATCCGTCGAGGCGCTCGACCACGGAAGCGGTGCGGGGCTCGTCAGGCTCGAAGCCGAAGGCGTAGGGATCGCTCTTGAGGGCGAGCGGCGCGCCGGAGCCGGACAGGATCTCGAACTTGTAGCGCGCGCCCTCGGCCACGCCGGGCAGGAAGAGCTCCCAGACGCCGTTGCCCGGGTGCAGGCGCATCGGGTGAATGCGGCCGTCCCATCCGTTCCAGTCGCCGACGACGCTGACGCGCTTCGCATTGGGCGCCCACACGGCGAAGATGACGCCGTCGACGCCGTCCAGGGTCGCGGCGTGCGCGCCCAGCTTGTCGTAGACGCGGTAGTGCGTGCCTTCGCCGAGCAGGTGGAGGTCGAAGCCCGACAGCGTGGGCGGGAAGCGGTATGGATCCTCGACGTCGGTGACGTGTCCGCGGCCGTCCTTCACCCGCAGGCGATACGCCGCCGCCGGCCGCTTCGCGAGCTTGCCCTCCCAGAGACCGTCGCGATGGACGGGCTTGAGTGGGGGGGCGAGGACGGCGCCGCCGTCGGCCACCACCGCGACCTCGGCGGCGCCGGGCAGGAAGGCGCGGACGGTCACGCTGCCGTCGCGGGAGGGGTGAGGACCGAGCACCGCGAAGGGATCCCCGTGCTTCCCCGTGACGAGACTCTGAATGGCTTCGGCAGTGAGGCTCATGGACGTCGCCCGGTCAGGCGGCCGCCGACGCTAGAAGGAGCGGATCAGGCGCTCCACCCGCTCGTCGTGGCTCAGGAACGGGTCCTTGCAGAGGATGGTCTCGCGCTCCGGATCGTTGAGCTTCAGGTAGACCCAGTCCACGCGGTAGTCCTTGCCCTTGAGGTTGGCCTGACGGATGAACTCGCCGCGCAGGCGCGCCCGCGTCGTCTGCGGCGGCAGATGCTTGGCCCGCTCGATCGCATCGTCCGTCGTGATGCGGTCGACCATGTCGTGCTTGACGAGCTGGAAGTACACGCCCTTGTGGGGGCGGATGTCGTGGTACTGCAGGTCCATGAGCGAGACCTTGGGGTCGCGCCAGGACAGCCGGTGCTTCTCCATGAAAGACTCGATGATCCGCTTCTTGATGACCCAATCCACCTCGCGGTGCAGGTCCATGGGATCGCCGTGCAGGGTCTCGATCACGTGCGTCCAGCGCGCGAGCACGTCCAGCGTCACGGGATCGGCGTCGATCGACTGGACGTAGCGCGTCGCGTGCTCGAGGTACTCCGTCTGCAGCTGCAGCGGTGTGATCGTCCGCCCGTCCTTGAGCCTGACCGTTTCCCGCAGGGTCGGGTCGTGGCTGATATCGCGGATGGCCTGGACCGGTGACTGGAGGCTGTAGTCCTTGTCGAAGAAGCCGTCCTCGATCATGTCGAGCAGCAGCGCGGTGGTGCCGACCTTGAGGTAGGTCGCCACCTCCGACATGTTCGAGTCCCCCACGATGACGTGCAGGCGCCGGTATTTCTCGGCGTCGGCATGCGGCTCGTCGCGGGTGTTGATGATCGAGCGCGAGGAGGTGGTGGCCCCGGAGATCTCCTGGCAGATGTGCTGCGCCCGCTGCGAGAGGCAGTAGTGGAAGCCGCGCGGGGTCTGGAGCACCTTGCCCGCGCCGGCGAAGATCTGCCGCGTGACGAAGAAGGGAATGAGCCCCTCGGCGAGGCGCTGGAACGACACGTCGCGGCTGACGAGGTAGTTCTCGTGGCAGCCGTAGGAGTTGCCCGCCGAGTCCGTGTTGTTCTTGAAGAGCAGGATGTTGCCCGAGATGCCGTCCTCGCGCAGCCGCTTCTCGGCCTGGTGCAGGAGGTCCTCGACGATGCGCTCGCCCGCCTTGTCGTGGATGACGAGATCGGTGATGTCGTCGCACTCGGGGGTGGCGTACTCGGGATGGAAACCGGTGTCGAGGTAGAGCCGCGCGCCGTTCTCGAGGAAGACATTGGCGTTGCGGGCGCCGGGGATGACCTTCTCGAAGAGATAGCGGGCGACGTTGTCCGGTGACAGACGCCGCTGGCCGTTGAGCGTGCAGGTCAGGCCGTATTCATTCTCGAGACCGAAGATGCGGCGTTTCATGTGGGACTCAGCCTAGCAGGGCAGGCGACCGAGAGCAACTATTCTCAGGCAGGGGGGGCCGACGTGTCGTCGGCGAGGAGCTGGTGGAGCACCTCGGCCGGGATGCGGCGGAACTTCCGGCGCGCCTTGCCGCGGTCCAGGACGGCGACCTCGAGGTCGCGCTCCGTCAGCGTCTTGTTCTGCGTCACCATGAGGGCACGGACGCCCAGCTTGACCGCGCCCGCGAAGTCGAGCCCCTCCTGGTAGTTGTCCTTGAGGTAGCGGCGGATCTCGTCGGACTGCCCACCCATGGCGGCGTAGTTCTTTTCGTCCTCGATCGTGCCGTCGTAAAGGATGTGGTAGATCTCGTTCTTGGTTCCGTTGCTGTCGCCGACCTCGACCACCAGCACCTCGACCTCGAAAGGCTTGATGTCCTGGGTGAAGATGTTGCCGAGGGCCTGGGAATAGGCATTGGCCAGGGACTTGGCGGTGACGTCTCCGCGGCTGTAGGAGTAGCCCTTGATGTCCGCGTGGCGGACGCCGGCCACGCGGAGGTTCTCGAACTCGTTGTACTTGCCCACGCCCGCGAAGGCGATGCGATCGTAGATTTCCGAGATCTTGTGCAGGAGGGTCGACGGGTTTTCGGCGAGCAGGAGCACGCCGTCGTGGTGCTCGAGAGCTACGATGGCCTTGCCGCGGGCGATGCCCTTGCGGGCATACTCCGCCTTGTCCTTCATCATCTGCTCGGGGGAGACGTAATACGGGAGCGGCATTACAACCGGCCTCGCTCCGCCAGGATCGCTTCGCAGTTGCGGCGGATCTCGTCCTCCGCCACGTCGCCGAATCCGGAGCGCGTGATGGTTTTGACGGTGGGGTAGATCCCGCGCTGGAGGTCGGGCCCGCCCGTGCCGAGATCCTCGTCGGCCGCGTCCATCAAGGCCTCGATGGCCACACGAACGGCCTCGTCCTTGGACAGGTCGCGCTTGAAGCGCTTCTTGAGCGAGTCGCGGGCGTCCTTGCCCCCCGAGCCCTGGGCGAAATAGTCGGTCTCCTCGTAGCGGCCGCCGGTGACGTCGTACTTGAAGAGGCGCCCCACGCCCGCGCGCTCGTCGAAGCCGGCAAAGATCGGCACCACCACCAGGCCCTGCATGGCCATGGGCAGGTTCATTCGGATCATCTGGCCGAGCTTGTTGGCCTTGCCGTCGAGGGAGAGGTTTTCCCCTTCGACCTTTTCGTAGTGCTCGAGCTCGGTCTGAAAGAGACGCGCCATTTCCATGGCCGGTCCGGCCGCCCCCGCGATGCCGACGCCGGAGAGGTCGTCGGACTTGAAGATCTTGTCGATGCGGCGGGAGGCGACCTGGTAGCCCTCGCTGGCCTGCCGGTCGCCGGCCATGATCACGCCGTCGCGGTAGCGGAGCGCCAGCACGGTCGTGCCGTGGGGCACGGCGGGGACGCCGTGCCCGTGGCCCTCTTCGGGCGCGGGGCTCTCGGTGTTCGGCAGCAGGTGGGGCGCCGAGTGACGCAGGATGTCCGCGAAGCTCGACGTGCCGTAGTCGAAGAAGGCACCCTGCCAGCGGTCGGGCGTCAGGCTCACACGTCACCCGACGGCTTGCCGAGATTGCGCAGCAGGTCCCCCGCGGTAGCCGATTCCGCGAACAGATGGCGGACGTGCGCCTCGGTGCCGCGCAGCGGCTCCAGCATGAAGATCTTCTTGAGCGGACCCTCCTTGAGATCGAAGATGACCGAGTCCCAGGAGGCCGAGACGACCTCGTCCGAATACTTCTGCAGGCACATGCCCCGGAAATAGGCACGCGTGTCCTTGGGCGGGTCGTAGATCGCCTTGGTCACCTCGTCCTCGGTGGTCATGCGCTCGACCGCGTCGGACTCCTCGAGCTTGTAATAGAGCCCCTTGCTCGGCCGGATGTCATGGTACTGGAGGTCGATCATGGCCACGCGCGAATCCGACCATTCGAGCGTGTGCTTGGCCATGTAATTCTCGATGAGACTCCGCTTGGCGACCCAGTCGAGCTCGCGCGCGAGACTCATCGGATCCTTGGCCAGGCGATCGAGCACCGAGCCCCACCGGGCCATCACGTCGTCCACCCAGGGCTCGTGCTCGCGGGTCCGGTAGTAGGCGTGCGCGAGGGTGAGGAACTCGCCCTGCAGGTCCAGCGCGCTCAGCGCGCGCCCGTCCTTGAGCTTGAAGGTCTCCCGGCACGTCAGGTCGCGAGAGACCTTGCGGTACGCGAGCACCGGGCTCTCGAGCGAGAGGTCGCGCTCGATGAAGTCGTCCTCGATCATGCTGAGCACGATCGCCATGGTGCCGCACTTGAGGTAGTTCGCGACCTCGCTCATGTTCGCGTCGCCCACGATCACGTGCAGGCGGCGGTACTTCTCCGGGTCGGCGTGCGGCTCGTCGCGCGTGTTGATGATGGGCCGGCTGTGCATCGTCTCCAGCCCCACCTCGGTCTCGAGGAAATCGGCCCGCTGCGAGATCTGGTAGTCGCAATGCTCCGTATTGTTCTCGGCGCCGACCTTGCCCGAGCCGGTGAAGACCTGGCGGCTCGCGAAGAACGGCATCAGGTACTGGACGATGCGCGCGAAGGGCACCTTGCGGTCCATGAGGTAGTTCTCATGGGTACCGTAGGAGTTGCCCTTCCGGTCCGAGTTGTCCTTGTGGATGATGATCCGCTGCTCGGGCGGCGAGACGGCCTCCGCCCGCGTGCGGGCGAGGTCCAGGATGCGCTCGCCGGCCCGGTCCCAGATGACGCAGTCGCGCGGGTTGGTCGTCTCGGGCGAGGAGTACTCCGGGTGCGCGTGGTCGACGTAGAAGCGCGCGCCGTTCGAGAGGATGAGGTTGATGAGGCGTGACTCTTCCTTGGAGGGGGTCTCCTTCTCCTCCATGTATTCGAAGCCGCGGGCGTCCCGGAGCGGGCTCTCGGCCTCGTAGTCCCAGCGGATGCGCGAGGAGCGGTAGGTCTCGTACGAGTTGATGAGCAGGAGCGACGAGAGGATCGGATTGAAGTCCGGCTGGTTCTTGACCGTGATCCCGTATTCGGTCTCGATGCCCATCACTTTCGGAATTGCCATGGGACCCCCGGACGGCAGCTCGTGGTGAAAACAGACGGCGGGAGAAGGCGCGGCTGCCCTCTCCCGCCGTGATGACTACAGATACTGGCCGGTGTTGATCACGCGTTCGACGGCCCGCTGCTTCTCCTTCGTCTCGCCCATCAGCGGCTTGACGTAGACGATGCGCTCGCCCTTCTTGCCGGCGATCTTGGCCCAATCGTCGGGGTTCGTCGTATTGGGCAGATCCTCGTTCTCCTTGAACTCCTCGCGCACGGCGTTGAGGAGATCGTCGAGGTTGATGCCTTTCTCGCTCGTCTGGATGTACCGCTTGAGCGCCAGCTTCTTGGCCCGGCGCACCACGGACTCGATCATCGCGCCCGAGGAGAAGTCCTTGAAGTACAGGACCTCCTTGTCGCCGTTGGCGTACGTCACCTCGAGGAAGCGGTTCTCCTCTTCCAGGCTGTACATCTCCCCCACCGCGGCCGCGATCATGCGGTCCACCGCCGCCTGGATCTCGCCGCCGTGCTGGCTGCGCTCCGACTCGTGGATGGGCAGCTCGGCCGTCATGTACTTGTTGAAGATGTCCACGGCGGCGGCGGCGTCCGGCCGCTCGATCTTGACCTTCACGTCGAGCCGGCCGGGGCGCAGGATGGCCGGGTCGATGAGGTCCTGGCGGTTCGAGGCCCCGACCACGATCACGTTCCGGAGGTGCTCGACCCCGTCGATCTCGGCGAGGAGCTGCGGCACGATGGTCGTTTCCACGTCGGACGAGATCCCCGAGCCGCGCGTGCGGAACAGCGCGTCCATCTCGTCGAAGAACACGATCACCGGCACGTCCTCGGCCGCCTTCTCGCGGGCCTTGATGAAGATCTCGCGGATCTTCCGTTCCGTCTCGCCCACGTACTTGTT
>Ga0070699_100005524_pt1 | contig 11076 bp, 9 predicted proteins | sample KBSK1503metaG_FD_65473 | JGI IMG/M metagenome (GOLD analysis project Ga0070699, IMG submission 65473) | Corn, switchgrass and miscanthus rhizosphere microbial communities from Kellogg Biological Station, Michigan, USA - KBS K1-50-3 metaG | ecosystem: Host-associated > Plants > Roots >...
TTCGATTACACCGTCAACTGTTATCGCGGCTGCATCCACGGCTGCACTTATTGCTTCAGCCGTCCCACGCACGAGTATCTTGGCTACGGCGCCGGCACCGACTTTGATCGCAAGATCATCGCGAAGGTCAACGCGCCGGAGCTGTTGCGCAAAGAGTTGCTGAAGCCTTCCTGGAAAGGCGCGGAGATCGTTTTCTCGTTCACGTCCGATCCGTACATTCCCATCGAAGCTGAATACAAACTGACGCGCCGTTGTCTGGAAGTCTGTGCTGAGTTTCGCAATCCCGTGGGCGTGATCACGAAGTCGGCGCTGATTCGCAGAGACATCGACGTGCTTCAGGAGCTGGCGCGTAACGCGAGTCTCGGAGTGTTCTTCACGATTCCTTTCACAGACGTTGAGACGGCGCGCGCGGTGGAGCCGTTTGCGCCTTTACCCGAAGCGAGATTTCACGCGATGGAAGCACTCGCGAGCGCCGGTATTCGCGTAGGTATCGGAATCGCTCCGGTAATTCCCGGCCTGTCGAGCGACATTCCGGTCTTGCTGAAACGCGCGAAAGAAGCCGGCGCCGAGTCTGCCTTCATCAACATGCTGCGGCTGCCCGGCAATGTCGCGCCGTACTTCGAAGAACGTCTGCGTGAGAAGTTGCCAACTAAAGCCGACCGCGTGCTGAACCGAATTCGCGAAGCGCGCGACGGTAAGCTGAACTCAAGTGTCTTTGGCGAACGCATGCGCGGCAAAGGCCAGTACTGGGAAGCGACCGAACGTCTTTTTAAGATTCATTGCCAACGCCTCGGCTTCAATAAGAAACGCACGCACCAGACTCCCGCCGGCTCCACCTTTCGCCGTCCGACCGCGCAGCCATCGTTGTTTTAGCGTCATCTGTGGTTATAATACCCGCACCCACAAACTGAATCCGGAGGCAAAAGCGATGCTGATCCGCGATGTGATTCGCAACCGTGAGCCTTACTCGACCAAGGCCTCGGCGACCGTGCAGGAAGCGGCTGAATTCATGGCTGAGCGAAACATTGGCGCCGTCTGCGTGGTTGACGACAGCGGCAGATTGCTCGGCGTCTTTTCGGAGCGCGACGTGATGAATCGCATTGTGGTCCCAAAGCGCGATCCCCACGCGGTTCGAGTCGGCGACGTCACCAGCGAATTGCGCGCGGTGATCCAGTGTGACGAAACCCCACATCAGGCTCTCGAACGAATGGAGCAGATTGGCAGCCGGCATCTCCCGGTCGTCGACGGCGAGCGCTGGGTCGGCATGCTATCGATGCGCGACTTGCTGCGCGTGGAGGTCGGCGAGCAGGGCGACGAGATCAAACTGCTGCACGAATACATCCAGCATTAGCCCCCTCGGAACACAGAACACACAGGGAACAAGATGAAAACTTATGCATTGATGGCGCTACTCATAGCGCTGGCGGTGGCTTGTAGTCAGCCGCCGGCGGGAAGTGGCGCCGGAGAAGTTCAGACTTCAGCCCAAACCAACACAAACTTCAAAATCGAAAAAGTTGCCGGGGGACTGGAAGTGCCGTGGTCCATCGTTTGGGCGCCGGACGGTCGCATGATCTTCACTGAACGTCCCGGCCGTGTGCGCGTCCTGGAGAAAGGCACCTTGAATCCGAAACCGCTGTTTGTGGTGCCGGACGTCGAGTCATCCGGGGAAACTGGATTGATGGGTGTCGCGCTGCATCCGCAGTTCAGTAGTAATCATTTTATCTACTTGTCGTATGCGTATTCGAGTGGCGGCGTACGTGTGCGCGTGGTGCGTTATCGTGAAGCCCCCGAAGGATTCGTCGATCGCAAGGTGATAATTGAAGACCTGCCGGCGGCTCAATTTCACGCCGGCTGTCGCATTCGTTTTGGTCCCGACGGAAAACTGTATGTCACAACCGGAGACGCGACCCAACGAGCCCTCGCACAAAAGCTTGATTCGCTCGCCGGAAAAACTCTCCGTCTGAACGACGACGGCAGCGTGCCGCAGGACAACCCGTTTGTGGGCCAACAGAACGTGCGACCTGAGATTTGGACGCTCGGTCATCGCAACGCGCAAGGCATGGATTGGCAACCCGGTTCGAACCTGATGTTCCAGACCGAACATGGACCAAGCGGATTTGATGGACCAGGCGGCGGCGACGAAGTCAACATCGTCGAGAAGGGAAAGAACTACGGTTGGCCCACCATTCATCACACGCAAACCGCAGCCGGGCTCGAATCACCGTTGCTGGAGTACACTCCGGCGTGTGCGCCCGCGAGCGGGGCGTTCTATGGCGGATCGGTTTTTTCGCAGTTCAAAGGAAATTTCTTCTTTGGCTGTTTGCGGGGTGAGCGGCTGATTCGAGTGGTACTGGATGGACGGCGCGTTGTGAGTCAGGAAGATCTGGTCAAAAACTACGGCCGCATTCGCGACATGGCGGAAGGGCCGGACGGCTATCTCTACTTCTCGACCTCGAATCGTGATGGGCGTGGTAAGCCGGCCGAGGACGACGATCGGATCCTGCGCCTCGTGCCAAAAGTAAATTAGCCACAAAAAGGCACATAAGGCACACAAAAAAGCACGAGACAACTTTTGATTATCTCGTGCTTTTTTGTGTGCCTTATGTGCCTTTTTGTGGCTAAACTTTTTGCGCGAGGATCGCGGTCTTGCTCCAGCCGATCGCCTGCGGTGGCGGGAAACGGTATTGATGCACGATCCGGAAGTGTCGCTCCGTTTGATCTTTTACTTCGCGCGGCGGATGGCTCTTGAAGCGGAACAGGATCTCGAGAAACACTCCGACGGGTCCGGGATGTATCGGCAAATGCAGCAAGTGACCACCAGGCGCAATGACGCGCGCCAGCTCGTTCAGTCCGTCGGCGAGTGGAACGTATTCGAGCGCTCCCGAGGTCACCACGAGATCCAGTGACTCATCCGCAAACGGGAGACACAACAGGTTCCCTTGCGTGAACGTAACGTCTCGCTTTCGTCCGGGACTGTAGTAAAGGGACTTGCGAGCAGCCACGACTGAAGTCTGCGACAGATCGAGCGCCGTAATCGAGACGGGGAACCGAACCGCGCGCAGCAAGGCGAGAGTAAGCAGTCCCGTGCCGCACCCGGCGTCGAGAATTTTAGCTCCCCGAGAGACCGGCAGGGGATGAGCGTCAAAGTATTGATCCAAAGACCGGCCATAACCATTGACCTTGAAGGTCAGGTCATACAGCCGTGCGATCCGGTCGTAGTAAGAACCGGCAGGCGCCTCATCCTTGGTTGCAGTTAGGGCAAACTCCATGAGCTCAAGCCTCACTTGGTGAATATGACGTCAATTGTCGGTATTTCATCGCCGGAGTGGCGCGCAATTGTAGCGTTCCTGCCAATTTTACTCAACTGAAAAGCTACCATGGCCTCTGATAACAGCAAGCTACGGGCCAGATTACCAAGTTAGCGGCCACGGTACAAACGCGCGCAAGTCTCGCCAACCCCAGCGTTCATGTATTGACTGGAGGAACATCATGAGTCGAATTCACTGGATACCGGGTGTTTTGCTTCTGGCTCTCGGGCTGGGAGCCGGGATTTTACTGCACCTCAACCCCGCAAGCGCCGCAGTAGGGCAGGATCGCGTCACGCGACTACCGGCTCCGAGCTTCGAACTGGAAGTGCTGGTAAACGGCCGTCCTTTGAGTGAGTACTATGCAAGAGGCAAGACGTACATCGAGGCGATTCACGGTGCAGAATATGAACTGCGCGTGCGCAATCCTTCGCCTGATCGCGTGGCAGTCGCGCTCGCGGTCGATGGCCTCAACACTATCGATGCGCGCCACACGTCCGCATGGAATGCGAGCAAATGGGTGATCGAGCCGTATCAGACGATAACAATCAGCGGCTGGCAGATGAGCTCGGAACGGGCGCGCCGTTTTTATTTTACTGACGAACGAGATTCGTACGGCGCGAAGCTGGGACAGACGGCGAACCTCGGCCTCATCTCGGCGGTGTTCTTCCGTGAGCGTCGTCGAGTGATACCGGTGACGCCGCCCTATTTCCCGAGGGACAGGAGCCGGATAGAGCCGGAGCAGGCCGCGCGCGGACAGGAGGCACCGGCGGCAAAGTCGAGGCCGAAGGATGATGGCGACTATGCAGCGACGGGGATCGGGCGCAACGTTCGCAACGATGTGCGTTGGGTGAATATGGATCTCGACTCGAACGCCGCGGGCGAAGTGAGGATCCGGTATGAATACTATTCAGCGCTGTTGCGACTGGGTGTTGTTCCGAGAGAGCCGCTGCAACGTCGTGAGGATTCACGCGGCTTCAGTCCCGAGCCGTAAAAGATGATTTCACGCAAAGGCGCCAAGGTTACGCAAAGGCGCAAAGAGGTTTTTAGTTCTTCTTTGCGCCTTTGCGTAACCTTGGCGCCTTTGCGTGAAACTTTACCTTCGTATTAGGTCTGCTGTGTACAGACGTCTATACACCCGATAGTTGGACATCACTTTCTGCACGTAACCCTTCGTCTCGTCGAAGCCGACCTCTGACGTGAAAACGCCGGGGTCGTTTCGTTTGGCGCGGGAGAGCCAGCGCGCAACGTTGTCTTCGCCGCCGTTGTACGAAGCAGCCACGGGCTCGAGCATTCCGGGAAATAGCGTCGTCAGATGTTCGATGTACTCCGCTCCGACCGTGATCGAAGTGTCCGGTTGATAAAGCTGATTCTCACGCAGCGCGTTCAACCCGGCGCCTGGTGCATATTTCTGAGCGGCGTCCATCGTGAGTTGCAACAAGCCACGCGCACCGGCCGGTGATTTAGCCAGCGGTTTGAAAACACTCTCCTGACGAATCAGCGCGAGGATGAAACGCGGATCGAGTTTGCGAGCTTTCGCAGCGCTGAGTATTGCCTGTCGATACGGCGCCGGATATCCGTCAGCGACTGAATCGATTGCATCGTTCACACGTCCCTCGCGCTTCGCTACGATTTCCGCGCGTGATGGTCCAGCAAGCGCATTGAGACGCTGAGTTGCCAGCCAACCGTAGTACGCCTCGATACCGTCGGGTAGGGTTAGATAAGCACTGAACGCCTCGTCTTTTCGGCCGGCTTGTTCGAGACTGAAAGCCCTGAGATACGCGACTTCAGCCGAACTCGTCAGCACTGCTTTCGAAAAAGATCGCTTCAACAACTGGTCGGCGACGTTAACCGCATCCGACCACCGGTCCTCGGCGATGTAGAGCCGCAGCGCCGCGAACATCGCATTCGTTTCAACTGCGGTGCCCGCAAACCGCTGCCGGGTCCGATCGACCCAGCGCAACGCTTCGGCGGGTTGGTTCGCTTCACGAAGCGTGTCGATCACGTTGAGATGTGCAGTATCGATTCGTTCGCCGCTGGGAAAACGATCGACGTATTCCGCGTAACGCGCCGCAGACTCGCTGAACCGTCCCATGCGCAGCAGGGAAGCGGCACTGAAATTCAACGCCTCACGCCCTTCTTTGGTGCTGCCGTAATCCTGAACTAGTTGATTGAAGATCCGGTAGCCGTTTTCGTAAACCTTCTCGAGAAAATAGGAGCGTCCGATACCCAGCATCGCTTCGGGCACGCGCGGATCCTGCGGGTAGTTATCGATCAGTGTTTGCCAGTGTGCCCGCGCTTCGTTGAAGGCCCGCACGCTCAGGTAAACCGCGGCGCGGCGCATATGTTCGGCCGGCGCGAGCTTCCTGAGATTCCCCCGGGCATCGCGATCCGCGCTATCGCTGCGACGCACCGCCGCCAGCATCGTCTCGCTGGCTGCCTGGTTGCCAGACGCTGGAACGAGATAGCCGCAAAAAACCACCAGAACCACAAGTGATTTAATAAGAGTTTTGAGGTGCTTGTGCTTGTTAGTAGCTGAGACGTTCTTTAACACTTCCTGATTACTCCGCTGTGGCAGGCTCTTCGATGATCTCAAACGTGGATTGGATTTCTACTTGCGGTCGCAGCGTTGCCGCCACGCTACAGTACTTCGTTTCGGAGAGTTCGATCGCATGCGCGACGGCTTTCGCCGAGATCGATTTGCCGGTGAGGATGTGATGCACGTGCATCGAGGTGAAGCGTCGTGGATAGTCATCGCGGCGCTCACCGGAAATCTCAATGGTGTAGCTCGTTACGTGTTGTCGCTTCTTCTTGAGAATGCTCGCCACGTCGGTCGCGGTACACGAGCCGAGCGCGACTAGAAGTAACTCAACCGGCGACGCCGCTATCGATCGTTTACTGTCGGTGTCGAGCGGCAGTGCATGTCCCGACGGAGTAATTCCGAGAAACAGATCGTCACTTACAAATCGAACCATCGCCTTCACAGTAAAGAGAATAACATACTGACTTGAGCATGTTATGATTCGCGCCAACAAGACCTCGCGACTGGTAGTTTGCAAAGGTCAAGTCTCATTGTTCGCCCAGGAGACGCCTTTGGTGAGTACGTGGGAGGACCATCATGGCCGATATCCTGGTTGTCGATGACGACGACGTGATCCGCGATACGCTCTGCGAGCTCTTGTCAGCAGACCATTACTGTCAAACCGCCGATACCGCCGAACAAGCACTCATGCGGCTCGAAGCGCAACGCTTCGACGTGGTGCTGACGGACATTTCGATGCCGGGTTTGAATGGGATGGAACTGCTGAACCGGGTGGTCGAACTGTATCCGAGTACACGGGTGATTATCATCTCCGGCCTGAGCGATCAGGAACAGGCACAGAGTCTGATGAGCCGCGGCGCCTTTGATTACCTGTTGAAACCGTTTCGTCTCGAGGTGGTGGAGGAAAGTGTGAGACGCGCGCTATCAGCGCGAACAGTTGACGGCGGATGACACAGACAAATCCGGGTTCCGTGTTTGCTGATTTACCGCCTGGACCAACTCGGTGATTCGATCCGCGGTGAATGGTTTTGCCACCACCCAATCGACACCGGCAGCTTTCTGTTCGTGGGAGCCGACAGCCTCGCCCCAACCGGTAATGACGGCTATCGGTATCTGTTTGTTAAGGCGCCTGATTTCGCGCGCCAGCTCCCAGCCACTCATCCCGGGCATCCCGACGTCGGTAAACACGCCATCAAATTCGATTTCTTTGAACAGCGCTAACCCCTCGCTGCCACTCTCCGCTAAGCTGACAATGCAGTTTTCGCCTTCAAGAATGTCTCGCAGCAGTTCTCTCACAAACTCTTCGTCGTCAACTACGAGCAGCCGGGTCGGTAGCTGCTGATCTGTTTTCGACGGCATTGATTCGAGTAGGGCGGGCGCCGTGTTTTCGCTTTGGTGGAAAGTCTTTTCTGCGATCTGCGCCACCGGAAGTGTGATGCGAAACTCCGTGCCGCTTCCATAGCGTGATTCGACTTCGATGTTGCCGCCATGACGCCTGATGATCCCGAAGCTCACGGCGAGACCCAGACCCAACCCGGCAGTGCCTTTGGTAGTAAAGAACGGATCGAAGATGCGCGAACGCACTTCGGGATACATTCCCACACCCGTATCGATGACCTTGATGATCACCGACTCCGCTTCGGTGCGAGTTGAAAGCGATAAGGTTCCACCTTCCGGCATTGCATCGATAGCATTGAACACCATGTTGACGAGCACTTCGCGCAACTCGGAGTCATCGCCCATTACCAGCGCATTCGAGCCGATCTGTAATTCGAGCGTGATGTGAATATTTGAAGCTTCGGCACAGTTCTTCCAACGCGGGCGCGTGATCTCGCTCGCGTCCATCAGGATCTGATCGATCGAGACCAGCTCGAAATTGTGATCGCGACGCTGGCGCGCGAAGTCCTGAATACGCTTGACGGTCTTGGCGCCGTCTTCGGCAGTCTTAATGATGATGTCGAGCCCGTGTTTGACCTTCTGCGGATCGTTCGTGCGTTGTAGTAACTGGGCGCGGCCGAGAATGCCGGAGAGCGTATTGTTGAAATCGTGTGCAACTCCGGATGCCAATTCGCCCAGCGCGGAGAGTTTTTCCATTTGCGAAAACTGCTCGCGAATGCGTTCCTGTTCGGTGATGTAGTGCGAGAGCTCCTTGACGTGCTTCTCAGCCTGCGCCGCCTGGGCTGCCGACGTTTCGACGTTACGAAGATAAGTGCGATAGGTCAGAAAGGTGATGGCGATGATCGGCAGCGTGATGACAAACGCGTAGATGCCCATGAAGTGGACCAGTCCCGCGATCACTCCTGCCGCACACGCGCCGCCAAAGTAAGTCAGCGACGTCCAAAGATAATGCTTGCGCCACGTTTGCCAGATTGGCTGATCTGTCTTGAGCGCGGCTGCGATCCCGATCAGACCCGAGTTGGCAATGTAATGAGTCAGCGCCATCGTGCAGATCGCGCCGATGAAAGTTGTGGTTAAGGGATCGGTCCGCAGGACCACGACGCTGCCGAAGATCAGCTCCAGCCCGGTGCTGGTTATCAGGATCGAAACAGCGGCCGCGGCCCAGTTGAAGGTGACGATCATGCGCCGGCGGCTAAAGTGCAGTGACGAGAGAAGCGCTTCCAGCGAACCAACGATAACCGCCGCTGGACCACCGTAAAGCAACAACACCAGAAATACGAATGTGTCGGAAACTGAAATCTGGGAGCTGAAACGGGGCAGCGGGATTGTGATCCTTGAAGTAAGGACGAGGGCAATCAAAACCAGGACAAGAAAGCGGGAGTCGAACTGGCTGAAATTGACCTGTGTAGCAGAATAAATGAAGGCTAAGCTACCGCATCCAATTGCTACCCAGAGGAATGGCCTGAACAGTTTGTGTGCCATGGTGCAAAGAGGGTCATGTGATGAGGTAGGGTCAAGATTAGCCTTTATCGGGCAGATCGGGGGTTTAAGGGTGACGCTAGTTTTGCACTTGCTCTTTCCGCGGCAGGAAGATCGTTTCGTAAGTAGCGCGGAAATGAAAACCACATTTGCGATAGAAGCCGTGGGCCCACTCATTTGTTTCGTTTACCAGCAGGCAGATTGACTTCGTATCTTTGAGCAAGCGTCGCATCAGTTCAGACATAAAGCGGGTGCCGAGATGCTGGTGACGACAATCGTCACGCAGCCACACGCCTTCGAGATAAATAACTTCCGCGGTCTTCGAGATCACGTCGGCTTTGAAAATCAGCTCGCCGTTCTCGACGACCACCCAGGTTCTTCCTTGTTCGATACGTCGCAGGCAGCGTTCGCGAAAACCCTGCGGGTCTACGTGCATCGGGTTGATACCGCTTTCGGTAAAAGCGAGGTGGGCCTGGATCGGCATCACGAGCTCCAGCTCGCTGGTCTGAGCGGGCCTGAGTTCTACTGCTGATTCGCGGACCTCGATCGGCCAGGTCAGCTCAAACAGCCATTCGCGGCAGGCCAGCCGCTGGCGTCGCCCGGCGTCTGAATAATGACTCCAGAAATCAGCGACGCGCTCTTTCTCGCCCATAATCAAGTGCGTACCGGGACACTCGCGCGCGATTTGCGCCAGCGCTGCGAGCGCACGATCGGAAATTGTTTCCATCAAGGTCGCATGGCCCACGAGCGCGACGCCTTCGAGCTGTCCCTGCAGGTCGCGACAGCCGTAAAACGTGCCGCGGTTAAAGGGACTGACGATGCCGTTATCGTGAATCAGACTCATCATGGCCACCGTATGAATCGGACGTTGGGCCAGAAACTCAAGCACTTCCGCGGTGTCGTTGTTCGTCAGACGTTCAACCTTGACCGCAGCCGGCGCCGGCGACAGATCGCGTTCGTTAACTCGGTATGCTGTGCTCGTTTGCAACATTGGTCTACTCGTGTTTGCAGGTTCTGAGTGTGATACAGCTTAGTAACCCAGATAGTCCGTATTGTCGTCGGGCACAATCGCCATGGAGGTGGTGCCATCGCCATTGGTCAGTGCGTTGAATGCAACCAGCACTGAATCGCCAATCAGCACGCCGTCACGGATGAGTACGCTGTCACCGATCAGCACACCATCGCCAATCAGGACGCCATCGCCGATGAGCACACCATCACGAAGCAGGTTCGTGAGGGAAATAAACGTTTCGCCGAGGCCTAGAGTTGTGCCGTTGCTGGTAATGATCGCGTCACCGATCAGCACGCCAACTGAGAACCTGGTCGCATCACCGACGAGAACGCCGTCGCCAACCAACACGCCATCGCCAACCAATACGCCGTCGCCGACCAACACGCCATCGCCGACCAATACGCCGTCACCGACTAGCACGCCATCAGCAAGCAACACGCCCTTGGCGTAGACTCGCTGATACTGCGTTATAAGTGCCGTGCCGGTTACATAGGTTGGACCGACAATCGCGCCCTGCGACCACGTAAAGGTGTACGGGCCGGTCTTGGTTGTAATAGTTGTTTGCGGAGTCGGAGCCGGCCCAGTCAGTAACGAAGCTCCGAGTTCGGTGGAGCTGTTGATAGTAGTGCGGACCAGTTTCGCGAGACGCACCGCGCCATCGACGTTCAGTTCGCCGGCGCCTTGCTCAAACATATTGGTGTTCGGCAACTGCTGCGCGGAGTACATCAAAAGCGTTTTGAGAAGATTGGGGGTAAGAGACGGATTGGCTTCGAACATCAACGCTGCCGCACCGGCAACCAGTGGCGCTGCCATTGAAGTTCCGCTCAGCGTCATCTGGCTGCGATTCGGGCTGCTGGTAACGTGAGCGTCGAGCGATGGATTCTGTTGCAACAGGTAGTTATTCGGTGATTCCGCGAAGATCGTTTTATTGCCGGGCGCTGCGATCTCTGGCTTCATCAGGTTGTCGTAGTGATTGACGCCGTTAAAGTCGGTCCAGAAACTGCGCGTTGGTCCATGCGAGCTGTAGCTGGCGATGTTGTCGTCACCGCGCTGATCGGTGCCGCGGGTATCTACTGCGCCAACCGTCAGCACTGAAGGCTCGTTGCCGGGTGAATGAATTTGTCCGTAAACCTTTTGACCGGCGCTGTTCTTGCCGTTGTTACCGGCAGCAGCGACAACCATGATGCCGCGATCGACGAGCATGCGGGCGGCCACGCAAAGCGGATCGAACTTGTAAGAGTTGATGGCCGGCATGCCGAGACTGAGGTTCACGACGCGAACGTTGTAAGTTGCGGCGTTCGACATTAACCAGTTGAACGCTGCGAGTACGTTCGAGACGG
>Ga0070699_100005526_pt1 | contig 11075 bp, 17 predicted proteins | sample KBSK1503metaG_FD_65473 | JGI IMG/M metagenome (GOLD analysis project Ga0070699, IMG submission 65473) | Corn, switchgrass and miscanthus rhizosphere microbial communities from Kellogg Biological Station, Michigan, USA - KBS K1-50-3 metaG | ecosystem: Host-associated > Plants > Roots >...
TCCGCAAGCGGATCCGGTCGAAGGTCAGCGGCACCGCTGAGCGCCCTCGTCTGGCGATCAAGAAGAGCCTCAAGCACATTTACGCGCAGGTGATCGACGACGCCAACGGAAAGACCATCGCCGCTGCCTCCACACGCGACAAGGAGTCGGGTGTGAAGGGCGGTTCGAATCAGGCGGCTGCCAAGGCAGTCGGCGCGTTGATCGCCAAGAAAGCCAAGGACAAAGGTGTGAAGCGCGTGGTCTTCGACCGCGGCGGTTATCAGTATCACGGAAACATCAAAGCGTTGGCCGATGCCGCGCGCGAAAACGGATTGGAGTTCTAGACGATGCAACGTCCACCTCAAGGTTCACAGCGCGGCGATCGCCGCGGCGAAGAGCGAAGCGAAAGCGGGATGATCGACAAGGTCGTCCACATCAACCGCGTGACGAAGGTCGTCAAGGGCGGCAAGAACTTCAGTTTCAGCGCGCTGGTGGTCGTCGGCGACGGTCAGGGCCGCGTCGGCTTCGGATCGGGAAAAGCGAAGGAAGTTCCGGCGGCCATCAAGAAGGGAATCGAGATCGCGAAGAAAAACATGATCGCGATTTCAATGTCCGGAACAACCATCCCACACGCCGCAATCGGACACTACGGCGCCGGACGGGTGCTCCTCAAGCCGGCTTCCGAGGGAACGGGAGTGATCGCGGGGGGACCGGTGCGGGCGATTCTCGAGTCGGCCGGCATCCAGAACATCCTGACCAAATCGCTCGGAACTGCCAATCCGCACAACGTCGTGAAGGCCACTTTCGACGCGCTCAAGCAGCTCCGCAACGAAAACGAATACAAGAGCCTGCGCGGACGCAACGGCGAAGAGGGTGAGGGAGGCGAAGCGTGAGCGCGAAGAAAGCGGATCAAACGAAGAGGCTGCGCGTAAAGCAAATTCGCAGCGGGATCGGATGTCCGCGCGAAATGCGCGAGACTCTGAAGTCGCTGGGACTCGGCAAGATGCACCGGGTCTCTGAGCGTCCGGACACAAAGGAAGTGCGGGGGATGATCGCGAAGATCCCGCATCTTGTGGAAGTAGTGGAGTAGAGGTTTTCTGGGTTGCTAGGTTGCTGAGTTGCTGGGTGAAAACCAAGCAACCAAGCAACCCAGCAACTCAGCAACCAGAGGAACGACAATGGAACTAGGCAACCTGAAACCAAGAAAAGGCGCTCGCCATGCAAAGAAGCGCGTGGGCCGAGGACCGGGATCGGGCCATGGAAAGACGGCTGGTCGCGGTGAGAAGGGGCAGAAGTCGCGCACCGGGTTCAGCCGGATGCGCGGTTTTGAAGGCGGTCAGATGCCGCTGCATCGCCGTCTTCCGAAGCGCGGCTTCACGAACATTTTCAAGAAAGAAAACGCCGTCGTGAACGTTTCGGATCTCGAGCGCTTCGACAATGGTGCCACCGTCGATGAGAACGCGCTTCGCGGCGCAGGCCTTGTCAAGGGCCGCCGGGACGGAATCAAGATCCTCGGAAACGGAAAGCTGACCAAGAAGCTGACGGTGCACGCGACGAAATTCTCGGACGCCGCCCGCAAACAGATCGAAGCGGCAGGCGGTAGCTGCCAAGAGACGAAGCAGGAGACTCAGGAGTGAACTTCGTAGAGACCGCTCGAAACATCTGGGCCATCGAGGATCTGCGCAAGCGGGTCCTGTACACGTTCGGTCTGCTGGCCGTCTATCGGCTCGGCGCTCACATTCCCACGCCCGGCGTCGATCCGGTGGCGCTGCAGGAATTCTTCAAGGCGCTGCAGGGCGGAGTGTTCGGATTCCTCGACCTCTTCTCCGGCGGCGCGCTGCGCCGTCTGTCGGTTTTCGCCCTCGGAATCATGCCGTACATCTCGGCGTCGATCATTCTGCAGCTCCTGACCGTGGTGTGGCCTTTCCTCGAGAAGCTGTCGAAGGAAGGCGAGATGGGGCGGCGCAAGATCAATCAGTACACTCGCTACGGCACGATCGCGCTGTCGATCATTCAGTCCCTCGGCGTCGCGTTCTGGCTCAAGTCGCAGACCTCGCCGGGCGGCGCGCCGCTCGTTCCGCCGCATGTGCAGGACGCGCTGTGGGGAGTCGGCTTCCCGGTCATGACGGTGTTGACGCTGACCACCGGCACGGCCTTCATCATGTGGCTCGGTGAGCAGATCTCGGAGCGCGGAATCGGCAACGGGATCTCGCTGATCATCTTCGCAGGCATCGTCGTCAATCTGCCGCACGCGGCATTCGGATTGGTCGAAGACATCCGCACCGGCCAGCGCAATCTGTTCGCGATGCTCGGCCTGGTGATCTTCATGATCGCGGTGGTGGCGTTCGTGGTCTTCATGGAGCGGGCCCAGCGCCGCATCCCGGTGCAGTACGCCAAGCGCGTCGTCGGGCGCAAGGTCTACGGCGGGTCGAACACCTATCTGCCGCTGCGCGTGAACACCGCCGGCGTCATTCCGGTCATCTTCGCATCGTCGATCCTGGTGATCCCGCAGACGCTGGCCTCGATGATCAAGACTCCGTGGGCGGCGGCCATCGGCAGCCAGATGAAGGTCGGCGAGCCGCTGTATTACCTGCTGCAATTCATAGGCATTATATTCTTCGGTTATTTCTATACATCAATTGTATTCAATCCTGTCGACACCGCCGACAACATGCGCAAATACGGCGGCTTCATCCCGGGCATCCGGCCGGGAAAGAAGACCTCCGACTACATCGACCGCGTGCTGACGCGCATCACATTCGTAGGCTCGGTCTACCTGGCGGCGGTCTGCCTGCTGCCCGAGTTCCTGATCACGGGCGTGCACGTGGCGCAGTTGCCCTTCGGCATCGGCGCGAACCTCGACCGATTTCTGCCGGTCTGGTTCACGGAAGGCATGGGCTTCAACTTTTACTTTGGCGGCACGTCGCTGCTGATCGTGGTCGGCGTGGCGATGGACACCATTCAGCAGATCGAGTCGCAACTCGTGATGCGTCATTACGACGGCTTCATGAAGCGCGGACGAATTCGAGGGCGACGCGGCTGATGGTTCGAACGACACGGCTGGCTTACGAGATCCCTCTCCCGCCGGGAGAGGGTGCCGCGAAGCGGCGGGTGAGGGGCTAATGCAGGTCATTTTCATCGGACCGCCCGGCAGCGGAAAGGGGACTCAGGCGAAGCGGCTCGCGCAGGAGCACGCCATTCCCCACATTTCGACCGGCGACATCCTGCGGGAGGCCATCGCGGATGGAACCGAGCTCGGCAAAAAGGCGGCGCCGGTGATCGCGTCGGGTGCTCTGGTGTCTGACGATCTGATGGTCGACATCATCAAGGAGCGGCTCAGGAAGTCGGACGCCAGGAAGGGCTTCATCCTGGATGGCTACCCCCGGACCCTGGTTCAGGCCGAAAAGCTAGAAAACCTGGTCGGGAATGGCTCCGGGGGGCTCCGCGTTCTGCAACTGCTGGTCCCTGATGACGTTATCGTGAAACGGATCGCGCTCCGCCGGTCCTGTCCACAGTGCGGAGCGATCTACCACCTGGAAACGGCTCCTCCTCGGAACGATCTGGTTTGCGATCGCGACGGTGCGGAGCTGATCGCGCGCCCCGACGATAACGAGCAGGCTATCCGGAAGCGGCTGGAAGCCTTTCATAAACAAACACTTCCAGTGGCGACGTTTTACAAGGCGAAGAGCGTTTTGCGTCAAGTCGACGGGGTAGGTCCCGTCGATCAGGTCTTTGAACGTATCGAGAAAACCCTGTCGTAGATGCTGGACCGAATGAAAGGGCCGATCCTGAAGAGCCGCGAAGAGATCGCGGTGATGGATCGTGCCAATCGCGTGGTGCTCGAGATTCTCGAGATCCTGCGCAAGATGGTCAAGCCGGGCGTGACCACGGCACAGCTCAACGCGGTGGCGGAAGAGGAGCTCGCGAAACGCGGCGCGAAGTCGCCTTTCAAGAACTACGCGCCCATGGGCCTTCCGCCCTATCCCGCGGTGGTCTGCGCGTCGGTCAACGACGTCATCGTGCACGGAATCCCGAACCGCTCGAAGTTGCAGGAGGGCGACATCATCGGCCTCGACTTCGGCGCCGTGCTGGATGGCTTCGTGGGCGACGGCGCGATCACGGTGCCGGTGGGCAAGGTCGATAAGCGCGCGCAAGCGCTGATCGACACCACCCGCCAATGCCTGGAGCTGGCCATCGAGGAAATGGTTCCAGGCAATCACCTCGGCGACATCGGCGCGGCGGTGCAGGAGCACGCCGAGTCGCGCGGCTTCCACGTGATCCGCAATTTCGTGGGACACGGAATCGGACGCCGCATGCACGAGGATCCGCAGGTCTACAACTACGGCAAGCGCGGAAGGGGATTGGAGCTGCGCGAAGGGATGGTCCTGGCAATCGAGCCGATGCTCTGCGACATCGGTCCGAAGCTGCGGCAGCGCATCGAGCGGGCCGCCAACAACGGAGCGATGGAGGATGTCCGGACCGACTCCGATCGATGGACCGCGCGGACATTAGACGGGACGCTGGCCGCGCATTTTGAGCACTCAGTGGCGATCACCGGGAATACGCCGCTGGTTCTAGGTAAGTAGGAGACATGTCGAAGGAAGAAGCGATCGAAGTGACAGGAACGGTCCTGGAGACATTGCCGAACGCGATGTTCCAGGTCGAGCTGGAGAACAAGCACAAGGTGCTGGCGCATATCTCAGGCAAGATGCGCAAGCACTTCATCCGCATTCTTCCGGGAGACAAGGTTCTAGTGGAGTTATCACCGTACGATTTGACGAGGGGCCGGATCACCTACCGGTACAAGTGATTTATGAAAGTTCGATCATCGGTCAAGAGAATTTGTAGCAAGTGCAAGATCGTCCGGCGACAGGGCGTCGTCCGGATCATCTGCGTCAATCCAAAACACAAGCAGCGGCAGGGATAAGCAATGGCACGAATCGCAGGCGTCGACCTTCCACTCAACAAGCGAGTCGAGATCGGTCTGACTTACATCTACGGCATCGGCCGTCCGTCCTCGAACAAAATCCTCGACAAGGCGGGAGTCAACAAGGACACCCGCGTCAAGGATCTGACCGAGGACGACGTGAGGAAGATTCGGCAGGTGATCACGGACGGCGTCAAGGTCGAGGGCGACCTCCGCAAGGACGTCGGCCTGGCCATCAAGCGGCTGATGGAGATCAATTGCTACCGCGGCATGCGGCATCGCCGGGGATTGCCGGTGCGCGGGCAGAGGACGCACACCAACGCTCGCACGCGGAAGGGTCCGCGCAAGGGCGCGATCGCAGGCAAGAAGAAAGCGACAAAGAAATGACGACGCAGTCGTCATCCTGAGCGAAGCGAAGGATCTCAGATATGGCTACCACAACAACAGCAAAACCCGCGAAGGCCGGCGCGCGTCGCGCCGGTGCCAAGAAAAAAGAGAAGAAGAACGTGCCGCACGGCGTGGCATCGATCGCCGCCACGTTCAACAACACCATCGTGGCCATCACCGATCCGGTGGGCAACGTGCTTGCGTGGTCGAGCGCCGGCCGCATCGGATTCAAGGGATCGCGCAAGGGGACTCCGTTCGCAGCCCAGGTGGCGGCCCAGAACGCCGCCCAGCTCGCGCAGGAGCACGGCGTCCGCACCATCGATGTGAAGGTCAAAGGTCCGGGAGCGGGACGCGAATCGGCGATTCGCGCGCTCGCGGCCAGCGGTTTGGACATCAAGTCCATCAAGGACGTGACGCCCATTCCGCATAACGGATGCCGCCCGCCAAAGCGGCGCCGCGTCTAACACGGTTTCAAAGCTACGGCATGCAGCAGCTGCCGTACATCAGGAGGAGAAGTGGCTCGTTACTCAGATCCCGTTTGCCGGCTGTGCCGGCGTGAGGGCATGAAGCTGTTCCTGAAAGGGGACCGTTGCTTCAAGGACAAGTGTGCCATCGAGCGCCGCAATTACGCGCCCGGTCAGCACGGCCGTCGCCGATCCAAAGTCCTCGGCTATGGATTGCAATTGCGCGAGAAGCAGAAGGTCAAGCGCATTTACGGCCTGCTGGAGCGGCAGTTCCGTCTGTACTTCCAGCGCGCCGCAGGTCAGAAGGGCATCACCGGCGAAATGCTTCTTCGCCAGCTCGAGCTGCGGCTCGACAACGTCGTTTACTCGCTCGGATTCGCGTCGTCGCGCGCTCAGGCGCGGCAGCTCGTCCGGCACGGACACATCGAGGTCAACGGAAAGAAAATCAATATTCCCTCGTACCAGGTGCGAAAGGGTGAAGTCATTCAGGTTCGCGAAAAAAGCCGCAAGAATGATCAGATCCGCCAGGCCGTCGAGACGGCCAGCGGGCGTGGCATTCCACCCTGGCTGGAGTTGAACCCCGAGCAGTTCCGCGGAACTGTTCTCGATCTCCCGAAACGCGAAGACATCCGTCTGCCGATTCAGGAACAGCTCATCGTCGAACTCTACTCGAAGTAAAAGCGAGGAGGCCGCTTACATGTTGTGGTCAGATTTCCAGAAACCCAAAAAGCTCGATTACGATGCCGAAACCCTTACCGCCAATTACGGTCGCTTTATCGCGCAGCCGTTTGAGCGCGGATTCGGCACCACCATCGGCAACGCGCTCCGTCGCGTGCTTCTCTCCTCGATCGAAGGGGCGGCCATCACCGCCATCCGGGTCGAGGGCGTGCTCCATGAATTCTCATCTCTCACCGGGGTGGTCGAGGACATGACCGACGTGGTCCTCAACCTCAAACAGATTCCGTTCAAGCTCCACGGCGAAGGTCCGAAGACGCTGTACCTCGAAAAGAAGGGGCCGGGCGTCGTCACGGCCGCCGATTTCGATCAGGACTCGGATATCGAGATCCTCGATCCGACCGCGCATCTCGCGACGCTTTCGAAGGAGGGCAACCTCAAGCTCGAAGCGCGCCTCAAACGCGGCCGCGGCTACGTGGTTGCCGACCGCAACGCCGACAGCGATCTGCCGCTGGGCTACATCCCGGTGGACTCGATCCACTCGCCGGTGCGCCGCGTCAACTATCACGTCGAAGGCGCGCGCGTCGGACAGATGACCGACTACGACAAGCTCGTGCTCGAAGTCTGGACGAACGGCGCCGTGTCGCCACAGGAAGCCGTCGGACTGGCCGCCGATCTCCTCGGCGATCACCTCCGGATCTTCAGCGCATTCGAGACTCGAGGCGAGGAAGCGGAAGAAGCGGCCCAGCCGGAAGTCGATCCCCGTCTTTCGGAGCTGCTCGCCAAACCGATCGAAGAGCTCGACCTCTCCGTTCGCTCCGCGAACTGCCTCAAGAACGCCAACATCCGCACCCTCGGCGATCTGGTGCAGCGGACCGAGCGCGAGATGCTCTCGACCAAGAACTTCGGCCGCAAGTCGCTGGATGAGATCAAAGACGTCCTCGCGAACATGGGTCTCTCGTTCGGCATGACGCGCAGCGGATCGCGCGCCGGAGAAATGCGGGAATAGGAGTTAGCAATGCGGCACGGAATGGCAAATCGAAAGCTGGGCAGGACGAGCGCTCATCGGGCCGCGCTGTTCCGCAATCAGCTCGCATCGCTCATCGACAAGGAGCGCATCATCACCACCTTGCCGAAGGCCAAAGAGCTCCGGCCGCAGATCGAGCGGCTGGTCACGCTGAGCAAAAGCGACAGCGTGCACAATCGCCGGCAGGCGGAGCGGGTGGTGGCCGAGGACGCCTTGATCGCGAAGCTGTTCGCAACGCTCGGACCGCGCTTCGCGGAGCGGCCGGGCGGATACACCCGGATCATCAAGCTGGGAACGCGTCGCGGCGACGCCGCCGAGATGGCCATTCTCGAATTCGTCGGCTACGAGCCGAAGATCGAGGAGGCGCCGGCGGCCGAGGAGAAGGGTGGGGGAAAGAAGGCCGCGCCGAAGAAGGAAGAGCCCGAGGAAGCCGAAGCGGCAGCCGAAGAAAAGCCGAAGAAAAAGGCTGCTCCGAAAAAAGCGGCGGCGGCAAAGAAACAAAAGCCTGCCAAGCCGACCGCGCCGAAGAAAAAGGCGCGACCGGCAGGAACAAAACGAGGCCAGTAATCAAAGCCCGCCACCCGGCGGGCTTTTTTACATCAACCCGCGGCCTATCGCACTCGATAGCGCTCTACTTGAAACATGGCTGGGCCCGCGGGGACGTTTCGACGACCAAGATCTATACCTACGTCCCTGCGAAGTCGTGTGGACCCGATCTGACGATTCGGTTCGCTTGATACACAGCCAACCCGACGCCGCAGAAGCCGGCGAGGCGATGCCTCGCCCTTCGCCACGAGTCAGGCTTCGCAGCGAATCACAGTAGTATGAGCGCTGGCTACTTCAAGTTAGGCGCACGGAGAACAGACATGGCTGAAGACGTTCAGATTACGCTAACTCCGCTGAAACGGGCGGTCGTGCCGCTGGCAGTAGGGACGGTAATTTCGTTCCTTGTGATTACTTCATTCGGCACCATTCTGGGCGTAGCCGCTTGGCCCGGCATCATCGCTGTTTACCGCCAGGCCAATAAAGCTCTTGGTGCCGCGAGCTACTTTGTTAACCTCGTTACGATCGTGCTCGCCTTCACTTTCATTTCGTGGCTTGAAGTCGTAGGCGAACGCTCCCGGCCGGAGCGTCCGCTCTCGCGCGTTCTTCGACAAAATGTTCAGTTCCTCCTGATCGCCAAACTTGTTACGGCTGTTGCCTTTTTCGAGGCAGTTCTCACGTTCATCCGCCGAGAAGCATCAAACTTCGTGGTCGTGCAAATTGGTAACGCAACCCAACTCGACTTTCTGAGCACTACATGGGCAGTCGCGCTTGGTTTTGTACTTCCGGCTGCGCTTCTTTTTCTCGTCCTTGTCGGCACTGCGAGGTTGTCATCATCAACTAGCGGCGCCTAACTTGCGGCAGCAGCCGACGCGGCCCGCTTCGTGGCCCGGCGGCCGAGCTGCCTGCATTTTGCCGGTTGGGACCATCGTGATGCTGAGCTCTGGGAACGGGCCGTGCGGCTGAGCCACGGATCTGTTAGGCGGAGGCGACGCGAGTTCGAACGGCACGGATTAAAATCAGGCGCCCTTACCGGGGATTCGGCGTCAGCTCATTGACAACGGCTCCTTTCTCGTCCAAGAACTGAACTTTCGCGGCACCCTCTGCCGAAACCTGCATCACTAGCCGTCTTTTACCCTTCGCATCTCGCAACTCCAGGCTGGCCGTGCCGTCGTCGTTTCGGCCGATCCAGGCTCGTCGGTGAACCTCGGTGCCGGTCGGGCTGTCGGAAACGACCAGACCTGCAAACCGGTCCTCCTTGTCGTCCACACCGATGAGTTGCACGATCTGGTTAGCCTCGTACCTGTCGAACGAGAGGCTGCCTCCTGCGTCTACCACCTCTCCCTTATCATTTTTCCGCCCTCCGAAGATCAGTCCACCGGTCTCCGAACCATCGTCATTGTAGAAAAGCATGCCGGCTTGCGGGCGTGCGAAAGATCGCTCCTTACCACGAACGATGATTCCGGGTAGCTTCGCATGATCCGAGATGACCATCCGCAACACGCCGTTCGGTTCAACGACATTGATCCGCCGAACTGTTAGTTCGTCGAAAGCTCCATCCGCCTTCGTGTTCGCCGCACCGGTGAACGCTGTCGTGGCGATCACGGTAGAAAGTACTGCCGCATACAACGAGAGGTATCGTTGAAGCTTTCCGGTCATCATGTCCTCCACAAAATCTCAGCTGCGACTCTTGATACGGTCAATCATAGTCGTGGATGGTCACCCGCGAAGCCCCGTCTAACTCTTCGCAGCAGGCGACACGCGGCCGTTCGTTGGCCGCGCGGCTGGATACGGGAGGCCGAAAGCCTCCACGTGTCGCGTATGCTGGCACGTGAAGGCCGCGCGCGGCTGAGCGAAAGGTTAGACAGACGCGGCGTCTGCCGGGCGTAGACTTTCGCGGGTGAAACGGTTGACCGAGGTAGCATCGGTTCGTGAGCCCGACGATTTTCCGCGAAGGTCCGTACCGGTTCTTCTTCTTCTCGCGCGAGGAACCGCGCATGCACGTTCACGTCGCCTCGTCTGAAGGCAATGCGAAGTTTTGGCTCGAACCGGAGCTCGGACTTGCAGAAAACCACGGCATTCCAGACCGTGAACTCTCAACTATTGCTAGAATCCTGGAACGGAGACGTGATGAAGTCGAAGCGGCGTGGCGCAAACATTTCGCGAGCTGAAGTCACGCAGATCTCGCCTGAGGGTTTCTGGCTACAGCTGGCCAAACGACAGCTGTTCGTGTCATTCGCCGAGTTTCCGTGGTTCCAAGATGCACCTGTCCTGAAGATCCATCACGTCGAATGGCCAAGTGAGGACCACCTTTATTGGCCCGAGTTAGACATCGACCTCTCGGTCCGATCGATCGAGCATCCAGAAGAGTTTCCTCTCAAGTTTGGCGCTGTCTAACTCCACGCGCTGCAGCCATCGGTCGACCTTGCGGACTAGCCGCGGGCTGAAGACTTGTTCAACGCCACGGCGGCCCGAATGAGAGCCTTCAGAGCCTGCTCGTCCAGCTTCTCGCCTTCGTGGAAGTCGATGGCGCGCCTGGTGTTGCCTTCGAGACTGGAATTGAAGAGGCCTGAAGGGTCCTTCAGGGAGGCTCCCTTGGCGAAAGTCATCTTCACAACATTCTTGTACGTCTCGCCGGTGCAGATCAGCCCGTTGTGCGACCACACTGGATTCGCCCACTTCCACTCCTCGGCCACTTCGGGATCTGCCTTCTTGATCAGGGCGCGGAGCCGGGAGAGCATCTCGCCCCTCCAGTCGCCCAGATCTTCGATTCTCGCGTCGATCAGCTCCGATGGAGACGCGGCTCTCGTCGACCGGCTCCTCTTCATGTTCCCTGCCTCTCCTCCCGATATCTTTATCACAGAACTCGACCGCAGCCGCCGCCACCCGGCGGGCTTTTCTTTTACTTCTTCGAGATGACGATGGTCTTCGATTCGATGTGGTACTTCAGGCCGTTATCGTTGAGGAGCGAATCGAACGCCTGGTCCCACGGTACGTTGTGCCAGGCGACCGACACCCTTCCCTGAACCGAATCTTCGATTCGCGTCTCCAAGCCTGTGGCCTTGCCGAACAT
>Ga0070699_100005527_pt1 | contig 11075 bp, 8 predicted proteins | sample KBSK1503metaG_FD_65473 | JGI IMG/M metagenome (GOLD analysis project Ga0070699, IMG submission 65473) | Corn, switchgrass and miscanthus rhizosphere microbial communities from Kellogg Biological Station, Michigan, USA - KBS K1-50-3 metaG | ecosystem: Host-associated > Plants > Roots >...
TCCATTCGTCGGTTCGATTCCGACCGGCGCCTCTCTCCGATGTGATCCTCGTCGCAGTGACATGATCGTGACCCAGCGCACGGCATCCGGTCCGGTTTTTCTGTAAGTGTGGCACGCCCGGGGTACCGGGAGCACCAGCACTACAGCCTTGGGGGGACGCGTGGCGAACCGAATGAGATCGATGTTGGGAATCCGGCCCGGCACGATCGCGGCGATCCTGCTGCTCGGCACCTTCGCGACTACGGCGGGGACCGCCCAGGTTCCCGACACCACCAAGAAGCCGACGGCGCGCGACTCGGCGATCGTCGACACGCTCAAGAAGGAAGCCCAGCAGCAAGTCCTGCGCAGCGCACATCAGATCAAGTGGTATGAAGCCGTCGGTGCCCTGACCCTCATCGGGGCTTCTACCGCACTCGACCAGCCGATGCGCCGCTATACCCGGGAACACCGCACCAAGACGCTGACCGACCTCTCGAACGGATTCCGGCAGCAGGGCGAGCCATACTATTACGCGGGGATCAGTCTCGGCGTGTGGGGCACGGGCGTGGTTTTTCATAGTGCGGCGATTCAGCGCGCCGGCCGGCGATTGATCGTGACGGTCACCGCGGCCGGACTGGTAACCTATGCCACCAAGATGCTGGTGGGCCGATCCCGCCCGAACGAGGATGTTGGAGCCTTCAGCTTTCACCCCTTCACGACGCTCAAGGATTCGGCCGGCATCGAGGCCCGAGGTTCGTTCCCTTCGGGCCATACCATGGCCGCCTTTGCCGTTGCCACTTCCCTGTCCGGCGACATCGAATGGTGGCCGGCGAGCGTGGTGCTCTACACCCTGGCGGCAGGAACTGCCTATTCCCGGATCTATGACAACCGGCATTGGTTCAGCGACACGTTCGCCGGTGCCCTGCTCGGCTTCACCACGGCCAAGGTCGTGAACGGCCACTGGAAGATCTTCAACCTCAAGCCTCCGGGATGGCTGGTCACTCCCGCCGGCGCCCCCGCGCTCGAGTGGAGGGTTCCCCTCCCGCCGATCCGCTTCTGAACCAACCGGTTAGGGCTCCGATCTAGCCCCGGGGCGTACCCCGGGGTATACTACAGCGCTATTGCCTGTCACGTCCTGCCCCGTGGGTTGCTCCATCAGGCCGTCGTACCCCTCAGGCTCCTGCCCAGCCTCGCACGAGGGTCGTCTTCCGAGTCCAGCACTTCACACCGCCCCATGGAGGGTAGTGCATGCGCCGTTTACGCATCACAATTATCGATTTTACCTGCCGCGGCCCAACCAACACGATCTGGGCTCGCATCATGCACCCCAATTACGCCAGCATCATGCCCCAAGTGGTGGGGACCTGGTGCGAACAGGCGGGGCATGAGGTCAATTTCATCGCCTACACCGGATTCGAAGACTTGCAGAAAGAGGTGGCCGGCGACGCCGACCTGGTGTTCTTCAGCGCGTTCACCCAGGCCGCCCTGCTGACCTACGCCTTGAGCAGCCTGTACCAGAAGCGCGGCGCGGTCACCGTGCTGGGCGGGCCTCATGCCCGCTGCTATCCCCAGGATGCATCGAAGTACTTCGACTACGTGCTGGGCTTCACCGACAAGGCGGTAATCGACGAAGTCCTCCAGGAGTGTGCCCAGCACCGCCCGGTTGGCCGGCAGATGTCCGCCAAACAGCAGCCCGAAACCATTCCCGGCGTGAAGGAGCGGTGGCGGTTCATCGAACAGACCATCGCCAAGGCACCGTTCTTCAAGATCGTCCCGATGATCGGCAGCCTCGGCTGCCCCTACACCTGCGCCTTCTGCATCGACTCCACGGTAGACTTCCAGCCGCTGGGCTTCGACCAGATGCGCGAGGATCTGCGTTTCCTGTTGACCAAGATGAAACGGCCGGTGGTCGGCTGGCACGATCCGAATTTCGGAGTCCGCTTCGACGACTACATGGGAGCGATCGAAGACGCCGTGCCTCCGGGCAGCATCGACTTCCTCGCCGAGAGCAGTCTCTCGCTGCTCAACGAGGCGCATCTGAAGCGGCTTCAGAAGAACGGCTTCAAGGGAATTCTGCCGGGCATCGAGTCCTGGTATTCGCTGGGGAACAAGACGCGAACCGGGAAGGCCGCGGGCATGGAAAAGGTCCGCCAGGTGTCCGAGCACGTGAACATGATGCAGCGGTACATCCCGTTCATCCAGACCAATTTCGTGCTCGGCCTGGACATGGACCATGGCCCCGAGCCGTTCGAGCTGGGCAAGCGGTTCATCGACATGACGCCGGGCGCCTTCCCGGCCTACTCGCTGCTGTCCGCCTTCGGCCAGGCGGCTCCCCTCAACCTGGAGCTGCAGCGGAGCGGCCGGGTGCTGCCCTTCCCGTTCCACTTCATCAACAATTACCACTCGATGAACGTGAAGCCGTTGAACTACGGCTGGCGGGAGTTCTACAGCCATGCGATCGACTTGACCAAGTACTCGTTCGCCTGGCCCCGGATCTACAAGCGGTTCCGGGCCAACACCCAGATGTTGCCCCGGATGATGAACGCGCTGCGGGCGGTTTCAGCCGAGGGCTTCGGGCGGATCAAGTACTACTCGACGATCCGCAAACTGCTGGATACCGACATCACGGTGCGGCGCTATTTCGAGGGCGAATCCACCGAGTTACCGGAGTTCTACCACCAGCGGATCCGCAAGGAGCTGGGCGTGTTCTACGACGCGCTGCCGCCCGGCGCGATCTTCCACGACCACCTGGCCTATTTGAACTCACAGCCGCTGGTGAAACTAGCTTAAAGCTTATGGCTCATGGCTTATGGCAAAAACGGCCCTCCCGCGATCAATGCGAGAGGGCCGTTTCAAATCCAGATCTGTTATTTGCTATACGCCATAAGCCATACGCTAAAAAGCGTCCGACCAGTCTACCCCCGACTCCTTCTTGCAACGCTGGCACGTGAGCGTCGTCGGGTTGCCGTCGAAATCCTGCCGCTCCCGGCAATGGGGGCACACGGCGTAGCGCGGCAACGGAGTCTGACCGCCGAACGTCGGCCGCATGACGCCGGTGCGGTTCACGACGCACCATTCCGCGGGCGGCTCGGCCCGCACTTCGACATCGACCCGGCTCACCCGTACCGGGCGATTGTCCACCTGCACCACCACCACATGCCCATCCGGTGTCTTCTCGACGATAGGGTACCAGGCCCCGCGGCGAAGTGTGTCCGCGGTGCGGCTGGTGGTACGGGCCCAACCCAGGGAAGACATGGCGAGAAGAATAGCACGCCGACGAGGTCAGCGGCTAGGGGTATCCCCGGGGTCGGACGCCGTCCTATTCTCGCGCAAGCACCTCGTCACGCGGCACCGGATAGGTCGGGTACGCGACATCGCCCGCCCGGTCCAGCGGCAGCTGGCTGAGCAAGCCGTACCTCCGCAGGTCAATCCAGCGATGGCCACCCTCGTAGAGCAGCGAGTAGCGCTTTTCGTACAGCAGCGCGTCCAACGCCGCGCCCTGGCTTCCGGGAACCGCGATCGGCGCCAGCTTGCCCGAGTGCACCCGGATGTAATTGATGTCGTCGGTCGCGGCGGCCAGTTGGGTGAGCCCGACATTCGCCTCGGCCCGGAGCAGGATGAGCTCCTCGTTCCGGATGATCGGGATGGGGGCCGAGGGACTGGAGTAGCGGATCCAGCCCAGGGCGGACGTCAGACCATCGACCGTGGTCGAGGTGCGTGGGGTGGTCTTATCGAGGAACCGTTGATCCAGGGCGCCACCGGGCTGGAGCTCGGCATCGGTTTCCAGCGAAGGGTGCGCGAAGTTCTCGCCGGCCTGCGGGTTCTGGAACAGCGCGTTGGCCAGCTCCTTGGGACCGGTCCCGAAGCTGTGATACGCCCCGGCGTTCAGATCGGCCGTGGCCGAGGTATCGATGAATGAAGCGGCGAGTGCGGTCAGTGCCGAAGCGTAGTTCCCCATGTACACGTCGGTCCGGGCCCGGAGCGCGCGGTTCACCTTGAGGAAGTTCACCGGGTCGCTGAATCCGTTGAACCCGTCGCTCAGCGCGAAGGGGAACGTGGCGCCACCAGCCTGGAGATCGACCTGCGCGGAGTCGAGCAGGGCCACGATGTAGGCAAAGGCCTCCGCATTGGTGACGAAGGGCGCGGGAGCGGCGGTCGGGTCCGACTCCACCGCGATTGGAATCGAGTCCTCGGTGTGGGAGCTGACCACCAGGAGGAAGTTCAGCGCCTTGATGGTCCGGGCAAATCCGCTCACCGCGTTCTGTTCCGCCGGCGTCAGCGCGGACGCGGTACCGATGACCGCGAGCAGGTTGTTGGCGCTGCGAATGGTGCGATACTGCTCGGACCAATGGTCTCCGCCGAAGGCGCCGCTGCCGGCGTCCAATCCGCCGGTGAGCAGCTCGCCGGTGAAGCGCGGATCGGAGCCGTCGAAACGATAGGCCTCGCGCCCCAGGATGCCCAGGTCGAGGGCCAGGTCGGCGGCGTCGGATTCGGAGCCGATCAACAGGCCGGTTGCCGCGGCCGCCACTTCGTTGCGGGCTGGATTGTTGCCGATGGGATCCGGACTGTTTGGATTGACCAAGTCGAATTCACAACCGGCAAGTGCCGCCAGCACCGCCAGCGAGAGCGCTCGGGTTTTCATGGATCGAACTCTCCGTGAGAGTTTCGGTTGAGTACCATGGAATTGGCTCATGTCAGAACCCCAGGTCGATCGAGAGGAAGAAACTCCGGCTCGGGGGGAACGGCGCCACATCGATGTTCCGTGCGATCGCCTGGTTGCCGAAGTTGCTCACCTCCGGGTCCAGTCCCTCGTAACTCGTGAAGCGCAGCAGGTTGCGGCCGCTCAAGGTCACCCGGGCCGAACTCACCGACGAGCCGAACAGGGATCCCACCACGTTGAGCGGGACGTCATAACTCAGCGTCACTTCGCGCAGTTTGACGTAAGAGCCATCCTGCACGTAGGCCGCCGTGTGACCGGCCGAGAAGTCGGCCCGGCGGGCGGCTCCGCCATCCGGCACATCGCCGGCATTGTGCTGGATGTCGTAGAGGAACTGGGTCAGGTTGATGATGTCCCCGCCGTGTTTCCACTCCACCAACGCGCCCAGGGAAAGCCGGTTCCAGCGGATGTCGTTGCTGAATGACATCTGGAAGTCCGGGGCCGCATCGCCGACCACGCCGACTGTCGTGGGACTGGTATTGCCCACGATCTGGGTGGCCGACTTGCCCTCCTCGATCCGGAACGCGCCCAGGGAGGTGCCGAACCCGCCGGTCTCGAAGGCCGGGATGGGCAGCTTCGTGATCTTGCTTCGATTGGCGAAGAACGAGGTCCCGAACCGCCATGTGAACTGCGGTCGATCGATGGGCAGAATGTCGAAGGCGATCTCGAAGCCGCGATTCCTCAGCGTGGCGCCCGAGTTGAAGATCCGGCTGACGTAGCCGGTCGATGGCGCCAGCGTCTGATCGAGCAGCAGGTTGCTGATATTCCGCTGATAGAATGAGAAGCTGATGGTCCCCCGGCCGCCGGCCAGGGTGGCATCGATCCCGGTCTCGAACTCCTTCTGCCGCTCGGGCTCGATGCCGGCATCGCCCAGCCGGTTGCCAACCAGGACGCCGAACCGGCCGTTGATCAGCAACGAAGTATCCGGGCTGAACTTCTGGCCGAACAGGGGCTCGTTTCCGGTCTGGCCATATGCCGCGCGCAGCTTCACATCGTCAAACAGGCCGATCGGATGGACCAGCCGGTACGAAGCCGCGGCCTTGGGATAGAAGAAGTAGTGGCTGGGATCGCCGTCCGCGCTGCTGCGATCGGCCCGGAAGCCCGCGGTCAGGAGCAACCGCCGGTCCATCAGCAGCAGCTCTTCCTGGCCGTAGAACCCGAGGTCGCGAACCTTCTGGATGTTCTCGGATGGATCCTGGCTGGCCGCCTGGCTGGGACTGGTCTGGCCGGTCAGCAGGGTGCGGCCGAGAATCCCCGTGATATTCAAATCGCGGTCCTGGTACTGCATTCCGACGGAGGTGGTCGCCGAGAAACTGCCCGAAGCCGGCATCAGGATGTGGGTCGCATTGACCGCAAAGTTCAGATTCAGGTTATTGGCCTTGGTCAGCACGACGGTGCCGGGCTGGCCATCATTCGGCTCGAACTCCAGCTCGGGGGGCGACAGGAAATCGTTGCGCTGGGTGAAGTAATCGGCCCCGCCGACGAAGAGCAGGTTGAGCGACTGGCGCGACGAAGCCAGCACCGAAACCCGGGTGTTGACCGTGCCGATTACCCGCCAGACGTCCTCCTGGTTCTTGAGGAGGGCGAAAGTCTGGAGCGGGTTGCTGCGCTCGAACGGATTGTCGGGGAACACCCCCGACGCATTGGCCCGGAGGTCCACGAAGTTCGGGGTAAAGGGGAACACCAGGTAAGGGCTGGTGCCGGTGTTGTCGTTGTTGGACAGGCCGCGGTGTGAGCGGCTGTGGATCACGTTGGTATTGACCGAGAGACTGATGTTGCTGCCGAGCGATTGATCCAGGTTGGCCCGGAGTGCCTGCTTGGCATAGTCGGTATTGATCGCGATCCCTTCGTCGTTCAGCACCAGGCCGGAGAGGTAATAGCGGGTCTGGTCGGTGCCGCCACTCACGCTGGCGTTGGTCTCGGTCGAAAGCGGCTTCCGGCCGAAGAGGAAGTCCTCGTTGTCGAACGTGACCCCCTGCCGGAAGTACTGGCCTGTCACCGCCGCTCCAAAGACCCCAGCGGCCTCGGCTGAATCCCGGAAGGTGTGCGTCCCCAGGGTGTGGGCGACCGCGGTCACGCCGAATCGCTGGGAGAGGTTGAATCGCGGCGCCCCGGTACGGCCATGCTTGGTGGTGATGATCACCACGCCGTTGGTCGCCTGGGAACCGTAGATCGCGGCCGCGGATCCGCCCTTCAAGACCTCGATCCGCTCGATATCGGCGGGATTGAGGTCGGCGATCCGGTTCACCGGATTGTCCTGGTTGGACGCATTGCCGCCGGCCGCAGCCGCGGTCACGGCGTTGGCCCCGTTGGCGATGGCATTGTTGCTGACCACCACGCCGTCGACGACGTAGATGGGATCCACACCGCCATTGATGGTCGACACCCCGCGGAGCGTGAGCTGAATACCCCCGCCGGGTGCCCCGGAGTTGGCCTGGATCACGGCGCCGGGGATCTTGCCCTGCAAGGCCCCTTCCAGGGTCTGGGCCGGCGCCCGGGTGAGCTCGTCACCGCTCACGGTGGCCACGGCGTTGGGCAGGTTCTGTTTCTCCACGCCGGTGGACTGGCCGGTGATGACGATTTCCTCAAGCCGGAATACGTCGAGGCCAAGCGTCACGGTGATCAGGTCCGCACCGGCGGTCACCGGCACTTCACGCCGGTGGTACCCGATCGCACGGACCACCAGCGTCACCTCTCCGTCGGGCACCCGGGTCAGGACAAAGCGGCCGTTGTCGCGGGTCAGCACCCGGCTGAGGGTTCCCTTGATGGTAACATCGGCGTTGGCGACCGGGTTTCCCGTCGTCGAGTCCGTCACGACGCCATTGATCACCCGTTCTTGAGCCGTTGCTCTTCCCAGCGGGATGAGCAGCAGCCCGGCGAGTGCAAACCAGGCAGGACGCATACAGTTCCTCCCATGAAAGGATGAGAGCCACTGGCCGGGTACTCACGCCGACGCCGAAGGAGCATCCAGGAAATCGAATGCCGGACGAACTGCCAGCTTGGGGTTGGACGTCATGCGGAAGGCGGCCAGTTCCCCTTAATAGGGCTTGAGCTGGATTCTGTCAACAACCGGTCCGGATTCTGTCAATAAATGTGCGGATTCTGCCAATCAGAGGTACCACGGGGAACACTGGGGAATTAGGGGATGACCTGGACGCTATCCACGTAGTAGTTGGTGGTCCCGAAGCATTCGGAGGGAACGCCCCGGTGCTCGGTGTAGTGCAGTTTGACCCGGCCGCCGATCGCATCTGACAGGTGTTTGGCCGCGCTGTCGTCCCGCACACTGAAGGTCCAGATGGTCGGCGCTACGCCCGGCACCGAGGTCATCGCCAGCTCGCCCTCCCAGGTCTTGCAGACGTATCCTTTGTGGGAAAACTTCTGCAGGATCCCCGCGCGAAAGCCATCCGAGTAACTCCAGTTGAGCACCAGCAGGGTGTAGAGAGTAAACAGGACGACCGGCGCCAGGAGGATCGAGGCGAGGATCAGCTTGGTCCTGGTACTCCATCCGCGCCGGGGCGGGGGGGCGGGGGCGGGTTGGGGAATGTCGGCGGGGTTGGCAGGGTCGGTCATGGGCTTGGAAGATAAGGTTCGGGCGGATGCAACGCGACCTGTTCTAGTCGGCGCCCCGAATGGTCCGGATGTTAGTCGAAAACGTGAGCCCCTTCCCTATCGCAACCACCCACCCGGCGCCTTCCACGTCCGTCGCGAAGCGCCGGGCCAGGTCGATCCGGATGGCCTCCACGCCGGACGCCCTGCTGGCGCCGAGCCGGAGGCCGAGTCCCGCGTCCCAACCGGTCCGCCGGGAAGCGCCGTGGTACCAGGCACCGCCGTAGTCAACGAAGCCGGCCAGGCCGATTCCGAACAGCTGCCAGATCTCTTCCTTCACGACGTAACGATATTCCGCCGTGGTGTAGAAAGAGCGATCGCCGGTGAAGGCATGGGACCGAAAGGCCCGGGGCCCGGTGCCCAGCCCCATGTCGAACTCCTGGCCGGGGAGCGGCCGCTCCAGCCACCCGCCATCGGCATGAGCGATGAGGGTATGGCGGCCGCCCGGTTGCAGCACCAGGGTGCCACTCAGGACCACCGAGCCCGAATCCAGCCCGTTGCCATTGTAGAGTCCGTTGGCCAGGAGATCGGCGAACAGGAACCCGGCGCCAAACGAGGTCCCGGTTTTCGCCTGGATCAGCGGCGCGATTCCATCGCGCTGGTAGTTGAACGCCCGGGGAGCGGCCAGCACCCCAAGCCGCACCACCGTGCTCACGTCCACGTCCTCTTCCCGGCCAAAGCCCTGGTAAGAGCGGGTCAGGACATACCGGGATTTGCGCCATTCCATGAAGGGACCCACGGCATAGCTGATCTCCTCGGGTGCCGAAAACGAGGAAGCTGACTCGGGACGGTAGCGATCCTTCCGGGCCTGGGCCGTGAGACCGGCGCGCAGGTAACCCCCATCGGAGCCGCGCAATGCGACGGCCCCCTCGGCCCGCAGCAACTGGTAGTCGCGCCGCACGCTGTCCGACGCGATCCGTTCTCCCGAGAAGAATCGGAGCACCCGTTCGTCACGATCATCGAAGAGGAAGAGCAGACTGCTGCGGGAACCTTGCGAGTAAAATGGCTTCCCGACCAGCAGCGCGAAACGCCGGCCATCGGAGAGGTCCGCGAAGACAGTTTGCAGCCGGAGCTGGGGCCAGATGAAACGGGGTTGCAGGAACCCGAACGAGGTGCTGGTCCGATCCGCCGAGTGACGGTAGCTCACCGAGGCCTGGGTCGCGGTACCCAGAACGTTGTCTTCGATGAAAGAGATGGTGTAATCCGCCTGGCCACCGGTGCTCTTGAATCGGTAATCGGGACGGGTACTCCAGCCGTCGGAAGTGGCGACCCGGAGTACCAGTCCCGAATCCCCGCGCACCGAGTCGACCACGACCCGCCGGAAGATCCCCAGGGCGCGAAGATTTCTCGCCGTCTCGGCGGCGGTCGCGGAATCGTACACCTGGCCGGCGTGAAGCAACAGCTCGCGACGCACCACCGATTCGCGGGTGGTGATGTGCAGCCGGTTGGCCAGCCGGGTGAGCCAGTTGTGGGCCTCGGTAGAATCGAAGACATCGTTCCGGGTAATCGTCACGCCGCGGATGACCGGCGACACCGAATCTCCGGGGGTCTGAGCCCCGGCGGAGACCGGCAGGAGAATCAACATGGCGGCGGCGAGCCTGCGGAACGGCAGAGGTGCTCCCGGGTGTGAAGGGGGTGGGGAATTTAACGGGCTGAGGTGTATTGCGCCGCAATAAATGTGGGAATGGGGGAATGATGGAACGGCAATTGCCCTCCGGTTCAGTCCGGTTCCCCCATTCCCACATTCCCATATTCCCGCATTTTCAAAGCAGTTCGGCCACGCTCTCCAGGATGCGACCGGGCGCGATGCCCAAGTCGGCGAGTTGGCCTTCCTGATACTTGCCGGTTCGGACCAGATACCCGGTGTAGCCGGCAGCCTGGGCGCCTTCGATGTCTCCCCGAAGATCATCTCCCACCATCACGATCTCGTCTCGCGGTATGCCGGCCGCCAGGTGGAGGCTCTCCACCGCCCCGTCAAAGAACGCCGCGCTCGGCTTCCCCGCGACCATGGAGGTCACTTCGGCGGCGTATTCCAGCGCGGCGACGAAGGGACCCGCGTCAATGGTGAGGCCGCGCCCGGTCATCCAATAGCGGTCCCGGGAGAGGGCGATGAGCCGGGCGCCGGCCCGAAGCGCGGTGAAGCCCTGCTGGAGCAGACCGAACGACCAGTCTTCGGCGAGATCGCCGACCACCACTGCATCGGGATTGTAGATCGGGCCGGAGCCAGCCCCGGTCCCGAGCGAGGGATCCCCGACCGGACTTCTCGACCACACGGCAGTTCCGCCAAGAAGCTCAAAACCCTTGAGGTCTTCCAGTGCTTCCGACCGAACCAGCGGCATCAGGGTTCGGCATTCCAGCGACCGCGCCAGTTCGGCGCCGGCCAGGAGCGCGGTAAATACCTCGTGGTTCTCCACGGGGAACCCGTAACCGCGAAGTCTCGTGACGATCGAGGAGCGGGGCTTTGAAGTGGTGTTGGTAAGGAAGCGGCAGGGTGTGCCCTGCGCCTTCAATCGCCGGATGAGATCGACCGCGCCGGGAATGGCGGCGTTGTTCTGGTAGAGGGTACCGTCGAGGTCGAAGAGGTAGGCGCTGGGCAAGGGAATGTGGGAATAGGGGAATGTGGGATTGAGGGAATGGTAACGGCGTGGGCCCGGTCTCCGGTACGGACCCGTTCCACATTCCCTCATTATGTCGCGTTAGAGGCCCCCGATGTCGCAAAAAGGGCCTAACCGCGCAGGGACCCGCCTCCCATATTAGAGAGATGCCCACCCAA
>Ga0070699_100005528_pt1 | contig 11075 bp, 10 predicted proteins | sample KBSK1503metaG_FD_65473 | JGI IMG/M metagenome (GOLD analysis project Ga0070699, IMG submission 65473) | Corn, switchgrass and miscanthus rhizosphere microbial communities from Kellogg Biological Station, Michigan, USA - KBS K1-50-3 metaG | ecosystem: Host-associated > Plants > Roots >...
AGCATCCTCATCCTGGCAACGAGCAGCGCGCCCCGAACAGTCGCGAGCCCTCCGCCGCCCGCATTCAACGGACCGCAGCCGCCGATCTTCGCTCCCGGCCAACAGCAACCGTTCCTCCCGGGACAAGTCGCGCGCCAGCCGGAGCCGGATGATGATTCACCCGCCGACGCGCCCGATGAGGCGGTGCCGGGTGGCGCCCAGCGTCCACGAGCGCCGCGCGACTTCATTCCGCCGCGAAACGCCGTGCGAGCATTGCCGGATCTCGAGAACGATGTGGTCCAGGAGCCTCCGACTCCCGTGCCACCATCTGCCGTCCCGAACAACCCGTTCGGCGTCCAGCTCGGGTCGTCGCGTCCGGGTGTGATCTCACCGGTCCCGCAGCAGCCGCAACAACGGCCGAACGTGGATCCGGAGCCGTAATCATTTTTGATCTGTGATCTGTGAGTTTTGATTTGGATTGCTGATTCACGAGCGATTGAACAATACAAATCGAAGATCCAAAATCACAGATCAGAAATGATCTGATGCCCGAGATCGACAAGTTCCGGCCCGACGATCGTCGCGGCGTCGACACGCTCTATCGGCGCACACACGGTGCCGACGCCGCTGAAGCCAACCGACTCCGCTGGGACTGGCAACACCGCCGCAATCCGCACAATCGAACGGGTGAGCCCAACATCTGGGTCGCGCGAGAAGGACCGACGGTCGTCGGTCAATACCGCACGCTGCCCGTTCGCGTGTCTCTCAAGGGCATCGAGGTGGAAGGCGGGTGGGGCATGGACGCGCTGGTCGCCCCGGAGCGCGATCGTCAGGGCCTGGGCGAAGCACTCGTGCGCGCGTGGGACCGCAACAGCGGTGCCGGGCTGACGCTGGGTCTGACTGCAGAATCGCGTGCGATGCTCGATCGCCTCCGATGGCCGGACTCGCACATCGTGCCGTGCTTGCTGAAACCGTTGACGAGGCGCGCGTTTCGCGTGCCGAGTCTGCCCACTCCAATCAATCGGCTCATTTCGGCGGTGACACATCCGCTCGTGCGAGTCGTCGCGCGCTCGCGCCCGCTACGCGCAGAGTGCGAGCCGATCCGCCGTTTCGACTCCTCGTTCACGGCGCTGTGGGAACGACTCGCGCCGAAGTTCGATCTGGCCGTGCGCCGCGATGCCGCGTATCTCAACTGGCGATACATCGAGCCGCCACACGTGCGCTACTGGGTCGTCGGGCTCAAGCGTCAAGGCGAAACGCATGGATATGCCGTCTACCGCCATCGCCACGAGCCGCTCGGACGTGTCACGATGCTCGTCGACTTTCTCGTCGATCCGGACGATGTGTCAGGGCTGAAGACGCTGCTGCGGTGGGTCGATCGAGCGGCGCGCGCCGAGGACGCCGACAAAGTCCGCTGCCACGTGATGAACGGCCCGTTCCGGCGCGTGCTGCGACGCAACGGGTATTTCAACGTAAAGTCCACCCTCGAGGTCGCCGTCAAGGTCAACGCCGTGCAGGTACCGAAGGGGTTCTACGACGAGACCGATGGCTGGCACATCACGTACGGTGATTCCGATCAAGATCACTAGTAATGCAAAATTCAAAATGCAAACGCGCGAGGCCAGTGGTTTAGTTTGCATTTTGACTTTTGCATTTTGAATTACATGGCTCTCCTATGACATTGAACGAGAAAGTCGCGGCCGATATCACCGCTTCCATGAAGGCCAGGGACGCTGGCCGTCTGTCTGCCCTGCGGATGCTCAAAGCAGCCGTCATGAACAAGGGTGTCGAGAAAGGTCGCGACCTCGACGATGCCGAGGTGCAGCAGGTAGTGTCGTCGCTGGTCAAGCAGCGCCGCGATTCGATCGAGCAGTTCCAGAAAGCCGGCCGCACCGATCTCGTCGACAAGGAGACGGCTGAAGTCGCCGTGCTCGAGGAGTATCTCCCTCCAGCGGTCAGCGCCGATGAAATCGACGCGGCTGTCGCGGCTGCCATTGCCGAAACGGGCGCCACCACACCCAAGGACATGGGAAAGGTGATGAAAGCCGTGATGCCGAAGCTGGCCGGCAAGAACGCCGACGGCCGCGCGGTCAACGACGCCGTGCGCCGCAAGCTTGGCGGCTGATCGTCTCGCGCGCTCCGCCGCGTCGGCGGGAATCGCCACGCTCACCAGCCGTGTGCTGGGCGTCGTACGCGAACAGGTGCTCGCCTCGCTGTTCGGCGCCGGCGACGCGATGGACGCGTACAACGTCGCCTTCCGCATCCCCAATCTTCTCCGCGATCTGTTCGCCGAAGGGGCGATGAGCGCGGCGTTCGTTCCGACATTCACCCACCAGCTCACGACCACCGGCAGGGAGTCCGCGTGGCGGCTCGGTCGCAACGTGATGACGGCGCTGCTGCTCGTCACAGGAGTGCTCGTACTCGCGGGAATGGTGTTCGCCGATCAACTGGTGTCTGCACTCGCTTCCGATTACGCAGCGGTTCCCGGCAAGCTGCAGCTCACGGCGCTCCTTGCCCGCATCATGCTGCCGACAGTTGCGTTCATCGCGCTTGCGGCGGCGGCGATGGGCATGCTGAACGCGCTGCATCACTTCTTCATCCCCGCGCTCGCGCCGGCGACGTTCAACGTGGCGACCATCCTGTGCGCGATCGTGCTCGTGCCACTTGCGCCACGACTCGGCCTGCCGGCAGTGGCGGCGATCGCGATCGGTACGCTGCTGGGAGCGGCTGCGCAGTTCCTGATCCAGTGGCCTGTACTCCGGCGTGAAGGCTTCCACTATCGCCCGCTCATCAACCTGCACGATCCAGCGCTGCAGCGTGTGCTCGTCCTGATGGGACCAGGCACCGTCGGCCTGGCCGCGACGCAGGCGAACGTGTTCATCAACACGATCCTGGCGACAGGGCAGGGCACTGGCGCCGTGTCCTGGTTGAACTACGCGTTTCGTCTGATGTATCTGCCGATCGGACTGTTTGGCGTGTCGATCGCGACCGCGGTTCTTCCCGCCGTGTCACGCCGGACCGCTCAACGCGATCACGACGGCGTGCGCCGCACGGTCTCGGAGGGCATGTCGCTGATGATGGTGCTCAACATCCCGGCCACCGTCGGACTGGTGATCCTCGCGACACCAATCATTCGACTGATCTTCGAGCGTCGCGCCTTCACGCCGCTCGATACCGCCGCGACGGCGGCCGCGCTGCAGTTCTACGCGATCGGCCTCATCGGCTATTCAATCGTGCGGATTGTCTCGCCCGTCTTCTACGCGCTCGGTCAAAACCGCACGCCGGTGATGGTCAGCGTCGCCACGGTTGCCGTCAATATCGTCTCGAGCGTGGCGCTCGTGCGTCCGTTTGGCTACCGCGGCCTGGCGCTCGCCACGTCGATTGCGGCGCTGTTCAACGCCACCACGCTGCTGGTGCTGCTCCATCGACGCCTGGGCGGTCTCGACGACACGCGCACGCTGGCCTCGGTGGGGCGGATTCTGATTGCGTCAGCGGTAATGGGCGTGACGGCTCTGGCGATCGACCGCGCGACGTCCGCGTTGATCCCCGGATCGCAGCTGGGGCTGCAAATTGGCAGGCTGGTCATCACAATCGGCTGTTCGCTCGTCGTCCTCGCGGCAGCCGCCTGGGCGCTGCGCATCCGCGAATTCACCGAAGCAGCGGCCTGGCTGGTTGGTGGATCGTGGATGGTGGGTGGTGGTTCCTGGAGAAAATCGTAACCGCCGCGAGGCCGGCGACCCACCAACACCACCACCTACCAACCACCTGCCCACTATCCACCACCCACCATCCACCAACCAGCTGTCGGATTGTCGACAACCCTGTCGTCGCTCACGTCATCGCTGCGCTTTTTGCGGCGGTTCGGAGACGCGGTTGTCGGGGTGGACGCGCGCCGTTGTGCTGCGGCTCAGCCGCGGTACGGATGTTGCTCCCGACGAGTAATTGGAACACACTGAATCGATGCGATCCCGCTATCCCTCGGCGTCCAGTTTTTCCTATTCGTTCGGTCCCGGTCCGGTGACGCCGGCGATCAAGGTTCTGATCGCCGTGAACGTCGTCGCGTTCCTCGCAACGTTCTTCGCGCCGACGATCGTCCGCACGTTCGGACTGTTGCCCGGCGCCGTGATTCACGGCGCGGTGTGGCAACTCGTCTCCTACATGTTCCTGCACGCCGGCCCGATGCATCTGCTGTTCAACATGCTGACGCTGTGGATGTTCGGCGTCGAGCTGGAACGGACGTGGGGCACTGTCTACTTCACGAAGTTCTACTTCGTGACGGGAATCTTCGCGGGATTGACACAGGTCGTCCTCGGGCTTCTTGCTCCGCAATTCAACGCGACGACGATTGGCGCATCGGGTGCCATTTTCGGCGTGCTGATGGCGTACGCGATCTATTTCCCGCATCGCACAATTTTGTGGTTCGGCATTTTTCCGCTGCCGGTGCGCGTCATGGTCCTCATCATGGGTGCGCTGGCGCTGCTCGGCGCGATGAGCGGCGGCGGCGGAGTCGCACACACCGCACATCTGGGTGGAATGGCCGCCGGTTACTTCTACCTCCCGGGCAAAGGCATGCGCCTCCACCTGATGTCGGAGATTCAGTACCGCTATTTGAAGTGGCGCATCAATCGATCGCGTCGCCGATTCGACGTGTACCACGGTGGGCGCGCAGACGACGTGGACCGGCGCGTCCACTAGAGACGTCGTTCGTCTGTGATCTCTTGTCTTTCGTCCTGGACGAGAGACTAAAGACTAGAGACCACAGACCAGAGACGGCGCGCGCGAGGACCTACTCGACCTCGCGCACCCAATCCGCGCGTATCGGACTGAACACATCGAGCTCGAACGTGTCTTCGAGCGCCTCCGCCTGGTGGGGAACGGCGGCGGGGATGTGCAGCACCTCACCTTCGCGCACGATCACCTCTTCGCCGTCGACGAGAAACCGCAGCGATCCCTGGAGCACATAGGTCATCTGTTCGCTCTCGTGCGTGTGCATCGGCACGAGCGCCCCGCGTTTGAGATAGATCTGCGCCATCATCTCCCGCTCGCCGCAGATGATCTTCTGCGACACCATTTCGGTGATCTTCTCGAGGGCGATTTCGTCCCACCGATGCAGTCGCGCGTCGCTCATAGGCTGCTGCCGAGTGTGACATAATTTCTGGAGATGAAGGGCTCGACCCTCACCAATGGCGCGGACACCCGCGCCTCTGGGAAGGTGCGCGGCCGCGAGCACGAGGGGCTGACCCGGGACGACTTGCTCGCCGCGTATCGGACGATGCTCCTGTCGCGAAAGCTGGACGACAAGGAGATTCAGCTCAAGAACCAGAGCCAGGCATTCTTCCAGATCAGCGGCGCCGGACACGAAGCGATTCTCGTGGCGGCAGGCACGCACTTGCGTGCCGGGTACGACTGGTTCTTCCCCTACTATCGCGATCGCGCGCTCTGTCTCGCGCTCGGCATGACGCCGCTCGAGATGCTGCTCGCATCCGTCGGCTCCAAGGACGACCCGGCGAACGGCGGCCGGCAGATGCCGTCGCACTGGGGTCATCGCAAGCTGAATATTCCTTCGCAGAGCAGTTGCACCGGGACGCAGTGTCTGCACGCCGTCGGCTCCGGTGACGCGGCGGTCATCTACGATCGCGTCGCGTCGCTGCCCGATCGCAACGAGCGTTACCACCGCGACGAAGTGACGTACGTGTCGGTCGGCGAAGGGGCGACCAGTGAGGGCGAGTTCTGGGAGTCGCTCACCACTGCCTGCACGCGCAAGCTGCCGGTGCTGTTCCTGGTCGAGGACAACGGATACGCGATCTCGGTGCCGGTGGAAGTGCAGACGCCTGGTGGAGACATCTCACGGCTCGTCGAGCACTTTCCCAATCTGAGCGTGCACACGTGCGATGGAACCGATTACCTGTCGAGCCATCGAACGATGCGCGAGGCGGTCGCGCACGTGCGCGACGGGCACGGTCCCGCGCTGGTGCACGCGCACGTCACGCGCCCGTACTCGCATTCGCTCTCGGACGACGAAAAGCTGTACAAGACCGCTGCTGAACGCGAGGCCGAAGCGCGACGCGATCCGCTCGTGCAGATGCGGCAGCTCCTGAAGAGCGCGGAGCTGGCGAGCGACGAGGATCTCGCGGCGGTTCTCGCCTCGGTCGAGCGCGAGATCGGCGAGGCGGTCGATCAGGCGGTCAAGGCGCCAAAGCCCGACCCGCAGACGGCAATGCAGTACGTCTTCTCGCCCGACGTCGATCCGACGTCATCGCGCTTTTCCAGCGAGCCGAAGCGCGACGGACACGCCGAGACGATGGTCGCCGCCATCAATCACACGCTGAAAGATGAAATGGCGCGCGAGCCGCGCATCGTGGTCTTCGGTGAGGACGTGGCCGACGCCAGTCGGGAACACGCGCTCACGTCGGTCGCCGGCAAAGGCGGCGTGTTCAAGGTGACGCACGGACTGCAGCGTCAGTTCGGCAGCGATCGCGTCTTCAACTCGCCGCTCGCGGAAGCGAACATCGTCGGTCGAGCCGTGGGCATGGCGCTGCGCGGGTTGAAGCCGGTCGTCGAGATCCAGTTCTTCGACTACATCTGGCCGGCGATGATGCAGCTGCGCAACGAGATGTCGATGATGCGCTACCGGTCGGCGAACCATTGGTCGTGTCCGATGGTCGTGCGCGTGCCGATCGGCGGCTACTTGCGCGGCGGCGCGCCGTACCACAGTCAGTCCGCCGTCTCGATCTTCGCGCACACGCCGGGCATTCGCATCGTGATGCCCGCGAACGCGCAGGACGCATCGGGACTCCTGCGGACCGCAATCCGCTGTGACGATCCGGTGTTGTTCCTCGAGCACAAGCATCTGTACCGGCAGACCTACAACAAGAGTCAGTACCCCGGACCGAACTACACGATCCCGTTCGGGAAGGCGTCCGTCGTGCGCGAGGGCAGGGACATCGTCGTGTTCACGTGGGGCGCGCTGGTTCAGCGGTCGCTGCTGGCGGCGCAGCAAGCCGAGAAGGAACGCATCAGCGTCGCGGTCGTCGATCTGCGTTCGATCGTACCGCTCGACTGGGACACGATTGCGGCGTTCACCCAGAAGACCAATCGCGTCATCGTCGCGCACGAGGATCAGTTGACGTGCGGATTCGGCGCGGAGATCGCCGCGCGGATATCCGACGAGCTCTTCGAGGCGCTCGACGCGCCGGTCAAGCGAGTGGCGTCGCTCGATTGCCCCGTGGCCTATGCGCCGGTGCTCGAAGAGGCGATCCTGCCTGGGTCCGCGGATGTGCTCAAAGCGATCCGCACGCTTGCCGCATATTGATGCTGGCCATCACCTTTGGGTAGCGGCGCGGACCTTTATGGTCCGCGTGATGGTGATTGCGTCCGTCGCGATGTTCGCCTTCACGGCACCGGCCACCGCGCTGCGCGTCGAACTGCTCCGCTCCATCGGCTCGCTTCCTCCGCACATCGTCGGCTTGTTCGAAGAGCCGATCGACTTCGAACAGGCTCCGAGCGGCGTCTACTACGTCTTCGATCGCCGGGCGCACAGCGTCTACACGATCGATCCAGCCAGGACCGGAGCGCGGAAGGCCGTCGACATCGGGCAGGAAGCCGGTCGAATCATTCAACCGGCCGGCTTCGACGTCGGACCCGACGGCTCCTTCGTCGTCGGTGATGTCCCACGCGCGCAGCAGCGCGTTCAGACGTTCAGCGCCAGCGGCGATCGCCTGACCGGATTCTTCCTTCCCGGCGAACCAGCGGCGCGCATCACGATCGGCAACCAGATGCTGAACGGCATCAGCTCCATCCAGCATGCCGGCCAGACACTGCTCATCAGCCATCCGGAGAGCGGAGCGCTGATCACGGAGTACTCGCTCGGTGGATACGCTGTTCGCAGCATCGGACAGCTGCGACAGACCGGCTACGAGCAGGAGCGCGATCTCCACGTCGCGATGAACGCAGGCCTCCCGCTGGTCGATCCGACTGGCGGCTATTTCTATGTGTTCCTGGCAGGCAGGCCGGTATTCCGCAAGTACGATGCGAACGGAGCGCTCGTCTTCGAACGATTGATCCAGGGTCTCGAGCTCGACGACCTCCTCGCGTCACAGCCCACGCGCTGGCCGCGACGCACGATCGAGGATCGTGAAGTGCCGTTCGTGAATCCCGTGGTGCGAACCGCCGCTGTCGACCCCGAAGGACGCCTCTGGATTGCCTTTGCGAATGCATACACCTACGTCTTCGACGCACAGGGGGACAAAACTCGAACCGTCCAGTTCAGTGGTGCCGGGATGATCAATCCAACGAGCCTCTCGTTCACGCGGAGCGGACGGCTACTCGTCACGCCGGGATGTTATGAGTTCGATCCGCGGGAACGTTAGTCCCTTGATCCGAGCCGACCATCTCACCAGGACATTTGGAGCGCGAGTCGCTGTCGAAGACCTCTCACTCGAAGTCGGGGGCGGCGAGATTCTCGCGTTGCTCGGACCGAATGGCGCCGGCAAGACGACGACGCTGCGGATGCTCGCGGGGTTGATCGCACCGACGGCAGGAGCAGTGTCAGTGCATGGCGAGACGATGGACCGTTCGACGGCCGCACGGCTGCGCGGTCATATTGGACTGCTGACCGAGGCGCCGGGGCTGTGGGAGCGCCTCACCGTACGCGAGAACCTTCTCGTGTACGCGCGACTGCAGGGGCTCGACGCGCCGGCGACACGAGTCGAACGCGCGTTGGATCTGTTCGAGATTCGCGATCGTGCAGGCGATCTGGCGGCGGAGCTCTCGAAGGGACTGAAGCAGCGGGTCGCGCTTGCGCGTACGCTCCTCCATAACCCCGACATCCTGCTGCTCGACGAACCGACGTCCGGCCTCGACCCCGAGAGCGCGCGCGATGTGCGGGAGCTCGTCGTGCGCCTTCGCGAGGAGGGTCGCGCCGTCCTCCTGTCGACTCACCACCTGGACGAAGTCGATCGCATCGCGACACGTGTGGCCGTCCTGTCGACGCGGCTGATTGCAGCGGACACGCCGGCGGCGTTGCGTGGACAGCTGTTCGGGGTCCGGGTACGAATCACGGTCACCGGCGACGCGCAGATGTACGTCTCTGCATTGGAGCGCATTGGCGTTCCCGACGTTCGTGTCGTCGACAACGTGATGTCGATCGACCTCTCGCAGATTCCCGCCGATATCCCTGCAGTCGTGCGGGCCCTCGTCGGCGCCGGCGCGGAGATCGAGGCGGTGACGCCGGAACAACCGCCGTTGGAAGATGTGTATCTGCGTCTCCTCTCCGATCGACTCGCTACGCAGCACGAGCCGCGCGCATGAATCGGATCGCGGCGCTCGTCGGCAAGGACCTCGCGGATCTCAGACGCCACCCCGGTCTGTTCTGGCCGGCGGGTCTCACTGCCGCGATCGCGCTCGTCCTCCCCTTCGTCGTCGCCATCGTCATTCCCCGGCTCACGGGCGAGCTCTTGTCGGATTCGAGCGATTTTCAGATTGCCGCCGAGATGTACCGCAGCCAGTCCGGAGCACGTGACCTCGACCCTGAAGGCGCGATTCAGGCATGGATCCTCCAGCAGTTCCTGCCACTGCTCGTCCTCGCGCCTGTCGCGGGCTCGATGGCAATCGCCGCCGCGAGCGTCGTCGGCGAAAAACAGGCTCGCACGCTCGAGCCGTTGCTTGCGACACCGATCACCACATTCGAGCTGCTCGCAGCGAAAGTCCTCGGTGCATTGCTCCCTTCGATCGCGCTGACGGTCGTCTGCTTCGGCTGCTATGTGGGGCTGGCTGCCGCAGTCGCGCGACCCGGTGTCTTCTGGATCCTCCTGGGATCGCGGTCGCTGGCGGTGGCGTTCCTCCTCGGTCCTCTGGCGGCACTCGCCGCGTTGCAGCTTGCCGTCTGCGTCTCCTCGCGCACGAATGACGCTCGCAGCGCCCAGCAGATCGGCGCGCTCGTGATCCTGCCGCTTGGCGGCGTCCTGGTCGCGCAGCTCACCGGGAGCTTCACTCTGACAGTGCCCGTCACTCTGTCGATTGCAGCCGCGCTGCTGCTGTTCGATGCGTTGTTGATGTGGATCGGGATCGCGCTCTTCGATCGCGAGTCGATCCTCACGAGGTGGAAGTGAACGAAGTGGGACGACTCGCGCGCGTGGTGCTGAAGCATCCGCTCGACGCGTTCGTTGATACCGAAACGATCGCGACTCAGTGGCAGGAGTTGAACTTCGTCGGCCCACCCGATCTCGAGCGGGCGGTTGCCGAGTACGAGCGATTTGTCGCGACACTCCGATCCGTCGGAGCTGAAGTGTCCTTCCTCCCTCGAGCGCCGCAGACGACGCTCGACTCCATCTATGTGCGTGACGCCTCCATCGTCTCTCCACGCGGAATGATCCTGTGCAGGATGGGCAAACAGCAGCGCGAGCACGAGCCGGCCGCCCAGCGCGCCGCATTCGCGGCAATGACGCCGCCAATCCCGGTCATCGGCGAAATTGTCGCCCCCGGGAGCATCGAAGGCGGCGACGTCATCTGGCTGAGCGACCGGACACTGGTCGTTGGTCACGGCTATCGGACCAACGGCGCCGGGATCGAGCAGTTGCGCGAACTGCTCGGAGATTCCGTGGACGAGTTCGTCGTTGTCCCGCTGCCCCACTGGACCGGCGAGAGCGATGTCATGCACCTGATGTCGCTGATCAGTCCGATCGATCGCGATCTCGTCGTCGTCTATTCCCGGCTGCTCCCGATCACTCTCCGCAAGTACCTCCTGCGCAGCGGCATTGAGCTCGTGGACGTGCCCGATGAGGAGTTCGACTCGATGGGTGCCAACGTGTTGGCGCTCGGCCCGCGCCACTGCGTGATGCTCGCCGGGAATCCCCGGACCCGCGCGGTGCTCGAGCGCGCCGGTGCCTCGGTGATCGAGTACGAGGGAAGTGAGATCAGCGTCAAAGGCGCGGGTGGCCCTACGTGCCTGACGCGCCCGATCGCTCGGGCCTGATGCATGTCAACTCCCAACTTCCAACCTGCAACTCCCAAACTGTTGCTCGTTTGGGATTTGGGATTTGGGATTTGGGATTTGGGATTTGGGATTTGGGATTTGGGATTTGGGATTTGACAAGCGT
>Ga0070699_100005529_pt1 | contig 11074 bp, 9 predicted proteins | sample KBSK1503metaG_FD_65473 | JGI IMG/M metagenome (GOLD analysis project Ga0070699, IMG submission 65473) | Corn, switchgrass and miscanthus rhizosphere microbial communities from Kellogg Biological Station, Michigan, USA - KBS K1-50-3 metaG | ecosystem: Host-associated > Plants > Roots >...
ACGACGGTCTGGTCCAACGCGTCCGGCAGTCGATCGCGCCGTTGCACCAGTCAAGGCCTGACTGGGTGATCGTCTCGCAGCTCGCGAAAGAGCTCGGACTTGATTACGGATACGAATTGTCGGCGAGTGCGGTCTTTCGCGAGATTGGCGAGAAAGTGCCGGCGTACGCGGGCATGCGTTACCCGCTGCTGAAGGATGAGACAAATCCGGTGCAGGCGAAGTACCAGGTGGTTGAGTCAACGGATCTGTCGGCGGAGATCGACGCGATTCGAAGGCGAGTTGAATCGCTTCCGGATCAGGGCGACAAGATAAACGTGACGCCCGACGTCGGCACGGAGTTGTTCCGGCTCGGCGTGCTGACAGACAAAGTGGCGCAGTTTCACCTGCTCGCATCGGGCAACCCGCGTCCGGAGACGACTGCGGTTTCGCCTTTGTATCAGATTAAATCCGTGTCATCCGCGGCTTAAAGTTCATGGAAACGGCGATCGATATAGGCCTCAAGTTTATAGCCATCACTGTGGCTTTCGTGGTCGTGCTATTCGTGGTCGCGTACACCGTGCTGGCCGAGCGTCGCGTACTCGGATTTATCCAGGGACGGCTTGGTCCAAATCGAGTCGGTTACGGCGGCGTCCTGCAACCATTCGCGGATCTGCTCAAGTTCATTCTTAAAGAAGACATCACTCCCGACAAGTCAACGCGCTTCATCTACTTTCTCGCGCCCGTAATCGCGACGATGGCCGCGCTGATGACGATGATCGTCTATCCGTTCGGACCGGAGATCAGGATCCCGTTCACGTCGATCACGATCCCGCTCGTGATCACGCACTTCGACGTCGGTCTGCTTTACGTTCTCGGGGTCACGTCCGTCGGCGTTTACGGCATCATGCTCGCGGGCTGGTCGTCAAACAACAAGTACAGCCTGATGGGCGGGCTTCGTTCGTCAGCACAGATGATCTCTTACGAGCTGGCACTGGGCCTGAGTTTGATCGGTGTCATACTGCTGGCCGGCACTTTGGACCTGGCGCAGATCGTTGAGCGTCAATCAGCGTGGCACGGTATGCGCTGGTTTATTCTCTTGAACCCGCTCGGCTTTGTCGTCTACCTGATCGCAGCCATTGCGGAAACCAACCGCGTGCCTTTTGATCTCCCGGAAGCAGAAACTGAGCTGGTGGCTGGTTTTCACACCGAATACAGTGCGATGAAGTTTGCGCTGTTCTTCCTCGCCGAGTACATCAACATGTTTACGGTTTCGATGCTGGCGACGACGTTGTTTCTCGGCGGCTGGAATGTACCATTCGCGGAAGACATCTTCGGGCGTGGCACGTTTCTGTTCGGACTGGTCAGCGCCATCGGGTTTTTACTGAAAGTCATCTTCTTTCTTTTTATCTACATCTGGCTACGCGGAACGCTGCCGCGTTTTCGTTTCGATCAGTTGATGAACTTTGGCTGGAAGATTCTATTGCCGCTGGCGCTGATCAGTATCTTCATCACCGCCACCCTGGTGTTCGCGTTTCCGAATTTTTGATGCTGACGCTTCTTTTTATTCTATTTGCCGGAATGGCGATTGGTTGCGCGTTGGCCGTCGTCGCGCAGCGCAATCCGCTCTACAGCGCCATCTCGCTAATTGGCGTGTTCATTTCGCTCTCGTGTCTGTATGTGACGCTGGCAGCGCCGTTCATTGCCGCCGTGCAGGTGATTGTTTACGCGGGCGCGATCATGGTGCTCGTCGTGTTTGTGATCATGCTGCTCAACATCGAGCAGGAAGAGCGTCGACGCAACCGGCTGAAGTTTCTGGTGCCTACGGCTATTGTGCTGGCGGCAGTGTTGATTGCCGAAGTCGCTTTTATGCTCGTATCGGTGAACAATCCGACGCCCGCCGTTTCCGACATCGGGCTCACGAGCTCGATTGGCTCGCAGTTGTTTACCCGTTACCTTTTGCCGTTTGAGATCACTTCGATCCTGTTACTGATGGCGATTGTCGGTGCGATGACACTCGCGCGTCGCGGCGGTTTGTTATCGGCCGAAGCGCGCCTGATTCCCGGAGCCCAACAACTGCCGTTGTCGCTGGTCGATCCGAACGCGGCGCCGGACGATTTGCGGTTAGTGGAAACGGATTCGACGGAAGCAGCAGCACGATTATTAGGCGTCGATCCACTGAATACAAAGAGAGATTAAGACGATGGAACCACAGCTTTCATGGTACCTGGCGCTCTCGGCCGTCTTGTTCACGATCGGCGTGACGGGCGTGATCATCAAGCGCAACGTGATCGCGATGTTCATGTGCATCGAGCTGATGTTGAATGCGGTGAACCTGACGTTCGTGGCGTTTGCGAGTTTCTTTCAGGACGTTATCGGACAGCTCTTTGTGTTCATCGTGATGACGGTTGCAGCGGCGGAGGCAGCGGTGGGGTTGGGGATCATCATCGCGATCTTTCGCAATCGCGAGTCGCTGGATGTGGATGAGGCGAGCATTCTGAAGTTGTAGCCGCGGATTACGCAGATTTACGCGGATGGAAAACAATCTTCTTAGTTTAATTATTTTTGCGCCGCTGGCTGGCGCCGCGATCAATTGGTTCGTGGGCCGGCGCGTGCGTGATGAGCGGTTCGTTGGCATCGTCGCTTGTGGAGCGGTGGCGGTCTCGACGATCGTCGCGTTTTATCTGGCGTTGAAGCCGGACGGGGCGCTCCATTCGGAAGCGCCGCTGCTCGATCATATCTGGACGTGGCTGCAAGTCGGGACTTTCCACGCTGACTTTGCGCTCGCGATGGACCGCCTGAGCGGGACATACGCGCTGTTCATTACTTTTGTCGGGTTGCTGATTCACGTCTTTGCCGTCGGTTACATGCACGGCGAGCAGGGGTTCTATCGCTTCTTTGCGTTCCTCAACCTGTTTATGTTTGCAATGCTGACGCTTGTACTGGCCGACAACTTCGTGCTGATGTTTGTCGGTTGGGAAGGCGTGGGTCTTTGCTCCTACCTGCTGATTGGTTACTACTTCGATCGCAAGGAAGCGGGCGACGCGGCGAAGAAAGCGTTCATCACGAATCGTATCGGCGACTGGGGCTTTGTTCTCGGCATCATGCTGACGTTCTTCGTCACCGGCTCCGTCAGTTTCTTTGCCAATCCGGCGGCTGGTGAAGTGGCGCACACGGCGTTGTCGTTCTTCAAAACGCAGCCGGTTGAGTCATTCACGGCCGGTGCGATCCTTGCAGGTGGCGCAACGTCGATCGCGGTGCTGTTGTTTATCGGCGCGGCTGGAAAGAGCGCGCAGATCCCATTGTACGTCTGGCTGCCGGATGCAATGGCTGGTCCAACTCCGGTCTCGGCTCTGATTCATGCCGCGACGATGGTGACAGCCGGCGTCTACATGATCGTGCGTTGCTCGGAAATCTTTGTGCACGCGCCTACTGCGATGTTCATCGTCGCAGTGATCGGCGCTGCGACTGCACTCTTCGCAGCCACTATCGGTCTCGCGCAAAACGACATCAAGAAAGTTCTGGCTTACTCGACCATCTCGCAACTCGGTTACATGTTCCTGGCGTGCGGTGTGGGCGCGTTTATCGCCGCGATTTTCCACGTCATCACACACGCCTTCTTCAAGGCGCTGTTATTCCTCGGGTCCGGCTCGGTGATTCACGGCATGCATCACGAGCAGGACATGCGGCGTATGGGCGGTCTTAAAAAATACATGCCCATCACGTTTACGACGATGGCGATCGGGTGGCTCGCGATCAGCGGTGTTCCGATCTTCGCCGGCTTCTTCTCGAAGGATGAGATTCTCTGGCGAACCTGGAGCGCTCCGGCGTTCGGTCTGCCTTCAACTGCATTCAGCAAACTGCTCTGGGGCGTTGGCGCACTCACGGCGCTTCTCACCGCTGTTTACATGACGCGCATGATGGTGATGACGTTCTGGGGCAAGGAACGCTTTCGCGACACGCACGCGCACAAACAACAGGAACCGGACGCGCATCATGGTCCAGTTGAGCCGCACGAGTCGCCGTGGCTGATGACCGTGCCGCTGATCGTGCTGGCAGTGTTGTCGACCGTTGGCGGTTTCATCGGCGTGCCTTATGCATTGAGTTCCGCATTTACGGATCGAAACGTCAACGTGCTCGAACACACGCTCGAGCCCGTAGTCGCGACAATTCCGCCGGGAGTACACGCTGAGCCAACGTCGCTTCCAGGCGAAGGCGCCCACGCGCCGGAGAACGCGCCCGCACCCGTGCCTGAACCAGTTGCGCATGAGCACTCAAGTGAGGAGATCTCCGCGGAACGAATGCTCGCCGGACTATCCGTGCTCATCGGCTTAATCGGCATCGGCGCCGGTTGGTACTTGTTCTCAAGCCGGCCCTTGCTGCAAATGCCGCGAGTGCTCGAGAACAAATACTACGTTGACGAAATTTACGACGCCGCTTTGATACGTCCGATTGAAGCAGCGTCGCGCGAAGGTCTCTGGAAGATCTTTGATATTGGAGTGATCGACGGTCTCCTGCACGGCGTCGGCGAGGTCGTGACTGAAATGGGCCGGCTCGCACGTCACCTGCAAGCGGGATTCGTGCGCGGCTATGCGGCGATCATTCTGCTTGGAGCACTGATCCTAATTGGTTTGTTTGCGTACCTCGGCTTTCCGACTGTGACGCCATAGTTTATGTCGCACTTGTTGACCATATTGATTCTTTTGCCTGTAGCCGGCGCGTTCGCCCTGGTGCTTTACAGCTTTGCCTCGTCCCGGCGCGATGAGCATTACCGCTGGATTGCGCTAATCACGACGCTCGCTACCTTTGCGGCATCACTGCTGTTACTGAAAGGCCTTGGAGCCAGCGGCGCGGAGTTCAGGCTCGAGGAAAACGTCAGTTGGATCGGATCGATTGGCGCGCGTTATCACATCGGCGTTGATGGGATCAGCTTGTGGCTCGTCCTTTTAACCACGCTCCTGATGCCGATTGCAGTGTTGTCGAGCTGGACTGCGATCCACAAACGGCAACTTTCCTACTACGTCTTTCTGCTGATACTCGAATCAGCAATGATCGGCGTCTTCGTTTCGCTCGACTTGCTGCTGTTCTACCTGTTCTTTGAAGCAACCCTGATCCCGATGTTCTTTCTGATTGGAATCTGGGGCGGTGAGCGTCGCATCTACGCGTCCGTGAAGTTCATCATTTACACGATGGTGGGCAGCTTGTTGATGCTGGTCGGCATCATCACGCTTTATTTCACGTACCACACGTTTGACTACGTCGCGCTTCTTCAGGCGATGGCGGCGAATCCGTTACCGGCACAGGTCGAGTTCCTGCTTTTCGTCGCCTTTGCCCTGGCGTTTTGTATCAAGGTTCCGCTCTTTCCATTTCACACCTGGCTATCGGATGCACACACCGAGGCGCCGACAGCAGGCTCGGTGATCCTCGCCGGCGTGTTGCTGAAGATGGGAACGTACGGTCTTTTGCGGTTTAACCTCGCGCTGTTTCCGGATCAGTCACGTCGCTGGGCGTGGTTGATCATCACGCTCGCAGTAATCGGAATCATCTACGGCGCACTCGTGGCAATGGTCCAACCGGACGTCAAACGGCTGGTTGCGTATTCGTCGGTGAGCCACATGGGATTTGTCGTTCTCGGGCTGTTCTCTTTTACCGAGCTCGGCATGCAGGGCGCGCTTTACCAGATGCTGAACCACGGTGTTTCCACCGGCGCGCTGTTCCTGTTCGTCGGCTTCATTTACGAGCGGCGGCACACGCGCATGATCAGCGAGTTTGGCGGTTTGGCGAAGCCGATGCCGTGGTTTTCGACGTTGTTTGTGATCGCGTCGCTATCATCGATTGGGCTGCCGTTTCTGAATGGCTTCGTGGGTGAGTTTCTGATCCTGATTGGCACGTGGACGTCGCGCGCCGTTAGTCACTCCTGGATCGTCACGATGCTCGCAGCCACGGGCGTGATCTGGGCGGCAGTTTACATGCTCTGGATGTTGCAGCGCGTGATATTCGGTCCGGTGACGAATGAAGAGAACGCGAGTTTACCGGATCTCAACCGGCGAGAGTTGGGATTGATTTTCCCGCTCCTCGTGCTGATGCTGTTCATGGGTGTTTACCCGCGCGTATTTCTCGATCGTTCTAAAGCCAGCGTGGAAACAATTCGCGCGCGCGTTTCGGGAAGTCCCGCTGGAGGGACATACACAACCAAATTATTTCTCACGCCAAGGCGCAAAGACGCAAAGCGGAAATTGTGATGTTTGCTTTGCGTCTTTGCGCCTTTGCGTGAGCAGTTTTTTCTTTAGCAGATGAATTTGTTTCTGGCGCAATCAATGATGCCGATCATCAACTGGGCGTTAATCGCACCCGAAGTCATCGTTTGCCTGGCCGCAGTGGTCGTGATGCTGGTTGACGCGTTTGTGCGTCCGACGCAACGATGGATTACGGGCACGATCTCACTCGTCGGTATCGTTGCCGGGGCAGCGAGCACCATCTGGCTCTGGACGATGGGAGCTGGCGAAACCGGAGCGGCTGATGCTTTCAACGGCATGATCGTGCTGGATGAACTGCGTCTCGGCTTCACTCTGATCTTCCTGCTCGTTTCCGGTCTGACGTTGCTCATCTCCACGGTTTGGGTTGACGGCGAGAAGTTGCCGGCCGGCGAGTTTCACTCGTTACTGTTGTTTGCGACGGTCGGAATGATGTTGATGGCGTCCGGCAACGACCTTGTGATCGTCTTTCTCGGACTCGAGATCCTTTCCATCGCCACTTATGTAATGGCGGGCTTCCGCCGCACTGACGTTCGTTCGAATGAATCGTCGCTGAAATACTTCATTCTCGGTTCCTTCTCATCGGCGTTTCTGCTCTACGGTATCGCACTCATCTACGGCGCCACGTCGATTGCCGAGCCTGGTCCGGGCGGTACGGTCACCCGCGTTGTTGCCGGCACTACCAACATCGCCGAGATCGCAACACGGATCAGCCAGGCACAATATCCCGCGCTGCTGTTCGCGGGCGTCGCGATGATGCTGGTGGGTTTTGGTTTCAAGATCGCCACCGCGCCTTTCCATATTTGGACACCGGACGTTTATGAGGGAGCGCCCACACCGGTCACGGCGTTTATGGCTGCCGGGCCGAAAGCGGCCGGGTTCGCTTCTTTTATGCGCGTTTTTATTTTCGGTTTGCCGTTTGTCGTTTCCACTTCGACTGCGTCCGGCGGCAGCCTGCACCAACTGTGGGTCACTACGTTAATGGTGATGGCGATCCTGACGATGACACTCGGCAACGTCGTCGCGATCGTGCAGAACAACGTGAAGCGCATGCTGGCCTACTCTTCTATCGCGCATGCGGGTTACGCGCTCGTTGGTTTCGTCGCGGCCGGCGCTGCCACCGATCTCACGCAACGCAACACAGCGATCAGTGCGGTCGTGTTCTACCTGTTGACTTATGCGGTGATGAATATCGGCGCGTTTGCGGTGGTCCAACTGATCGCGCGCAGTGGAGACCGTCGTACTGCGATCGAAGACTATCGCGGCATCGGCTTCGAATCGCCGGTGCTGGCGTTTTCGTTGAGCCTGTTCATGCTGAGTCTGCTGGGAATGCCACTGACCGCCGGCTTCATGGGCAAGATCATGGTTTTCGGATCTGCGATCGATCAGAAATATTACGGGTTGGTCGTCATCGCTGTGCTCAACACTGCCATCTCGTCTTACTACTATCTGCGACTGATCATCGTCATGTTCTTTGGCGAGCGAACGATGGCGTGGAGCGCGCCGAGAGTTCCCGCGAGCGTGGCCCTGGCGCTGGTGATCACCGTACTCGGCGTGCTGTATCTCGGAATCTTTCCGGGCCGCGTAATCAACGCGCTGCAAACCCGGATCGAATCGCAGTTATTCACGGATAACGTTTCACGCAAAGGCGCAAAGTAAGACTCAAAGGCGCAAAGAAAACCATCTTTAGCCTTGCTTCTGTTTGCGGCTTTGCGTCTTACTTTGCGCCTTTGCGTGAAATATTTCTCGGAGCTAATGAGTGCCTGCCGAAGATTACGTCCAACGAATCCAGGAACAACTCGGTGAAACGTGGCTGCCGCAAATCTATCGCGAGCGCATTCGCAAGCTCCGCACTCGCTCCTATCACTTCGAAAAACCAGGTGCCGCGACGCGCGTCGTGATTCAACACACGCTGCTCGGCGTCGAGCTAAAAGTCGGACGGCGGCGCCTCTTGTGCCCGGATCTGGCAACCGCTCGCTACCTGTCAGTCTTTGCACGAATCGGCGGTGCTGATGTAGCAGTACCGTACGACATAACAAAAATCTCCCAGCTAGCGGACGAATTAGAGTCATCGTGGTATAGAATGTTGTTGCTGGTTGAGCAGGAAACCAGAGGCCGCAGCACGCAATTCCGGGCGCGACTTCGTGGCCTGCTACTTGCTAAGATACGCGCCGAGATTGAGGAAGCCGGCGCCGGAACGCGAGTTCCGGAGTTCAGGCAAAATACAAAACAGCGCTCGAAGTGATCTCTGACGACAAACTTTTAACGACGATAATGACCCAAGAATTTACCCCCCTAAACGACCGGACCAAAGTTTCCGGTGCTCTTCCTTTTCCATTTAACCAGCAGACTTTCTGCCGCTACGAGCCCGTGAACCAGAGCATCGAGGAAGCGCGCGTGTTGGTTATCGACAACCTGCTGCGCGACGAGCGCGACCTCTCGCCGGTGGCGCGCGAGGAGTGGGGTGAGTTGCTCGCCGCGGAGTTGCGGCGCGAGCGGCTGATTGCCGGCATGGCGATCGAAAACATTCTTAATAATGTCTCTCGGCTGGTGAAGCGGCCCACGACTGACGTGGCCCACCTGTCGGAGGTCGCAACAGCCGCCAAACGCTTTCAGCCTGACGCGATCGTGCTTAGCGGCACACTGCGTGATTTTGATTACTATCAGCCAGCGATTCTGGAAGACTTCGGTAGTTTCATTCGCCAGACGAAGACGCCCGTGCTCGCGATCTGTGGTGGTCATCAGCTCGTCGGTTTGAGTTTTGACGCGCGCGTGATCACGCTCGACAAGCTCGAGCAACACGAGCAGCGCGCACAGCGCACGCAGGAGTACCAGTATCGCTTCATTCGCATCATCGAGCCGGAAGATCCAATCTTCACTAACCTCAACTGCATGGATCCCAACTCGCCGGCGCGCATTCTCCGGGTCTGGCAAAACCACGGCCTGCAACTCGATCGCGTGCCCGAAGGATTTCAATTGCTCGCGACGTCGTATCTCTGTCGCAACCAGATGATGGTCAAGCGCACTGACGGGCAGTTGATCTACACCGTGCAGTTTCATCTCGAGAAGTCGTTCGAAGACTGGAACAAGAACCGCACGCGCTGGGAGCATCCGAACGACTCGCGCGACGGCCGCATCCTGTTCGAGAATTTCCTGACTCTGGCCATACGCAATTGATTCTCACGCAGAAGAGTCTCGCGCGCGTCGCCCGCGAGCTGGCTGCGCGCGATCAGACGTTAGCAGGAATACACGCCGCGCACGGAGATCCGCCACTCTGGCGCCGCGCCACCGGGTTTCAAACTCTCGTTCATATCATTCTCGAGCAACAGGTGTCGTTGAAGTCTGCGAAGGCGATGCTGGTGCGTCTCGAAACGGCGATCCAACCGTTCACGCCGGAGCGGTTTATGGAGTTGGGTGATGCGTATCTGCGCGGGCTGGGTGTGACGCGCCAGAAGTCGGCGTACCTGTTGGATCTTTCGCATTCGATCGTTGGTGGGAATTTGAGTTTTGCGAAACTCCCGCGCATGAGTGACGAAGAAGCAAGAATGGTTTTGACGCGCGTGAAAGGGATCGGATCGTGGAGCGCAGATGTTTATTTGCTAATGGCAATGCGGCGGGCAGATATCTGGCCGGCGGGTGATCTGGCGCTCGCGGTGGCGATGAAGGAATTGAAGGGTTTAGCGAATCGACCGGGACCGGAAGAGTTGGAGCGGTTGGCGGAACAATGGCGACCGCATCGTGCGGTGGCGGCGCGAATGCTTTGGCAGTACTACCTCGGGAACAGAAGAGTTTCACGCAAAGGCGCAAAGGAAGACGCAAAGGCGCTAATAGAAGTCTAAACCCTCGTTTTCTTTGCGGCTTTGCGTCTTTCTTTGCGCCTTTGCGTGAAACCTTACTTCGCGATTGTGGACGCCGTGATGGTTGTGTGCGGCACCGTGAGGTCGGGCGTGGCCGGTACGTTCTCCATCGTCATCTCGATCAGGTCGTCAACCACCGCTTTCAGATCGTTCGTCTCTCGATAAACCTGTAACTGCCGATCCGCCGACGTACCGCGTGCGAGGATCGTGTGTACGTGCTCGATCTCTTTGCGCGAACCCAGTTCATCGACGACGTCGTCCACAAACTCCAGCAACTCCAGCACGAGATCCTGCACCGGCACTTCCGTCTGTTTCCCGAAGTCGATCATCTTCCCTTCCAACCCGTAACGCACCGCGCGCCACTTGTTCTCCTGGATCAACATGCGCCGGTACAGCCGGAACCCCAGGTTCTTATCGATCAACTTATTCAGCTTCGCCACGATCGCCTGAAATAGGGCTGCAATCGCGATCGTGTCATCGACTCGCGTTGGAATATCACAAACGCGGAACTCGAGTGTCGGGAAGTATGGATGCGGGCGAATGTCCCACCAGATCTTCTTGCCGTCGTTGATGCAACCGGTCTTGATCAGCAGATCTACGTAACGCTGAAAACCGCTGTACGAATCAAAGTGGTCCGGAATATCTGTGCGTGGAAACTGTTTGAAAATTTCTGTGCGATACGACTTGAGCCCGGTGTTGTGGCCCATCCAGAACGGCGACGACGTCGAGAGCGCCAGCACGTGCGGCAGGAAGTAACGCGCCGCGTTCATGATGTGAATCGCGCGCTCGCGATCAGCCATGCCGACGTGAACGTGCAGTCCGAAGATCAACAACGAGCGCGCGACGGTTTGCAGTTCCTGGACCAGCAGCTCGTAACGTTCGTCATCGAAGATCTTCTGGTCCTGCCAGCGTGAAATCGGATGCGTCGATGCCGCTACGATTACCAGTCCATTCTTCCTGGCGAGGCCGGCGATGATTCTGCGCAAG
>Ga0070699_100005531_pt1 | contig 11074 bp, 13 predicted proteins | sample KBSK1503metaG_FD_65473 | JGI IMG/M metagenome (GOLD analysis project Ga0070699, IMG submission 65473) | Corn, switchgrass and miscanthus rhizosphere microbial communities from Kellogg Biological Station, Michigan, USA - KBS K1-50-3 metaG | ecosystem: Host-associated > Plants > Roots >...
GTAAACAAGTTATTTGTTTACCCGTTTTTATTTCTTTAGCTACCCAGTCTTACTTACTACAACTCCGGTATGGTCAACCCTGTTTTCCACGGTCGCTCGTCTGAAAAATAAAAATCCCGATTCTGGTTAATATAAAACTGGAAATCCTGTTCCCATGCTCCGCGGGGATCATAACGAAAAAGTTCTACGTAGCTTTGGAAGAGGTCTGAGTTTTGTCCTGCAAAATAATGGGGGTTGCGGAAAAACATCTCAAGATAACCAGCCGCAAATTCCGCGTCGTTTTGAAACACGTAAGGATGCCCAATTGGCAGGGGATCCTTGGTCTGTGTTTTATCGTTATAGTGTATGAGATAGCGTTCGAGTTCAATACGCTTGCCTCGAATGAACAGTTCCCTTGCTTTGGGAGTATAAATTGCACCATCTTTTGGGTTCAGACCCGGCAGCAAACCATCACCATGTTCCATTTGACCTGTACCAGCGTCAAAAGCATCAAGCATGTGGCCGAATTCATGTAAGAACGGAGCAACCCCGGCTGTGGAGCCATAAAATCCTTCAACTAATCGCGAAATCACTAACTGGATACTTTCTGTTGCAGGATCATAATTTCCACCTGCCTGACCACCAGCATCAGCAAAAGCACGCTGGGTAACATATAGCCAGATATGACGCGGTTGCGAGAGAAATCCATTCAAAATGTCACGCCGATAGAAGAAAATCTCAGCCAAGTGACCAGCGATCAAATATAAGATATCACTTTGCATCTGCTCCGTGACGGTGACGCGGTTTTCGCCCCAGAGTTGTACTTCCAGATTGGAGTGTTCGGCAAGGTCTCGGATAAGTTGATGAAAACTGTTAATTTCCTGGTCATTCAACATTCTAACAATCGGAAAGTATGAATCTAGCGCCAGCGGATTATTTGTCGCCGCGCAGATCAAAGCCGCGAGTTGAGGATTGTATTGTCCATGGGTAAGCTGAGTATAGTGCTCCATTGCTCGAGCAATATCTTCAACTGGAATGAATCCAAGCTCTGCTCCACAATCTAAATTGTCACCGCGCATAAAGGTATCATCACCGATTTTTACTTGACTGCCATTCACTTTCACTATTTTGTTGCGATACGACGGCCAAAAGTTAGGCATGAAAATTCTCCAACTGCTGATTAGTTTGTTCCTTGAGAATCTCGATCAGTGCCTGCGCGTTTGAATTATGGTTACTCACAAGTACCAGCTTCTGATTCAGAAGCTTCGGAAGAGGAAGCAGATGGCCAAGTACCGGCCTGAAAGTCCGAAACGTAGCGGCGCAATTGATCAAAGTCAACATCCCAGATGAAAACATCCTGCTTAAGCGCAGAATCGTAGGTTTCTGCGGAGTGGAAAAGTTCGCGAGGAAAGGCAGCAAACAGGATATTGTCCCGTGGCATCTGGGTGCCCAGGCAAGCCAACTGACTGATCTGATCGGGGGTGAGGTCGGTCTGGATATTGTTCATGAATGAGTTGATGATGGTTGGTAATTGAAGAATCACCTCGGGGCTTTCCACCTTTTTTCGCAAGGCACACATGACCAGGTTTTGATTCTTGGCACGCTCGAAAACGCTTATGTTGCGAAGGCGCGCCAGGGTCAGGGCCTGCTCGCCACTCAAATGCTGCAAACCTTCGGGAAAGATCAACCTCTCGCTGCGGTCGGTGCTCGTACGACCATCGATACCACCTGGGGGGATGATGATATCCAGGCCACCCAGCGCATCCACGACCTCCGCAAAGAGGGTCATGTTGGCGACCATGTAATGATCCACATGGAGGCCAAAATTTTCGTAGAGCGTGGTCGATAGGAGACTGGGGCCTTGTTCGGGTCCACCATAGGCATAGGCTGTGTTGAGTTTTTGGTTGTACTCGAACCCGGGAATTTGCACCCACAGGTCGCGCGGAAACTCCAAGGCTGTAACGCGCTGCCCCTGAAAATCCACGCGAACCGCGCGCATGAAATCCGCAAGCCCAGTGCGATGCTCGTCCGGGCGCACATCGGTTCCAATCGCTAGAACGGTCATGGTTGGCAGGTTATTGTTGCAAGATAGGAATGGAGGGACAGGAGTCTGCGTTTCAAACACTGCATTGGGAGGCGCGGTGAGAGTTGGCAGTATAGTGATCGGCGACGCAACGGATGTTGCGGGAAGCTGAAATTGTGTTGGGGAGACTAGCGTAGGCCCCAGTGGCTGCTGGCTCCAGCCCTGATACCATTGTGGAACGAAATAGAAAACAGCCAGCCAGAGAGCACAAGCAATGATCGATAAAACTCCAAGGGTAAATTTTTGAGCCCTTGTCATAGACTATTAATTATATGATGGGTTTCTTACTTGACCACGCGGAAGCGCGTGTGGATTGCCTCGGGGGTCTGAATCACTTCGAGTATTTCAAGTGAAATGTGTGCGTGCGCGCTGTCCAAGCCATCGAACAAGCGCGTACCGCTGCCGAACAACACAGGGACGAGATGAATCGAGACTTCATCAATGAAGCCGCGTTTGAGGAATTGCTGGGCAATGTTTGCGCCCATGATGTAAACATCCTTATCGCCTGCCAACTTTTTCGCAGTTTCAAAGGCGGCTTCAATACTATCAACAATCGTGTACACACCACGCTCAGGTACGTTCTGAGGCACACTGTGCGAAACAATGACCGTTGGTACCCGAGCCGAGCCGCTTGGCCCATCGGCTCCCCAATTGAGGATGGAATGGTCGTACCCCGTTCGTCCAAAAATATTCGCACCCGCGTTCACGTATCCTTCCATGATTTCGCGATTGCGCGGGTCCGCGCTGTTAAATCCCCAATCGTGTAATCGCTCACCGCCCTCACCCAATCCTCCCCAGCCTGCCTCCGGACGAGGGTCTGCACCGGTAATAAATCCATCCAGAGACATACTGATATCGAAGATGACTTTTCCCATCACAGCTCCTTTGGGTAATTATCGATCGGTTAATTGGAATTGGCTCTATTGTATCTCGCTGTAGAACTGGCGGATTGTTACCCCGATAAATTCCAGAAAGTATTTGTTGAAATGAGATTCCCAAACTAGGGCGAACTATTGAGGCGCTGAAGGCCAGCGAACTGTGAGGACAAGAGATTCCTCCACAGAACGATACGAGTGCGGGATACCGGGACCGAAGAGGACAAAGTCGCCTTCTTTCTCAAGTGCAACTTCTTGATCCGGAAAAAGCAGAACAAAGTGACCGCGGATAAGGATATTGAGGGTCCTAACTGGATTCCCAGGCGCCCATTGATCACGGGTCTCTCCCTTGGCGTGAGTGTACCACTTCAACTCCAGCTCTCCGGTCCGCAGGGGGTTCTCTTCACCCGGCATGAAATGACCGAGAAACCAGCCACGGGTGTCCTTCGACGCATCGTTGACGTTCCCGAAAAACGGAGTAGAGGTATCTGATTTCATTTTATTTCTCCTGGCGAGATAATGGACAGAACCAACTCCAAGCCATGCAAATGGCCCGAAACGCGGCGTGTATCCGATTATCCACTTCGATTCTTTGTTAGAATTGCATCACCGCCACAATTTTGAATCAATACTTGGTCTATTAGCGAGGATGGATCGGAGAGAAACATAACTGGCACTAAATGCTTACGAGATGATTTATCTAAGTCCCAGATAAATTCAACTGCCGTTTTATGCTTTGGACATATTCATTTGGACTAATATCCTCACTATTCTTCCTTCCGTGAGCAATATTATTGCGAGGGGTGAAAATATTCTTATTTAGAATATCGTACATCTTGTTTATTTCTTTTTTACCAAGTTTGTGATGCCAAAGAGCATGAAGCTCTTCCTTCCTCTCTCCAACTCTCAGTAAGTGATCTTCGTATACATCAGGAAATTTCGACGGCTGAAAAGCACGAATCAGTTGCATGTCTATGAACGACTCCAGTGAAAAAGCCACGTGCATGAGGCCAGTTCCCCAATCGCCTTTTTGTGCAAAGATCACGGCATCTGACAGAAACTTTCTCCACATTGGACGCTTATCTTGGCGGCGGAATCCAAACAATCTAAAGCCAAAGAAGAATGGCAGTCTCGATTCTGTCCTTTTCGATCCTGGCTCATATGATGTGGTAATTCTGAACCATTCATTTCTAGGAACATCATTGGATACATGAATTGGGAATTTTCCGTAATCACTATCTGGAATGCCAGGTGGGAAATGAGACCGAGAAATGTGTAAAACTCGCCTAAATGGTCTATTAATTTTCACATCGAATGTTTCACCAATCTTAAGAGCTGCCAAAATGATCGTTTGATCAGTTGTCGCAAAAGACCAACAAAACTCATTATCTTGAAAAGCTTGCAAGTCATATACTCCGATTACTCCATCCTTGACCGAAAATTCATAGATACCATTGTCGATCATTTTTCCGTCATCAAACAAATCTTTCTTAAATGGATAACCCACATAATGAAAACTGAACCTATTAGGAGTTACTGTAGGACGAAATGTGCCTGCAATTTTAGCTACATTAGCAGGAAGACTCTTGAGTGGAGTTGCATTGGCTGGAACAACTAATGCACCATTTTGTACCTTTGGGATAGCTTGCCTAGTGAACTTTGGTCGAAATTTTATTGGCATAATTTGCAATTCAACTTACTTCTTCGAGCCTGTCAACGCGGTGGTGATTCCCAAACCAATATATACCAGACCCGCAAAATAACGCTGTCCTTTTTGGAAGCCTTTGTTCCCAGCCATTTTGCCCGCGAGCGAACTTGCTAATAGCGCGTACAAACTATCTGTGATAATGGCCATACCAACAAAGATTCCACCGAGCATTAGATTTTGTATCACAACGTTGCCTCTGGATGGGTCAATGAACTGTGGCAAAAAAGCAAAGAAGAACAGGGCGGTCTTGGGGTTGAGGATGTTGATGGCGAATCCCTGCCAGAAGATGCGCGACAAGCTCTCACGTTTGACCTCTTCGGTTTCAACATGTTCATCTGAGGACATCAACTTACGGACGCCCAAATAGATGAGATACGCCGCGCCGAGATATTTCACTATATCGAATGCCAACGCGGACGATAACAAAATCGCGGAGAGGCCCAGTGCCGCCGCGATCGCCTGGAGGAAGTTCGCCGTTTCGACCGCCAATACCGAGACGAGCCCTGCCATGCGTCCCTGTGTGGTGCTGCGGGCCGTGATGTATAACACCGCCGGGCCAGGCAGCAAAAGCAAAGCCAGTGCCGCGCTCATAAAGAATAAAAGTTGGGATGATTCGATCATGAGAACTCCTTGTTGAGGAAGTACACAAAGACACACGTAAACACGTGGCTACTTGTGTACCTGTTTTCCTACTTACCGATCACAAAACAACCTGCACATCTCATCTGAAAATCCAGATGTCGTTTTCTCGAACTCGATCACCGTGCGTTTGATCGCAGCTTGCATGGCGTAATCGAACTTAAAGCCCTGCTCGGGTGAGTCGAGATTCATCCATGCGTGTGAGTCGTGTGGCAGCCAGCTCAAGGAAAATTTTCTGGTTGGCCGCCAAAAATATAATAATTCAAAAGGGTAGTACACCTTACCAGAGCGCAGGTCTGGGCTGTTGAGGATATTTGGAGCAACAGGATCAACTTCACACGAAGGAGGCAGCGCATTTTCATCGAAGCGGGAAAGCCATAAAGTGATGTAACTGCTATGGGCGTAGAAATCCTGCACGGAATGCGTCAGCCTCCCAAAAGCAGACCAGGCCGAAGGCGCATCCCCTTTTTTCACCGAAGAGATCGCCTGGCCCCGCTGCTCTTCCACATACGCATAGGACTTGTCAAAAGCGTTGTTGTCGAAGTGAAATTCATCGTGGTCGAACTGCCCGGTCAGACGATCCTGCTGGATGTTGGCATAGGTGCTGGCAGACAGTGCCCGCGGGCTGAATCTGTTCCCCAGTGAAGCAAGCATAATTTCGATGTGATAAGGGGTGAGCATTGGTCGATTATACCCAGTGGGCATTCCATAAACGTTATAATCCCGAAATGGGTATAATGACTGCATGAGTTTTTACACCTCTAAAGGCGACGATGGGACGACAAACTTATTAGGCGAAGGCCGCGTGACGAAATATCACGCGCGCATCGAAGCCGTAGGGACATTGGACGAGTCATCCGCCGCGTTGGGGCTGGCGCGGGCCCAATGCCTTGACCCACGCTCGGGCCCGATTCTGCTCGAAGCGCAACGCGATCTGTACAAGGTCATGGCCGAGGTGGCCGCGACGCCTGAAAACGCGGAGCGTTTTCGAAAGATCGATTCTGCTCGCGTGCAATGGCTCGAAGAACAGACCGATACCTTGAGCGCAGTGGTGGAGATGCCAAAGGAATTCATCCTGCCTGGAGATTCACTCGCTGGTGCGGCATTATCACTGGCCCGGGCCATTATCCGTCGGGCTGAACGCCGCGTGGTGGAATTACACGACGAGCAGGAAGTATCCAACCCCGACCTGCAAAGATATTTGAATCGTTTATCTTCTTTATGTTTCGTGTTGGAATTATTGGAAAATAAAGCCGCAGGGAATAAAACAAGTTTGGCGAAGGAATAATCATTAAAGTAGGGGTACAGCGAGGCGAGTCCGGATTTTATCTGGCATTTGTCTTGCTGTGCCCCTACAAGGATTAAACATGACAGGCACACTTCTCAACATTGCAACCGTTCTCATTGGCGGGATTATTGGCTTGATTTTCGGTGCACGCATCCCTGAAAAATTGAAGGCAACAGTTATTGCGGCGATGGGTCTCTTTGTCGCGGCCATGGGCATGCAAATGTTCATGAAAACAGAAAATCCGCTCATTGTGTTGGGTTCATTACTAATTGGCACCCTACTGGGTGAATGGCTGCGCATCGAGGATGGTTTGCAAAATTTAGGGAAAATATTAGAGCAGAGATTCTCTAAAGAAGGCGATGATGGCTCGAATCGCTTCGTGCGCGGATTCCTCACCGCTTCGCTGTTATTCTGTGTAGGCCCAATGACCATTCTCGGCTCAATTCAAGATGGCCTCACGGGCGATTACAACTTGTTGGCAGTGAAATCCGTACTGGATGGGTTCGCCGCGCTCGCATTCACATCCACGCTCGGAATCGGCGTGATGTTCTCGACAATCATCATCTTGGCGTATCAGGGCGGGATCAGTCTGTTGGCGGCGCAGTTAAATGCTGTCGTCACGCCTGCAATGATGAATGAACTGACCGCCACAGGTGGTGTGATCTTGATTGGGCTGGCGATCAGCAGTTTATTGGAAATAAAGAAAATTCGTGTGGGAAATATGTTGCCGGGGCTTTTGATCGCGCCGGTGATTGTGTGGATTTTGGGGTTGTTTTAAAATCCTCAGCCACAGATTTCACGAATTCTCACCGACTGTTGTAATCAGTGTCAATATATAAAATCCGGGGCAAAGAGTTGTTACCCATATATGGCGATCACTAATATCCCTACGAAGATAACAATCGCCCCCAACACCCGGGCGCCGCCCATTTTTTCGTTCAGAAACCACCAGCCTGTCAACGCCCCAAAAACCACGCTTACTTCTCGCACTGCTCCCGCATAACTTAGAGGCGCGATGGAGTAGGAGAAGACAGCCATCAGGTAGGCCAGCACACCGAAAACCCCGGCCAATGGCACACGAACCGGTTGTTTGGCCAACACATCTTTCACCTTGGTCCATTTGTATTCGCGGAAGATAAAAGGTGCAATGGGCATCGGCACCAGCATGAACATGGACATCACATACGGCATGGCGAATCCATTCTTAACCGCGGCTCCGTCAATCGTGGTGTAGATTGAAATTAAGAGTGCAATGAATATTGCCACGGCCACGCCTTTAAAATGCAAGTGAGTGACATGGCTTTGCATCAGGGTGTTGACACCGATAATGATCAATCCGCCAATGATGAGGGCAAGCCCGAGCATTCCACCAGCGGTCAATTTTTCATGCAGAAACAGGAACGACCATAATGCCAGGAAGGCAGGCGCGGTTCCGCGTGCCACGGGGTATACCAATGAAAAATCATTATCATGATAAGCATAGGAAAGTGTGACGAAATAGGTCGCTTCCACACAGACGCTAATAAGAGCGAAGAGCCACATTGTTCGAGGTGGCAAGCCAGTAAACAGCAAAGCAATGACGGCAAATATGCCGCCAATGGTCACCATCCACCATGTGACGATGTATTTATCTTCAGATTGTTTGATCAGTAAATTCCAGGAGGTATGGAGAACTGCACTGACCAGCAGGAGTAAAATGGCATAGAGGGGCATGGTGGCGATGAATTTACCACAAAATCTTGAGGCCCTCATGGAACTAACAAAAATGGATGCATCCCTGCTTGTATTTTTAGGGCCCCCTGCGTATACTATGGCACAATTCAAACAAGGAGAATGTCATGAAACCGTTACGTCCATTTTTCTTTTTAACAGGTCTTGTGCTTGTTGTTGGCCTGGCTTGCGCTGCCTTATCAGGTGGCAACGATACTCCTCCAACGCAGCCTGTACAACAGCCCACTCAAGCTCCCGCCCCCACTGACACCGAAGTTCCGGCCACCGAAGCGCCTACTGAGGAGGCGGAGCCAACTGCCACAGAAGAGTCTTCCCCTTCAACGGAGCAGTTCTTTAAAGAGGAATTTGATAGCAGCGCCGCCCTCGATAACTGGGATTCCTTTACGCTGGGCGATGGCAGTGATTCTGATCTGGTGGTTGAGCAGGAAGATGATCATCTGTTGGTCGATCTCGGTGACGAGAATTTGTATTTCTATTACATGTACCTGCCTTATGAATATGACGATGTATCCCTGACGATGAGTGCCGAAAATCGAGGGCGCAATAATAACAACGTCAGCCTGGTCTGCCGTATGAATTCAGATGGAACCAATTGGTATGAATTCAGTGTGGAAAGTGGTGGTCTATGGTATTTGTATGCTGTTGATGACGGCTACAACATCGTTGCCAATGGCGGTACCAACGCGCTTAAGCAGGGCAAGGAAGTAAACGAATATCAACTGGTCTGTGATGGCGATGAGATCAGCATGTATATCAATGGTGATGAGGTCAAAACCCTCGAAGAGACGAAATATGGTTTCAATGAAGGGCTGGTCGGATTTAACATTTCATCCCTCAATGTATTACCGATCACTGTGGAAGTGAACTGGTTCGATATTAGCAAGCCGTAATTTAAAAGTATTGTATTCAAAAACTTCCGAAGTCATGCCGTTTGTTGGCACTTCGGAAGTTTTGTTTTTAATATAATGGAATTCTTGCACCTGTAATCTTACCAGCTTCATCCGAGAACAGGTACAACATGGCCGCTACAATCTCATCGGGCGTTGTGCCGGTGCCTTTCTTCTCCACATCAATCGCGCGGACCTGGATAATATTGGCAGTGACACCAGTCTCTTTAAGTTCCGCTGCTAGAGTCAACACCAGATTTTCCTGCGCTGCTTTCGTGGCATTGTAAACACCTCTTTTCGCGGGCGGGTTGAATACTGTGGATGGGGAAATTGTAATTACACGTCCCCAACTGTTAGCAGCAAGTTTCGGCGAAAAGGCCTGGAACAAATAAAATGTGGTCCACACGTGCTGGCCGAGCATGAAGTGCAAATCATCTTCGCTGGTTTCAGGGAATGTCTTGCCACCGGTCCAGCCACCGACGAGGTGAATCAAAGCATGGACCCTGCCAAATTTTGCCGCGACAGCCTCGGCTGAGTCCCGAACCGCCTGTCCATTGCGCAGATCAACGACAGATGTGAAGAGTCGCTTATCGGGCAGGTTTAAGTCGTGAGTGAGGGAATCCAATCTGGCTTGATCGTGATCAAACAAAGCTAATGAATAATCGCGCTCAGCAAAAGCTTGCGCGGTCTTAATTCCTAGTGCACCCGTTGCCCCGGTGATGACAACAACGTTGCTGTATGCAGTCCCCGCAGCGGAAGCGGCAGACGAAGGATTACTCATCCAGCGCGCCAATCTGCGATTCGCTCATGCCTTCCACGATAGGCCGATCATATTGTTCCGGCAGATGTTGCTTGCCATGAAAATCGATCATATGACCGGACTTGGCAGCCTTCGTTTCCAGATAAAAACGGTTGTGCTCATTGGATGGCATGATGTGCGGAATGCGCCCGTTGACCTGAATGCCATATTGGGTGAGTTGCGCGATCTTCTTTGGATTATTCGTCATGAGTTGAATCGATTCGATTTTAAGCGACATCAACATATGGGCAGCCACGGCGTAATCGCGTTCATCATCCCGGAAACCCAGCGCCAGATTGGCTTCCACCGTATCGAGTCCCTGGTCCTGTAGACTGTAGGCGCGAATCTTGTTGATCAGGCCGATACCACGCCCCTCCTGGCGCAAATATAACACCATGCCTTTTTCCATCTTGCCAATGGCAATGAGCGCAGCTTCCAGTTGATCACGGCAATCACAACGTAGAGAACCAAGCGCATCGCCGGTCAGACACTCTGAATGCAGCCGCACTGGTAAATTTTTTGCGCCAATGACATCACCTTTCGTGATGGCCACATGTTCCTTGCCATCGCGATTGTTTTCGAATGCAATAATATGAAAATCGCCGAAACGCGTGGGCAATTCTGCCATCGCCACTATGCGTACACAAATTTTATCCTTGCCTAATCCTTCACACTCATGATCTCCATCTTGTTCCAGGAGTACTTCAAATTGCTCATGCATCGTTGTAGTCATGTTCACCTCTCAAGTTGATACTTTAACAAAATTCCGCCGTTATCCCAGCTCTCCACATGGGACAATTTCAGCGGGATCGCTGCGCTGCGTTCCAAACCGGAGCCTGCGGCCATGGTTGGAGCGGATGCGCCCCCGAAAATCAGCGGCGCCACATAAGCCGTGACCTCATCCACCAGCCCCAATCGCAATAACTCAAAATTGAGTGTCGCACCACCCTCAACCATCAAGCGGTTTACACCCATTTCCTTTAGGGTTGCGAGTGCATTTTTTAAATCGACCTGTGTGAGATTATCGATATACACCTCCGCACCCTGAGAACGCAGAAAAGCGACTTCTTCTTTAGATGTCTGAT
>Ga0070699_100005533_pt1 | contig 11072 bp, 7 predicted proteins | sample KBSK1503metaG_FD_65473 | JGI IMG/M metagenome (GOLD analysis project Ga0070699, IMG submission 65473) | Corn, switchgrass and miscanthus rhizosphere microbial communities from Kellogg Biological Station, Michigan, USA - KBS K1-50-3 metaG | ecosystem: Host-associated > Plants > Roots >...
GCTGGTGCGGATGATCCGCCAGGCGGGACTGAAGAAGCGGGTGGGCGAGATCCTCCTCTACGTGCCGCTCCTCGGTGTCGGAGGGTATGTCGTCGTCGTGTCCTTCGGCTTCCCGGAGGCGGCCGGCCTGGGAGCGGGCGTCGTCGCCGGCGGGCTGCCGCTGATGATCGTGCGCCGCAAGCAGCGGAAGCGGAACGCGCTCTTCTCCGAGCAGCTGCCCGACGCCCTCGACCTCATCCGCGCCGCGCTGCAGGCCGGCCACTCGCTGTCGAGCGCGCTCTACGTGGTCGCGGACGAGTTCCCGGATCCCATCGCCCCCGAGTTTCGCGAGGTGGCGGAGGAGATGCGGCTCGGGCTGCCCATGCGCGATGCTCTCTACAACCTGACCGAGCGCGTGGACGACTCGAACCTGCCGATCCTGATCATCGGCATCCTGGTGACGCAGGAGATCGGCGGCAACCTCGCCGAGGTACTCAACAACATCTCGCACACGATCCGCGAGCGCTTCAAGCTGCTGCGCGAGACGAAGGTCATGACCGCGCAGGGGAAGATGTCGGGGAACCTGCTGAGCGCGCTGCCCTTCTGCGTCGCGATCGGCGTCTTCGTCATGAACCCGACCTATTTCTCGCCGATGCTGCACACCACCACCGGTCTCTACATGCTGGGCTACGCCGTCGTGAGCATCGTCTTCGGACACATCGTGATCTCGCGGGTCACGAACCTCCGGGTGTGAGGAGGCCACCATGTCCCCGATGCTGATCACCGCCCTCGCCTTCGTCACGGTCACCGGGCTCATGGCCGTGGTCCTCTTCGTGGGGACGTCCAAGTCGCCGGTCGAGCAGCGCCTGAAGAAGATGCTGCCCGAGGGCGGGGCCCAGGCCCAGGCCGCGGAGGCCACCAAGGCCGACGACCGCAGCTTCCTGAAGGCGGCACTGGCGGCGCTCGGCAACTACGGTGTCGGGGGTGGCGACAGCGCGCTCGCCCGCAAGCTGTCGATCGCCGGCGTGCGCGGGCCGAACTCGACCCTCCACTTTCTCGGCATCCGCACGCTCTTGAGCTTCGGTCCGGCGCTCGCAGTGCTCGTCCCGCGTGTCACCGCGGGCAAGCCGCTCGGCCCGAGCCTGGGCGTCGCGGCGGCGGTCTGGTTCGCCGGACACACGATCGTGAACCTCCGGCTCCGGTCGATGGGCGCGCGGCGGAGCCGCGAGATTACCTCGGTCCTGCCCGACACGCTCGACCTCATGGTCGTCTGCCTCGAGGCGGGCCTCGGCCTGAACGCCGCCATCGCCCGCGTCGGCAAGGAGCGGTCGACGATGAAGGACCCGCTCGGGCAGGAGTTCGCCACGGTGTCGCTCGAGCTGCGCAGCGGCCGGACGCGCGAGCAGGCGCTGCGCGGTCTCGGCGAGCGCAACGGCGTCGGCGACCTGAAGACGCTGACCGGCATGATCATCCAGTGCGACCGTCTCGGCGCCAGCATGGGGACGACGCTCCGCTCCCATTCCGACCTGCTCCGCACTAAACGGCGGCAGCGCGCCGAAGAGGCCGCCCGCAAGCTCCCGATCAAGCTGCTGATCCCGCTCGCGCTCTTCATCCTCCCGCCGCTCTTCACGGTGACGGTGGGACCCGCCGTCCTCCAGATCATGCAGCTGTTCAAGGGGATGGGGGGCTGAGCGCCGCCGATGCAGCAGGCGCGCGACGCGGCAACCGGGGTGGTGGTGGCGAGAAGGCTCCGCTGCGCTGACACCCACTGGACCAGGCTCTTCGGCCTCCTCGGCACGAAGGACCTCCCGTCCGGCGACGGGCTATGGCTCAAGCGCTCGCGGCAGGTCCATATGATCGGGATGCGCTATCCGATCGACGTCGCCTTCCTGGACGACGGGCTGCAGATCCTCCGCACGATCAGCGCGCTGCCACCGGGTGCCGTCTCCCCCCGCGTCGCGGGGGCCACCAGCGTCCTCGAGCTTCCCGCCGGGACGCTCGCCGAGACCGGTCTCAGGGAAGGCACCCGGGTGGAGATCGAGGGCGACGTCGAGCGGCCACGCGGCCACGCCGGCACGCTCGCGACCGCGCTCTCCAACGTGGCGCTCGCCGGCCTCTACGTCTTCTTCGCCTCCGCCCACTTCGAGTTCGCCCGCCGCACCGGCCAGTGGCGGACCGCGATGCCCATCGTCGCACTCGAGGCCATGCTCGTCTTCCTCGCGCTGACCCGCCGCCGGAGCCTCGGGACCTCGGCGCGGGCCATGGACTGGACGATCGGCCTGATCGGCGCCTTCGTGCCTCTCCTCCTCCGGCCAGGCGACGGCCCCGGGCCGCTCGCGGGGCTCGCCGAGCCGCTGCAAGCCGCCGGCCTGTTGATCACGCTGGCCGGCGTCCTCTCGCTCGGGCGGAGCTTCGGGCTGGTCGCCGCCGATCGCGGCATCAAGACCAGCGGCGTCTACCGCGTCGTCCGCCACCCGCTCTATGCCGGGTACCTCCTCGGCTACCTCGGCTATCTCGGCGTGTATCCCACGCTCTGGAACTGCGTGATCACGGTCGGCACCGCCGCCGCGCTCAACTGCCGGGCGCTCGTGGAGGAACGCTTCCTCGCGCGTGATCCGGCGTATCGCGACTACCTGCGACGCGTCCGATGGCGCTTCCTGCCGTCCGTCTACTAGACCGACCCGAGACTTCGTCTCGGGTCGGCGGCGGACAGCGAGAATGCCGCCCCGTGGATACGGCCGAACGGCGTGCCGCGGCCGGCAAAGCCGGCGCGGCAGACTTTGCGAAGCGCGGGACGGGCGTGGATCGCGCTTCGGTGGCGCGACCGATTTTCCGAGGGCCTTGGCACGCCACGTTTTGCCGCGCCGGCTTCGCCGGCCGCGGCATGGCCTTCGCGTCATCGACCGAATGACACACGCTCGCTTCCGGTCCCGACCCGAGACGGAATCTCGGGTCGGCTCCGACCGCCTTCGTCGAGGCCTGTTCCTCGCGCTGCTGCTGGCTGGCGGGCTCGTCTTCTCCACCATCGACCGGGCAGACCCCGACCTCTGGGGACATGTCCGCTACGGTCAGGACGTCCTCGCGAGTGGCCACCTCGCGGCGACGGCCACCTACACCTACACGGCGCCGGCGCAGCCGTGGATCAACCACGAGAACCTGAGCGAGATCGTCTTCGCCTTCGTGGCGGAGCACGCCGGCGGAGCCGGTCTCGCCGTCCTGAAATGCCTGCTGAGCCTCGGGCTGCTCGCCCTCATGATCGCGGAGGCTCGGCGCCGGGGCGCCGGCATCGCGACGACCTCCGTCGCCGTGCTCCTGGTCACGTTCGCCACCGCCCCGGGCTGGAGCTTCCGGCCGCAGCTGTTCACCTACGCGTTCTTCGGGGTCGTCGTCTTCGTGCTCGACCGCGTCTTCGGCGATGGGCAGACGAGGCCGGCCGACACGCGTCTCCTCTGGCTGCTGCCTCCGCTCCTCGCCGTCTGGGCCAACACGCACGGGGGCTTCGTCGCGGGGCTCGGCGTGCTCGCCCTGTATCTCGGCTGCCGCGCGGCCGAGCGCTTCTGGGCGGAGGGAACCCGCGGGCTCGGGCCGGCGACGCTCTACGGGAGCGTGGCCGTCGCATCGGCCCTCGCGACGCTCGTCAACCCGTACGGACTCGAGCTGATCACCTGGCTCGTCCGCGACCTCGGCCCGCCGCGGCCGGAGATCTTCGAGTGGCACGCCCTGTCCCCCGCCGACGCCATCTTCCCGCTCTTCGTCGTCGTGCTCGGGCTGACGGCCGCCACGTGGCTCGTCCGCCGGCAGTGGCGCGACCCGGCGCGCGCGCTGCTCCTGGCCGCCACGGCGTGGCAGTCGATCACGCACGTCCGCCACGTGCCCTTCTTCGCGATCGCGGTGGGCTTCTGGCTCCCGCCGCACCTGGAGCCGATCCTCGATCGCGTGCGCGCGGCCGGTCACCGCACCGGCGGCAAGCGCGCGACCGCGGCCGGCTGGGCCGCATGGGGCGTCTGGGTGGCCGACCTGGGCCTCGTCGCGCTGATCGCCGTCCACGCCCGCGGGCCGCTGGTCGACCGGAGCGTCTATCCGGTGAACGCGTTTCGCTACATGGCGAAGCGACACCTCACCGGCCGAACCGTCGTCCACTTCGACTGGGCGCAGTACGCGATCGCGGCGTTCGGCGACGATGCGCCGGTCGCCTTCGACGGCCGGCTTCGCACCTGCTACCCGCAGGAGGTGGCCGACGCGTACTTCGACTTTCTCGTCGGTGACCGCCTGATCCCGCGCTGGCGCAGCCCGGAGTCGCCTCCCGTCGACGCCACCCGGATGCTGCACCTCGGCGAGCCGGACCTGGCCGTCGTCGCCCGGCACTTCACCCATTCGGTCGAGGTCATGGAGGCGCGCCCCGACTGGGTGCTCCTCTACCAGGACGCCGTCGCGCAGCTCTGGGGCCGCCGCGATCGCTACGACGATCCGGCGAGCGCCGCATACCTGCCTCCCGCCCAGCGCTGGATCACGGAGGTGCGCCAGGCCGGCTCCGTCCCGTGGCCGGCTCTCCCGTCGCGGCGAGTCGTGGCCGGCGCCGCACCGGGGACGCTCGCCGATGCCCGCGCTGTCGGCTCCGGCTGAACCATCGGCTATCGGCTGCCCGCGGGCGCCCGGGTGGCTCGGTCCCGCGCTGATCGCCGGGGTGGGGACGGCGATGCTCGCCTGGACCTGGGCGAGGCTGGCGGACCCGCTGGTCGACTTCGGCCGCGAGCTCTACGTGCCGTGGCAGCTCGCGCGGGGGCGCGTCCTGTACGTCGACGTCGCCTACCTGAACGGGCCGCTCTCGCCGTACCTGAACGCGCTCTGGTTCCGTCTCTTCGGGGTCGGCATCCGCACCTTACTTCTCTGCAACGTCGCCATCCTCGCCACGATCGTGGTCTTGCTCTACCGGCTGCTCGAGGAGATGAGCGACCGGCTCGCTGCGGCCGCCGCCGGCCTCACCTTCGTCACGCTCTTCGCCTTCGGGCACGTGACCGCGGTCGGCAACTACAACTTCGTCTCTCCCTACTGCCACGAGCTGACCCACGGCCTGCTCCTCGCGCTGGTGGCATTCGCCTGCCTCGCCCGCCACGACCGGACCGGCGACCCGCTCCCGGTCGCCGGCGCCGGCGCCGCCGTGGGCCTCGTCTTCTTGACCAAGCCCGAGCCCTTCCTCGCGGTGAGCCTCGCCAGCCTCGTCTGGCTCGGACTCGGCCTCCAGGCGAGGCGCGCCACGTGGCGGCGCGCGGCAGGCGTGCTCGGCGGGTTTCTCGGCGCAGCGCTCGCGCCGTCACTGGTGGCCGTCGCGCTCCTCGCCGGATGGATGCCGGTGGGCGACGCGCTCCGCGGGACGCTCGGCTCGTGGCCGTGGGTGCTCGCGGGCGACGCCTCCTCGCTCGCGTTCTACCGCCTGCTCATGGGCACACAGGACCTCGGCGTGAGCCTGTGGGCGATGGCGCGCGCCGCCACCGCGTACGGCGCGGTGCTGGTCCCCTCGGCGGCCGTCGCCCTCGCCCTTGGGAGCCGGGCGTCGTGGCGGATCGCGGTCGGCGGGTTCCTGCTGGTTGCGATCTCCCTCGGGACCTTCTCGGCGCCCAGCATGTGGCTCGAGGCCCCACGCGCGCTGCCGCTGGTGACGCTCGGGGTGGGTGTTGCCGTCAGCGGCGGTTTGCTCGGCAGCCGGCGCGCGCCGGCGCTCGCGCTCGCGGTGTTCGCGCTCACGCTGCTCGCCAAGATCCTCTTCAACGTGCACGCGTACCACTACGGCTTCGCGCTCGCGATGCCGGCGACGCTCCTCCTCGTGGTGGCGCTCGTCGGCTGGGTACCGGCAGCGCTCGCCGCGCGCGGCGGGTGTGGGGGGTTCTTCCGGGCCGTTGCCCTGGCATGCTTCCTGGTGGCGGTCCTCACCCACGCCGAGGTAACGGCGCGGCGGCTCACCGGGAAGACCCATCGCGTGGGCGCCGGCGCCGACGGGCTCCTCGCCGACGCGCGCGGCCCGGTGGTGGAGGCCGCCCTCGCGGCCCTCGACCGGGTGGGCGAGGGGCAGAGCCTCGCCGTTCTTCCCGAGGGGGTGATGCTCAACTACCTCAGCCGGCGGGCCAACCCGACGCCGTACACGAACTTCATGCCGCCGGAGCTGGCGTTCTACGGCGAGGAACGGATGCTGGCGGCGCTGGAGGCCGCGGCGCCCGACTACGTCGCCCTGGTCCACAAGGACACGCGCGAGTACGGCGTGCCCTTCTTCGGCCACGACTACGGGCGGCACCTCTACGCGTGGATCCGCCGGAACTACCGCGAAGTCGTCACCTTCGGCGCCCGTCCGCTGCGCGACCAGCGCTTCGGGATCGCGCTGCTGCGCCGGGTGGACGGCGCGCGCCTCAGCCGCGTGGCGGAGCGACGGGCTGCAGGGCGTCGAAACAGCCCGCTGTCCGCAGGATGACGTCGAGGGCGGACCGGTTGCCGAGTCCGGCGTAGCGGGCGCGCAGCGCACCCAGCGACTTCGCGTGGTAGCGCTGCGTCTCCTGCGTGAAGGGCCGGCCACCGATCTCGACCGTGAACTCCTTCTCGCCCGCGGCGAGCGCGCGGGCGTTGGCCATCGTCCACGGGAAGAACACCGCGGCCACCTCCTCCCGCAGGAGCGGCGCGAGCGTGGGCGCCAGCCGAGTCCACGGCTCGAACTCGCCTTCGGCCCCGGGCTCGAGCATGCGGGTGATCCAGCCGAGGACGCCGGGCGCCGTCCGCCGCATGAGCGCGCCCGGCGTCGGGTCGGTGGAGCACTGGTAGAGCTGGGCGAAGAGGCCGAAGTCGGCGAGCGCCGGGCGATCGCCGAAGAGGTACCGCCGGCCGACGAGATGGGCTTCCAGGATCGTGAGCTGGCGACGGAAGGAGCCCTCGATCACGTCCCGGGTCAGCTCCGAGGAGCCGACGAAGCTCAGACGCGGCACCATCCGTTGCCGGATCATCTCGCACGCGCCGGCGCGCGCCTCGGCCGTGGCGTCCGGCATGGTCTCGCGAGCGATCCGCTCCGCCGCCGACACCTGGTCGGGCTCGTAGAACCAGCGGTAATGGAACATGGGCTTGTTGCCCCATTCGTCGGCGTACTCCTCGATCAGCGCGGAGAGGAAGGCGCCCGCCGGGTCGGGTGGGTGGATCGACGGCTCGGGATGCCTTGCCTCGAGCGCGTCGATGATCGGCGTCGAGTCCTGCATCGCGGTGCCGTCCGGCGCGAGCACGAGCGGGATCAGCGGCAGGCGGGCGTGGCGCTGGAACTCCTCGAGCGTGTTCGAGTCGCGCAGCACCCAGTCGTGGGGGATGCGCTTGTAGCGCAGGTACGAGCGCACCTTCACCGAGTACGGCGAGAGCTCCGAGCCGAAGACGCGAAGAGGTCGGGGATCGTCCACGGGAAGCCGCGCCGGGACTACGGCAGCGCTCCTTTCCGGCAGATGGCGCTCTGTCCGGTCGACGGGACCACGCAGGGCATGCCGATGCTCCAGCAATCGTCGCCGACCCGCAGGACCGCCGTCAAGGCCCGCGCGGTCGCCGCCCCACTGAGGCTTCGGTTCCGGACGTGCACGACCGCCTTGAAGCCTCCGCCGAAGCCGGCCGGGTTGCGCAGCTCGATGTTGGTGATCCCGTCCTTCGTGCCGGCCGGGTCGACGTACGTGTAGCGACCGAAGCCCGCTGACCAGCCGGCGGTGCCGCCCGGGATGCGGCCCAGGTAGAACAGCTGGGTGTCGCTCCGCACGACGACGCTCACGGCCTGCGTACGCGGGTCGAAGACTCGCCCGCTCCCGTCGACGTTGCGGGCCAGCAGGTCGAGGCCGTCGTCGCCGCCGGGGGCGCCGAGGTTCCGCAGCCGCAGCTTCGTGGCGCCGGCATGGCCGCACGAGGGCGCCGCGCAGCCGCTCGTGTCCCACATGCAGAGGAAGGCGCCGCTCGGCGAGTCGTAGGTCGTCGGGCAGCCGAGCGTGCCGGGCCCGTGACCGAGCGTCTCGCACGTCTCGGGCAGGCTGCCGCCCCCGCCGTAGCCCGGGTCGCAATCTTCCCCGAGGTCGACGGCGCCGTTGCCGCACTCCTGCTGGTCCCCGTTGAGGTAGGGGGCGTCGTTGGTGTGGCCCCAGGGGCAGGGAAACGGGAAGTCGGTGGTCACGAACGTGCCGCTCCCGGGCGGGTTCTCGACCAGCGCGCAGGCAGCCAGGAGGAAAAGCTTGTTGATCTCCGGATTCAGCGCGTCGACGCCGTTCATGTTCGGGCACGGGCCCGGGATCGGGTTCGGGTCGGTCTTGATCGGGCCCGAGCCCGGGTCCTGCGGGCCCCAGCAGTTGTCGGCGCCGTCCTCGGTCCAGAAGAAGTCGCTGCCGCCCGGGGCGTAGTCGCCGCCCGGCGGGAAGGCGGTGAGGTTCGGTGCCGGCATGCCGTTCGGGTCGACGCCGATCTTGTTGCCGGTGAAGGAGTTGCGGTTGACCTTGGCCTGCATCGGCGCCTCGGTGGGATTCGAGGCGAGGATGAAGCCGAAACGCTGGTTGTTCCACACGATGTTGTTCCGGATGGTGTTGTCGTCGCCGCCGACGATCCACATCCCGGTGCCGATGGGGTAGCGGAAGAAATTGTAGGCCGGCCCCCGTGGCGGCACGTCGGACGTCGGCGCGTAGATGTCGAAGTTGTTGTCGTGGATCAGGTTGTTCTCGATGAGGCTCTTGCGCTCGGGGAAGTTCGGGTGGTCGTTCTCGGAGTCATACGAGATGCCGAGCGCGTTGTCGTAGAAGTCGTTGTCGTGCATCCACACCGAGCTGCCCTGCGTGCCCGAGAACCCGAGCGAGCTGTGGTGCATCTTGCAGCGCCGCAGCTCGCAGGCGAACCGGCCGACCGAGGACGTGTCGGGGTCGCCGCCGATGTAGAGCGCCGAGTCGCCGCCCCCCAAGGCGTCGCAGTCGGTGTAGAGGCCGTTGTCGGACGCGAACGAGAAGAGCGAGTACTCGCCGTTGTAGCTGCCGACCGTGCGGTCGAAGATGTACCCGTCGGAGTCGAGGACGTAGATACCGTGCTCGTTGGCGTCCCGCTCCCAGAGGTTGCGGACGATGAAGGCCGCGCACTTGTCGCACCGGATGCCGACGTCCTTGGCGAAGCCGACGTCGACCAGCACGTCGTGCGGGTCGGCTCCGGTGCCCTCGAGCGTGATCTTCGTCTTGCCGAGGATCGCGATCAGGTTGGCATCGTTCGGGTGGGCGACGTGGTACTCGTACGAGTACGCGCAGCTCGACAGGTCGCCGCACGAGGTGGTCGGCGCCGCGCGGCTCGGCTCCTCGCGGTAGACGCCGGGCAGGACCTCGATCGCCGTGTCGTTCAGCGCCGCGTTGACCGCGGCCTGGATGTGCTCGAAGCGACACTTCTTGAACAGGCGGCTGTTCCGGTGCCACGCCGTCTCCTGGGCGCGCGCCAGCGCGAGCGCGGCACCCGTCGTCGTGCGCAGGCGATAGTGGATGTCGTTGTGCTCCGCGCGCGTCGGCCTCGAGGACGGCTTGCAGACGACGAGCGTGTGGGCGCTCGTCCGGTTCGGGTCGGGCACGGGGCCCGGGCGGATGGGCGAGGCGATCGGGCGCTCGTTGTGCGCGAGGACGAGGCGTCCCGGGACGAGGGTCACGAGCGCGGCGAGCGCAACGGCGACGGGGCTTCGCATCATGGCCAACCTCCAGAGCTAGTCATCGTGGGACCTGCGAGCACCCCCCAATGGATGGCAGGCGGAGGCTCCATAGCGCAGAACGACCTCCGGCGTCACCAGGGAATCGTTCGGCCGAGGCCGGGTTGCCGGCCCGTTTCCCCGCCGGCAGCCTGCATTTGACTGCCCGGGCGGATCCGCGTAGCCGCATTCGGGCCGCCCGATCGCGCGCCCGCCGCAAAGACTCATCGGATGCGCCTGGCCGACCTCGACTACGCGTTGCCCCCCGAGCTGGTCGCCCAAGCACCGCCCGCCGAGCGCACCGACGCCCGCCTGCTGGTGCTCGACCGGCAGACCGGAGCCCGCAGCCACGCGGGGGTCGCCGACCTTCCCGACCTTCTCCGTCCCGACGACCTGCTCGTCCTGAACGACACCCGCGTCATCGCGGCCCGCGTAGCCGGTCGTCGGCCGAGCGGCGGGCGGCTCGAGCTGCTGTTCGTCCGCCCGCTTGGCGGCGACGGCGAGTGGGAGGTGCTGGTGCGCGGCACGCCGCGCGCCGGCGAGCGCGTTCACCTGCCCGAGGGGCACGGCGACTGGGTGGCCGCGCTCGGCGACGGCCGCTGGCGGCTCCGGCTCGCGCTCGGTGGGCCGACCCTCGCCTGGCTGGAGCAGGTGGGCGAGGTGCCGCTGCCGCCCTACATCCGCCGCCCGGCCGCGGCCGCCGATCGCGAGCGCTACCAGAGCATCTTCGCGCGCGAGCCGGGTGCGGTGGCAGCGCCGACGGCGAGCCTGCATTTCGACGCGGCGCTGGTGGCCGCTCTGGAGGCGCGCGGCGTGCAGCGCACACTCGTGACGCTGCACGTCGGTGCGGGCACCTTCCAGCCGCTGCGCGGTGAGGAGCTCGCGACGCACACCCTGCACGCCGAACGCGCCGCGGTCGGGGCGGCGGCCTGCGCGGCCATTGCCGCGGCGCGCGCGCGCCGCGGCCGCGTCGTCGCGGTCGGCACGACGGTCGTGCGCGCGCTCGAGTCGGCGGCCCTCGCCGCCGGGGCGGAGCGCCGGGCGCTCACTCCGTGGGCGGGCGATACCGGTCTGTTCATCACGCCCGGTTTCGCCTTCCGGGTGTGCGATGCGCTGCTCACCAACTTCCATCTGCCCGAGTCGAGCCTGCTCATGCTGGTGTGCGCCTTCGCTGGCCAGGGCGCGGTGCTCGCGGCCTACGCGCACGCGGTGCGCGCCCGCTACCGGTTCTTCAGCTACGGGGACGCCATGCTGATCACGCGCAGGGCCGCATGAGACCGGCTTTCACGGTCGAGGCACAGGACGGCGCCGCGCGGCGCGGGCGGCTCGCCACCGCGCACGGCGTGGTCGAGACACCGGCCTTCATGCCGGTGGGCACCTACGGCACGGTCAAGGC
>Ga0070699_100005534_pt1 | contig 11071 bp, 10 predicted proteins | sample KBSK1503metaG_FD_65473 | JGI IMG/M metagenome (GOLD analysis project Ga0070699, IMG submission 65473) | Corn, switchgrass and miscanthus rhizosphere microbial communities from Kellogg Biological Station, Michigan, USA - KBS K1-50-3 metaG | ecosystem: Host-associated > Plants > Roots >...
AGCATGCCCCACAAGTAGAGCATCGGCAAGGCTGGAATAATATACCTGCCATGTTGATATGCCGGAAGGCGCGTAAAGTATATTGCGATATAGCCGATGAGCCAGATCACTCCGCTGATAGCGCCCCAATTTTTATTACGAATATTCTTAATGAACCACAGCATCATTCCAGGAACAAGGACAATGAAGGGACTCGCAAGGATCGGCCAAAGATATTCAGTGACGCGTTCAAGGAATGGTTTTGTTTGCCAGAACATTTGATATTCGGCCTGTTTGGCATAAAACGTGTTTGGCATGGGGTTACCTGATAATGCCAGGTTAAAAAGCAAATACAGGAAAAATAAAGTACCAAAGCCGATCAAAGTCTTGGATATTGCCTGGCTGCGAGCTAACCAGGAACTTTCAGTGAGAAGGGCGGTCAACAAGATGGGGCCAAGCAAAGTCAAACCATCAGGACGGACCCAAATGCTTAAGCCGGCGAGCAGGCCGAGGGTCAGATAGTGACGCGAACCTTCCAGCAACGCCCCCAGCACTGCCAGGACAATAAGTCCATGGAGAAGCGTTTCCATCCCGGATACCGCCGACCAGGTGAGATGCCATGCGAGAACAAAAAATAATCCGACCCAGGGAAGGCGTGGTTTATATAATTCAATACTTCGGCGTACAATATTCTCGGCCCGAATCCCCAATAAAGTTAATACAACCCAACCCAGAAAAAAAGTCCAAATATAGGGTGCGAGACGCAGGAGAAATCCGATTGAAAGCAGAAATGTCCACAATGGTGAAGTGGAGCCAGCCGACTGCTCGCCAAGTCGGAATGCCCATTCGCCATGCTCCGCTAAATTGCGCGCGTAGGTTAAGTGAATCCATGCATCATCCAGAGGGAAGCCAATCCGAAAGACCGACGCGCTGACCAGCAGATAAAAGCCCACTGCGATCAACGCGACGATTGCAATCACCAGGCGTGGGTCAACGCGGCTATTCGATACGGTAGAGACGCGCGCCATCCCATTCTCCTAAATAAATAAATGCCGGGTTGTCCTGCGGCCGATCATACAGATCCTGAATGCCTTCAAAAGTGCCACCTGCTTCAATAACCAGATAGCGGGCATTATACCTTTCTGCAACAGCCAGAATCGTGGACTCGTCACCAAATGGCAATGAAACGGATGAACGTCCTGAGCCGATAAAATATCCGGGTGGATTGCGCACGATCACGACGTCATTGGGTTGGATGCCGTTATCCAGGAACATCTTCTCCACTGATGGATAAATAAAATCATCCTGTGCCCATCCATCTGCGATGACGCGAAAATTGACAAGATAGAATGTCATCAGCACTGCGAGTAAAACGAGGATACCCTGAAAAACAAAGGGAGCATTCTTATCAGTGAATTGACCGCGACCACGCGCCCACGAGATCAGTGCATCCAGGCCAACGGGAGCTGCCACCCACCAAAAGGGCTGGAAGGCAGCACCGGCGTGGAAGAAACTTCCGCGCGAGCCGGCAAATGGAAAGACGACCGTCATTACAGCAAATAAGATCAACCAGCCCATGACGGCGATCCTTGTTCTGAGATCAGCGCGCAATTGCCACAATCCCAACAGAATAAATGGAAGTAAAAAGATCTCACCTTGCGCCGCAAAGGTATTTCCCAGATTGGAATAGAAAGCGGCGACGCGATCCTTCATGGCTTCATCCCAGCCTGCTGCAACAAACCCAGCACGCGTCAAGTTTTCAGGCGGGTAGATAAAGGTCTGGTTATAGTTTTCAAGCCAGAGCAAACGTCCGCCACCGGGAGTCATGAATGAGCCAAAAAGATTCATGGTACGCAGATGCCAAGGCCCCATCACAATTAGGTAACCAAGGAGGACGAGCAAACCTGCGGGGATGACCCTCACCCTAACCATCTCCCACATGGAGAGGGGACTCGGCGCAGCTTTCCACATTATGGTTAGGCCAGCGAGTCCCAGCCACAATAGTCCATCGCTACGCGCCAGAGTTAGGAGGCCAGCCAACGCGCCGAGTGCAATGGGAATCCATTTTTGGGTGCGTGGTGCAAGCAAAAGAAACGTTCCGCCAAGCAGCATGTAGAGCGCATAATTATCTGGAACGGGCATGAAGGGCGCGTAATATAGAGAGAAAATGGAAAGCAAACCAGAGACGACCGCGAGGATAGGTTTGCGCGTTACATCAAAGGCGAGAGTCGCTGTCAGTAATGGGACGCAGGCGGAAAGGAGAATGAACGGGAGACGCCCAGCCGCGTAAGATGCCTGACCGGTCAGCCACATCCCAAGAGCGGAAACGATTGAAGCCAGAGGCATCCAGTACGTGTGGGATGGATTAGGAAGTTTTTGTGGGTCGCTCAGATAATTCCAAATGTAAGGCTCATTGAAACCTTTGCCATTTGCGAGTTGAAGACCGCCCGCGAAGTAATAGTCGGCATCCATATAGCCGGGCAAAGTTTGAAAGCGCGAGACAGCCAGGGGGACCATCAACCCGATGATAAAAAGAATGACATAGTGACGCCAGTTCATCTGTGCAATCCCACTTGATCAGACCAGGTGCGAGGCGAATGGTTGACCCACCAGCGCATCCAATATAAGGCAATGATGGTTGCCAGTGGCGGAAGGGCTGATAAAAGATCAGAATACAGACGATCTGAAAACATTATGCCGCGGAAGTAAATCCCAAATGGAATTAAGAAGGCGACACTCAAAACAAGAAGCGCGGCAAGGGCGCGCTGGCGAGTCCAACGCTCCCACACCAATGTAAGGATCAGGATGAGAGCCGGGATCAAAACTACGTGATTGGATGGGAAGATGGCGAAGCCCAGCAAAGGTGTGGCGGCAAGCGAAAGACATACGGTCCAGACGATGCGCCGAAAATGTGATTGCGTTGAGCCGACCATCTCAATAAATACGATCACCCCTACAATAATCGAAGTGACTGCCCCTACTGAAAATCTTGAATCCGGAAACCAGGCCGCGGCAATACTGTTGAAATTTATATTTGCACCGCGATACCAATCTGAAAGTACAGCGCGAATATAAGGAAGAACCCAGCCCGGATACGCCAGAAATGAGATCACCACTGCAACGATTAGAGACATTCCGAAACCCGTCAACACGCCCCAACGCCGGTTCGCAAAGACGAGGATGAGAATATAAAGAAAGAACAGCGCGCCCACTTCCCATTGATAGGCCACCAGAAAAAGCAGAGCACCAGCCAGTTCATCGGAATAGGCGCGCAAGGCGAGCAGGATGGCGAGGTAAAGGAAGGTCAGGAGAATTGCTTGAGAATTAGAGATTAGCGATTGGAGACTGAAATAGCTGAATAATCCAAACGCCAGTAGGGATGCATAAATCCAGCGCGGAGGCTCCCACTCGGAAAGTTTGAGTGCGAACAAGACTATTCCAACCAGAGCTGCTTCAGATAACAGCATCCAAATCGCGCGGGCGAGCGTAAAATCGGAAAGCAGTGCGAGCGGCGCGTAGAGCAGCACAATATAGAATGGATCATTCAACACAAAGGGATACTCACTCTCTGTTGCTAAACGTCCATAAACTGTATCTTGAACGCGCTGAGAGATCTCCGTGCCGTACGGTTCAATTTTTTCTATCAGAAATGCGCGTGCGCCGCTCCAACGTAGATAGAACCACTCCCCGCCCGGCAGTGTGCGCGCCAGATAAATGTTGAGCGCCAACATCGCCAGGACAAATATCAATAAGAGAATAAGGAAACGGATCTCCTCAACACTGAGCCACTTTCGAGATTTGCGAATATCGGGAAAAGACATTCTTTAATTATTCAATGACGAAACGAAAAATTGGACGTGTGGCTGTATTGCGCGCCACTTCCTTGAAACCCGCCTGTTGATACGCGGAAGCCGTCCCCGTGAAAGCGAAGGGTGCTGGCATATCTTTTTTTGCGTCCATGGGATAACCCTCAACGATCTTTCCACCATGCGAGCGCGCATACTCAACTGCGGCTTTCAACAATTCGACGGTAATTCCTTTCCTGCGAAATTTCCTGGCGACGAAGAAACAAGTGACGGACCAGACCGGCTCAGAATCCACGGGCTTGAGAGCGCGCGAATATGCAAGTTTTGGATAGGCGCTGCGCGGCTCGACTGCCACCCAGCCCACCACTTCTCCGTGCCAATACGCCAGCAGACCAGTCGAAACGCCTGCATCTACAATGGACTTATGCATTTGACGCGTTTCAGCGCCTCTTGCCTCATCATAAGCCTTTCCGCGTAACTTCCAGAACATGCACCAACAGCCGCCACAGGCGCCGTTCGCACCAAAGAGTTCCTCAAAATCATTCCACAAGTTCCGCTTGAGTGGCCGAATGGAAAGTGTTAGAGTTTCTGTTATGTCAGTGTTTAATGTTTCGATCAACCTGGATACTCCGGCAGTTTGAGCTTTGTCATGGGACAAGCATTTGCACTGTGGTTTGAAAAATTTTGTATTCAAGATCAGTCAGCCAGTTGTCAAACAATTCTCCATCTGTGTGAACCGGTGATGGCTTATCAAGGTGAATTTTCAGATGCGTACAATGGAACTCGTTAATTCCATCCAGTTCAACTACGCTGCCCTCACCGGACTTCATGGCGCGCGGCAAGGCCTGGAATAACCCGAGGCGGGTGGCGCGATAGCCATGGATAAAGGTGAGCTTGCCATCAAACGGATCCGCGTGCGGGGTCATAAAAAAGATGCCGCCGGTGCGCCGGCCATTCCCAACCGAAATCAGCGAAAGCGGACCCTCATAAGAGCCGCCATCCCATTCCAGCCGGGCGTCCCAGGTTGGCTTGTCCATGATCCCCTGCACAGCCGCCAACAGGTAACGCGGCACACCCGATATCCACTTTATCTTTTCCTGTTTTGTGGTCACATATGGCTCAAGCCCAGCACCCGAGTTGTTCAAGAAATATCTTTCGTTACACTTCCCCAGATCCACGCCGCGTGTTTTACCGGTTGCGATGACTTTCGCTGCAGCCATCAGATCCCGAGGGATATCAATATTATCTCCCAGGTCATTGGCAGTTCCCAGGGGCAAGATCCCCAGCGTCACCGGGAAAAGGGTTTTCTCATTCCAACCGCGCGCAGCTCCGTTCACGACCTCGCCAATGGAACCATCACCGCCAGCGATAATGAGGGTGGTGAAACCTGCCTTCACAGCATCCGCTGCCAGGTCCACGAGATGATCGGCATGCTCTGAAACGGAGAGATCAAAATCCACACCTGCGCCGCATAGAGCGGAATCCGCATCTGCCCAGCGTCTCTGAGAATTCCAGCGATTTGAATATGGATTGAGGAGAATTTTTATTTTCATCGGCCTTCCACCAAACGATCGTGTTCAATTTTACTTGAATTCCAATTTTTAATTTGCGCGAACAATACTGCAATGAAAATGACAAGACATCCAAGAATCTGAATTGGCAGAAGCTTTTGATCGAGAACGATCCAACCGGCGATGACCGCGAAAACAGCCTCCAGCCCAAGAATGAGGGCGGCGTCTGTGGGCGGCGTATGGTTTTGTCCCCACACTTGAAGGGTGTAGCCAATGCCAATTGAAATGGAGGCGCGGTACAAGATGGCAGCCAACAATGGCAGCGCGCCTAATATTGAGAGATCTTCAACAAAGAGACCCATCACAAAGTTGACCAAGCCGCTGATAAAAAAATGACCCGCGGCGAACGATACGGATTCAAACCTGGTGGCGAATTTTCCGAGCACGACGAAATGCAATGCCCAAAATGTGGAGCCTATGACTTCCAGCGCATCCCCTTTCTGGACCTCGAACCTGCCCGCCGTGGAAAGAAGGAAGGCACCGATGCCAGCCAGGAATACCGCTAAAAGATCAACCCAGTGCGGCTTCTCACGAAACAGCATCCACAAAAGGAAAGGAGTAAAGACGACGTACAGACTGGTGAGAAAACCCGCGTTGGCAACCTTGGTATAGAAGAGGCCCACCTGTTGAAAGCCAGTCGCGAGACACAAAATGAGACCGGCGATGATGATCCACTTCCATTGATCGGCAGAGATCTTCGTCCCGCGCGGGATGAACAGAATCAGGATCACAGCCGCCAGCATAAAGCTAACACCATTGAAAAGATACGCTACCTGATAGCGCGCCGCGACCCCCTGCGTAATAAAACCCGTGCCCCAAATAACGGCAACCATGAAGAGAAGTAGATCGGCTTTTAGGCGCATGATGGAGCGAACCTTGTTTTGTTGTGTGAATATGGGGAAAATTGTATAATGCTGTATATAAGCAATTATACAGCGTTAGCTGGCTAACACCCCGCACCGGCACAGTTTACAGCACAAGCTGTATAACTCATAGTTGGGCGGCTTCTTGATAATAGAATTGCTAAAAGAACGAAGACAAAAAAACCGCCTTCAGTTTTTGTTGATGATAAGTTACATTTTGAAAAACACTTGAATTGTGATGTATCAGAATAAAAGTTTTTCGCCCAAAAATGAAATTGCCTTTTGACTATTGTCTTCAACTCTTACGATATTCGCTCTATCATTGATAGGAAAATCATTATGGGAAACATGTCGTCCACCATACGGCACATTGTAGTGTTCAAATACAAAGACGGAACCCTTAGTGACCAGATTCAACAGGTCACTAACGCCTTCCGCGTATTACAAACTCAGATACCCGGTATCCTTTCATTTGAACATGGTGTCAATAACAGCCCAGAAGGTGCAAATCTTGGCTTTACACACGTGTACACATTAACATTTGAAAATGTTAATGCACGCGATACTTATCTTCCTCACCCACAGCATGTGTTATTTGGAGAGTTACTTCAGCGCCTGGATATACTTGTAGATGCGTTTATCGTTGATTACAACCCAGCGCCGTAACTCTTAATTGCTTAGACTTTTATTTTTCTTGGTGTTTTTTTTATCAGTGAATCTTTCATTTATAGAGCCGCCCAACAAAGCGTGCACCCCCCGACTGGTGGGAGTCTACGCGTTTTCAGGCACTTTGTGTGGCTTGGAGAGGGTTCCGGCAAAGTGGCGTGGTCTCGTCCCGCCCACCAGCGGGTAACGCGCACCGTTAGCGGCAGTCTGGCAACGGCGCTTGCCCGACTCAAAATGAAGAGTAATGCGTAGTGCTTTTGTTTGCATAATGCGTGAAAACACATCCATCGAGAACGAAAGGGCTAAGATAGGAGGCAAACAATGAAATTGAAGACCGTGTTCATTGCGCACGCGGTGACGGAAGTGATATTTGGGCTCGGCTTCTTGCTTGCTCCGGGTGTTCTGCTCGGATTTTTGGGCACGAGCACGGACGCGACCGGGCTCGCGCTCTCTCACATTGCTGGCGCAGTAATTCTAAGCCTGGCAATCATCTCATGGTTGGCGCGCGACGTTCCAGCCGGCACGCTGCGCGACGCAATGGTTTGGAGTTTCGCCCTTGCGCACGGAGCAGCCGGTATTGTCGTGGCGCTTGCCGTTTGGGCTGGTACATTCAACTGGCTTGGCTGGCCCGCAGCTGCGCTGGATGCATTTTTCGTTTTGACGTTCTTGTGGCTGCGCCGGCAGGGCTAGCTTTTTCTTCCACGAATCGAATTTAGAGGTGTCAAATGGGGTGATTTGAGCGAATTGCGGGCAAAGATTGCCGCTAACAAAGCGTCCCGGAAGTACGCCGGGATAATGCACTGGACGCTGGGGATTCTGCCGCATTTTCGAGTATTTTTCTGGTTTCAAGTTTTCTCTGCTCCCAAGCAGAGTCCACGCCCGCCCCAGCGCCTGTTACGCAAACCGTTGGCACGCCACTGTCTGAAATTAGTGCACCATCGCGGAGGAAATCCAGCGAGATTCTGAAAATCCTCGACGATCTTGTGGTTGAGGGAGCGTGCAAAGGATTTTCATGTATTGGACTAACTGCTGATGGCTACCGAAAACAACGATAAGATGATCAGAACCAAACCGCGCTGGCCCGTGATAGCATGGCTAGCGATTTCGCAATTTCTAGCCATTGTCTTACTGATACCTTGGCTAGCATATGCCTATTTGTCGTACTGGGCTACATACAGCAGTGGCACTTCAACCTGGGAAGTAATTTTTGTTTGTGTCACATTTGCCTACCCGATTGTAGTCATGATATGCGCCATCCAAGCTTGGTTGCTATATCGAGCACACAAAGACCGGCAGGCACTAATCGTCACATCCCTTTTCCTAGCTTGGCCCCTATTTTATCTAGTGACTATTTTGGTCACTAGCTGACTCCATAGTCATGGAGAGATTGCCGTTTTGAAAATTGCTGCTTCCGTCCAAGAAATAAGCTATGATCAAATTGTGCAGCCCAACACAGCGAGCAGCGGACTGGTGGGACGCTTCGCAGGCGCGTTTTCAGGCATTTTTCTGGCTTGAAGTTGATTCCGGTAAAATGGCGTTGTCTCGTCCCACCCACTTGCGGGCAACGCAAGCCGTTGGGCAGTGATCCGTCACTCACCTGTCAGTACCAAGCTTGTTCGAGTTGCATTCCTCAAGCCAATACTGACCATTATGTGTATCTATGGAGATGAAATCTATGACAGAACCAAAGAAACAGCCCATATATTATGTCGTGTTTTTCGACATTGCTTATCCATCAGTCGTAAAAGCGATGGAAGATGCGCCCGAAGCAATTGCTGCCCATAAGAAACGCTCACAAGAGTGGCATGAACAAGGCAGGTTGGTTATGGCAGGCGCCTTTCGAGATAACCCGGAAGGTCGCTTAAACACCATGGGCGTCTTGACATCGCGTGAGGCTGCTGAAGAGTTTGCTCAAGGTGATCCATTTGTGTTAAACGGGAAAGTTATCAGGTGGTATATTCGCGAATGGAATAATATGTTGGTGTAAGCAGTAGCTATAATTGTTGGCAAATGTAATGATAGGCATGATTGCCTTAATTCGAGAAGAGCTTATCGTCTGAAGATAAAGTAACTTAGAAGTAAGATTGGACAAACACCGCCCAACATAGCGTTAGCCACCTTCGTCGGAAAGAAATATTTCAGGGATAATCATGGAAACAAATGATGATAAATCATGGGAAGTAATCAGGTCAGAGCAAGGCGGTTATTCTTGAAGCTCGGGATTGGGTAAATATTGTCGCCGTCACACCTGAAAAGAAAATTGTTGTCGTAAAGCAGTTCAGATTTGGAGTCTCGAAAACAACAGTTGAAATTCCTGCAGGTCTTATTGAAACAGGAGAAACTCCAGAGCAAGCAGCCAGACGAGAATTAGAAGAAGAAACTGGCTACACTTCAACTACCTGGCAATATCTTGGTTGGTTCGAGGCAAATGCAGCCTTTCTAAACAATGTGTGTCATTCATTATTAGCTCTCGATGTAGTCAAGACTCAATCCATTAAACTTGATGAAGGAGAAGACATTTCAACTGATGAACTTTCTTTCGATGAATTGAACAAAACCATTGAGCAAGGCAAAATGCGTAACTCGCTAAGCGTCTTAGCGCTTTCACGAGTGTTCGATCTGAGACAATCAAAGTAGTTGGTTGTTAGAAACGGTGCCTAACACAGCGTCCCGGAAGTGCACCGGGATAATGCACCGGGACCCCGGCAAAGTGCGCCGGGACACGTGTTTGGAGTCTGCGCGGTTTCAGGCATTTTCTTTGGCTCAAGGTTGGTTCCGTTAAAGCGGCGTTATCTCATCCCACCCACTTGCGTCTGTCCCGCAGAGAATGAGCGGGACAGGCGCACACCGTTCCGCACCTGGCAACTGTTATCAAAGCTGCTGAAATATTAGAACATGTGCGCTATAATTTCTGCCAGGATGTCTTGCGACACACTATCGCTTGTCTCATAATTTAGTAAACTTTTCGTTGAAAATTACGAAGTGAAATCGAAATAATTGTTCACAAATTATGCGATACTCTGTAATTCAAACAAATGCAAGGAGATTCTCATGAACCCAGGTAAAAGCACCACCAAGAAGTCCAAAGGATTCACGGACGAGGAAAAAGCCGCGATGAGAAATCGCGCCCAAGAGCTGAAGGCGGAAGCGCGCGCGAACAAGGACAAGGCAGAAGGGGAAAGTGCCGTGCTCGCCGCGATCGCCTCGATGCAGGAACCTGATCGCGCCATGGCCAAGCGGCTTCATGCGATCATCAAAGCCAGCGCGCCAGCCCTCTCGCCGAAAACCTGGTATGGGATGCCCGCATATGCCAACAAGGACGGCAAGGTCGTCTGCTTCTTCCAAACCGCGCAGAAGTTCAACACGAGGTATGCGACACTCGGCTTCAACGACACGGCCAACCTCGACGAAGGCGCCCTGTGGCCGACCGCCTTCGCGCTGAAGAAGTTGACAGCCGCCGAAGAGGCAAAGATCGGCGCGCTCGTGAAGAAAGCCGTGAGCTGAGAACTGATCTTGCCACTGGCCCTGCCCACTTAGCCTTCATCAGGGTGCTACGCGACGGTATCTCATGGAGATCGCACGGAGCCGGACCGCAAGCCGTTAGGCCACCAATAGCGTCTTTTATTTAGAGTAAGGAGAACCAACAGATAGCGATCAATCCACCCAAACGGCGGGCCCCGAAGCCTAAGAAATCGGTCATACAGTGGCTGCTTGATTCTGACCCTTCGATCCGCTGGCAGGTAATGCGCGACCTGATCGGTGCGCCTGCGGAAGAGGTCGCGGCCGAGCGCGCGCGAGTCGCCACCGAGGGGGCGGGCGCCCGGCTGCTCGCCATCCAGGGGGCCGACGGGTCGTGGGCCGGCGCGGCGTTTAACCACGGGTGGGACTCCACGATGCACGTGCTATCGCTGCTGCGAGAAATGGGACTCGATCCCGCGAGCGACCAGGCGCGTCGTGCGGTGGGCCTGGTCCGCGACCGTGTGAAGTGGAAGGGATGGGACTGGGACGGCACGTGGCAGGGATGGGAATTTGACGGCAATCCCTTCTTCGCGGGCGAGGTGGAGCCCTGCATCAACGGGCAGGTGGGAGCGAGCGGCGCCTACTTCGGCCAGGACATCCAGCGGATCTTCAATCGCCTGCTCGGCGAGCAGCTGCCCGACGGCGGCTGGAACTGCGAGGCCGCCAA
>Ga0070699_100005536_pt1 | contig 11070 bp, 7 predicted proteins | sample KBSK1503metaG_FD_65473 | JGI IMG/M metagenome (GOLD analysis project Ga0070699, IMG submission 65473) | Corn, switchgrass and miscanthus rhizosphere microbial communities from Kellogg Biological Station, Michigan, USA - KBS K1-50-3 metaG | ecosystem: Host-associated > Plants > Roots >...
TTCATTTTCCCGCCGATGACGTACCAGGCATGATCGTCCTCGTGCGTGTGCGGGGGTGGCCCTTGGGTGTTAGGCTCGAGCCACCATTCTGAAACGGAGTAGATGTTACCGGTTTCCGCGCCATCGGCCTTGGAGACGCTCCGGATTCGCCCCATCGGGTAACTCCGACCGGCGCCGGGCGGCAGGATGATAGCCTTGCGCTTCCTGGTCCTGTGTCCTTTCATCGCCACCTCTGGTGAATGAGTTCCGAGTAGTTGACCGACTCCGGGACGCCCCTTCCTGAGGTTCCGCCCATTAAATGGAAGACTCCGCAATGGCGCCGCTCGTTTTGTCTATACCCCATGGCCCAGAGCGCCACAGGCGATGAGAAAAACGGCCACGGGCAGTACCAGGCCACCCTAAGTTGCACCGCTGGACCCCTCCTTCGCGCGACTTGCTGATTCGGAGTTCTTCAGAAGTGAAGAATCCGTCGATACTCTTGTTTGCACCTGAGCGTGTCAACCGGAACGGTAGATCGGTCAGTCGGCGCTCCTTCCCGGCGATTCCTAGCTCTCGCACCTCTCAGCGATGTCCTGAGACCAAAACCGGCAGGTAGCGCATCTGTTGTACGTTTTTGCCCGGTTTCTTCAGGTGTTCTAGCGAGCGTTTCGACTACGGCTGACGCCACTCCCGCGGCACGGCCTCGCGCGAAGCGGCGCGCTCCAACTCTGCGAGGTCGGCGCGCGCGCGCCACAGCTCGCCCAGGTTCCACTCGAGGCGCTGCTGCGTCTGAAGATGGTCGGGCTGCAGCGTCCAGCGCGGATGGCTGTCGAAGCGATAGCTGGCGACCCTGCCCACCGCCCTGCCCGGGTCGTCGAGCAACTGCCGGTCCGCCCTCACCTCGAGCTCGAGCCGGGCGATCCGGGCGTGGACCTCGCGGAACGCCGCCCGCCACTGATTGGCGACGACGCGCTCGTCGGGGGTGAGGATGTCGCCGGAAGTCCCGTTGGAGGGGGCGGTCATCGCCGGAGCGCGCGAGGGCGCCGCCGACGGGTCAGTGGCGAGCACGTAGATTTCGTCGCCGGCAGTCACCTCCGCCTTGACGTTGGCGGGGACCTTGGACTGGTCGTTGGTGTAATTGGTCACGCCCTGGTCGTCGACCCAGCGGTAGACGGATTGAGCCAGTGCAGCGGGAGCAAAGGCAAAGCTGATCGCGAGCAAGATGAGATTTCGCATGTTCAACGCCCCAACCCCCCCTGAAGACAAACCAGGAGTGACCCCCAACTGATACATTTATTCAGTGCGACAATGCAAGTTCAATCTATACATCCGCCCACTTTGAAACAATGCCGAGGCCTGTCGACAAGAGCCCCGCGTCGCCACCGAACCATGGCTTCGGGCCAAATCAAAGAACGATCTTGGCGCCCCAAGCCTCCAGCGGGTTGCGTCGCCAGCTTTTCAGAGCTTTGCGTGGGTAGGTTGCTAATGACCCGGGGGCGGAACGGGAATGATCGAATCCCAAACCGAGCAAGAGGCAATATCCAGCGGCTGATACGCCACGGCGCCAAACCGGACGACAAGGATGGCAATGGCAAGACGGCGAGAGAACGCGCCTCACAGGAACGCCTGCGGCGACATGGACCCGAGCTCAATGACCAGTGCTTCAAAGCCTGAGTAGTCGCTGCTCGTGGTCGAAGGGGAATGGCGTTGCCGAAGCGCATTTCCTGATAACCGAGGATCGTCGGTTCGCCGAAGGAAGGAGCGACCCGGATGCGCCGACACTTAGAGCTACGGAGGAGGCAGGAATGGGTTCTTGGGCTCGGGGTGCACCATCACGTCGGGATGGATGATGGAACTCAATCCCCCGCCGACGGCGCCGAGCTCAGCCTCGGTGAGACTCCGCAGTGTGATTCGCCTGAGGGTTTGCTTCCGGGATTTGTCGGTCATTGCGATCTCCTTTGGGGTTTGCTTTTGGGCGAGCGGCCTTGCCGAAGGGTGTTCTGCACGACGTGCGCCAAGCGTCGGTTCCAGGCGAAGGGCAGAGCCTTCAAGGGTTTCTGTCTTGCGCCAGAATGCTTCCGGTTGCGCGAGTGCAACGAGCGCTGCGGTCAAAGTTGCGGCTGAATAACTGCTGGATGGTGCGGGGATGGCGAGAGCGCCCAGCCACGGTTGCGATGCTCTTGCATCTTACGAGCTGCCGGCTCAGCAGCGCGAGTCGGAGTGCCGGCTCAGCCGCGCGAGAAAAAAGTACGATCGATCGAACCTCTTCCGACTCAACCAGAACATCGTGCGCGCAAGCTGACGTTGTCCGGCATCTCCCCAACCGGCGTTAACAAAACATTTGTCGCGCAGTGAGCAATAGGTGCCGCGCCGGCGTGTTGCGACGCGCATCGAATTCGTAGCTTGCGCGTGGGTCGGCGAAGCGAGTCAGCGCACACGACAGAGGTCTTCCAGGTGCACAGCATCTCATTTTCTCCGAAGCTTGGTGTCTTCTTTGTACTGTTGGTGGGCCTCTGGGCCGAAGCGGCCCCGGGGTGGGTCGTAGAGCGTCCCCTCCCCCAGGCTCAAACTTTGCGCGCGGTCAAGATGCTGGACGCGAACACCATCCTCGCCATCGGCGAGGGCGGCGCGATTGTGCGAAGCATCGACGGTGGCAACTCGTGGACGGTGAGCCATCCCTTCGGCAGCCTTCTTTCCCTGACCGCCCTTTCGTTTGTGGACCAAAACGTCGGAACGGCGGTCGGAAGCTGGGGGACAATCCTGCGTACGCTTGACGGTGGGATCACCTGGACAGCCCAGCAGAGTGGAACGACCGATGACCTGGCCGGCGTGTCGCTCGTCGACCCCGACGTGGGCACCGCGGTGGGAATGGATGGAACGATTCTCCACACCAGCGACGGCGGCGCCACCTGGTTCCGCCAGGAGAGCGGCACATCGGTTCCATTGAAAAGCGTTTGGCTCACCGACGCGGAAGTGGGAACAGCGGTGGGCTACCAATACTTCCTGGGCGAACGGAATGGGGTCATCCTTCGCACGACCGATGGCGGCCTTACCTGGAGGCTGCAAATCTCAAGCGGGGTTGACTACCCCGAGCAGGTTGCGTTCTATGACCGCGACCACGGAATGATCGTGGGCTGGCACCGATTCTTGGGTAGCCTCATCGTGCGCACGGAGGATGGCGGAGAAACCTGGCAGTGGGCGGCGTCGCCGGGACTGCATCTGCAACTCCAGGCCGTCACTTTCCCGGGTCCCCGGACTGCGATCGCTCTCAATTTCCTCGGGGGAGCGGTCCGCACAGAGGACTTTGGCGACACCTGGCAGGAACTTGGGGCGCCGGGGGCATTTGGCGTTTCCTTCGCCGACGAAAACGTTGGCACCAGCGTCGGCCGCTATGGATCGATCGCTCGCTCTGAGAACGGCGGGCGAAGTTGGACATATCAATCCAACGAGCCATACGCGCTGCGGGGCGTTTCCATGACGGACTCGAACACGGCGACAGTCGTTGGGAGCTCCGCAATTCTTCGCACGGATGATGGTGGTCAGGATTGGCGACTCCAACGGCGTCCGTTTTGTTGCGAGGCCGGCGCCGCTGTTCATTTTAGCGATTCGTACACCGGTACCGCCGTGGGGCCCGACGTGCTTCGGACCGTGGACGGTGGGGAGACATGGACGCTCCAGGACCCAGGGGTGGCAGGCCTCGTGGCCATGTCCTTCTTCGACGCCAACCGTGGTTGGATCATCTCCAACCAGGAAATCGTGCGCACCGATGATGGGGGCGATACCTGGGTGATTCAATGGAGGGGCGGTCCCGTCCTTCGCGCCATTTCCGCCTTGACCGAGGATACGGGTATCGCGGTGGGAGACAATGGACGGTCGCTGATCCTCCGCACAACAGACGGCGGCGCGCACTGGCAGGAGCAGATTTTCCCGCAGGGCAGCGGACTCTACGGCGTCTCGTTCGCGGCTGATTTTGGAACGGCAGTGGGTGCGTTTGGGCTCATTCTTCGCAGTGCCGATGGAGGCCAGACCTGGGAAAGTCAGGAGAGTGGCACGACCAGACTGTTGATCGCAGTTTCGCAACCCGAGCCGATGACAGCAACGGCGATTGGATTGAATACGATCCTGCGGACGGTCGATGGCGGTCAGACCTGGCATCAGCAGGCGGTCGAGATACTCAACTCCCTCTACGGAGTATCGTTTTCAGACGCAAACAACGGGATGGTGGTCGGCGAGGGAGGATTGATCCTTCGCACCTGGACCGGTGGGGAGGAAACCGCAGCAGAGTGGCAGGTCCCCCGTTTGCACGCGCGATAGGACGGAGCAGGGCCATCCTGTCTACTTTCCGGTGGCTTGGGTCACCGGAGCGCCGCGACGGGCGTCCCATCGGTCCTGCGGCGATGAGACTCGACTCAGTTGCCGAAGTTCCCCTCTGCGACATCCACGATCGCCCCTGCCTCGCGTCATTTCTGCGCCAGTCGGTCCGAGCAGGCCGCCGCCGCTCTTTGGCTTGATCGAGAGCCAGGTGAGCCAACTCAGCCGTCGTCGCCAAGCCGGTCCGCCGCCGCGCGAGTCGGAGTACCGTCTTAGAGGAGCGTGCGGAAGTGCCAGCTCAGCAGCGCGAGACGAAGTGCCGGCTCAGCGGCGCGAGACGAAGTGCCGGCTCGGCAGCGCGAGCCGGTGGTGACGTTCACCGGGCGAACCGGTTATCGGCGCTACTCGCAGGCCGGAAGCGGCTGTGGCGACAGCGGCCAGACGTTGATCAGCGACAGATTGTCCTCCCAGCAGTTTCCGGTGCCGAGCCCGGTCCAGAAGAGATCCGCCCCGGGGATTCCGGGCGGAATGCGATCGCGGTCGGGGTGCACCCCGTTGCCCAGCGCGGCGTTCTCCTCGATTCGATTGTGGTTGGGGAACGGGTCGAAGCCGAGGATCGATTCGTTGCACAGCTCCCTTGGCAAAAGATTCGCCGTGCAGAAATCGGACAACGCGATTCCGAACGAATCGTTTCCCAGGGTCGTGTTGTCGTGGACCTGGTTGTTCTGAACCGCGAGCAGAAAGATCCCGGTTCCGACGGGCACCGAGCAGACGTCGCCCGGAGGCACGCAGGTATTCGGCTTGTTGTTCAGCACGACCGTGTTGTGGTGAATCGAGTTGTCGTGGTTGAAGCGGATGTCGAGGCCCGGCAGGGTGAAGGAGAGGATTCCCCCGGTGTTCCCGGTGGCGAGATTGTGATCCATCTCGACCCTGAAGCTGTTCTCGATCTCGAAGCCGCTGACGTTTCCGTGCGCGGAGTTGTGATTAACCCGCACGTCGTGGGAGACGCCGACATAGATTCCGGTGTCGTTCGATCCGGTGGCGACGCACCCGGTCACCTGGCCGGGGCCGGAGTGAGACGGAAAGATTCCATAGTCGCCGTTTCCATTCGCCGAGCAATTCCTGATCAGGAAGTCGTCGACGCAGAACAACGCGATCCCGTCCCCGGCGAAATGATTCACCGTGAACCCCTGCACTCGCGAGCCGTGGATGCGTTGGCTCGTGTCGGTCAGGCAGGCGGGTCCGGTGGCGCCCCGCTTGGCGATCGAAATTCCCTCGTCCTGCCCAGGCGCGGCTTCCAGGATTACCGGATGACCCGGCGTCGCCAGGCCGATCAGTCGAATGTTGTCCTTGGTGATCACCACCCCGCAGAGATGGTCGGGCTGGGTCGGGCAGGGGGTGCCGGACTCGCGATAAGTTCCCGGGAGCACCGCGATCGTGTCTCCTGGATTCGCGCGGTCCACCGCCGCCTGAATCGACTGGCCAGGACGCACCACGATCGTCGCCGCCGAGGCCGTCGCAGAGACGAACAGCAGCGAAACAATCGCCGAGACTTTCGACCATTTCATGATTTCCCCCTTTGTGAAGAGAGCAGAAGCGCTGACGTAAGCTCCATCGCTTCCGTCGTGTCAACGATAAGATTGGCGCTCGCCCGGCCGGACGTCGGACGAACGGAGTGGTTGGGCGGTGCGAAATCAGCTAAGGGGTGAGGCTCGATTTCAACGGCAAGTTTTCCCGAGCTTCAAACCGGAGGGGTCTCTCACCATGAATGCTTTGCCGATCGCGGTGCTGTTGGTTGCCGGAGCGACGATCGCCAAGCCGGCGGCGAACGGGGCGGGACCGGTGCAGCTTCACGCGGTCGATCAGGCCCATCTGGCCTGGCAGAGCCCGGGCCCGGACAGCGGACGGGAAGCGCAGGTGCCGGTCACCTTCCCCGACGGACAGTGGACCAAGGTGGAGATCACCTTCACCGTCGACAGCCGCGCCACCCCGAATCGATGCACCTACCCGAATCCGACCGGCGACATCTTCGACCGCTCGGCGAGTGTTTTTCTCATTCTCGACGAGACCTGCATCGACGGGCAGCGCTGCATCGGAAGCGACGGCCAGGTCGAATTGATGAAGGCGATCACTCCCTTCGGAACCGACGATCGGACCGGGCCCCGGGCGCTGACCCTGGACATCACTCCGCTCGCCCCTCTGCTCACCGGGGTCAAATACATCGGCGTCTGGATTGACACCTACGACGTGAACGGCTGGTACGTCGACGTGGACTTCACCTTCACCAGCGATCCGCTGCAGGCCTCGCCCAAGCCGCCGGCGAGCGGGCTCATTCCGGTGTTCTTCAAGACGTATGTGAACTCCGACGGCCAGCCGGGCATCGCGCCCGTTCCGGTGGCCATTCCCGCCACCGCGACCCAGGTCAATCTGAGATTGTTCTCCACCGGCCACGGCGCCGTCGGCAGCCCGCCCTGCGATGAATTCTGTCAACGAAACAATCAAATCCTCGTCGATGGCTCTCCGGTCTGGGAGCACGTCGTCTGGCGGACCGATTGCAACGCCGACCCCGGATGCCGCACCTGGAATGCCTGCGGGTATCCCTCCTGCACCTTCTCCAGATCGGGCTGGTGCCCCGGATACATCGCCTGCCACGGAAACGGCCCCTGCGACCAGGACCTCGATTTGACGAAGTCGTTGACCGCGGGCGATACGCACGACGTGCTGTACCAGATCCCGAACCTGACCGCGGGTGGGGCCTACTGGAATTACAGCCTCGTCGTCTACTGGTACGAGTAGCCTCGGATCCCGGAGCTCCAGACAGAAGGGGGACCCGAGCCCCATCGCCCCGGGCTTAATCGTTGTCTTGTTTCAGGCGGGGCATTAGATGGTCCCGGTGTCCAGGGAAGCGCCGGCCGATCTCAACTCTCCAGTCGTCTTGAACGGCCCAGGCGCCGCTCCCTCGGCCGTGCGCAGCGAAACCATCACCGCGGGTCCGGGCACGGATCGCCTGCCGCCCGGTGTCCAGTTGGGTCTTCAGGGGGCGGCCAAGCGATTCGACGCTTTCGAGGCCCTCCAGCCGCTGAGCCTGACCATCGCCCCGGGCGAGCGGGTGGCGGTCGTCGGCCCGAGCGGCGCGGGGAAGACGACGCTTTTGCGCCTTCTGAACACCACGCTCTTTCCCAGCGCCGGCAGCGTGCGCGTCCTCGACGCCAACCCGGTCGGCCTCGGGCCGAGGGCCTTGAGATCTCTGCGCGGACGCATCGGGACGATTTATCAGCAGCTCTTGCTGGTGCCCCAGGTCAGCGTCCTGCAGAACGTGGTCGCCGGCCGACTCGCGCAAATGCCGCTGTGGAAGGCGGTCTTCTCGCTCGTCTCCCGGGCCGAGGCGGAGCGCGTCCACGAGGTGCTGGAGCGGGTCGGGATCGGCTCGAAGATCTACGAGCGGGTCGACCGGCTCTCGGGCGGAGAACAGCAGCGGGTCGCGATCGCCCGCGCTTTGTATCAAGAACCGGAGATCCTGATCGCGGATGAGCCTGTTTCATCCGTCGATCCGGGTCGCTCCGCGGAGATCCTCGAGCTTCTGGCGAAGGCCGGGCATGGGCGGACGCTGCTCATTTCGACGCACCGGCTGGACGCGACGATGCCCTGGATCTCACGGGTGATCGGCCTGCGCGAGGGGAGGCTTCTCTTCGACAAGTCCAGCTCGGCCCTGACGCTCGACGATCTTTCCAAGCTGTACGCGTCCGACAAGGGGAAGAATTCTCCGGCGCCGGCGCGGCCGATCTCCCCCGCGCGGTCGAGCCTGGCCGGGGCGGTCTTCTTCGGGGCATCGAACACCCCCGGCGAATTCATGCTCCCGCGCATCGTCCCGGCGTTCGTCGGCGAGCGACCCGGGGTGCGGGTGAGCCTGACCCTGAAAGACACCCTGGAGACGACCAAGGACCTGCTCGAGGGGCGTTTGGACCTCGCCTTCGTCGGGGCCCGGGAGGCAGACCCCAGACTGCGCTTCGAGGACTTCGCCGACGACGAGATCATCCTCGTCGCCTCGCCGTTCTTCCCCGGGCTGCCGCCGGCCGCACTGAGCGCGACCGCGGTGGCCGAGCTGGCGCGGGTGGAGCGCGAGGCTGGCTCCGGGACGCGGGCGGTGGTCGAAGAGTACTTCTCGAACATGGGCGTCCCCTTGAAGCAAAGCGCGGTGGCGCTCGAGGTCGGCAGCCTGGTGGGCCTCAAGGCCGCGGTGATCTCCGGCATCGGGGTCGCCTTCGCGTCGCGCGTGGCCGTCGCTTCGGAGCTCCGTTCAGGCACGCTCCGCGAGGTGGCGGTTGATTCGATGAGGATCCGGCGGCAGATCTTCGCCGCCTGGAGGGCGGACACCGAGCTGACGCCCCAGGCGAAGAGCTTCCTGGAGATCGCCCGGAAGTGCTTACGGTCGACCCGCGAGGGGCGCAGCTGATGGCCCCGGAGCGCCCATCCCGGCCCTGGTTGCTGCGCTGGCCGGGGCTTCTGCTCGCGCTGGTGTTGGCCCTGAGCTATCGCGGTTCCGAGGGCGACGTCTCGGCGCTGTTCTCACCGGGCGCCCGCAAGACGCTCGCCGATTTCGTCCGCGGTTTCTGGCCGCCGGCGCATAGCCCGGAATTCCTCTCCCTGATGATCCGGCCCTTGCTGGAGACCGTGGCCATCGCCGTGCTGGGCATCTCGCTCGCGGTCGTGCTGGCGCTGCCCCTGTCGGTGCTGGCGGCGTCTCCGTCCGCCCTTTCGCCCCTGGCGAAGCGGGCCGGTCCGGCGCGGCGCCTGGCGCGGGGCGCGGCCCGGCTGGTGCTCAACTTGATGCGCTCCATTCCGGAGCTGATCTGGGCGCTGATCTTCGTGCGCGTGCTCGGGCTGGGGCCGGCGACCGGCGTGCTGGCGATCGGGATCGGCTACGCCGGAGTGCTGGGGAAGGTCTTCGCCGAGATTTTCGAATCGCTTCCCAAGTATCCAGCCGAGGGGCTGGCCGCGGTGGGCGCTTCGCCGCTGAAGACTTTCATCTTCGGAGTGCTGCCCGCGTCGATGCCGCTGCTCGGCTCTTACACGCTCTATCGATTCGATTGCGCGATCCGCGCCTCCGCCGTTCTCGGCCTGGTCGGGGCCGGGGGCCTGGGGCTGCAGCTGGAGCTCTCGCTCAAGATGTTCGCCTACGACGAGGTCGCCGCCCTGGTGATCGCGCTCTTCCTCCTCGTCGCCTCGGTGGACCAGGCCTCGCGGCTGGCGCGGCGAAGGCTCCAGCAGAGCAGCGGCCTCCTGCGCCAGTCGCTGCCGATCCGCCTGGTCGCCGCCGGAAGCTGGCTCTTGGCGTGCTTGGCCGCAGCGGTGTTTCTGCGGTTTCCGATCTCCGAGCTCCTTTCGCTGGAGCCGGGCAGGAGCATGCTGGCGTTCGCCTCGGCCATGTTTCCGCCCGATCTCAGCCCCGCGTTCCTGGCGAGCGTCGGCCCGGCGATCGTCGAGACGGTGGCGATCAGCGTCCTGGGCACGGCGATCGCCGCGGCGCTCGGAATGGGGCTCGCCTTCGTCGTCGCCGCCGGCCACCGCCGGGGCGAGGAGCTCAAGAGAAGGGGCAGGGGGCTGAGCCGGCTTGGGGTGAACGCCGCGTCCTGGCTTGCCCGCGCGGCGCTCAACCTCTGCCGCACCCTGCCCGAGCTGCTCTGGGCACTGCTGTTCATCTTCATCGTCGGACTGGGGCCGTTCGCCGGGGCGCTCGCGCTGGGGATGCACACCGCCGGCGTCCTCGGCCGTCTCTATTCGGAGGCGCTGGAGGAGGTTCCCTCCGGGCCGTCGCTGGCGCTTCGCGGGTCGGGCGCGTCGCGTTCCGGGGTGGCGGTCTTCGCCGTCCTTCCCCAGGCGTTCCCCCAGCTCATCGCCTACACGCTCTATCGCTGGGAGGTGAACATTCGAGCCTCGGCGATTCTCGGCATCGTCGGGGCCGGTGGACTGGGCAAGGCCCTCCTGATTTCACTCTCGCTGTTTCAACACCATCGGACACTGACCTTGATCGGGGTGGTGGTGACGATGGTGGCGGGGGTCGATCTGCTCAGCGGATTTCTGCGGCGGCGGGTCCAGGAGGCGGGGACGCACACGGAGAATGAACGGGCGGCGGAATGGGCCGGACCCCCCGCGGCTTCCGCGGGCGCCTGGTAAAGCGGATTCTGCTTCAAATCCCGTCACCACTTGTGAAAGGAGTTGACCCAGTGAAGTGTTGGTTCCCGACTCTCCTCGCGGCGATAGCCGTCGCCGCCCCGCTCGTCGCGTCCGCCGAAGCCACCCTGCGCGTCACAGCGATTCCGGACGAGGCCCCCACGGAGCTGCAGCGGAAGTTCGTTCCGCTGGGGGCCTACCTGGAAAAGGCGATCGGCATGAAGGTGTCGTTCGTCCCGGTGAGCGACTACGCCGCCACCGTCGAGGGCCTGGCGGCGAAGAAGGTGGACCTCGCCTGGTATGGCGGCTTCACCTTCGTCCAGGCGCGACGTCTCACCGGCAACGCGGTCCCGCTGGTGCAACGGGAGGAGGACGCGCAGTTCCACAGCAAGTTCATCGTGTCGGCGGGCTCCAAGGCGAAGAGCCTTCGCGATCTGAAGGGCGCCAACTTCGCCTTCGGATCGGTCAGCTCGACCTCCGGTCACCTGATGCCGCGGTACTATCTGCTCAAGAGCGGGATCGACCCGGACAAGGATTTCGCGAAGGTGGCGTTCTCGGGGGCGCACGACGTCACCGCGAAGTGGGTGGAATCGGGCAAGGTGGAGGCCG
>Ga0070699_100005539_pt1 | contig 11067 bp, 8 predicted proteins | sample KBSK1503metaG_FD_65473 | JGI IMG/M metagenome (GOLD analysis project Ga0070699, IMG submission 65473) | Corn, switchgrass and miscanthus rhizosphere microbial communities from Kellogg Biological Station, Michigan, USA - KBS K1-50-3 metaG | ecosystem: Host-associated > Plants > Roots >...
CTGCTCGACCGCCTCGGCGATCGCGCAGGCGCCGTCGCAGCTTACGAGGAATTCACCACGCAGCTCGCTGCAGACCTCGAGACGGAGCCCGCTGCCGAGACCAAAGCCTTGCTCACGGCGGTACGGGCGCGGGCGACCACGGCGCCGGCGCAGCGGTGGACCCCGGCTTCCGCAGGGGCAACGCAGCTTGTAACGGCGACCGGACCGCCGCGTGGGCGTCGCGCATGGTGGTCTGCTGGGATCGCCGCCGTCGTCGCCGGCCTCGTCCTGTCCAGCGCCGGCGGCTGGCGCGGACGACTATGGCCGAGGCCCGTCACAGGCCGCGTGCAGTCGCTCGCCGTGCTGCCGCTCGCGAATCTCTCCGCAGACACCCTGCGTTCGTGGTACGCCGATGGACTCACGGAGGCCCTGACGACCGACCTGGGCCGACTTAGAGCACTACGGGTGGTTTCGCGAGGCTTGGCGACTTTCTACCGGGGGACCACCAAAGCTCCGCGCGACATTGCCCGGGAACTCCAGGTGGACGCGGTCGTGGAAGGTGGCGTGCAGGTGTCGGGGGATCGGGTGAGGGTCGACCTGCGGCTGGTTGATGCTACGTCTGGGTACCAGCTCTGGGCGGACCGATTCGAGGAACCGGTGCAGAATCGGTTTGCCCTGGAGGACCGCGTGGCGCGCGGAATTGTCTCGACACTCGCGCTCCCCCTGAGCGCGTCGGAGAAGCACGCGCTCCACGCCGCACCGACCAGGAACCTCGAGGCATACGACTCCTACCTGCGCGGGAAGATCCGGCTGCACCGCGAAAACCGCGAGGACGATTCGGTCGCAATCACGCTGCTCGAACGGGCGGTCACGCTCGATCCAGACTTCGCACTGGCTCAGGCAGAGCTGGGGCACGCGTACGTGCTGCGAGTCATCCTGTTCGCGCCCAGCGATACGGCGCTGATCGAACGCGCCTGGATGGCTACGGAGAAAGCGCTGCGCCTCGACCCCGACCTCGCGGAAGCGCACTTTACCCGGGCAAATGTGCTGTCGAACCTCTCGGGCCGGTTCGCCCCCGAACCGGCCATTCAGGAGGACCGGCGCGCGCTAGAGTTGAACCCGAACCTGGCTCAGGCGCATCATGGGCTTGGCACCATCTATCTGCATCTCGGCCTCTTTGAGAAGGCCATGGATGAATTTCGCAGAACGCTCGCCATCGATCCGGGCTACTCCAGCGCGACCCGCCGCCTCGGCCTCGCCCTCGTCTACCAGGGACGGTACGAGGACGGCTTACGCCTCATCCGCCAGGTACCACCGGAGTCCAACCAGGCGCTCTGGAACTACTCGGTTGCCTCGGCCCTCCTCTATCTCGGCAGGAACGCGGAAGCCGCGGCGCTGATAGAGCGATACCTGCGCGACCACCCGGAGGATCCCGGCGGTGTGGTCACGAGCACGCGCGCGCTCCTCTTCGCCCAGGCGGGCGACGCCGAGCGAGCGGAGGAGGACATCCGGACCGCCATCGAGAAGGGGAGAGGCTTCAACCATTTTCATCACACCGCGTACAACATCGCCTCGGTGTACGCCCGGCTCCACCAGCCGGCCCGCGCGGTTTACTGGTTGCGAAAGGCGGCGGACGGCGGCTGGCCCTGCTACCCGTACTTCGCGCGGGACCCCAACCTCGAGAACATTCACGGCGATCCGGGTTTTGTCGCTTTTATGAGGCAGTTGAAGACGCAATGGGAGCGCTATGCGGCGACGCTTTGAGCAACCCGTCTTCACACTCCTGGCGATTGCCTTCGCGATGCTCCTCACCGCCGCGAGACCGTTCTCAGCCCAGACGCTCAGATCGCCCGCGCCCGCTTTCACCTTGAAGACGCTCACCGGCGGCACGGTGAGCTTATCCGATTACGCGGGTCGACCTGTATTTCTCAACTTCTGGGCTTCCTGGTGCAAACCATGCCGCGGGGAGATGTCAGACATCATCGACGCCTTCAACGCTCACAAGGATCAGGATCTGCAGGTGCTGGCGATCAACTTGACTGATCAGGAACGGATGACGGACGCGCGGAAGTTTGCGGACGAGTTCCACATGCCCTTTCCCGTGCTGCTCGATGAGAAGGGCAAGGTGCGCAAGAGTTACGCGCTGCGCGGCGTGCCGACGTCCGTGTTCATTGATACCCGCGGCATCGTACAGCTGATCAATCCTGGCCCCATCACAAGTGAGACGATCCAGCGGGGGCTCGCCGAGATCCTTCCGGCGCGGTAGTGGAACGCAGTTGACAGCACGAGGAGGTTCTATGCGCGTTCATCGGGTAGCAGTCCTCACGATCGGCCTCGGCCTCCTCGCGCTTCCAAGGCAGTCGTTCGCGCAAGGCTGAATGCCGGTCCGCTTCACAACCCCCAGTTTGGGGGGACAGGGCGAATTGCAGGTGGCCGATCTCTCAGCGCATCAGTGGAGGATCACGCTGGGGTACCGGCATCTCCACGCCGACCAGTTGTTCGTAGGGACCCAGCTACTCCAGACCAACCAACCCCTCATCATTAACCTCCACTCGGTTGACGTCACCACGTCGTACGCCGTGACGGATCGATTCAGCGTGAGTTTGACGGTGCCCGTCTTGGACGGAAGGCAGTCCGCGGTTCGGGCAGACACCGTTCGCCACGACACCCACGCCTTCGGACTCGGCGACATCAGTCTCGTCGGCAGCACATGGTTGTTGAACCCCCAGACACATCCCAAAGGCAATGTCGCGCTCGGCGTAGGAGTGAAGGCACCCACGGGCAGCAACAGGTACGCCGACAGCTTCTTCCGAGCCAATGGAAGCGCGCTACAGTACCCTGTGGACCAATCGATCGAACCTGGGGATGGCGGCTGGGGCGTCATCCTGCAGCTGCAGGCGTACCGCAGGGCATTCCACAACGCGATCGCGTACCTGACGGCGTCGTACCTGATCAATCCGCGTCGGCTCAGCGATGTCGCGAAAGACCCGGGCGGAACGGTCTACTGGTCCGTGCCGGACGTTTACTCCGCGCGCCTGGGGCTGGCGTACGCCCTGTGGCCGCAGCAGGGTGTCTCTGCCAGTCTCGGCGGACGAATCGACGGCCAGCCGGTCCGCGATCTCATTGGCGGCGGCGACCCTGGCTTCCGCAGGCCGGGTTATTCCATTTCGCTTGATCCCAGCTTGTCTCTCACGACCGGGCCGAGCCAGGTCACCTTGAGCGCGCCGATCAGATTGAGTGCGAACCGCGAGGCGAGCGTGCTGGACCTGCAGACCGGCAAACACGGTGGAGGGGATTTCGCGAGCACGTTGATCTTCGTGAGCTATTCGCGGCGGTTGTAATCACACCCGTCGGGCACCCGTCGGTCGAGAGACTGTCGCCGGGTGCCCTGGTGCGTGTCGCCGCCTAACCCCACGGCCGGGTCCTGCTATTCCTTACCGGTGAGTCTCCTCCGTCGTGTGAGTCTTTCCCGCGGCTGCTTCTCCACCCCGGCATCCTCTGCCACGTCCGGCCCGCGAAGCCGAGTGCGTGCCGTCACATACAGGTCGTTCCCCCCGACCCCGCCAGGCCGGTTCGAGTGGAAGTGGAGTGTCGTACCGTCGAACGACAGCGCGGGGCCGCCGTCGAACGCGGTGGTGTTCACCACGGCTCCCAGGTTCACCGGCGTGGACCAGGGATCGAGAGTCGAGGCCCGCGTCGACACCCACAGGTCCTCGCTGCCCACGCCGCCCGGTCGCCCAGAAGAGAGGAAGATCTCGAGGCCGTCGCGCCGAATGGTGGTGCGGGTGTCGCGGAACGGGCTACTGAGCTCCGGGACCAGCACGGGCGGACCGAACGCCTCTTCGTCTCCCGCCCGCGTGCTCGCGTAAATGTCGAAGCCCTGGTCGCTGCCCGGCGGATTGTTCCGCACGGTGAAGTACAGGGTGGTGATTCCGGTCGCCTCGTCCTCGAAGATGGTGGGGCCGGCATTGACGTACGGAGTATTCACGACGCAGCCGAGGTCCTCCGGAGGCCCCCACCCGAAATCATCGCGCAGGTCATGGCGCCGGGAGACGTAGATGTCCGCGAGGCCACATCCACCCGGACGGAAGCTGTGGAAGTACATGCGATGTCCGTCGGGTGAGAACGTGGGAGCCACGTCGTTGAGGTTCGAGTTGACGGTCGGGCCAAGATTCTGCGGCGGCCCCCAGGGCTCGTCGACACTCGCCCGCCGCGACACCCAAATGTCCAGCCCGCCGAAGCCGCCCGGGCGATCGGAAGTGATGTACAGGCTCAAGCCATCCTTGGAAATCGCCGGGCGGTTGTCGTCGAATGGCGAATTGACGAGTGGGCCAAGATTGGTCGGCGTTGACCAGGGCCCCCACTCAGGGTGGTCCTCTCCCACGACATCGGCAGCGATGCTCTTTAGGCCAGCCGGCTCTAGATCGGCACGACACGCCTCGAAGAGGGTGCCGAGGCAGAACAGGGCGAAGAATCTCGCGCTGGGCTTCATTGTACGCCTCCCCTTGTTCGTTGAGGTGCTGCGCTTCGTCGGTTTCACCGGGGCCTCCATGTCGGGGAGACGTTTTTCCCCGGGCCATGCGTGAGCCAAACGAGACCGGAGCCATCTTCCTTCATCACGCCGATGTCCCCGCACTCAGGGCACTCAGCGTGGTCGAAGACGATCTTGGCCCCGTCGGATGACCAGGCAACCTTCGCCCACATACCGGGGGCGATCACGTGGGCATCGTTCCAGACGTCCACGCTCATCACAGTGATCCCACCGCCTTGGCCCGAGAAAGCGATCTTCGTGCCGTCGGGCGACCAAGCGGGCCCTTCACCGTTGCCGACCCATCCTTTGCCCGTGCCGTTCTCATTCATGACATTGATGTGGAGCTCGCATCCATAATTCTCATCGCAAATGCGCTCGACGTAGGCGATCCTGCTGCCGTCTGGAGACCACGTGGCCTCGAAGTCGTCCAACACACCGAGGTTGTCGGTGAGCCGGGTGGGGTTCGAGCCGTCCGCGTTCATCACGAAGATCTCGGGAGTGCCAAACTCGCCCATGGTCGTGAAGGCAATTCTCTTCCCGTCGGGTGACCAGGATGGTTGGTATCCGCCGTAGTTGATGAGGGTGGGGTTCGAGCCGTTAGCGTCCATGACATAGATGCCGCCGCCTCTGGTGAAGGCGATCTTCCGGCCGTCAGGCGACCACGCAGGGTCGAAGCCGTCGTTGGTGAGTCGGATGGGGTTCGACCCGTCAGCGTTCATCGCATAGATCTGGAAAGGGTAGCCGTCGCGGCTGGACGCAAAGGCGATCGGCCCAATGGCTGTGCAGGCCACGTCGAACGCAATCAACACCGTGTCGCCGAGGAGGACATCTGCGGCGTGTGTCTGGCCACCGCTCAGCGCGCAGTTGGGAGGAGCGCCGTACATGGTGACGCTGTGGCTGCCGGCACCTAGCCCGGCTACGCTCACCTTCCCGTTGACGGGGACAGGCTGTACCGCCCCGCTATCCACGCTTACGGTGTAGCCGCTCGTAGGGAGGTCGGCGCCGCTTGTCGAGACCGTCACCTGCAGCACGCCCGTCGTTGGTCCTGCAGGCCCAACCGGCGTTGAGTCGCTGCATGCTGCTGGCGCCAGCAGCAACCCGCACGCGATGACCGCACGCCCGCACCGACCAGCAGTAGTCACGCTCTTCATACCTCCTCCTTGCAGCCGCATTGCTGCATTCTTGGCCAGAGCCTACGTTTCCCTTGCCAGCCAGTATGAGGCGAAGGCGTCAGGCCACCGTCATGGGCGCGTCACGCCCGCCGTGACGGGGCCCGGCCTCGCAGGGGCGTCCATGATCCACTTCCGAATGCTGGGCGGATTGAGCCTGACGGCGGCCGACGGGCGCGAGGTACGCAGCCTGCTCGCACAACCCCGGCGGCTCGCGCTGCTTGCCTACCTTGCTGCCGGCACGCCCCGTGACTTTCAGCGGCGCGACAGCCTCGTCGCGCTGTTCTGGCCGGAGCTCGACCAGAAACACGCTCGCGCGGCGCTCCGCGAAGCGCTCCACGTGCTGCGCGGTGCAGTGGGCCAGGGCATTGTGACACGGCGTGGCGATGAGGAGATCGGCCTCGACTCCGACCTCTTCTGGAACGACGTCGCGGCCTTTGATCGAGCGGCCGCCGCGGCGGAGTGGGGCGAGGCACTCGAGCTCTATCGGGGCGACCTACTGGAAGGGTTCTTCATATCCGAGGCGCCCGAGTTCGAACGCTGGCTGGAGACGGAGCGCGCCCGACTCAAGGACGCGGCATGTCGCGGCGCGCACGCGCTCATCCAGCGCAGCGAGGCGAGTGGTGATCTCGCGGCTGCCGCGAGCTGGGCTCGACGCGCTACGCGGCTCACGCCGTTCGACGAGGACGTGGTGCGCCGCTGGATCTCCCTGCTCGACCGAATGGGCGACCGTGCCAGGGCGGTGCAGGTGTACGACGAATTCGTGTCACGGCTTGCTCAGGAATACGAGATGCAGCCCGCCGCCGAAACGCAGACGCTCATCGCCGCCGTGCGCGCGCGTGAGTCGGGGTCGCCGCCGCTGCGTGCGCCGGCCGCCCCACTCTCGCCCGCCCCACCCACGGGCCTCAGCACCCCAACCCGGCACCGGCCGAGCGTGTGGTGGTCCGCACCAGTTATCGCGGCCGTCGCGGTCATCCTGTTGCTGGCGAATCCCGGCGACTGGGAGGGGCGGACGCGGCGGGGAGCGCGAATCGCCGGGATCCGCTCGCTCGCCGTGCGACCGCTTGCGGATCTGTCGCGCGACACGCTCCACTCCTGGTTCGCCGACGGCATGACCGAAGCCCTGGTTACCGACCTCGGCCGCATCAGCGCATTACGAGTGACCTCTCTGGGCGCGGTGCAGCCATTCAAAGACTCCTCATCGTTCCGAAACATGGTCCGTGAGCTTTACGTCGATGCGGTCGTCGAAGGCGGAGTGCAGCGATCGGGTGACCGTGTACGTGTGGACGTGCGCCTGATTGACGCAGCGTCGGGTTACCAGCTCTGGGCAGACCGCTTCGAGGAGAGCGACCGCGACCGCTTCGCGCTCGAGGACCGCGTCAGGCGGGGCATCATGGCGGCCCTAAAGGTGCCGGTGACGGCCACGGAGAAGCGCAGCCTAGATACTCCTCCCACCAGCGTCCCAGAGGCGTACGACCTGTACCTGCGCGGCAGGCTGGGAGCCAGAAAAGTCACACCGGCGCACTTAACGAGTGCAATCACCTTGCTCGAAAAGGCGGTCGCCCTGGATCCCGGCTTCGCCGCCGCGTATGCAGAGCTGGCGCACGCGTACGGCCAACGGGTATTCGCCCTGACCCCGAATGACACGGCGAGCTGGGAGCGCGCGCTCTTAGCCGGGGAGAAAGCGCTGCGGCTCCGTCCCGATCTCGCGGAAGCGCACTACGCGCGGGCGTACCTCCTGTGGGGCCCGGCCTACCGATTCCCTCACGTCTTGGCGATCCAAGAGTACCGCCGTGCGCTGGCGCTGAACCCGAGCCTTGAGGACGCACACCACCAGCTGGGGGTGGTTTACAACCACATCGGATTCCAGGACGAAGCGATCGCCGAACTCCAGCAGGCCCTGGCCCTGGACCCCACCGACCGGCTCGCTGAGGAGCGTATCGGGGTCGCCCTCGTCCATCAGGGGAAATACCAAGACGCCCTGCGCGTCCTTCGACAAATCCCTCCTGACAAGAACCCGGCCCTTTGGCACTATCACGTCGCCTGGGCGCTGTTGCATCTCGGCCAGGACAGCCAAGCGTCAGTGCTGATCGAGCGCTACTTGCGCGAGCACCCTGAGGATCGTGGGGGCCTGCTCACCAGCGCCCGCGCCTTCCTGCGCGCAGAGCGGGGCGACGTGCGCGGCGCAACCCAGGACATTCGTAAGGCTGAAGCGATCGGTGCCGGATACATCCACTTCCATCATTCTGCGTCCCGAATCGCCTCAGCCTACGCCGTGCTCCGCCGACCGGGCCCGGCCGTGCAATGGTTGCGTCGGGCGGCGGACGAGGGGCTCCCCTGCTACCCCTGCTTCGCGAGCGACCCCGACCTGGATCGTATCCGGAGTGACGCGGGGTTCATTGCCTTCATGAAGGAGCTGAAGACACAATGGGAGCAGTACCGCACGGCGCTCCGCGAACCCCCGACGTCTGCACCTTGACATCCGTAGCGAACCCGCGTTCGTCGGGTTCCTGCGCGAGCAGAAGGCCCAGTGGGAGCGGTGGCGGGCGACCCTCTGACACCGCTCTCGACACCCGCACGGCCCAACGGGGCGCCAGCACGTTTACGGTTGGTACCCCGGTTCGAATGTTCGTTCGGCTGGCCGGCGCGAAGCTGCTCAAAGGGCCCGGCGGCTCGATCGGCTCCGGTGATCTCGCCGGCGTCCTGATGTTCGTCGGCCACGCGCGGCGGTTCTAGCGAGACGGGCCGAGTGGCAACTTCGTCCTCCCGACGCGAGTCGGGGCGGGCGCCGCGGCCCGCGTCGCCCACGACAGCGGGAGTCGCTGCAGTGGCCGAGTTGTCGCCGCCACCATGTTTGGCGCACCCATGGTCAGATGCCCTTCGTTGGGCGCGATGTCGGTCGGGCCGTTGTCGTCCCCCACCACCGTGGCAAGGTTGACCTTGCCATTGGAGCCGGCCAGCTGCTGCAGCGGGATCCGGATCGTCACCGTGTTGCCGCTGTAGACTCGTGCCACGTAAGCGACGATGCCGTAGTTAACAACGTCCACCAGCACGCCGTTGGAGAGATCGACCACGAACTCATCGCCCAACCCACTCGATCCGCCGGGGTCGGGCCGGTAGGCATCGACCTGCGCGAGGTTCCCCGTGGTGGGGTCTTGGTCGACATCCAAGTCGACATAACCCATGAGCCCGACAGGGCTCGCGAGTCGGATGACGATCGTCAGGCCATCGGAATCATGCGCCGCCGCGAGCATCGTGATGTCCGGCTGGGACGGATCGTCTGGCGCGCCGTATGTGTCACCCGCCGGATCGCTGACGGAGTCGCCCGCCACCGTGACCGGGGCCGCCCCTACCGCGCCGCCAAAGGTCGCCCGGACGATGGTGCGCCCCGCGGCGAGCGCCGTCAGCAGCCCCGATGCGTCCACCGGCGCGATTCCGGGGTCGTCGCTCGACCACGTGATGGCGCGGCCGAACACCCGGTCGCCCGCCGCGTTCCGCAGTGCGGTCGACAACGACACCGCGCCCCCGGGCGGCACCGTCGCGGCTCTCGGCACGATGGCGACCGAGGCGACAGGACCGCCCTGGACGGCTGCCCACGTTCCTGAGGCCGTACCGCACGTAGCGGTGCCGCTGAGTCGCTCCAGTGGCTGGCCCGAGAGAACCGCCGTGTAGTGGCAGAGCCCCGCCCCCGCTCCGACATCGAACTCGACGGCGCCGTGCGCAACCGCGCCATTCGCCACCGGATCTGAATGCGTGTTGTCGAGAGGGCCACTAGGCGTCTGGCACGTTCCCACTTGGTAGGAGTTGCCTGCAAAGCTGACGCCACTCCCCGTGAACACGTACGAGCCCGTGTCGTCGCACGCCGCGGAGTTCGTCGGATCATCGAAATGCTCCGTCCAATCCCACACACCGGAGAGCGCGGCGGCGGCGAGCAGCACCGTGACGCCGGAGGCCCCGCTCTGACTCTCCACCACCGCGGTGATGGACGCCGACCCCGAGCCGACGCCGGTCACCAGTCCGGTAGCCGAAACGGTTGCGACCCCGCCATCGCTCGTTCGCCAGGTAATCGGGCGATCCTTCACCGTGTCGCGGGAGGCATCCATGGCAGTAGCCACGAATCGCACGGTGTCACCGGTCAAGAGCGTCGCCACCGCCGGCAGCACCGTCACGGATGCCACCGGTGGAGGCGGCGTGGTGGTGGAGCCGCAAGCGACAAACCCGCCGAGAACGATGATTCCCAGGAACTGTTTCATGGTGCCCTCCCTCGTTTCGAACACGACCGCGGGTTACCGAGCCCAGCTCGGGTGTCCATCCACGGCACCTACCCCAGTCGTGAGCTCCATCTCGGCGCTCCCATCCGCCTTGATCCGCACGATCCTTGGACTGCCTGGGTAGACCTTCGTGAACACGATGTATGCACCATCCGGCGACCAAGCCGGCTCGGTCCCGTACGCGCCACCGGGCAGGAGCGCCACTGGATTGGACCCATCCGCGTTCATCACGACGATCCCGTGGGCCAGATCGTGCACAGCCAGTCGCGCACCGTCGGGGGACCACGCCGCATGGTCCACGGTATCGGTCGCGAAGCCGGGCAACGCCATGGCACCGGAGCCGTCCGCGTTCATGACGTAGATGTGCGGCGTCCCGCCGCCGGTGTAGGCGATCTTGGTCCCGTTCGGCGACCACGCCGGCCAATCGAGATACCCGGATGTCACCACCGAGGTGAGCGCGGTCTCGCCCGTACCGTTCACGTTCACCATCATCAGTACCGCCCCAAGTTGGAGCGAACGGGCGAACACCAGCTTGGACCCGTCGGGCGACCAGGATGGAGAATCGTCGTACGCGCCCGGGCCCGTGACCCGGGCCACGCCGGTGCCGTCGCGATTCATCACGTAGATGCTGAAGTCCCCGTCGCGGTTGGAGCTGAACGCGATGCGGGACCCGTCCGGCGAGAACGCTGGCGACTGGTAGGTCACGGGGCCGCCCAGGAGGGTCTGGACGTTGCTGCCGTCCGGATTCATCACGTGCAGCTCGGGGGTACCGCCGGGCCGGGTTGATTGGAACACGATCCGCCCGCTCGGCGCCGCGGGGGTCGGGCCGGTCCCGTTGCTGCACCCCGCCGCAAGCAGTGCGAGCAGGACTCCTGCTATTCCGCGTGTTGTATCCATCGGACCACCCCCTGTATCGATTGCCTGGACCCGTATGGACGGGCACCTGCCAGTGGACGGAGCCAGTTTGGGTCCAGGGCGTCACCGCGTCGTAACCGAAGCGTCACCGGCGGCGTGACGGGCGACCTGTTCTCCCCTTCCCGGCCGCCGCGGTAGCCCGGTGAGCAAGTAGTCCCACGCATCGCGGAGCAGCGGGGTGCCGTCGGGAGCGAGTGGCGTG
>Ga0070699_100005544_pt1 | contig 11061 bp, 12 predicted proteins | sample KBSK1503metaG_FD_65473 | JGI IMG/M metagenome (GOLD analysis project Ga0070699, IMG submission 65473) | Corn, switchgrass and miscanthus rhizosphere microbial communities from Kellogg Biological Station, Michigan, USA - KBS K1-50-3 metaG | ecosystem: Host-associated > Plants > Roots >...
TGATTGGCGATGGCGAGCGTGACGGCGTCCATCAGGTTCGCTCCAGCACGAGTCCCGCGGTCCGGTCGACGTGCAGGCGCCACCCCGGCGGCACCACCGTCGTCGCGCTGTATTCGCAGACGATCGCCGGGCCGCGCACCCGCCAGCCGACCGGCAGGTCGGCACGGCGGTAGACCGACGTCCGCCACGAGCGGGCGGCGAAGACGACTCCCCGGCTGCCGATCGGCAGCGGGCGACCGGCTCGCCGCGGAAGCGGGTCGTCGGGCGGCCGCACCCCACCCCCCCGCGCCCGCACCCGGAGCGCCACCACCTCGAGCGGGCGCCGGCGGTCGGCATGGCCGAAGAGTTCGGCGTGCCGGCGGTGGAAGGCCACCCGCCACCCCACGCCATAGGGCACTTGCACCTCGTACGCCTGCCCGGCGTACCGCACGTCGAGAGCACGCTCGAGGACCGGCCGCGTGAGTGCCTCTCGCCGGAGCTCGCCGACGACGGCGCGCTCGAGGCGACGGAAGTGGCCGCGAAGCGCGGCATCGGGCGGCTGGGTCGCGCGTACCGTCACCGTGAAGTCGCGGATCGTCTCCGCGGCGAGCACGCCCCAGGCCGACAGCAGTCCCGGATGCCGTGGCACGTAGACGCGAGCGAGCCCGAGCTCCGCGGCGAGCTCGGCGGCATGCGCGCCGCCCGCGCCGCCGAAGGCGACCAGGGTGAAGTCGCGCGGGTCGTGGCCGCGCTCGATCGTGATCACGCGCACCGCGCGCTCCATGGTGGCGGTCGCGACGCGCACGATCCCCGCGGCGGCCTCCTCGATCGAGCACCCGAGACGACGGGCGAGCGGCGCGATCGCCGCGACGGCGCGCCCGCGGTCGACGCGGAGCGCGCCGCCCAGGAACTCGGTTTCGACGAGCCGGCCGAGGACCAGGTTCGCGTCGGTCACCGTCGGCCCGGTGCCGCGGCCGTAGCACGCCGGTCCCGGATCGGCGCCGGCACTCTCGGGGCCGACGCGCAGCGCGCCGCCGGCATCCAGCCGCGCCAGCGAGCCGCCGCCCGCACCGACCGTGTGGATGTCGAGCGCCGGGACGCGCACCGGCAGGCCGTCGATGCTGGTCTCCGCGCGGTAGGCGAGCGGCCCCTCGACCAGGCTCACGTCGGTCGACGTGCCACCCATGTCCAGCGTGACGATCGGCCCGAGCCGCGCGCGACGCGCGGCGGCGGTGGCGCCGACCACGCCGCCCGCGGGGCCGGAGAGGATCGTGCGCACCGGCTCCGCCGCCGCCGTGGGGGCCCGGATCAGCCCGCCGCTCGACTGCATGACCCGGAGCCCGCCCGACGCGGCGCGGGCGAGCGTCCCCAGGTGCCGCGTCATCGCCGGGCCGACGTAGGCGTTCATCACCACCGTCGCCGCGCGCTCGTACTCCCGGTGCTCGCGCACCAGGCGGTGGGAGAGCGTCAGATGCACGCCGCGACCCGCGAGCGCCCGCCCGATGAGCCGCTCGTGCCGCGGAGCGGCGTAGCTGTGCAGCAGGCTCACCGCGACCGCGTCGGGGCGGCGGCGCAGCACCGCGGCGACCAGGCGGGCGACGGCGCGGCGGTCGAGCCGCTGCTCGACCCGGCCGTCGGCGAGCGCCCGCTCCGCGACACCCAGCCGGCGCGCGCGCGGCACGAGCGGCGGCGGCCGACGCGGCTCGAGGTCGTAGAGCGAAGGCCGCACCTGCCGCCCGATCTCGATGACGTCCTCGAAGCCGGCCGTGGTGACCAGGACGACGCGCGCCCCGCGGCGCTCGAGGAGCGCGTTGGTCGCGACCGTGGTCCCGTACTGGAGACGGGCCGTCCGCCGGCCGACCCCCAGCGCTCGAAGCCCGTCGCTCACGGCGCGCGCGGGATCGGCGCGCGTCGAGCGGAGCTTCGCCACCCGTATCCGGCCGCCGACCAGCGCGACGAGGTCGGTGAAGGTGCCCCCCGTGTCCACACCGACCACGGCGGGGCGCGCGGCGCGCTGCCGTCTCAGGAGCTGGTCTTGGCCGGCGTGTCGCCCGACGAGCTGGTCTTCGCCGGCGTGTTGCCCGAGTCGGTGCTCGGGGTGCTCTTCGACTCCCCGCCGGAGTCCGCGGCGCCGCCCGAGCCCGAGGCGGTGTCGGACGAGTCCTTCTTCTGAGGGCCGTTACCCGAGCCGCCGCGGGCGTAGTCCGTCACGTACCAGCCCGTGCCTTTCAGCTGGAAGCTGGTGGCCGAGATGAGGCGCCGGACCTTCCGCTGGCACTTGGGGCACCGCTCGAGCGGAGCATCCGTGATGCGCTGCATCTCCTCGAAGATGCCGCACTGCTCGCAGCGGTACTCGTAGATCGGCATGGCCCGCGTCTAATCATGCCTCGTCGGGCTGTCAACGGAAAGCACCGCACCCAGCCGGGCCCGAACTGCTTCAGGGTCGAGGCCCTCCACGCGCACCCGCTTCTCGCGACTGCGGCTGCCGCCAGCGATCGCGACCGCTGACGGCCGCACGGCGAGTGCGCGGGCCAGCACGGCCACCAGCTCGCGATTGGCCGCTCCCTCGACGGGAGGGGCCGTCAACCGCACCGACAGCGCCGGCCCCCGCACCCCGGCGATCCCGGCCCGCGCGGCGCGCGGCGTCACGCGGACCACGAGAACGGTCCCGGAGGGGCACGCCCGAACCCAGTCCTCGGCTTCAGACACCGCGCAGGTGCCCGGACATGCTGCCCACGCGGAGGGAGAGGTCGTACAGGCTCTTCACCACCATCATCTTGGTGAACTGGATGCCGATCATCAGCACGAGCGGCGATAGGTCGAAGCCGCCGGCCACCACGAACGGGAGGCGCCGCCGGATGTGGTAGAGCACCGGCTCCGTCACGCCGTAGAGGAAACGGACGATCGGGTTGCGCGGGTCCGGATTCACCCACGAGAGCAGTGCCGAGATCAACACGATCCAGAAATAGATGCTCAGCAGACTATCCAACGTGAAGGCGACCGCCTGGATGAAGTTCTCGAGCAGGAACATCGCCGCCCCGCTACGCCGCCGCCAGCTCGCGCGCGCGGCGCGTGGCAGCCTCGACGGCGGCGATCAAGCCCTCGCGGAAGTGATGCGCCTCGAGGGCGCCGAGTCCGGCCAGCGTCGTGCCGCCGGGCGAGGTCACCATGTCGCGCAGCTCGCGGGGCGAGAGCCCGCTTTCGGAGAGCATCGCCGCCGCGCCTCCGATGGTCGCGTAGGCGAGCTGCGCGGCGAGCGGCTGGGGCAGACCGCCGCGCACACCGCCCTCGATCAGGGCCTCGGCGAAACCGTAGACGAAGGCCGGTCCGCTGCCCGAGAGCGCGGTGACCGCGTCGAGCAGGTCCTCGCCGGTGATCGACACCGCCTCACCGACGGACTTGAAGAGCTTGAGGGTCTGCTTCAGGTCGGCCGGCGTCGCCTTCGAGCCCGACACCGCCACCGAGATGCCGCGCCCGACCAGCACCGGTGTGTTCGGCATCACCCGAACCACCCGCGCCTGCCCGCCGAGCCCCGCCTCCAGGCGTCGTAGCGGAAACCCGGCCGCGATCGAGACGAAGAGCTTCCGGGGGTTCACCTCGGGGCGCACCTCGTCGAGGACGGCGGCCATCACCTGCGGCTTGACGGCCAGGATGATCGTCTGCGAGCGCCGCACGAGCTCGCGGTTGTCGCGCGTCACCTCGATCTTGTGGGCCCGCTTGAGACGTCGGAGCTGCGCGTCGACGGGGTCGCTCACCCAGAGGTCGTCCGCGCCGTGCTGACCCGCGTGGAGAAGCCCGCGGATGAGGGCGCTCGCCATGTTACCGGCGCCGATGAAGCCGATCTTCTTCATGAGCCCTCCCGCCAGGTCCCCCGGCCGCGGGGTCCAAAGAGTGCGCGCCCGAGTCTCAGCAGGGTCGCACCCTCCTCGACCGCCACCGCAAAATCATCAGTCATTCCCATAGATAGGTGGGGTAGTTCAACCCCGAGGCGGGATGCGAGACGGTCGCGCAGGGCCCGCAGGGCCTGGAAGTGCGGCCGCGACGCCTCGCCGTCGGCCGCGAGCGGCGGGATCGCCATGAAGCCCTGGAGGCGGAGGCCGGGGAGGGACAGGACGTGCACGGCCAGAGCCTCGACCGCCCCCGGGGTCAGGCCCCGTTTCTGCGCTTCCCCCGCGACGTTCACCTGGATCAGGACGGTCAGGCGGCGGCGGGCCCGGGTGGCCTCCGCGTCGAGCGCGGTGGCCAGCGGCGCGGAATCGACCGTCTGGACCCAGTCGAAGGTCGCAACCGCCGCCCGCACCTTGTTGCGCTGCAGGCCGCCGATCAGGTGCCAGGTCGCCGTCCCGCCCGCCGCTTGCCGCTTGGCGGTTGCCTCCTGCACGTAGTTCTCGCCGACGTCGTGGATGTCGGCCGCCAGCGCCGCGCGGACGGCGGCCGGGGGAAAGGTCTTCGTAGCGCCGACGATCCGGATGCCGGCAGGGTCACGGCCGACCCGCCGAGCCGCGTCAGCTACCGCCACCCGCACCGCGGCGGCGCGGGCCGCCACCTCATCGAGCAAGGAGCCCGGCCTCTGCGAGCGCAGCCTCGACCTCCTGCAGCGGAAGCCCGATCACGTTGGTGAACGAGCCCTCGATGCTCGAGACGAGCGCAGCGCCGCGCCCCTGAATCGCATACCCGCCCGCCTTGTCGAGCGGCTCGCCGCTGTCCGCGTACGCCGCGATTGCGGCGGGACGAAGCGGCCGGAAGCAGACGCGGGAGACCACGACCTCGTCGGCCCGCGTCATCCCGTCCGGCGCGACCAGCACGAAGCCCGTGACGACCCGGTGCTCGCGTCCCGCGAGGCGGGCGAGCATCGTCACCGCGTCGGCCGGGTTCGCCGGCTTGCCGAGCACGTCGCCGTCGATCTCGACCACGGTGTCGGCGGCCAGCACCCATGCCGCTGGGCGCCGCGCAGCGGTGGCGACCGCCTTGGCGGCGGCGAGGCGCCGGACGAGCTGCGCGGCGGACTCGTCTGGCAGCGGCCGCTCCTCGACGTCGGCCGGATCGACGACGAACTCGACGCCGAGCCATCCGAGCAGCTCGCGGCGGCGGGGTGACGCGGAGGCGAGGACGAGCCGCACGCACCGGATGGTCGCGACCGGGTGGCGCGCTGTCAAGTTGTCGGGTCGGGAAGCGCGTGGTACCACCCCCGCGTGGGGCGCGGCGTGTGGGGTGTGCTCGTCGTGCTCGCCGCCTGCCTCGGCCGGCCCGCACGCCTCGGATCGGGCCCGCCCGGGAGTGCGCGCGTGCTCGGCGGTGAGCCGCTCGCTTCGGGCCTGGTTGCGCTCGCGGCCGGAGACGGTGCCCGCGCGGCAGACCTCTTCACTGACGCCGCGCGCCGCTGGCCTGCGCTGGCCGACTATGCGCTCTACTTCGGCGCTCGGGCGGCGACCGCAGCGCGACGCCGGAACGACGCCCGCGACCTTCTCGCCCGGCTCCTCGCCGAGCACCCCGACAGCGTGTGGACGAGCCGGGCGGCGCTTCTCGCGGGCGCGCTCGCGCGCGCGGGCGGCGATCTCGAAGCCGCGCGCGTGTGGCTCGCGACCGCGCGCACGGGCCTGCCGGCAGGAAGCGACCGCTGGGCGTGGGCGACGGTCACGCTCGCCGAGATCGCGCACCAGGCGCTCGACGACGGCACGGCGCTCGACCTCGCGCGTGGCGTGCGCCGCGCCCGGCCACACTCGCTGGCCGACAAGCGCGCGCGCCGCCTGACCGACCGCATCCGCCGCGCACGTCCGGACCTCCTGGCGGGCCCCGAGGCGGCGGCAGACGAGGCGGAGATGCGGCTTGGCGAAGGCGACGTCGCGGGAGCGCGTGCGGCCGCGTCCGCCACCCTGGACTCGGGTCCCGCCGGGCCGGTCCGGGCACGCGCCCTCTGGGTGCGTGGGCAGGCCGAGCACGCACTCGGCCGCGCGACCGAGGCGGAGGCCACCTGCCTGGCCGTCGCCGAGACGGGGACCGAACCCCTGGCGCCACGCGCGCTCGCGGCCGCCGCGCGCTGGCGGTGGAACGCGGACGAGGACGAGCAGGCGCTGCGGCTGTTTCACGACACGGCCCGTCGCTTCCCCGGCAGCTCCGCGGCGCCCGAGGCGCTCTACGCGATCGGCCGCATTCACCAGGAGGCGGGGCGCTACGACGCGTCGCACGCGGCTTACGTGGAGCTCGCGGCGCGGTACCCGCGCGCGGCGCTCGCCGCCGACGCCCGCTGGCGGGCGGGATGGGTGCGCTATCTGGCGAGCGACTTTCGTGGTGCCGCGAGCTGGTTCGCGCGGCTTGCCGAGCGGAGCGCGCGCAGCCCGCGCGTCGCCGCCGAGTACTGGCACGCGCGCACGCTCGAGCGGCTCGGCCGGGAGGAGGAGGCGCGTGCGCGGCTCGCCCACGTGGCCGACCGGCATCCGGCGTCGTACTACGCGGCGCTTGCCGATGCGCGCCTCGGACGTCCCGCTCCGGCCCCGGTGCTGCCGCCGGTCGAACGGACGCCGTTCCCCCCCGACCTGGGCGGCGCGCACGGCGAGCGCGCCCGGTTGCTCTTCGGGCTAGCCCTCCCTCAGTTCGCGCGCCTCGAGCTCGACGCACAGCAGCCGCTCGTCTCCGGTCCGGGCGAGCGCCACCGGCTGCTCCGGGCCTACAACGCGATCGGGGCCCCCGGCGCCGCGCTCAGGCTGGCGCACGAGATGCGGCCGCGTTCGCCGGGCGCGCTGCGCGGGTACGTGTACCCGCTCGGCTACTGGCCCGAGGTCCGCGCCGAGAGCGCCGCGCGCGGCCTCGATCCGCTCCTCGTGGTCGCGCTGATCCGCCAGGAGAGCCTCTTCGATCCCGAAGCGGTCTCGGCGGCCGACGCCCACGGCCTGATGCAGCTGATGCCGGCGACCGCTCGCGATCTGGCGCGCGACGCCGGCGGGCACGCGCCCGATCGCACGCGGCTGCACGACCCCGCAGCCAACATCGCCCTCGGCACCACCCTGCTCCGCCGCCTGCTCGATCGCTACGACGGATCGGTGGTGAAGGCGCTCGCCGCCTACAACGCCGGTGAGGACGCGGTCGCCAAGTGGGAACGCCGCTACGGAAGCCGGGCGGAGGACGAGTTCGTGGAGCTGGTGAGCTTCCGGGAGACGCGCGACTACGTGAAGGCGGTGCTCAGGAACTACCGCATGTACGTGCGGATCTATTCCTCCACGGGCCGCGCGGATGCGCGGCCCTACTCCCCCGGCGCGCCGGCGCCGAGGGCCTCGGCCACCAGGGCGGGCAGGCCGCCGAAGGCGCCGTTCGACATGACGGCGATGACGTCGCCGGCCCGCGCCGACTCGACGAGGTAGTCGCGGATCGCGGGCGCGCCGGGCATGAGACGGGCGGACACGCCGCGACGCACGAGCTCCGCGACGATCTGCTCCGGGTCGAGCCGCTCCTCGGCGGGGATCGGGTCGCTCGCCTTGGTGAAGGGCTCGGCCAGCACGACTTCGTCCGCCGCCGCCAGCGCCCGGCAGAAGTCCTCCTGGAACACCCGCCGCCGGCTCGTGTTCGAGCGCGGCTCGAACACCGCGCGCAGGCGCCGCTCCGGATAGCGCAGCCGCAGCGCCGCGAGCGTGCCGGCCACCGCCGTCGGGTGATGCGCGAAGTCGTCTATCACCACGACACCACGCGCCTCGCCGACGACCTCCTGCCGGCGCTGTACCCCGTGGAACTCGGCGAGCGCCGCGGCGCCTTCCTCCCACCCGACTCCCGCTTCCGCCGCCAGGAGCAGGACCCCGAGCGCGTTGCGCGCGTTGATCGCGCCGGGCACCCGCAACGCCACTTCCGCGACCGGACGACCGTCCTCGCGCGCCGTGAACCGCGTCATGCCGTCGTCCCGGAGGTCCGCCACCCGCCATGCGTTCCCCTCCTCGAGCCCGAAACGCACGACCCGCGCGCGGGTGTGGCGGACGACGTCGTGCACGTGCGGGAAGTCTCCGCAGGCGACGACCGGCGCGCCCTCGGGGAGCAGCGTGAGGAGCTTGCGGAACGCGTCCTTCACGTGCTCGACGTCGCGGTAGATGTCCGCGTGGTCGAACTCGATCGCGTTCAGGAGGAGGCGCTCGGGCCGGTAGTGGAGGAACTTTGCCTCCTTGTCGAAGTAGGCGGAGTCGTACTCGTCGCCCTCGACCACGAAGCAGGGGCCGCTGCCCAGGGCAGCGCTGGTGCCGAGGTCCCGCGGCAGGCCACCGACCAGGAACCCAGGCGCGCGCCCCGTCCGCACGAGCACCCAGGCGAGCATGGCCGACGAGGTGGTCTTGCCGTGCGTGCCGGCGACCACGAGCGGCGTCCGTCCCGCCAGGAAGAACTCGGCCAGCGCCTGCGGGAAGGAGACGAGGCGGAGGCCGCGCGCTTCGGCGGCCTCCGCCTCGGGATTCGTCCGTCGCACCGCATTGCCGCACACCACCAGGTCGACGCCGTCGAGCCGCGCCGGGTCGTAGCCCGGGGCGACCGGGATGCCGAGCTCGGCGAGGAGTGTGCTGGCCGGGGGGTAGACGTGCTCGTCGGAGCCCGCCACCTCGTGGCCGGCGGCACGGAGCAGCGTCGCGAGTGCACTCATGCCAACCCCGCAGGCGGCGATCAGGTGGACCCTCACGCGTCGAGTGCCTCCCACACCGCGTCGTGGACGGCCGGCCGGACCGCCTTGATCGCCTCGTTGTCCCGGCGGGGATGCACGCGGTGAGTGAGCAGGATCACGTGGGCGTCGCGGTCGAGGTCGATCCAGAGCGACGTGCCGGTGAAGCCGAGATGGCCGACCGCGCGGGCCGAGATGCGGCGGCCGGCGCTCGACGTCTCCGGCGTCGGCGTGTCCCAGCCGAGCGCCCAGGTGGAGCGCGGCACGGTCGTATGGCGTGTCCAGAACTCCCGCAGGAGCCCGGGCGCCACGAAGGTGTCGTCGCCGCGCCAACAGGCCCGGAGGCGGCAGACCAGGGCGTCGATGTCGGCCGCCGTGGCGAACAGACCCGCGTGGCCTGCGACCCCGCCCATCGCATAGGCGTTGTCGTCGTGCACCTCGCCGCAGAGGACCTTCAGGCGCCACGGACAGCGCTCGGTCGGGGCGATCCGGTCGACCACCGGCGAGAGCTTGCGAGTCCGCAGCTCGGTCAGGTCGACGAAGCCCATGGCGCGCAGCCCGAGCGGGCGGAAGATGTGCTCGCGGCAGAAGCGGTCGAGCGGACCACGCGTGAGGAGCTCGACCAGCTCTCCGACCAGCATGAAGCCGAGGTCGCTGTAGAGACTCCGTGTCCCGGTCTCGTACTCGGTCTTCTCGCGGTGGATCTGCTCGTAGACGAACTCCTTGGCGCCGTGGCTGGCCAGGAAGTTGAGGCGACCCTCGCGGTCCCGGCGCGCGATCTCCCGGAAGTACGGCCGCCACGCCGCCAGGCCCGAGCAGTGCGCGAGGAGATGACGCAACGTCACGTACGTCTTCCCGTGCACGCCGAAGTTCGGGAAGAAACGGGTGGCGCGGTCGTCGACCTGCACCTTGCGGTCTTGCACGAGCAACATGAAGGCCGTCGTCGTCGCCAGTGGCTTGGTGAGCGAGGAGAGGTCGAAGGCGGTGTCGAGCTGCATCGGCTCGGGCGGGTCGAGCGTGCGCGAGCCGAAGGCCGCATGGTGGACGACCTTTCCCGCGCGCGAGACGAGGATGACCGCGCCAGGGAACGCGCCCGTCTCGACCCCGTGGCGCAGCAGGTCGTCGGCCGGTGCGAAGTTCACGTCAGAGGACAGCCGGCTCGAGCGCGGCGAGCCGTCCGCGCTCGGTATCGATGGTGACCCGCACCCCGAGCGGCAGCGCATGGTTCTCGCGCTCCGCAGGCCCAGGGTCGTGCCCGGCGGGAAGCCCGATCCCCACCGGGTACGGTGCATCGCGGAAGAACTCGCGCACAACGTCGAGCGGATGCACGCCTGCCACCCCGCGGCACGCGGCCATCGTCCCGAACACGAGCCCGGCGAGCCGGTCGAGCTTCCCCGCTTGTCTGAGCTGGGTGAGCAGGCGGTCTACTCGGTAGGGGAACTCGTGGACGTCCTCGAGGAAGAGGATCGCGCCCGTGGTATCGGGAGCGTGCGGGGTGCCGAGGGTGGCGACGAGCACCGAGAGGCAGCCGCCGAGCAGCCGCCCCGCCGCCCGTCCGGGCCGCACGATCTCGGGCACTTCGTCCTCCCACAGGTACTCGGGGTCCGAGAGCACGGCCCAGAGGCGTTGGGCAGAGTTTGGGGTCACGCCGCTCGCCAGGTCGTCGGCGACCATCGGGCCGTGGACCGCGACCGCGCCCGCGCCGACCGCCGCGTTGAGCAACGCGGTTGCGTCGCTGTAGCCGACGATCGCCTTCGGCTGGCGCGCCAGACGGTCGAAGTGGAGCAGTGGCAGGAGACGCTGGCTCCCGTACCCGCCGCGCGCGCAGAAGATGGCGCGAATATCCGGATCGTCGATCATGCGCTGGAGATCGCCACGCCGAGCCTCATCGGCGCCTGCGAGATACGCCTGCCGGGCGCGCACCGACTCACCGAGCACCACCCGCAGCCCCCACCCCTCGAGCACCCGGACACCCGCCTCGAGCCGCGCCTCGTCCACCGCCCCCGATGGAGCGATTACGGCCACCACGTCGCCCGGCCGGAGCCTGCGAGGCTTCGCGATCGCCACGGACTCCAATTCTCTGCGGATAGCGGCTTCGCCCCCCCAAGTCAAACTTGCAAAAGCATCGGGTGCCGCCTAAAGCATGGCCATGCGGCCATCTGCGACGCAGCTCCAGCGGGTGGCCGAGCTCCTGACCAAGCGGCTCGTCGCCGCCGACGTCCTCACGCTCGACGTCCCCGAAGAGACGGTGCAGGCGCGCTTCGCGGCGCTCCTCGCCCGCAACTTCGACGAAGAGGCGGAGATCGAGCGCGAGGCCGCGGCCGAGGCAGAGCGCGTCGTGCGCCGGGGCGCTCCCGGTGTCCGCCGCGAGGATCTCGACCTCCGTCGCGTCGAGCAGCTCGTCAAGCAGCGGATCGCGGAGCGCCGGGGATTCGTCCTGTGACGCTCTCGGAGGGCCG
>Ga0070699_100005545_pt1 | contig 11061 bp, 8 predicted proteins | sample KBSK1503metaG_FD_65473 | JGI IMG/M metagenome (GOLD analysis project Ga0070699, IMG submission 65473) | Corn, switchgrass and miscanthus rhizosphere microbial communities from Kellogg Biological Station, Michigan, USA - KBS K1-50-3 metaG | ecosystem: Host-associated > Plants > Roots >...
GCGTCCGTGTCCTGCCGGAGGGACGTGCGGCGCAATCCGCGGGCGAAGGCCATCCAGACGACCAGGAAGGCCACCATGCGTCCGAAGAAGAACGGCGTGGAGAGGTAGAGCTCCCTGGCCGATCCGGCTGCGTGCGGGCTCACGCGGGTGGCCGGGTACAGCCACTCCCGTCCAAAGAACAGCGTGAGCATCAGCACGGCGGCGACCGGCAGCGCCGCCATCAGCGCCTCGGGAATCCGCCGGATGCCCCCGCTCCATGCCGCGCCGGACAGGTAGTGCAGCGCGAGGAACACCATGCCGCCCAGCGCGAGGGCGATCGTGAAGAAACCGTTCAACAGCAGGTCGGCCCAGGTCCGCTGTGGTATCAAGGCCGCACCAACTGCCGCGGCGGCAGCGCCAACGGTCATCAGGGCCCACGCCACCCTGCGAGCCGTCACGCCAGACACGAACATCTCGGCGCGGCTCACGGCGAAACCTCCTGATGCTGCAGCGTCTGGACGTGTGCCGCGATCATCCAGCGGTCATTGGGCGACAGCTGCGAGGCGTACGACGGCATGCGCCCGGAACCGAACGTGATCACATGAAAGATCTGTCCCGCAGGCATGTCCCGCACGCGCGTGGACGTGTAGGCCGGAGGGTTCGGGATCTTCGGCACGAGCGGGCCGTCGCCCGCCCCGTGCTCGCCATGACAGACGGCGCAGTACGTCTCGAACAACGCCCGTCCCTCGGCAGCCGATCGGGCGGTCCGCGGCACCGGATTCTGCAGCTCGCGCCCGGCCCGCTCGGCGTCTTCCGCTGTCGCGCTGTAGTGGAGCGGCAGATGGCCGCGCGCAATCGTGCCGCGCACGGGCCGCTGGAGCGTGAGCCCGTCGCGGGTCACCGGATTCGGCGCAAAGCTGTCGTAGGCGAGCGAGTACACCATGTTCGGCATGTACTCGAAGCCGCGCTTGTCCGCCGAGCCGCAGGCGCTCAGCGCGATGCACACGACCGGTGCTGCCCAGAATCGGCGCGCCTTCATAACTCCATCACCGCCTGCCGGATGTCGATCGCGCCGCTGTCGTGAAGAAGACGCCGCGCTTCGCCCGTCTCGAACACGCTCGAGCGCCACCGCAGCGCGACTGCGAATTCGTCATCGGTGACGCGCGGTCCCGCCAGCCTCGCGGGCGCCCCGGGGAACAACCCGCTGCGCAGCAGGAACGCGGCGGCGGTGGCCAGCCCCGCCGCAAGCACCGTGATCTCGAATGTGATCGGGACGAACGCCAGCGTCGAGTTGTCCGGCTTGCCGCCCACGTTCAGCGACCAGTCGAACACCGCGGCGTAGAACTGGAAGGAGATTGCCGAGATGAGGCCCAGCACGCCGGCCGCGAGCGTCACCCAGGGCAGGCGGGATCGATGCAGGCCCATGGCCTCCTCGAGCCCGTGCACCGGGCAGGGTGTGTAGACGTCGTAAATCTTGAAGCCGTGCGCACGAAGCGTTCTGACCGCTGCCAGCAGCGCCTCCGGCTCCGCGTACGTGGCGACGAGGCATTCGCTACACACGGGCGAGATCTCCACGGTCGTCGTTGCCGGCGAGCTCCCCATGCGCCTCGACGCCGGCGTCGGCCTTGATCTCCCACATCGCGATCATCGGGAGCAGCCGGATGAAGAGCAGGAAGCAGGTGAAGAACAGACCAAAGCTGCCCACCAGGGTCCCGACTTCGATGATGGTGGGCCGATACATGACCCACGTCGACGGCAGATAGCTGCGGTGCAGCGAGGTCACGATGATCACGAAGCGCTCGAGCCACATGCCGATGTTGACGAGGATCGAGAGGACGAACAGCGCGGCAACGCTCGTTCTCACCCGCCGGAGCCACAACACCTGCGGCGCGATCGCGTTGCACGTCACCATCGTCCAGAAGCACCAGGCGTAGGGACCGGTCGCGCGGTAATAGAACGTCGCCTGCTCGTACAGCGTCCCGTTGAGCCACGCCGTGAAGAACTCGGTCAAGTACGAGAAGCCCACGATCGAGCCGGTGAGGAGCGTGACCTTCGCCATCGCCTCCAGGTGCCGGATCGTGATGTACGTTTCGAGATGCATCAGCGAGCGGGTGAGGATCAGCAGCGTCAGCACCATGCCGAACCCGGAGTAGACGGCACCGGCGACGAAGTAGGGTGGAAACAGCGTCGTGTGCCAGCCCGGAAGGATCGACACCGCGAAATCCATGCTGACGATCGAATGGACCGAGATCACCAGTGGCGTGGCCAGCGCCGCCAGGACCGTGCTGAGCGTTTCGTACCGCGACCACGTCCGCAGCGATCCGTTCCACCCGAGGCTGGCGATTCCGTAGAGCGTCTTCCTGATGCCGGCGCCGGACCGGTCGCGGAGCGTGGCGAAGTCGGGGATCATCCCGACGTACCAGAAGACCAGTGAAATCGTGAGGTAGGTGTTGATGGCGAAGACGTCCCACAGCAGGGGAGAGCGGAAATTCACCCACAGCGGTCCCCGCGAGTTGGGATACGGGATGACGAAGAAGGCGAGCCACGGACGCCCCATGTGGATGAGCGGGAAGAGCGCGGCACACAGCACGGCGAAGATCGTCATCGCCTCGGCCGACCGGTTGATCGAGGTCCGCCACCGCTGCCGGAACAGCAGCAGGATGGCGGAGATGAGCGTCCCCGCGTGCCCGATGCCGATCCAGAACACGAAGTTGGTGATGTCGAAGGCCCACCCGACCGTCTTGTTCAGCCCCCAGACGCCAATGCCGGTGGCGACTTCGTACGACACGCACCCGGCGCCCACGGTGAGCGCGGTGAACGCCGCAGCGAAGCACATGAACCACCCGCGGCCTGGCCACGCGTTCAGCGGGCGGGCCACGTCGTCGGTGATCTCGGCAAGCGAGGGATCGCCGTCGAGCCATCGACGGAACGGCAGGCGGACGCGCCGGTCGGCGTGGGTGGCGCGAAGCGGGGACGTCATGCGTTCCGGACCTTTGCCAGGTAACTCACGTTGGGCCTGGTGCCGAGCTCCTCGAGCACGCGGTACCGCCGCTGGCTCCGAACGAGCGTGCTGACACGGCTGTTGGGGTCGCTCAGATCGCCAAAGACGATCGCTTCGGCGGGACACACCTGCTGGCATGCCGTCTCGATGTCGCCGTCGGCGACGGGACGGCCGTCGCGTTCCGCCGTGAGCTTGCCCGCCTGGATGCGCTGTACGCACAGGCTGCACTTCTCCATGACACCGCGCGAGCGAACGGCCACGTCGGGATTGAGCGTCATCGAGCCGAGCGCGCTGTTCATGTTGAAATCGAACCGGCTGTTGCGCGCGTACTCGAACCAGTTGAACCGCCGGACCTTGTAGGGACAGTTGTTCTCGCAGTAACGGGTGCCGATGCAGCGGTTGTAGACCTGCTGATTCAGGCCGTCGGAGCTGTGCACCGTCGCGAGCACGGGACACACGGGCTCGCACGGCGCGTTGTTGCAGTGCTGGCACATCATGGGCTGCACCAGCGTCTCGGGGTCGTCCTCCGACCCGGTGTAGTACCGATCGATGCGTATCCAGTGCATCTCGCGGCCGCGCCGCACTTCGTCCCTGCCGACCACGGGCACGTTGTTCTCCGCCTGACACGCGGTGACGCAGGCCGAGCATCCAGTGCACGTGTTGAGATCGATCGCCATCCCCCACGCGTGGGCGCCGGCTGGACGCCCGGCCCACAGCGACGGGACCTCCACCTGCGGCTCGTGTTCACCGTGTCCGCCGGACGAGGCTGCGAGCCACGCGGCGAACGTCGTCTGCTCGACGATCGTTCGCCCTTCCATCGAGTGATGGGTTTGCGTGGCCGCGAGCGGTTCGAGCCGACCGGTGCGGGCGACCGTCACGCTGGTCCCGGCATATCGCCGCATACCGGCGACGACCTGGACCAACGGATACGCATTCGCTCCAACACCCTGGCCGACTCGCCCCGCCCGCCGCCGTCCGTACCCCATCGCGATGGAGATCGCGCGGGGAGACTGACCGGGCTGCACGTGCACGGGAACCTCGATGCGGCGCGTGCCGGCGTCGAGCGCCACGACATCGCCGCTGCTGATCCCGAGGCGCGAGGCCACGGCGGGCGCAATCGCCGCGTAATTGCCCCACGTCACCTTCGAGACGGGATCCGGCAGTTCGTGCAGCCACGGGTTGTTCGCGTGGGCGCCATCGCGCTGCCCGACAGTTTCGTAGAGATGCACTTCGAAGCGATCCGCGTGTCGTTCCCCGGCCGAACGCTCGTGGTCGCGCACGATGCTGGCGGCCGCCGCACTGACGTCACCGGCGAAGCGCCTCTCGGCCGCCGGCCCCGCCGGCAGCGCAAAGACGCCATCGTGCAGGCTGTGATCCCAGAACTCGTCGAACGTGGCGTAGCGCGACTGCTGCGGATAGAGGGTCTCGCGCCAGTAGCCGCGGAGGTATTCATAGAAGTCCGGCGCACGTCCGAGCCACTTGAGCAGGCTGTCCTGCGCGGCGCGCGTGTCGAACAGCGGCGCGATCGTGGGTTGCGCGAGGCTGAAGAACGACGCGACGGGCTCGGCGTCGCCCCATGCCTCGAGGAAATGATGATCGGGGCAGACGGCGTGCGCCTGCGCCGCCGTCTCGTCGAGTCGATCCGCACACGACACCGTCAAAGGCACGTTCCGCATCGCCGCGATGAACCGGTCCGATTGCGGGTAGTCGTAGGCGGGATTGACGCCGTACACGATCAGCGCGTCGACGCTGCCGCGCTCCATGTCGTCGATCAGCCGCGCGACCGCGACGTCGTCTCCTTGCTTCTGCAGCGACGGCCGATCGAGGTCGACCGTCGTGCCGATGCCACCGAGCAGCGCATTGGTCGCGTGGACGATCACCTGCGTCGCGACATCGTCTGCGCCGCAGACGACGAGCGACTCGCCGCGCGTCCGCCAGAGATCGTCCGCGGCCGCGTCGAGCGGACGAGGATCGATGAATCCCTCCGGGACGTCCGGCAGGCCGGCCATGCCGTGCTTCCGTGCGATCCGCGAATAGAGCGCGAGCGCCACCAGCGCCCGTTCGGAAGGCGCGATTGCAATGCGCTTGTCGGCATTGCTGCCGGTGAGCGACACGCCGGACTCGAACTGGATGTGCCGCGACATGCCCGTCGTGTTCTCGGGGCGGCGACCGGCGGCGTAGTCGCGTGTGAATTCCACCGGCGACAGCCAGGTCCCCAGGAAATCCGCCTCGATGGCGACGATCATCCGGGCGCGGGCGAAGCGGTAGTGGGGAAGGCCGTCGACCCCGAACGACGTACGGGTCGCCTCGCGCAGCGCCGTGAACGAGACCGGGTCGTAGGTGACATGTTCGAACCCGGGGCGGGCTGTCCATTCCCGAATCAGGTGGCGGGTGGTCGGACCGAGAATGGTGCGCGACAGCAGCACGACACGTTTCTGCGCCGCGATCGCCTCGGCAAGATGCGTCTCGATACGCTGGTCCACGTCCTCCCACGACGCAGACGAGCCACGCCAGAGCGGACGCTTGAGCCGTTCGTCGTCGTAGAGCGAGAGCACCGTCGCCTGTCCCACGGCGCACGTCCCGCCTCCAAACAGCGGAGACTCGTCGTTGCCCTCGACCTTGATCGGCCGCCCGTCGCGCGTCTTTACGAGCAGGCTGCAGCCCGCCGAGCACCCGCCGCAGGTCGACGCATACCAGTTCGGGACTCCAGGTGTCAGCTCCTCGGGCTTGTTGAGAAACGGGATGGCCTTCTGCACGCGTCCGCGCGAGCAGGCGCTCATCGCCGCGGCCGCCAGGCTGAAACCCGCGAGCGTGAGGAAGTCGCGGCGCGACGCCGCGGGCGGTGGGCCCGTTGTCGCGCGCTGGCCGGCGAAGCAGTCGCGCCCCGCGCCGGCCTGCGCGGCGGAATGCATCCGAAGCTCGTCGACGCTCTTCCAGAACTTCAGTTCGGTGCTCACACGCGCTCGCTTCCCTGTGGTCCGCTCGACGGCAGGACTTGCCCCAATCCGGCTGCCCGAGTCAGTAATGACATTTGCCGCAATCCATTCCGGGGTACGGCGCGTCCGGACCCTCGGGACTCCCTGCGGCACGGCGTAGGCGCGCCAGTTCGGGTCCCCGTTTTCTGTGACAATCCAGGCACCAGCCCATCGTCAGCGGTGCGTCCTGGCGGACGCGCGTCATCGTTTCAACCGCGCCATGACAGGCGGCGCAGCTCACGCCGCCGGTGACGTGCTGACTGTGGTTGAAGTAGACGAAGTCCGGAAGGTTGTGGACCTTGATCCACGCGATCGGCTGCCGCCGCTGAACGGACTCTTTCAGTTTCTCGATCTCGACGGTCTGTGTGCTCAGGATCGAGTGACAGTTCATACAGACGTTGAGCGGCGGGATTCCTGCGTGGCGGCTCGTTCGCGCGCCGAAGTGGCAGTACAGGCAGGGAACGTGGTTGTCGCCGGCATGCAGCCTGTGCGAGAACGCGATCGGCTGTTCCGGCGCGTAGCCCTGGTGGACGCCGACACGCGAGAGCTGATACGCCACTGCGCCGCTCGCGGCAGCCGTCGACGCCAATGCCAATGCCAGGACGACCAGGCGCGCGCCCATGACGGATCAGTTCTCCTCGTGGTCGTTGCGCAGCAACGAGGCGTACGCCGCCCGCACGCGTGCGGCGCTCCGGGCTTCGATGACATCCCACGCCCGGCGGACGACGGACGATAACGGCGCGAGCGTCCACTGCAGCAGCCGATCGACGGACAGCAGAACGGAACCGCCGGTGCAGCTCAGCGGGGCGATCGCGAGCAGCGCGAATGCGCCGAAGAGGTGCAGCCTCACGAGGAACGGCAAACGCGCCACTACCGTTGTCGAGGGGTGCAGCTGCAGAAGCGAGTGTACGTAGGGAACGACGGTCACCGCGGACCACGAGGACGCCCATCGATACGTGAACGCGACGGCAGTCCCCGCCATCGTGATCACGACCACGAGTGTTCCGGCGACGATATCCGCGGGAGAGTCGGCGCTCCATCCATCGGGATTACGCAGCTGCCGTACCTGCATCGCGAGGAAACCTGCGAGCGCGACGCTGCCAGCGCCCATGCCGGCCCCTTCGAGGAGGAGCAGTCGGCGCATATCCTGGTTCCAGAGCAGCACGTCCCCGGGAACGGCGAACGCGAGGAGATGCAGGCCCACGATGACCGCGAATGCCGAATACGTGGCGGCGACGACGAGGCTTCGGCCGTCGCGTCTCGAGAGTCCACCGGCGGATCGATCGGGTCGGCGCCACCGCATGCAGCGTGCGGTGCAGGCCAGCACGAAGAGCGCCGTCGCCATGTAGGGAACCACGGCGAAGAGCAGTTGGTCGCTCATCGAACGGCCTTCATCTCGTGGTGGAGGAACGCTCTCAGCGCAAACGACTCCTCATCCGTCAGGATCGCGGCGTCGGTTGTGGACACGGCCCGGGGGAAGCACCCGCGCGTCAGGAGCGCCGCCAGCCCCTTGTCCTGGTAGCGCGCGTAGGAGGTCGACAAATCGGGCCCCAGCGTTCCACCCGCCGCCACCGCCTCGCCGAGGCGGTGGCAGGAGATACACGACCCGCCGCCGTAGAGGAGAGCGCGCTCGCCGGTGAACAGCGCGCGCCCGGCGCCGATTTCGGCAGCGGTCGCCGTGTCTGCCCGACGCTGCTTCCTTCGGGCGTCGGCTTCAGGTCCGTCAGCGGCGAAGTAGTCCAGGAGCGCTTCGATTTCGGCGGCGGAGAGGCTCTGGTCGGGCATCCGCTGCTTGAATTTCTCGAAGAGCGCGGTGGCCTGACGATCGCGCTTCCGGATCAACGTCTCGGACGAGGTGATCCAGGAGATCAGCCATTCCCGCTCGTGGCGATCCGTCACCCCTTTCAGATCCGGGCCGACCAGGATGCCTTTTCCGAAGGTGTGACAGCTGGTGCACTTCCTGCTGAACGTCGTGGCGGGACCCGTCGCCGCGGACGCGACGGGGACAAGGATCCACAGAATGAGGCCGCAAAAGATCAGGGGCTTCATCAGAACACCTTTGAGCAGAATCCGTCCGCGCGACGTGCACGTGCCTCATGCGGGCACGGCGCGAACGTGTTCTACACTTCGGCCGCCGTAATGACTGTTATTTGATGAATGGGAACGGCAGCGCGCCGATACTACGGTGCAGCTCCCCCACCGGCCAAGATGGTAAAACCCGTAACCCGGGGCGGAACTTCCTGACGTTTCGACGTGTGGAACGCAGGTGCCGTCAGCGCGTACGTCCCTGCGCCGGCCGCGTACCGACGCCGGTGTCGGGCGGGAGATGTTCGAACAGGTAGCGCGTGATCGTCCGCCATCGGTGCAGGGTCGTTCCGGGTCCTTCGCTCAGGGCGTGTGTCCGGTTCGGATAGAACATCTCGTCGAAGTCCTTTCCGAGCTCGATAAGGCGGTTGGCAAGGCGCTCCGTGTTCTGAAAATGCACATTGTCGTCGCCGGTGCCATGCATCAGCAGCAAATGACCCCGCAGTCCCTCTACGAAATTGATTGAGGAGCCGCGACGGAATCCCTCGGGGTTGTCCTCCGGCAGTCCCATGTACCGTTCCTGGTAGATGGTGTCGTAGAGCCGTTGATCCGGGACCGGCGCGCTCGCGATGCCCACGCGGTAGACGTCGGGAAACTTGAACATCGCCTGCAACGTGGCCGAGCCGCCGCCGCTGTGGCCGTAGATCGCCACGCGCGACGCATCCAGGTAGGGATGCTCCTTCGCGAACTGCGTGACGGCCGCAGCCTGCTCGCGGGTGTTGACGTCGCCGATTGCGCCGTAGATCACCTTCCGCCATGCCGCGCCCTTCGGCGCCGGCGTCCCTCGATTGTCGAACATCACGATGACGTAGCCTTCGTCCGCGATCGCGCGAAACGCGAGGCTGATCGTCGCCCATTGGTCGTCAACCAGGGTGTCCGCCGGCTCGCTGTAGACGTAGACGAGCGCCGGGTACTTTCGCGACGGGTCGAAATCGGACGGCTTGAGGACCAGCGCATCGATCGTCACCCCTCCGTCGATGGTGACCTTCGTGAACTCCGTCGGCTGTTTCAGGAGCGGGGCGGCCTTCCGCGCAAGCGCGTCGTTATTGACGAGGGTCCGGACGACCTTGTGATCCGGCAGCGTGACCAGGTCGGTGCGGGGCGGCACGTCGGCGCGCGAGTACGTGTCGAACGCCCAGCGGGCATCCGGTGAGATGTCATAGGTGTGCGTCCCGGGAAGGCCGGCCGGCGTGACCCGCATGACCGCGCCGTCCTTCACGCTCGCGGCGTACAGATAGCGTTGCGTCGCGTTGTCCGGCGACGCGATGAAGTACAGCACCTCGCGCGCGCGATCGGCGGCGACGAGGCTGATCGCATCGCCCTCGAATCGGGTGACGAGCGTCTCCTGGCCGCCATCGCGCGACACGGTGTAGACGTGCCTCCATCCGTCCTTGTCGCTGATCCACGTGAAGAGGCTGGTGTTGCGAAGCCAGAAGGCGGTGCGAACGGGATCGACCACATGCGGGTCCGACGCGTCGAGCCATGTCTTCGACGTGTCGCTGTACGCCGTCGTCAAGGCACCCGTGCGGCTGTTGGCCAGCAGCAGTTCGCCCGCGTTCTGGCGGCGCACCACGTGCTGGAGCGCGAGCGTGTCCGCATCGATCCACTCGAACCGCGGGATGTAGTGCTCCCGTGGATCGCCCGGAACGGCCATCCATCGGGTGGCGCCGCCTCCCGCCTGCACGACGCCCAGCCGCACGGCGGAGTTCTTCGTGCCGACCTTGGGATACGGGAACTCGGTGAGCGTCGGGTAGAGCGCGTCGGTGTTGTTGATCAGCGTGAAACGGCCGACGCCTGACGTGTCGAACTGGAGGTACGCGATCTGGCGGCCATCGGGACTCCACTTGAACGCGTCGCGGATGAACAGCTCCTCTTCGTTCACCCAGTCGGAGGTCCCGTTGACGATGTCGCGGCTGCCGCCGGCGGTCAGCGGCGTCACGCGGCCGCTGGCGAGCTCCTCGACGTAGAGATTCTGCTGGCGCACGTACGCCACGCGGCTGCCTTCCGGCGAGAACTTCGCGAACATCAGTGTGGAAGGCTGCGCGTCGCGTCCGATCTGCCGAAGGCGGTGCGTCCGGAGATCCAGCACCCAGTAGTCACCCCGCGTGTTCAGCCGCCACACTTTGCGGGTGTTGGTGAACAGCAGCACCTGCGAGGCATCGCTCGAGAACGACGCCGCCGCGATCGCCCCGGCCGGCCTCAGCTCCGCTGCCGTCGCAAGCAGCGTCGTGGCGCCAGACGCCGTGTCGTGCGCCGTCAGCCCCGCCTGATCGATCGTGACGTAGCGGCTGCCGTTGTCGATCCACAGGACCGGCCCGAAGGCGTCGGGGGCGTATTCGTTGCGGCCGTAGATCGCGGTCAGCGCGCGGTCGAGCCGCTCCGGGATTTGCGCGGCGGCCGTCGCGGCGAGGGCGAGCAGACCGATCGATGCCGCAAGCGTTCTTTTCATGGCCCCAATTCTCTCGCACAAGCCGCTGGCATAAGATCCTCTTTGCCATGAACATTCGCGCGCTCTGTTCCGGCCTGCTTCTCATGGTCGCGTTCGCACTCCCGGGCGCGGCGCAGGCGCCGGGCGGCGTTCCGTACGACCACATTCACCTCGCGGTGCCCGACCCCGACAGGGCGTACGACTGGTACGTCCGCAACCTCGATGGAGAGGCCGGCGAGAACCCGGGCCGGGTCGTGTTCGAGCCGTTCGCCGGCCGACGCCCGCTCCCTGTCCAGCTGATATTCCTGAGAGCGCCTGGCGCGAAGCCGAGCGAGGGCAGCGTCATCGACGCCATCGGCTTCTCCGTCGCGGACGTCGCCGCGAAGACGAGGGAGCTCGAAGCGGCCGGCGCCAGGCTCGTGTCGCCCGGCGTCGTCGTCGATCCGTGGGGCACGAAGATCGAGCTCGTCAACGACGTCCCGGGCCGTGGCTTTCATCACGTGACGCTTCGCGTCGCGGATCCGGATGCCACGCTGCGCTGGTTCGTCGCGGCCTTCGGCGGCGCCCGGACGAAAATGAGCGGCCACGATGCG
>Ga0070699_100005546_pt1 | contig 11061 bp, 12 predicted proteins | sample KBSK1503metaG_FD_65473 | JGI IMG/M metagenome (GOLD analysis project Ga0070699, IMG submission 65473) | Corn, switchgrass and miscanthus rhizosphere microbial communities from Kellogg Biological Station, Michigan, USA - KBS K1-50-3 metaG | ecosystem: Host-associated > Plants > Roots >...
TCCTGCTTTTTCGGCCATCTCTCACGGGTTCAACGTTTGGTTCTGAGCGACTTTCGCTCATCAGATCAGGGGTAGCTCTGTAACAACCTCGTTGCGCAAGTCGTGGGCTATACAGGCCTCAAAAGCCTCGGGTGTTCCCTCGCTATACTCACGGAGATCGATCTCGATAGCATTTCGATAGGCGTTTGGTAACGTGGCCGGGAAGACCCCGACGGCTGTGGTAGCAGCCAACACGGTGTCATATTGGTAAATTCACTGAAGGGTGGACCGATTTTCCATCGAAGGGTGGGAATGTGCACTGAAGGATGGAAATCGGGGCTTCGTCTCCAGGCCATGCCGCCCCCGCTGCGGCTTCTTCCATCGCTAGCTTGTAAATGAGACCCCTCATGCTTGGCACGAACCGAGCGCAATGGGTGGTATGGGGTGTGGTGGATGATCGGGATGGTGAGGTGAAGGTCGGGTGAAACATGCGGTGTTCAGCTTGCACCTCAAGTGCAGAATGGAAGTGTCCATGCTTCTCTTGAGAGCATTTCCTCACTCCAAAAAGCATGAGGAAAGCTGAGCTGATCGGGTGAGCGCTGAGGCTGGTGGTCTTACTGCCAGGCGCGTTCTTGCTCCTGTGTGAGTCAAAGTTTGGGGCCACTGTTCATGACGATGCTCATAACGCTTTCATGACGCTTTCTCCTTATACTTGTACGAGAGAGGGCGAGGTGCCTCAACTGGGCAGTAGCCTGACACTCCGCCGAGTGGGTTTTGGAGTTAGGAAGCGCGATGTCTGTGCCGACATGGAAGCGGATGAAAATATCCTATTTACAGGCGAAATGCTCTCTCTCTTGAGAGTATGGAACTCGCCTTTCTTAGTGGAGCGTGAAGACTGGAAGCTCACTTCCATGTTCGTGTGACACACGTTGCCCCTCCGCTCCGCAATGCCAGGCGACGAATTGACACGTCGAGAGTCGGAAGGGAACCAGAGGCAGCGAGGGATGAAGAGGCGGCTTCACGTCACTGTTCCATCCTTCCGCTCAACATCTGACCACCCTTGAGTTACATTAGCAGGAGGAGAAGAAAGGAGGCTTGTATGGCCATCTACACCTGCACCACGCAGGAAGGAACGCTGTCTGCTGAACAGCGAGCTGGTATCGCTCAGGAGATCACCCGTATCCACAGCACGCATACCGGCGAACCCGCCGGCTTTGTGTGGGTGCTCTTCGAGACCTTGTCTCCCGACAGTATCTATGCAGGCGGAAAGTCAGGCGCAAAGCCTGCTGTAAAAGCCGTCATGGTGGGTCTCTTTCGGGAGAACCGCAGTACGGAAGTCAAAACTCAGGTGCTGAACGAACTGTGGTCCATGTACAAGAACGTCACTGGTCTGTCGGATGACCAGCTCTGGGTATCGTTGACGGAAATCCCTGCGCGCGACGCCATGTTTCTTGGCGCAATCCTCCCTGAACCCGGCCACGAAGCCGAATGGCTGGCTTCGCTCGGCCGGACCAAGGAATACGCGTGAGCTGACGCCACTTTTGTGGAGAAGGCTCATCCACGGGATGCGCAACGAGTTTGATCTCAGTAGTCGAACTGGCGTGAGAGAGTGCTTCATGGCTCTCATGTTTGCAAGAGGCAGCAGAGCCGTTGCTCCCTCCACGGCCTCTGACGCGGTTCATGGCGCTGCTCATGGCGCTTCCTCCTTACACTCAGAGCAGGGAGGGCGAGGGGCATGAGCTGGGCCTTGGCGTGAGGAGCTGCCTTCACAGCGCTCGTTCTGACCCTGTGGAAGCCTCACGCGAGCGCATTGAACGGGCCTGTGAAGGCACTTCAGCCCCAGGGACAGCTCGGTGCGTATCCCGTGGGCCGGTCCTGGATGTCACGGTCAGCCTTGCCGAGGTTGCTTCGGGATACAGGGCAATGGATCAGCGACAGGCCATCAAAGCACTGGTTCGACCGTAACACGAAACGGCCCAGGCAGCGAATGAGAAAAGAACAAGAGGGAAATTTCAACATGCAACACACGACACCTATTACTATTGAGCACATTGTCGTTGAGTCGAACCAACCCTATGAAAAGGTTGTTGGCGCGCTGGAGGCTCGGCTAGGTCCGGCGCAAGATTGGGCGGCAATTGGGCAACAAGCGGCTGCCGCTCACGCGTCTTGGGAGCAATTCACCCAGGAGGTGGAAGCGCATATTGGAACGAGCGGTTTGGCCCTCTGGTATAAGTTTGAACACAGCTTCCTCTTCTCCCTGCTAGGAAAAACCAGCCGGGCAATCCAGTATTCGATTGGCAATCCGCTGCTTGCCATTCAAATGACCAAGCACCAGCCAGAAGCTGCTTTGTATGCTCCACTGCACTTGGTCGTGTATGAGGACGAGGAGGGGAAAACCTTCGCTGCTTATGATAGCTTCATCTCGCTGCTGGCCCAGTACCAGCGTGAGGAGATCACTCAGGTGGCGCGGGTGGTCGAGCAAAAGCTGGAGGCCTTGGTGGCGGAAGTGACAGCAGAAGGCAGGGCAGACCGGCTCACCGACATATCCGGTGGCCGTGATGCCTCAGAGTGAACGGAAAGGATGCGTAAGAATGGAGCAAATCATTCTTGTCACTGGGAGTACCAGTGCCCACGGGATGCGCAACGAGCTAAGCTCAAGCAAAGAAGCCAGAAAAAGATCACTGACAAAGTCAGGCGGGAAAAAAGCCGAGGAAAGCGGCAGAGATTGATGATTGTCAATCTACAAAGAACTCCCAGGGAAGAGCGCATCGAGGAAAGAAAGCAGGCGAAGACTCTGGCTTATGTGGTGGGAAGCAGATCAAAGGCGAAGGACTGGGCAAAGCTGGAGGGCCTCCCATGGAGGGTGACAGTCAGAGGAGAAGCGTCAGGCGCACGGGCATTGCGTGCCAGGCGCTAGGCCCAACAGAGACGCCAATGGGCACGTTGCGCTCGCATGAAGACGACCGAAGGTTTTGTGACAACTGGTCGTACTGGCCAAAGCGCGCACGGGCGAAGCGCACCTGCTCCTGGATGCTTTGAAGAATGCCCGTATGAGAGAGAACTTGAGCAAAAGCGGCTACCTCTCCCATCCAGCAAGGGATCGAGGGCAGAGATGTGGGGGTAATGTGGATGCTTACCGTTGAATGCGTCATACCGAGTCTGTGTCCTCCTTATCTGGAATTAGATGGGTCTCTTTCCTTTCTAAGGAGACACATTTCTTTGCTCTTTCGCCAGTTCCCCTTCTACTGCTCAGTTATGAATCTCGTTGCGCATCCCGTGGGCGATGGGACATTCTTGAGACGTTACTTTATGGAGAATATGCGCATTCTTCACAGCGAAAGCGATTAAAAAACTGGCTCTCGACACCATTTGAAGAGATGGTAAGCATACTTACTCAAGACCTGGGGTACGTATTTGGGCACTCCTTCGTTGCGGATAAACAAGCCCTCTGAGCGGGCCAGAGCGTCGGGCAAGATGGGTATACTTTTCTTGCAGATCTCCTGCAACACGTGCAGGGGTGAGACAGATCAGAGAGAGGAAGACCATCATGCTCATCGTCAACGACGAACAACGCCTTGGGGCAGGGATTGCGAGTCTGTCGAAACGGTGTTCCTACTGTACCAAAGCCCTGGCAGCCTACCCGCTCATCGTGAGTGATGATGCCAGACTCCAGGTTTACCATGCTGCTTGCGCCGCGGAGCTGGCGACCGAGATCCTCGTCGATCTGTATACCTTCTTCCGACCACCGGCGCCCTACCAGCACTTGTTCGTGCTCGACCTGCTCTATGCTGCTCCCAAGTCCGTGGAGGTGCGAGGGTGCAGTCAGCAGATCTAGAAGAGATCAAGGCGGCCCGGTCTAAGGGGGGCAAAGATACCTACAGCAACCTGGCGTTGGTTCATCTGCTCTGTCATCAGCAAATTCATGTGAAGACAGAACGGGCCATGCGTGACTGCCAACAGTTCAACGACCGAGAACTAACAGAGGAAAACGCAGGCCCCAAACCGTCGAAGCAGAAAGAGAGCAAGAAGCTGTGTTGTTCGTGATGTGCTTGAGCTGGGTGCGGTGAGAGCCGCACGCCCAGTTCTGAGGGGAGGAAGTCGCAGCAATGCGACTTCCTTACCCGACTCGGTGTGTGCGGAAGCCACGCCACAGCCGAAGAGATCAAGGAGCAAGTCAAAAGCTTTCTCCAGGACCATCTCAAGCTGACCCTCAGTGAAGAGAAGACGCGTATCACGCACGCACGAACCGAAGAGGCGTTCTTCCTGGGAACCATCTTGACCATCGGCAACGGAGGGGAGGCCAAAGTCGTTCAGCAAACGACCAGCAAGGGGAAGACGATCAAGCGTCGAAGCACGGGATGGGCAACCATCATGAAAGCCCCCATAAAAAAACTGCTCAAACGGCTGAACGAGCGAGGCTTCTGCACAGGAACAGGAGAACCGACAGCGAAAGGACTGTGGACTTCATTGGATGCAGACCAGATCATCCAGCTCTACAGCAGCGTCAACCGTGGTCTTCAAAACTACTACCGCTTTGTAGACAACTGGAAACACCTCGCCCGCATTCAATATGTCCTGAAATTCTCGCTGGCAAAGACGCTAGCGCAGAAATACAAGCTCTCCGTCCCACAGATTTTTCAGCGCTTCGGAAAGGACCTGTCCATTCTTCTCAAAGGCAAAGGGGGAAAAGCGGACCGCAACGTCTGCTTTTATCTCAATCAGGACTGGACCAAAAACAAGCTGGCTTTCCAAACCGGAGGGCACAACGACATCGATGTCATACGCACCCTGGTCCGCCTACGAACGCGCTCCAAACTGGGAAAACCCTGTTGCGTCTGTGGCGAAACGGAAGCACAGATCGAGATGCACCATGTCCGACATATTCGGAAACTGAGTCACAAACGGGGGGCTACCGGCTTCAATCGACTGCTCCGAGCCATGAACCGGAAACAAGTCCCCGTCTGCTCAGACTGTCACCGGAAAATCCATCGAGGAGAGTATGACGGCCTCAAACTCTCCAACCTGGTCTACGTTCCACGCTAAACAAGGACAGTAGCGGCTCTTGGAGAGCAGGGTGCACGGAAACGTGCAAGCCCTGTTCGGAGGGGAGGAGTTGGTGCTCTCAAGCAACTGATACCAATCTGCATTCTAAATGGTAATTTTGAGATGGGGAAAGCCGGTTAAGGAACGCAAGCGCTCAGTATCATCGGCAAGAGCGTTGATTCCCTGGCACAGCGCATCAATTAACAACTCAAGCGAGGGGAAGATGTGGTTGTGGAAGTATTTCTCTCGCAACTCATCCCAGATGTGCTCAACCGGATTCAGCTCGGGACTGTAGGCAGGCTGAGGAATCAGACGAATATTCTCAGGAATGACCAGGTCTTTGGCGCCATGCCAGCCCGCCTGATCGACTTGCATGACGATGAAGTGCTTCGAGAAGGTCTGGCTGACCTGCTCTAGGAAGAGATTCATCATCGCGGTGGAAGCCTCTGGCAAAATCAACGAGACCATCTGGCCAAGGGCTGGAGCCACAGCGGCATAGGCATAGATGTACTCTCGCACGACCTGTGCCGGAACATGCGGACGCACCCCAGGCGGTGCCCAACAACGCTTCGGACGGCTGATGCGGCCAAAGCAGCCTTCATCTTGTGCCATGATCAAGACGGGGCGCTCATCCCCAGCTTCTCGCGTTGCGATGGCCGCTTCTACCTGCGCTGCAAAGTTTTTTTTAAACTGCTCTTGTGCTTGCGGATCTGCTTGTGGATGTCTAGGACGCGGCATCAGTTTGCGCCAACCATGACGGTTGAGCAGCCGATAGATCGTGCTGTTAGCAACTTCGTGCCCGACTCTTTCTTCAAAGGCGTGGTGGATCTGGGCCACGGTGGCGATCTCTCCGCTCTCAGCTTGTGTGAAGAACGGAGCAAGGAACGCTTTCTCTTCTTGCAGCGTCAGGTACTCATGCCGACGGCCTCCCTTGCCGGGCGTTTCCAGCGCTGTCGGTCCCAAGCGGTTGTAGGTCGCGATCACTCGATGCACCGTCGTGGCTGAGACTCCTGTATGCAGAGCGATCTCTTCAGTTTCGCGAGGCGCAACCAAGGCATTGTAAATGATCCACCAGTGTTGGCGGACCCACGGACGCGCATCTGTGTTCATGCGTTTTTTGACGTCATCAACCGACAGGTGCGAGGCTGCTCGTGTGATGCGATGACCCATACGTGATTGGTCTATCCTTTCATCTGTTGGCTGCCTTCATTTTCCTACACAGAAGGCGATTTGGTATGAGCCCAATGGTAGGAAACACTTACTACCTCAAAGCCACCGTACGCAATACCGAAGCATTTCCAATCAGCAACGCACAAGTCAATCTGTATTGGGCAGATCCATCTTTAACAATTACGCGAAGTAACGCTCATCTGGTTGGTAGTGCCTTCGTAAGCGTGGATGCAGGAAAAACAGCTGATGCACTCTGCTTAAGCCCTTGGACTCCCTCATATGTGAATCAAGGTCACGAATGTCTCGTCGCCGAAGTTATTCAGGGATCTTTTTCCCCAACAGGAGTACTCGACGCAGAGAATGACCCCCATGTAGCCCAAAGGAACCTTTCAGTGATCATGATGAGTGGAACATCCTTTCACTTTCCATTCGAGGTATGGAATGCGGAACGACAAGAGCAAGTGTTTACTGTCAGTGCTCAACAGGCTAGCTCTGAGCAACTTGAGTCAGTTGTCAGACTGTTTGGACAGCGTTTAGATATTCCAGCTGGGGGAACTACTCATGAGCTTGGGTTTGTAGCCTCTCCCTGCCCTGACATGCATGGACTCAAAGGAGTAGTTCCGCAGATCACCCAGCTTAGCTTAGGACCATATGGACACACCGGCTACAGTCTCGTAGGCAGACTCGAGGGAGGTGCGGCACTCATACATATTACCCAGACGAAAGAGCATCGTCAGGTTGGCGGATTGAGTGTGCTGATCCTTCACAGGCAGGAGGAGAAAAGATGAGCCCGACAAGTAATCCCCCATTGATCACTGTACCCAATCGCCCATTTTCCACCGAGCTGTTCACAGGAATGATGCTGCCGGATGGCTTCTTTGACGCCTTCCTCGGTCAGCAGCAAATTAACGCCCATTTCAAAAATAAAGGCAACATCCCTGTAGCGAACACAAACGTTTACGTCGAAAGTGTTTCCTCCCCCGCCATTGTCGTTACCCCACAAACGTATAGTGTCAGTTTAGATGGTGGAGCTTCTCGCCTGCTCGCGTGGGACATTGATGTCAGTGCAGCACCAGCTGGGGAATATCAAGTGAGTTTTATTGCACAGAATGCTTCCGGTCGCACACGCGTGATCAAGAAATTTTTCGTCACTCGCACCCAGTTCGATCCGATGACGGGAGCATTCAGCACGCGAACTCCGGAAGGTACCATCTCCGTCCGCTTCCTAAGCTTGTTTGGACCACAGGCTGATTGCTGTGCAGAACCGCGCCAGCGGCCAGCGGAAATAAACATTTTGCAACTCGCGGACAGACTCCTAAAGGAACGAGCCAGTGGACGCGATACCTATCAATTTTGTCTCCCTTTCTTGCTCAAAGATATGGAAGTTGCCGTCACGATGTCTCCACCGTTTGCTGGTCAACACAGTGACCTTCCATTCCAGGATCCTTGGTGGAAAGTCCTATTGGCAGTGCTGGCTTTCATCTTCCTCGTCGTGTGTGCTGTGATTGCCGCCGTCTATGGGAAAAACTTGTCAGGCGGAGTGGCGACGACGGCGAGTGGCGATCCCGTCCCTGTGATGCAGGGGAACTGTGGTAAGACTGATCAGAGTGTTGCGGGACTTATCGCGAGCCTTGCGGCAGCCATTGGTAGCGCAGTTGGTGCTGCACAGGATACACGCGATCCATTCCGCCGGGGGCAAGATCAGACCATGCCCGCCCCGGGAGAACTCACAACCAGCGAGCATCTCAAGATGTCGATCTCCTATCCAGAGCCCGTCGCTTTGGGAAAACCCTTTGCTGTCGGCGCAGACTGGGAATACACGCGAGTTACCACTGGGTCCTCCTATAGTTATGCAGTCAGCGAGATCAACTACAACAGCCACGTCGTGTCAAGTTATCAGATCACGGCTCCAAATGTGGTACGCGTCTATAAGCGAGAACCCTTTATTGTCAAAGGAGAATTTTTGGGGCCTGACGGAAAAGCCTTCCAAGGGGATCAGCTCTTCGTCCAATGTATCCTTGAGGGATTAGATACATTGCAGGGGCAGTATCGCCGTTTCATCATACAGGATGATGGCAACTTTCCTGACGACAAGCCAAATGATGGTGTCTATACTGGAATCCACTACTTTACTGAGCAGGACCGAGGGTTCTGGAAGATCTATGTCTTTGCACAAGATGTAAATAATGCACAGCCCCAGCCCGATATGTCCCCGGAGGAGGCAGCACAGATCATCGGCGGGATGGTACTAACTCACCAACTCACAGTCTCTTTTGAAGGCGGTACGTGTCCTTTGGTACCTGATGGTGATGTGCATGTGATTTGATGACAAAACTGAGGGAGAAAGGAGTTATCTCTATCTTGGCTCTTTTCTAAAATGAGCTTGAAGGAAGAGACACCATGAGGCATCAAGCAGGTAATTATGAAGCCTTTTGAACACTTCCGTGTTCAAAAGTGGTCTTCTACAAAAAGTGCAAAGATAGAGGAATTCTGTTAGTTTTTTGCTCTGTGGAAGAAATCTGTGTCAAGCCTAGAACGAGTGAAACAGCAGAGGACCGCCAGATAGCAATAAGTCTATTACTGCTACTTGGCGGTTCTTAGCCCGTAGCGTTGGTTTTTGTCCATCTACTACGGAAACCCCTGTAAGAACGACCCTTCAGTTAATTTACCACTAACTCTGCGTGTCATGCTCCTCTTGTCGCAATGAGGCCCGAAAGTTTTCAAGAAATGTGGTATGCTCGGCCAGCTTGGCTTCCAAGCGAGCAACGGCAAGGCCACATTGCATATGGTCAAGCAAGAGGGCCTGATATCGGTGCTCCAGCTCTCGATACTTCACTTCATCGTCTCGTCTGACCTGCTCACAGGCTTGCCTCGCCTCACGGAGGAGAGCGACCAGGCGCGGTTTTTTGTAATCGAGCAGCGGATCGCGCGGCTTCACACTGGTGACGATAGGATCGCCCTTTCGCTGCTTGCTACGTTTGCCTCGCGTCGCCTGCTGCCTCGCTTGAACTCGCTCCCGCTCCTCCCGCAGATGCGTGCTGTGCTCTTGAAACAGCGCAAAGGCTTCCCGATTGCGATAGTAGCTCATGTAATCCAGGCCACTCACCTCTTTAATCGTGAAGGTATTCACTGGGCGATGATCAGCTTCTAATTGGGTAATCGCCTGACGCAAGCGGTCGATGGTTGCCTGCTTGCGGGCCACTGCCGAAGCGCGGAGTTGTTGGGGAACCTTAGTGAGATCCGTCATCATGCTCCTCCTCTTCATCTGGTTTTTGCAGGAGTGTGTCGGCAAAGGGTAAATAGCCTCCGTCCTGTCTTGTGCGTATCTGGATCTCCATGATCCGAATGATGTCGTCCAGGTATTGGACCATTTGCCGAGCTTGCTGCGCGTCACGGTAATGGCCATGCGCATCATGAAGCTGCGCTTGTAACACATGAAATCGTCGCCAGATCTTGGCATTGCGCAGGTTGCTGTAATGTGGGACCAGGTGCGGGCAGTTCAAACAAAGCGCGCGATTGTTCGGGCGAATGCACAATCCCGCACTACAATATCCCAGGACCGTTGGCCCAAGCATACCCCACTGTTCAAAGACCTTGCGGAGCGCCTCATCCATCTGCTCCAGCGTCCGCGGCGGTGGCACCTGGAGATACGAACGATCTCGCTTCATGGTCAAGGCCGACTGTGCTTCAAAGAGCAAGGCGAGCAGTTGCTCCAGTGTCATACAACTGTAGTAGGCCGTGGCCTCGGAGATGGTTAAGGTCCGTGTTGAATCGGAGAGATGCACCCGATGGTGTAAAAGATAGGCCACCGCTTCTGCGGGGATTTCCATGGCCTGCCGTGCATGCGTAGCCAAAACATGCCGGAGTAAGTGTGTTGCCACGCGAATAGGCGTTCCCGTTCGGGTGGTCAAGGTAAGTCCGTGAAAAAGGAGCCGAAGGAGCGTTCCAACATCTCCGGCCGTGAGCAGACCCATTCGCCCATCGGCGCTTGGCGCCCACTGAAACAAATACGGTTCTGGCTGCAAATCCTCTGCCTTGGTATTGTCGTAAGGATGAACAATGGGAATGGTTCCCCCATGTGTTGCTTCAAGCATCTGGCCAATCTCCGTGAGAAGCCGCCCCGCCATTTCCCCAATCAAAAAGAACTGGCGTTCGTGCTCCTGCGTTGATCCCTTGGGCAACAAATTCTGCACCAGGATGCCAATTTTGCGCCCGGTCGGCTGTTGATTTTTCAGTTCATCGACGACCAGCGTTTCAAAACGGTCAGCACTCACTTGCAGTAACTCGCTGACACGGCTTCCGTTCGTCAATGCCAGGGTAGCCAGGGCGGCCCCAAAAAGAATGGCTCGATAGAGGCTTTCTGGCTCGAAAAGCATTTCTCCAGAGATTCTCGCACAGGAAAGCCATTTGCTATCACTGCTTGGCGGAGTCAAGAGACCTGGCCGTCTGACGCTCAAGTAAGAGGTTTGGGAGATTCCAGAGGGAGCATCGCCCAAGCGCCAGTTGGCAATCAGGTCGCCGATCCACAGCAAATCTTTTGGGACTCCATGGAACTGTAAAAAATACAATGCTCGATCTGGGGCATAAGCATCTCGGTGATTTCTTAGCCTCTTGCGAGTAGCATGCTCATACCGTTCTGGATGCTCTTGCACCCAGCTTTCTCGGTCCCAGAGGGTAAACGAGTACGTGATTGCGCGTTCAATCAGTGTAACTTCGGCAAGAGTCGAAGCATCTCCAGAGACAGCAAACTGCCGGTCTGCGTATTGAAAGTGGTAGGGAGGCGTAATTTCTCCCGAGATCGCACGATCACGCTGCTTGCGAAATTCCTTGATCAGCCGTTCGGCTGCCTGCTTACGCAGCTGTACCAGT
>Ga0070699_100005550_pt1 | contig 11060 bp, 6 predicted proteins | sample KBSK1503metaG_FD_65473 | JGI IMG/M metagenome (GOLD analysis project Ga0070699, IMG submission 65473) | Corn, switchgrass and miscanthus rhizosphere microbial communities from Kellogg Biological Station, Michigan, USA - KBS K1-50-3 metaG | ecosystem: Host-associated > Plants > Roots >...
GCGCGGGCGCCACCACCAAGGTGGTGGATCACTTTCGCGATCTGGTGGATCCGGCCTTCGACGACGCCAGCCGCCGGATGTACTACGCCATGCTTCGCCGGGCGCCCTATCTCTGGGGCGCGGCCTACTGGCTCGGCGACCAGCTCAGCGTGTCCTCGCCGCTGCTCATGGGGCTCAATCGCCTGGGCACGCGCAAGCTCCGCCGGCTCATGCTGGCGGAGCAGCCCGACCACGTGGTCTCCGTGCATCCGACGCCGGTGGCGGCGCTCTCCGAGCTCCGGGTTCGCGGCATGCAGATCCCGCCGCACACCACGGTGTTCACCGACTTCGTCGCCCACACCCAGTGGATCTATCCCAGCGTGGACCGCTACTGCGTGCCCGCCGAGGAGATCGCCCACGATCTCACCGCGCGCGGAGTGCCCCGCGAGCGGGTGGTGGTCACCGGCATTCCGGTGGCCCGCGAGTTCACCCAGCCCACCGATCGAGCCGCCGCGCGGCTGGCCCTGGGACTCTCGCCGCGACTGCCCGTGCTCCTTTTCATGGCGGGCTCCGCGGGAGGCTTCGGCCGACTGGAAGACGCTACCCGCAAGATCTTGCAGATGGAGGAGCCGCTCCAGGCCCTGGTGGTGACCGGGCGCGAGGAGCGCCTCGAGGCGCGGCTCCGCAATCTGGTGGCGGGCCACGAGTCGCGCGTGAAGGTATTCGGTTTCGTGGACAATATCCGCCAGCTCATGGGCGCGGCCGACTTCCTCGTCACCAAGGCCGGCGGGCTCACCCTCGGAGAAGCCCTCGCCGCCGACCTGCCCGTCATTTCGTTCGGCTCTCTGCCGGGCCAGGAGGCCCGCAACGAGCGCTTTGCCGCCATGGCGGGCGTGGCGCTGGTGGCGGGCTCGGAGGCGCAGCTCCACCGGGTGATCGTGGCCGCGCTGCGCGATCCCGTCCTGCTCCGCGACATCCGCGATCGGGTGCGGCTCTACCGGCGGCCGCAGGCGGCGCGCACCATAGTCGATCAGGTGCTCTCGACCGCCGCGCTCGCCCGGGAGCGCGCCTCCTGATCTCCTCCGCCTGGCTCGCGGCGCCGCCGCTGGCCTGGGCCACCTACGCGTGGGGCTCGCATCTCCTGACCCTCGGCAGCATCTGGCGCGGCCGCCGCGCGAGCCGCGCGGTGGCGCTGACCTTCGACGACGGACCGGACCCCGAGACCACGCCCCGTGTGCTGGACCTTTTGTCCGAGCACGGCGTGCGGGGCGCCTTCTTTCTCATCGGGCGCCGGGCCGCCGCCTGGCCGCATCTGGCCCGCCGCATCGCCGCCGAGGGCCACGACCTCGGCAACCACACGTGGAGCCACCGGAGCCTGTGGCTCTCCGGGCCCCGAGAAACCGGTCGCCAGGTGCTCCAGGGCCAGGACGCGATAGCCCAGGCGGCGGGAACGGCCCCACGCTTTTTCCGTCCGCCCTGGGGACTGACCAATCTCGCGCTGTTTCCCCATCTGCGTCGGCTGGGCACTCCCTGCGTATTCTGGACCGTCCAGCCCGAGGGAGCGCGCGCCGCGGAGGCGAGCGTCCAGATCACCCGCAGTCGGCGCCGCGCCGGACCGGGCGCCATCCTGGATCTGCACGACGCGGACGGGGTGCCGGGGGCGGGGGACCGGCTCTGCGACGCCCTGCCCGGCATCATTGCCGGCCTGCGCGGCTCCGGCCTCGGCTTGGTGCCGCTCCGCGAACTGCTGTAAGATTCTCCCCACCTGAAACAGTCGATCCGGACCTGGACCAACAAAGGAGTCGCATCATGGCCGCCGACCTGCGACACAAGAGCCGGACCCTTCTCGAGGGCACCGATCGCGCCGCCGCCCGCGCCATGATGAAGGCGGTGGGCTTCACCGACGAGGATCTCGCGCGGCCCCAGATCGGCGTGGCCCATTCGTGGATCGGCACCATGCCCTGCAACTGGAATCACCGGAAGCTCGCGGAGAAGGTCATGCAGGGAGTCCGGGCCGCGGGCGGCACCCCCATCGAGGTGAATACCGTCTCCATCACGGACGGCATCACCATGGGCACCGAGGGCATGAAGGGCTCGCTCATCAGCCGGGAGGTGGTGGCCGACTCCGTCGAGCTGGTGGCGCGCAGCCACATGTTCGACGGGCTCGTCACCATCTCGGGCTGCGACAAGACCATACCCGCCATGACCATGGTGCTCGGGCGGGTGAACATCCCGTCGCTGATGCTCTACTGCGGCTCCATCATGTTCGGCCGCTGCGCGGGATCCACCGGTCCCTTTGCCGGGCGGAACCTGACCATCCAGGACGTGTTCGAGGCAGTGGGCGCCTACAACGCGGGCAAGATCTCGCTGGAGCAGTTCAAGGACGTCGAGGACCATGCCTGCCCGGGCGCGGGGGCCTGCGGCGGCCAGTTCACCGCCAATACCATGGCCACCGCCTACGAGATGCTGGGCATGTCGCCCATGGGCTGGAATGGCGTCCCCGCCACCGATCCCCGCAAGGACGAGGTGGCCTTCGAGTGCGGCAAGCTGGTGATGGAGCTGCTGCGCAAGGGGATGACTCCCCGCGCCCTGGTCACGCGCAAGAGCTTCGAGAACGCCATCAGCGGCGTGATGGCCACCGGCGGGTCCACCAATGCGGTGCTCCACCTCATTGCCACCGCCAAGGACTTCGGGGTCAAGCTCACCATCGACGATTTCGACCGCATCTCGAAGCGGACGCCGGTGCTGGCCGACCTGAAGCCCTGGGGCAATTACACCGCGCCCGAGATGTACGAGGCGGGCGGCATGCCGCTGGTCGGCAAGCGCCTGCTCGAAGCCGGCCTGCTGCACGCGGGCGAGAAGACGGTCACTGGCCGCAGCATCGGAGATGAGGTGAAGAACGCCGCCGAGCCCATGGGGCAGAAGGTGATCCGGCGGCTCACCGAGGCCATCAAGCCCACCGGCGGCATCGCCATTCTCCGCGGCAATATCGCCCCCGGCGGCTGTGTGATCAAGCTCTCGGGTCAGACCAAGTACCTCCACCGCGGTCCGGCGCGCGTCTTCGAGGTCGAGGAGGCAGCGTTCAAGGCGGTGAAGGACGGAAAGATCAAGCCCAATGACGTCATCGTCATCCGCAACGAGGGGCCGAAGGGCGGCCCCGGGATGCGGGAGATGCTCCACGTCTCCGGGGCGCTGCAGGGCGCGGGGCTCGGCGGCACGGTGGCGCTCATGACGGACGGCCGTTTCTCCGGCGCCACCCACGGTTTCATGATTGCCCACATCGTGCCGGAGGCGGCGGATCGCGGGCCCATCGCCGCCATCCGCAACGGCGACATCATCGTCATCGACGTCAAGAAGCGCCGCCTCGACGTGGAGATCTCGGCCGCGGAGATGAAGAAGCGACTGGCCAAGTGGAAAGCGGCCAAGCCCCGCTACACCAGCGGGGTCTTCCACAAGTACGCCATCACCGTCGCCAATGCCTCCGAGGGCGCGGTCACCGGCTGATGGCGATCCGCCCCCTGGAGATCGTCCCCTCGGTGTGCCCGCACGACTGCACGAGCACGTGCGCGCTGGAGGTGGAGAAGCTCGACGACCGGACCATCGGCCGCGTGCGGGGCTCCCACCGCAACACGTACACGCGCGGCGTGATCTGCGAGAAGGTGGCCCGCTATGCGGAGCGCACCCACCACCCCGACCGGCTCACCCATCCCATGAAGCGGGTGGGCCCCAAGGGCTCGGGACAGTTCGCCCGTATCACGTGGGACGAGGCGCTCGATACCGTGGCACGCGCGTTCCAGGACAAGGCGGCCGCCCTGGGCCCGGAGACGGTGTGGCCCTACTACTATGCCGGGACCATGGGGCTGGTGCAGCGCGACGGCATCAACCGGCTCCGCCACGTCATGCGGTACTCGCGGTGGTTCTCCACCATCTGCGTGACCCTGTCCGACAGCGGCTGGATCGCGGGGACGGGAATGAAGCGGGGAGCGGACCTGCGCGAGATCGACGACCACTCCGACCTGGTGGTGATCTGGGGCGGAAACCCCGTCAATACCCAGGTGAACGTGATGAATCACGCGCTCGCCGCCAAGCGGCGCGGGGCAACCCTGGTGGTGGTGGATCCGTATCGCACCGGAACCGCCGAGCAGGCGAATATTCACCTGGCGGTGCGGCCGGGCACCGACGGGGCGCTGGCCTGCGCGGTGATGCACGTCCTCTTCGCGGAAGGCTTCGCGGACTGGGACTATCTGCGCGCCTACACCGACGCTCCGGATGAGCTGGCCCAGCACGTGAGCACGCGGACCCCGGAGTGGGCGGCAGCCATCACCGGGCTGTCCGCCGAGGCGATCCGGAACTTCGCGCGGCTCTATGGGCGCACCCGGAAGAGCTTCATCCGCTGCCACCACGGCTTCAGCCGCTCGCGCAACGGCGCCGTGAACATGCACGCGGTGAGCTGCCTTCCCGCGGTGACCGGCGCGTGGCAGTACGAGGGCGGAGGGGCGCTGTACGGGCACACCGCGCTCTACCCGCTGAACCGGAGCCTCATCGAGGGGCTGGACGTCGAGGACAGGTCCATCCGGGCGCTGGACCAGTCCCGCCTGGGGGCGATCCTGACCGGCGATCCCGCCGCGCTCCACGGGGGCCCGCCGGTGACGGCGATGCTGGTGCAGAACACCAATCCCGCCATGGTCTGCCCCGACCTCAACCTCGTCCACCGGGGACTGGCCCGCGAGGATCTCTTCCTCTGCGTGCATGAGCAATTCCTCACCGAGACAGCGGCCTTCGCCGACATCGTGCTGCCCGCCACCACCTTCCTGGAGCACGACGACTTCTACACCGCGAGCGGCCACACCTATTTCCAGGTGGCCAAGAAGGTGATCGAGGCGCCCGGCGAATGCCGCGAGAACCACGAGGTGATCCGGGGCCTGGCCCGGCGGCTGGGCGCCGCCCATCCCGGCTTCGAGATGAGCCCGTGGGAGATCATGGACTGGACGCTCAAGCGCTCCGGGATGTGGGACGCCGAGACCAACTGGCGGAGCGGCGGCCAGGACTGCGCGCCGCCCTTCCGCACCGGTCACTTCCTCGACGGGTTCGAGACCCCCGACCGCCGCTTCCATTTCAAGGCGGACTGGAAGCGCTTCGGCGGTCGCTGGGCGGAGATGCCGTCGCTTCCCGATCACTTCGACGTCATCGACCGCGCCACCGCGGCCAAGCCCTATCGGCTGGTGGCCGCGCCCGCACGGACCTTCCTCAACTCGACCTTCACGGAGACGCCGGGCTCGTTACGGAGGGAGGTGCGGCCCACCGCGCTGATGAACCCGGCCGATTGCGAGGCTCTCGGAATCGCCGCTGGGGACCGGGTGACTCTGGGCAACGAGCGCGGTGAGGTGATCGTTCACGTCATGCCGCGCGAGGGTCAGCAGCCGGGGGTGGTGGTGGTCGAAGGCGTCTGGCCGAACAAGCACTTCGAGAATCGGCTCGGCATCAACGCGCTCACCAGCAGTGAGCCCGGCTTCCCTCACGGCGGGGCCGTCTTCCACGACACCGCGGTGTGGATCCGGAAGTCCTGAAGGCTCCCGCGATCAGTTGATCTGCGCGAGGCGGAGGGCGCGCGAGAACAGCGCCTTCCCCACGCCGGTCGATACGATGCGTCGCGCCGGCGCGCTCCCCACTACCTTCCGGGCCCGGTCCGAGCCGATGAGCAGGCGCAGGGCCATGGTGGACGCGCGACTGATGTCCCGGCGGAAGGTGAGGTACGCCAGGTAGTTCTCTCGCGACACGTAGTACCGGCTCACCGCCACCGATTCTCTGACGTTGTGCACCTGGTGAAACCATCTCCAGGGCACGTAGATCAGGTCGCCTGCGGCAATATCCGCGGTGTAGAACACCAGGTCCTCGGGAAGGTCGGTGAGCTTGCCCGCGACGTATTTCTCGATCCCGTCCACGGTGACGAAGCCCGAGAACTTCGCGGTGTGATTGGTGGACGACGCGAGTCCGGTGCGGATGAGCCGCTGGCTTGCGCGCTTTCGCTCCCAGGTAGGCTCGGGGAACTTCCGTCCCGAGAATAGCAGCCACCGCTTGGCGCCCTTGATGGTGGCATTCCAGGTCACGGTGTTGGAATTGTCGAAGTGGCAGTCGGTAGCGCTGCCCGCTCCACCCCAGTAGAGCGGAGCCCGATGAAAGGTGTTGAACCCTTCCATCGGGATCGACGACAGCCAGTCATCGGCCAGGAAATCCGGCACGGGCGCGAGGTCGGCCAGCAGCGTGGGGTAGCGGGGATACGGGTACCACTCCGCGAGATAGAGGCCCTGGGTGGTCTGCACCTCCTCCGCAAAGACTCCGAGCGGCACCTTGGCCTCCCACTGATGCTGCTGGCTGCCCAGGGCGATGGGCCGGCGGACTTCCACCTGGGTTTCGGAGCCAATCACGTCGACGAGGTACTCGCGGTTCCATTTCCGGTACGCCGGCCACTGCTTGGCCAAGCCCTCGAAGACAACCGGGTGATCGGCGTATCTGGTCGAAAATTCTTCGGATGTGAGACGGGACCAGTCGCGGAGGCGGGGGATGGGTCGGACTTCGTCAATCCGCGAGTAATCAGGAATCTCCACCAATGAGTCAGCCATTGGGTACCTCAATGATCGGCGGTTGCGAGAGTGGATGCTCCCAACCTAGGCGGCTTACCAGATCGCGTCAACAAAAAAACCAATGAGACCCAAAGATGGCCGGAAAGGCAGAAGCCAGGCGTGGGCGGTCTGGAGCTGAAAGCGGAGCCTCCTGAGAGCTACCCGATAGTGATGTCGAGCCAGCCCTGGGCGGTCACGAGCGCCCGCTCATCAGCGCGAATCACCACCGTGGTGGTGGCCGATTCGAAGATGGCCGGCCCCTTGATCTCCTGGCCCGGAGGCAGCGTGTCCATGTCGTGGACCGGGACCTCCATCCAGCGGCCGAGATAGGCGCGGCGCGTCCGGGGCGCGGTACCCGGAGCGGTGGCGGCGCGGGTCTCGTCCGCAGGCAGGGCGGGCAACCGGCCGACCACGGCCAGCCGCGCGTTAACGAGCACGACTTCCTGGCCAGGCGCGCTGTAGGTATAGAGGGACTCGTGGCGCGCGTGAAACCGCGCCACTACCTGCTCCATCAGGTCGGGCGCGTCCATGTCCACGCCGTCCAGCGGCACTGAGATCTCGAAGGTCTGCTCACCGTAGCGCATGTCCGCGGAGCGCCGCACCGCGATCTCGCCCGCGAAGCTCCCCAGCCGCTTCCGACCCTCGGCCTCCAGCTCCGAAAAACGGCGCCGAAGGCGATCAGACCCGATCTCGCGGGCTTCGCCCACGTGGGTGCGCACCATTTCGTAGCGAAGGTCGGTGGCGAGCATGCCCCAGGCCGACAGCACGGACGCCACGCGAGGGACGATCACCCGGGTGACCTCAAGCATCCGCGCCACGTCCGTGATGTGAAGCCCGGCCGCTCCGCCGAACGAGAGCAGGGCAAAGCGCCGCGGATCCGCGCCCCGGCGAACGGACACCAGACGGATCCCCTCGGCCATGTTGGTGTTCACGACGCGACAGATGCCTTCGGCGGCGGCGACCGCGTTCACGCCGAGCGCGCGAGCGATTCTTGAGACCGCGGCCTCGGCCGCCGTCGCGTCCAGCCGGGTCCTCCCGCCGAGGAAGTTCGCCGGATCGAGGAGCCCCAGCACGATATTGGCGTCGGTGACGGTGGCCTCGACACCCCCGCGCCCATAGCAGGCGGGGCCCGGCACTGCGCCCGCGCTCTCCGGGCCCACGTGAAGAATGCCCCCCACGTCCACGGTCGCGATCGAGCCGCCGCCCGCTCCCAGCGTGTGAATATCGATGCTCGGCAGCGCCACCTTGCTGCCCCCCACCGCCTTGTCGCCGGTCAGGTGCGGCTCGCCGCCTTCCAGGAGCGCGATATCGGTGCTGGTCCCGCCCATGTCGAAGGTGATGAGGTTGCCCTCGCCGATCACCCGCGCGCAGTGCGCGCTTCCCGCGATGCCGCCGGCAGGCCCGGAGAGCACCGCCCCGGCGGCCAGGCGCACGGAGTCGGCGATGGTGGCGACGCCCCCATGGGACTGCATGATGAGCACGCGGCCGGCATAGCCGGCCTCCTTCAGCCGCTTCTCGAGCCGGCCGAGATAGCCCGCGAGGACGGGTCCCACGTAGGCATTGACCACCGTCGTCCCGAAGCGCTCGTACTCCTTGATCTGCGGAAGCACCTCGGAGGACAGCGACACGTAGGCCGCGGGGAGCAACCGCGCGAGGAGTCGGCGGGTGGCCTGCTCGTGACGTCCGTCGCGGTAGGAATGGAGGTAGCAGACGGCGACGGACTGGACGTCGGCCGCAGCCAGCTTCCGCGCGGCGGACTCGACCGATCCCTTGTCCAGCGGCGTCTCGACCTTGCCGTCGAAGCGGATGCGCTCGCGTACGTCGAGCCGCCGCGCGCGCGGCACCAGCGGAACGGGAGGCGGCATGCGCAGGTTGTAGCGATCGTCCTTCAAGCCCTCGCGCATCTCCACGATGTCGCGATGCCCCGCAGTGGTGAGCATGCCCACGATCGCGCCCTTGCGCTCCAGCAGGGCGTTGGTGGCCACCGTGGTGCCGTGCACGATCAGCTCGGTACGGTCGAGGAGGGCGCCCACGTCGAGACCAAGCTCGGCCGCGAGGAGACCAAGACCGTCGAGCACGCCGACGGAAGGATCGGACGGCGTGGACGCGGACTTCGCCAGCGTGGTGCGGCCGTGCTCGTCCACCGAGACCAGATCGGTGAACGTCCCGCCGACGTCGATACCTATTCTGAGCATGTGCTAAGGCTTCCGGCGGCGAGCGGACGACGGGGCGGATTTGATATACGGCTTCGCATCTTTCGGGTTGCGCGAGGTGCGCCCATTCTTCGCAGTGACGAGGCCGTTCTCGAGGTCGAGGGTGCGCGCGGCAGGATCCCGGCGGCGCGGGTCGCCGTAGCCGCCGCCCCCGGCGGACTCCACCAGGAACACCGTGCCGGGGAGCACGGGCACGCCGACCTCCTTGGTCTTGAGGAAACGGGTGCGTCCGCGCGCGACCATGCGGTATCGGTGCGGAAGGCCGTCCTTGCCGCCGAGGATGCCGTAGGAGGGATGGCGCACCCCGTCGCCCGCGGTATTGGCGCGCCCCTCCGCGGTGGTCTCGACCTTCAGGGTGAGGAGAGACCCCACCCCGCCGCGGTGGCGGCCGTCTCCGGGCGAGTCGGGGCGAAACTCATGGCGCGCGAAGAAGAGGGGAAAGCGCGTCTCCGCGACTTCCACGCTTCCGAACTTGATCCCGCCCGCGGCCTGTCCCTCGCCGGCGGTCTCCCAGCCGTCGCCGATCGCGCAGGCGCCGCCGCCGCCCCGGGCGTGGAAGAGGTGCCAGATGAAGGGGCGATTGGTGCGCGGGTTCACCCCCGAGATGGCGATGCGGAAGCGGCGCGACCAGCCGGCCAGCACGCGCTCCGGACAGCTCTTGGCCAGCGCCTTGATCACTGCCTCGGCGATCTCCTGCGCGCAGTGATTGGTGGCCAGCGTCACCGGCGCGGGGGAGAAGGGCCATACCACGCTGCCCTGCCGCGCCTTGATCGTCACCGGCCGGAAGGTCCCTTCGTTCTTGGGCGTGCGGGGGTCGATGAGATAAGCCAGCGCCATGTGGACGGCCGAGATCGTGTTCGGGTAAGAGGAGTTCACGAAGCCGATCACCTGGTCGTGGCTCCGCGTCAGGTCCACCAGGAGCGAGTCGCCCTTCTTGGTCACGGTGGCGCGGATGGCGATGTCCTCGATGCCGTGCCCGTCGTCGTCGAGCACCGATTCGCCGTGAAAGACTCCATCCTTCCATTCGCGTATGCACGCGCGGGCCTGCCGCTCCGAGCCGTCCAGGATCTCGCCCACCGCGGCGAGCACGGTGGGCAGCCCGTATTCCTCGATCAGGCGCAGGGTGCGGCGCTCGCCCACCCGCGTGGAGCCGATCATGGCGTTGAGGTCGCCCTTGAAGTCGCGCGGATGACGCACGTTGAGCGCGACCGTCTCCAGCACGTCGTCGCGCAGAGCGCCCGCGTCGTAGAGCTTGAGGGGCGGGATGCGCACGCCTTCCTGCCAGATCTCGGTGGCGCCGGGATTGTAGGTGCCGTGAGTGGCGCCGCCGATGTCGTGCTGATGCGCGCGGTTGATGGACCAGAAGACGAGCTGCCCCTCCCAGAACACCGGCAGGAGGACGGTGAGGTCGGGCAGGTGATTGTTCCCGTGATAGGGATCGTTCAAGAGGAAGAGGTCGCCGGGACGGATCCGCCCGGCGAAGTACTCCGCCACCGACTGCACCGCCCACGGGAGCGCCCCCACGTGGATGGGCACATGCTCGGCCTGCGCGGCCAGCCGCCCCCGGCCGTCGAACATCGCGGTCGAGAAATCGCGGCTGGAGTTGAGGATCTGGGAGTAGGCGGTGCGGAGCATCGCCTCGCCCATCTCCTGGACGATGGCCTCGAGCCGGTGCTGGATCACGGACACAGTGATGCGGTCGGGTGTCATGGCGCTAATTTACATCGAGAAGACCCTCGCGGTATACTGCCGCCGCTGAGTGCCTCGACCGCGCACGCCGCGCGCGCGCCCCTCAAGCCTGCCATAAGGAGGTAAGACTCATGTCGCAGACCCGCCGGACATTCCTCAAGACCGCCGCCGGGGCCGGCGCCGCCGCGGGGACCCTCGGGTTCCCCATGGTGACGCGCGGCCAGCAGAAGAAGCTCACGGTGTGGTGGAACCGCGGCTACTACAAGGAAGAGGACGAGGCGATGCTGAAGATCGCCGAGGACTTCCGCAAGGAGAAGAACGTCGACCTCGACATCTCCTTCACCATCCAGGAAGACCTCCTCAAGAAGATCATCAGCGCCATGACGGCGCGCCGGTGCCCCGACGTGGCCTTCTGCTTCTACAACGACTGGGAGGTCATCCCCAAGTACGCGTGGGAAGGAAGGCTGGTCGAGACCACCGACGTCATCAACGAGCTCAAGCCCCGCTACATCGAGAAGTTCCTGCCGGTGGCCAACGTGTACGACAACGTGGCCAAGAA
>Ga0070699_100005551_pt1 | contig 11059 bp, 12 predicted proteins | sample KBSK1503metaG_FD_65473 | JGI IMG/M metagenome (GOLD analysis project Ga0070699, IMG submission 65473) | Corn, switchgrass and miscanthus rhizosphere microbial communities from Kellogg Biological Station, Michigan, USA - KBS K1-50-3 metaG | ecosystem: Host-associated > Plants > Roots >...
ACGTCGTCGTCGCGCAGCATCTGGTCGGCCGTCACCAGATCATCGCCGCGGATGACCAGCACCGTCTCGGGCAGGATGTCGAGGTCTCGCAGGACGTCCTTGACGCGCCGATTGCCGGCCACCTCGACCTCGCGCCGGGGATTGCGCAGCACCACCCTGATGCTCACCCGGCGGGGAACCCCGGCGCTCGCTTGATATCGCGCACCTGACCCACGTGCACGCGGTCGTGGTCGGCCGCGAGCCGCCACCACTGCGCGAGGTCCAGCTCGCCGAGACGGAAGTGCTTGAAGCGCAACGCGCGCGGATCGCACGCGGCGAGCCGATCGAACGACTGCCGGCTCCGCTCGCGCGTCGCTTTGAGGGTGGCGAGCAACTCGGCCAACGGCTTGCCGTGTGCCGGCCACACGCTCTCGGGCGCGTTCGCGGCGACGGAGGCGGGCACCGGCAGCGCGGCGAACTCCACGACGTCGTGCGGAAAGACGGCGGGCGCGCCGCCGGCCGCGGCCTCCTTCGTGAGCTTGGTCGTCAGCTTGCCGGTGGCGACTTCGGCGACTGTGAGGTGATCGATCACCTCGCCGATGGACCACTCGCTCGGCGCCGGCCGCCAGTCGCTTTGATGCTGCGACAGACCCTCGATTTCGCGCAGGAGCGCATCACGCGTGTCCTCGAGCTCACCCCACAGCGTTTGCACGGGCTTGGGCCACGACATGTGGTGGAGTATACATGAGAGCGTCATCATGCCGGACTCGCCCAACGACCAGGCGCGCGCCGCGTGGCGCACCCTGACCTCACGCCCCGTGTACGCCAACCCGTGGATCCGCGTGCGCGAGGACGTCGCGGAGCTTCCGGACGGCCGAACGACGCTCTACGGTGTCGTCGAGTGCGCTCCGGCCGTCGGCGTGCTTCCGTTTCTGGACGCGCGCACCGTCATCCTGGTCGGCCAGTGGCGCTACGTGACGCGCGCCTTCCGCTGGGAGATTCCTACCGGCTCCGTCAAGCCGGGTGAGAGCGAGGAGGCCGCCGCCCAGCGCGAACTTGCCGAGGAAGCCGGGTATGCGGCCGCGCGGCTCGTCAAGCTCTGCACCTTCGACACGTCGAAGTCGATTCTCGACGAGACGGCGCATCTCTACATGGCCGACGACCTGCGAGCCGTCACGCGCACGCCGGACGACACGGAATTCATCGAGGTGCGTGCGTTTGCGTTCGACGAGGTCATGCGCATGGTCGAGCGCTCGGAGATCGTGGACGGGATGACCGCCCTCGCCGTTCTGCACGCCGCGCGGCTCCGCTGAAACATCGTGGGCGACGGGCGCGGCCCCCTCACGCCGGCAAACGTCACTGCAGTGATGGCGCTTGGACGACGGTGAGGTCACGGCGCTTCACTTTCGCGATGGCCGGCCCGGTCACCGTCGGAAACTCCAGGTCGATGTCCGCTTTTTCTCCCGGCGCCAGCTTCTCGGTCTCCGTCGTGGTGGTCGCCGTGCCCAGGAGCTTGCCGCTGGCGTCGAACGCCTTGCCCACCACCTTCACCTGGCGCAGCGGCACATCAGCCTGGTTCTGCACCGTTCCTTTGACGTCTTCCACCTTCACCTTGTCCCTGAGATCCCTGGCCGCCAGCGGGCCAACGATCACGAGCGGGATCAGCAACGCGACGGTCACGGCCCAGAACGTCTTCATGACGACTCCTCCACGGGCACGAGGTGACCGTCGTATCTTCCGCCCGCCGTCGATCCCGCGCAAACGTCACGGGATCGGCGCCGGATCGTGGCGCGCTTGTTTGACAGGGTCGAAGGCCGTTCCTACACTAGCGCCCGCTATGGCCCCCGACGCGCGCGTCCTCGGACTCTCCTGTCTCCGCTGCCGCGCGCGCTTCGACGAGCCGCGTCTGTTCACGGGCTGCCCGCGCTGTCGCGCGCAGGGCGTCGCGGTGAACCTCACCGTCGAATACGATCTCTCGCCGCTCGCCGGCATCACGACGGACACGTTCGGCACGACAGCGCGCGGCCTCTGGCGGTTTCGCCACCTGCTTCCCGTGCGGCCGACAGCACCGATCTCGCTCGGCGAGGGCGCCACGCCGCTCGTCCACCTCGAGCGCCTCGGCCGGCGGCTCGGCCTGCCACGGCTCTACGCGAAGGACGAGAGTCAGAATCCGACGTGGTCGTACAAGGACCGGCTGTGCGCGACGGCGGTCACACACGCCGTCGAAACCGGCGCACGCGTGATCACGATCTCGTCCACCGGCAATCACGGCGCGTCCACGGCCGCGTATGCCGCGCGCGCCGGCCTGCCGTGCGTCATCTTCACGCTCGCGTCGGTTCCCGAAACCATGAAGACGCTCATGCAGGCCTACGGCGCGGCCGTCGTCGCCTGCCCGACGTCGGAGTCGCGCTGGGACCTCATGCGGCAGGGCGTCGAGCGCTTCGGCTGGTATCCGACGAGCGGCTTCGTCACGCCGCCCGTCGGCTCCAATCCGTGGGGCGTCGAAGGGTACAAGACGATCGCGTACGAGCTCGCCGAAGACCTCGGCTGGACGGCGCCCGACGTCGTCGTCGTGCCCAGCGCCTACAGCGACGGGCTCTACGGAATCTGGAAGGGATGGACGGAGCTGCAGACGCTCGGCCTCGTGAAGCACGCGCCGCGCATGATCGCCGCCGAGCCGTTCGGTCCCCTCGCCCACGCGCTCGAGCACGGGCTGCAGGCGCCCGAGCCGGTCGAGGCGCCGGCGCCGTCCGTCGCGTTCTCGATCGCCTCGCGCTACGGCACGTGGCAGGGACTCGCCGCGCTGCGCGAGTCCGGCGGCACCGGCGTCCGACTGACCGATGAGGGCGTGCTCGAGGCGCAGCGCGCGCTGGCGCGCGAAGAGGGGCTCTTCGTCGAGCCCTCGTCAGCGGCGGCGCTGACCGCGGTCATGCAGCTCGTCGCGCGCGGGTCCCTCGACGCGGAGCAGACCGTCGTCGTCGTACTGACCTCCGGCGGACTAAAAGATACCGGTGCCAGCCGCACGTGGCTGCCGCCCGTGCCTGCCGCCGACGGCGGCTTCGACCGCCTGCTCACCGTCCTCCGCGAGTCGTATGGACTGGCGCTGGACCGATAGCCTCGGCGTCGCGCTCATGGGGCGCGCCATCGCCGGGCGCGCCACCGAGTCCGCGCGCGCCGCCGAGCACGCGGGGCTCAGCAGCCTCTGGATCATCGAGGACTACTTTCAGCCGGGCGCGTACACGCTCGCCGCGGCGGCCGCCGCGGTCACCGACCGCATCGTGATCGGCCTCGGGGTCGTCAACCCCTACACGCGCCATCCGGCGCTCATCGCCATGGAGACCGCGGCGCTGGCGGGGATCGCGCCGGGTCGTGTCGTCCTCGGGCTGGGCAGCAGCAACCGGAAGTGGATCGAGGAGCAGATGGCGATCCCGTTCAAGACGCCGCTGCGCGGGCTGCGCGAGGGCGTCGAGATCGTGCGGCGGCTCCTCGACGGTCAGCGGGTCACGTATGCGGGAGAAGTGTTCGCCGTGCACGACGTGGCGCTCGAGGCCCCGCCGCCGGCGCCCGTGCCCATCCTGCTCGGCGTCAAGGGGCCGCGAGCGCTCGCGCTGGCCGCGGAGGTTGCCGACGGCGTGCACTGCTCCGTCCTCGCCTCGCCGGCTCACGTGCGACGCGTCCGCGCCACGACCTCGTCACGGTCCCGCGACGACTTCGCCGTCATCACGTACGTTCCCGTCGCCGTCTCCGACGACCGCGCTCAGGCGCGCGCTTGGGTGCGGCCTCTCATCGCCCACTACCTCGGCCTCCTCCACGGCCAGACGATCCTCCAGGACGCGGGGCTGGACGCCGCGCGGACCCAGCCGTTCCGCGATGCGCTCGCGGCCGGGCGCACCGCCGTCGATCTCGTCACCGACGACATGGTCGACGCCTTCGCCGTCGCCGGGACGCCGAGCGAGTGCCGCGCCGCCCTCGCGCGGTGGGCCGAGGCCGGCCTCGACTGCGCGGTGGCGGTCCTCCCCGCCCGCGCCGATCTCGCGCGCCAGCTGGAGCACATCGGTCGAGAGCTCGCACCCGCGTGGAAGGAGATGCGATGCCGCTGAGGTTCGGCGTGCACATCCCGACGTGCATCGAGGGCATGATGTACCCGGTGCCGTTCGCAAAGCCGGAGGACATCCTGCCGACAGCATCGCTGGCCGAGCGCGCCGGCTTCGACTCCGTGTGGGGCAACGACCACATGACCACCCAGCGCTACGTGCAGCGCGAGTGGCCCGAGCCGCCAAGCTTCTACGAGCCGCTCATCACGTTCACCTACGTGGCCGCGCGCACCGAGCGCATCCGGCTGGCCACCGGCATCATCGTGCTGCCGATGCGCACGATGCCGGTCCTGGCCAAGCAGGTGGCGACGCTCGATCAGCTCTCCGGCGGCCGCGTGATCCTCGGCGTGGGCACCGGCGCCTATCGCGAGGAGTACGAGGCCTTGTATCCCGACGCGCGCGATGCCCGTCGGGGCGAGATCGTCGACGAGGGCATGCGCGCGCTGCGCCTGCTCTTCACCGAGCGAAAGGCGACCTTCCGCGGCAAGCACGTGCGCTTCCAGGACGTGGAGTGCTTCCCCAAACCGCGGCAATCGCCGCTGCCGATGTATGCGGGCGGCAACCACCCCGAGGTACGGCGCCGCGCTGGCGAGTACGGCGAGGGCTGGATGCCGGCCGTGCTCTCGCCGGAGGAGATCGCGCGCGGGGTGCAGGACGTCCACCGCGCCGCGGACAAGGCCGGGCGCGACGGCTCCGTGATCGACATCGCGCCGCAGTTCGCGTGTTCCATCGGCCGCACCCACGACGAGGCGGTGAAGCGCTTCCAAAGCTCGCAGCTCTACAAGCACCTGGAGTCCCTGAAGCGCTCCACGCTGCGCGAGCAGACGGGCGGCTTCGAGCAGCGCAACCTCATCGGCAGCCCGGCCGAGATCTGCGAGCGCATCAGCGTCTACCAGCAGGCGGGCGTCACCACCCTCTCGGGCCTGCTCTTCGTAGCCAACACCGTGCCCGAGATGCAGGACGCGATCGAGCTTTTCGGGCGCGAGGTCATTCCCAACTTCAGGTGAGAGCATGGACGCACATCGACGACAGCGCCTGACCGCCGTGCTCGAGGCCGAGGGCCTCGACGCGCTGGTCGCCACCACGACGGAGAACGTCTACTACGTGAGCGGCCTGCGCTCCATCTCGCACGCGCTCTTCCGCGGCCTCGAGCTCTACGCCGTCTTCACGCGCCGCGGGACCGCGCTGGTCATCCCATTCATCGACACGACCGGCGTGGCCTCCGATCGGATCGAGGTCGATCACCTCGCCTGCTACGGCAAGTTCTTCTTCGAATACGCCGACGAGCCCGGCGAGATCGGCCGCAAGATCCGCGACTGGACGCGCGCGCCCGCGCCGAGCCCGGCCGACGCCCTGGCCGGCGTCCTCGGCGATCTCGGCGTGCTCGGCCGGCGCGTGGGTCTCGACGAGGGCAACCTGTTCGCGCCCACGTGGAAGCGCGTCGAGGAGCGCCTGGCAGGGACGTCCCTCGTGCCCGCGTACCAGATGTTTCGCCAGGCGCGCATGGTGAAGGGGCCCGACGAGGTGGCGGCGCTGGAGCGCGCGGCGCTCGTCGCCGAGGACGGGATCGGCGCGGTCCTGGCGATGCTCAAGCCCGGCGTCACCGAGCGCGATGCCGCGCGAGTGTACGAGCAGGAGGTGCTGCGCCGGGGCGCCCAGCCGTTCTTCACGGTGGTCACCATCGGCGAGCGCGCGGCGCTCGCGGATGTCTATCCCTCGGACCGTGCGCTCCGCCCGGGCGACCTCGTGCGCTTCGACCTCGGCTGTCTCTGGGGCCCCTATCGCTCGGACATCTCGCGCACGGCCGTGCTGGGCGCGCCCACCGACAAGCAGGAGCGTTACTACGCGGCGATCCTCGCCGGCGAGCGGGCCGCGATCGCGGCCATGAAGCCCGGCGTGCCGGTGAGCCGGCTCTTCGATCTCGCCGTGCGCGTCACGCGTGAGGCTGGCATGCCGCACTACCAGCGACACCACGTCGGCCACGGGATCGGGCTCGAGCCCTACGACCCGCCGACGATCAACGCGACGACGAACACCGCGCTGGAAGCCGGCATGGTGTTCTGCGTGGAGACGCCCTACTACGAGCACGGCTGGGGCGGTGTGCAGGTCGAGGACGCCGTCGAGGTGACGTCGACCGGCGCGCGGACACTGACGCGCTCCAGCCAGGATCTCGCCGTGATCGCATAATGGGGGGCCCCGACATGGCCCCCCATACCCCCCCAAACGCTCGGGCCGCCCCGGCGAAGCCGTGGCGTCCCTCGTTATCGCGCTTGTCCGAAGAGGAGGCCCTCATGCGAGTCGCACTGACCCTCGTCACCCTGCTGCTCGCGGCGCTGTCCGCCGGCGTGTGGTCCGCCGGAGCGCAGGCTCCGCCCATCCGCATCGGCTTCGCCTCCGCGATGAGCGGGCCCGCCGCCATCACCGGCGAGGGCGTGCGCTGGGGCGCCACGCTCGCCGTCGAAGAGATCAACGCCAAGGGCGGCATCATGGGCCGGAAGATCGAGGCTTTTTTCGCCGACAACAAGGCCCAGCCAGGCGAGGCGGTGAGCGCCGTGCGCAAGCTCGCCGACGTGGACCAGGTCGACGTCATCATCGGTCAGACGCACAGCGGCGCCTGCCTGGGCGCCATGCCGGTCGTCAAGGAGCTCGGCGTGCCGATGGTGATCGAGGCGTGCTCGCATCCGCAGATCCGCGCGCTGAGCGGCAAGGGCGGCAACGAGTGGACGTTCCGCGTGGCCCTCGACGACGAGATCATGGCGTACACGTTCGCCCGGTACATGGCGCGCCAGGGCGTGAAGAGCTCGTCCATCCTGGCCATGAACAACGACTTCGGCCGCGGGGCCGCCAATGCCTACGACGCCGCGTTCAAGAAGGCCAACATCAAGCTGCTGTCGACCGAGTTCTTCGACCCCGGCCAGCCCGACTACCGCCCAGTGCTCACGCGACTGAAGCGGGCGAATCCCGAGACGATCCTGGCGGTCATCCTGGCCAGCGACGGCGCGCCCTTCATGCGGCAGTTCCGCGAGCTCGGCCTCACGCAGCGGGTGTTCTCGCGCGGGAGCCTCGGCTCCGCCGAGTTCCTCTATCAGGTCCGCGACAATCCCAAGATCGGTGACGGCGTCATCGAGGCCAGTTACTGGATCACCGGCCTCGATCCGGAGTGGGACAAGAAGTGGACCGAGCGCTACAAGGTGCCGCCCCGCATCCACGGCAGCCTGGCGGCCATCACGCTCAGGTGGGCGGTGGTGCCGGCGCTCGAGATCGCGCTGAAAAAGCACGGCAAGGCCGATCGCCAGACGATCCGCGCGGCGCTGGAGGAGGTCGACGTCAAGGACTCACCGCTCGGGCCGATCAAGTTCGACGCGAATCACCAGGCCTGGATCAACATGATCCTGATCGAGATGCGTGACGGCCAGCTGCACATCCTCGAGAAGCTGCCGACGAGTCCGGCGCTGCTCAACTGATCTTCGACCTTCTCGAGCAGCTGCTGCACGGGCTCACGCTCGGCGCGATGTACGCCATGGTCGCCGCCGGGCTGGCCCTCATGCTCGGCGTGGCGCGCCTGATCAACTTCGCCCATGGCGAGTTCTTCATGCTCGGTGCCTATACGTTCTGGTACGGCTACAGCGAGGTCGGCCTGCCATACGCCGTCGCCGCGCTGCTGGCGCCGGCGGTCATGGTGGTCTTCGGTGTCGTGTACCAGCGCACGGTCATCCGTGCGATCTTGCCGCGCTCCTGGCACGTGCAGCTCATCGCGACGCTGGCGACGTCGATCGTGCTCACGAATCTCGCCATCATCGTTCTCGGCACCCAGCCCAAGGAGGTGCCGACGGCGCTCTCCTCGCGCATCCTCGACGTCGGCGGCTTCCGCGTGGCGTGGCAGCGGCTCCTCGTGCTCGTGGCCGCCCTGGTCATCTTCTGGGGGCTCCACCGCTTCGTGGCGCGCACGCGCACGGGCCGCGCGATGCGCGCGATGTCGCAGAACCGCGAAGCGTGCGCCGTGGTGGGCGTCGACGTGCAGCGCGTGACGCTGGTGACCTTCGCGCTCTCGGGGGCCCTGGCCGCCCTCGCCGCCGCGCTCGTCTCGCCGCTGTTCAACATCTTCCCCGACATGGGCACCGCGCTGACGCTGAAGGCGTTCGCGGCCGTCGTTGCGGGCGGCTTCGGTTACGTCAACGGCGCGATCGCCGCCAGCTTCCTGATCGGCGTCACGGAGGCGCTGGCCGGCAGCTACATCTCCTACGCCTACAAGGACGCGATCGCGTTCCTGATCATGATCGCGGTGCTCCTCTGGCGGCCGCAGGGCCTCTTCGGCCGCCGGATCGGGATCTGACGTGCGGCGCGCGGCCACGCTGCTGCTCGCCGCCGTCGTCGTGTCCGCGCCCTGGCTGGTGGCGGCGGCGGTGCCGCGCCAGCAGCGCTACGTGCTGCACGTCCTGATCTTCACCGCCCTCTTCGCCGCGCTGGCGCTGTCGTACGACCTCATCGTCGGCCACGTCGGCAGCCTCTCGCTCGCGCACCCGGCGTTCTTCGGCGTCGGAGCCTACGCGGCGGCGATCCTCGCCACGCGAGCCGGATGGCCGTTCCTCGCCGACCTCCTCGGCGCCGTGCTGGCCGCCGCCGTCATAGCCGCGCTCGTCGGTGTGCCGCTCTTCCGGCTGACCGAGCACGCCTTCGCCGTCGGCACGCTCGGCCTGGCGCTCGTCGCGTCGATCGTCGCGAACAACTGGGTGGAGGTCACACGTGGGCCGCTCTGCATCACCAGCATCCCGAAGCCCGTCCTCGGCCTGCCCGGCGGGCCGGCGCTCGCCGTCACGACGCTGCCCGGCCACTACTGGCTCGCCCTGGCCGCGCTCGGCGCGATCGTGCTGCTCTATCGGGGCCTGACGACGTTCCGGCTGGGGCGTGCGTTTCACGCCGTGCGCGACAACGAGCCGCTGGCCGGCGCCGCCGGGATCGACGCCCTCAAGTACCGCCTGCTCGCCTTCACCATTGGCGCCGGGCTCGCCGGGGGCGTCGGCGCGCTCTATGTCCACTATCTTTCCGTGATGTGTCCGGAGGAGATGACCGTCGCGCTCACCGTGAATCTTCTCGTCATCGTCTTCCTCGGCGGCGTGGGCAGCCTGCGCGGCGTGCTGGTGGGCGCCGTGCTCTTCACCGCGCTTCCCGAGGTGTTGCGCCTGGCGCCGACGTGGCGCCTCGTCATCTATGGCGTCCTCCTGCTGCTCGTCGTCGTCCGGTCGCCGGAGGGGATCGAGAGCCTACTGCGTCGCGCGAGCGGCGCGCGGGCGACCCGCTGATGGCGCTGCTGGAGGTTCGCGGCCTCGTCAAGCGCTTCCTCGGCGTCACGGCGGTGGACCAGGTGGACCTCGCCGTCGAGCGTGGTGAGCTCGTCAGCCTGATCGGCCCGAATGGCTCCGGCAAAACGACGCTCTTCAATTGCGTCACCGGCTATCTCGCCGCCGACGCCGGGCGCGTGCTCTTCCGCGGCCGGGACCTGACCAACGCCGCGCCTCACCGTGTGGCTCGGCTGGGCGTGGCGCGCACGTTCCAGCAGGTCAGCGTTTTCCCGCGTCTGAGCGCGCTCGAGAATCTCCTGGTCTTTCTGCAGCAGCACCAGGAGGAGCACCTGCTGGCGCGACTGCTCCGCACCCGGCGCCTGCAGCGACTCGAGGTCGAGGCCGTCGAGCGCGCGCGCCGGCTGCTCGACCTGGTCGGCCTGGCCGACCGGGCCGACGCCGGCGCCGGCAGTCTCTCCTACGGACAGCGCAAGCTGCTCGCCTTCGCCGCCGCGCTCATGCCCGATCCCGATCTGCTCCTTCTCGACGAGCCCGCCGCCGCCGTGAATCCGACGATGATCAACCAGATGAAGGAGCACATCCTCGATCTGCACCGACAGGGCAAGACCGTGCTGCTGGTCGAGCACAACATGGAGGTGGTGATGGACATCTCCCAGCGCGTCGTCGTGCTCGACCACGGCCAGAAGATCGCCGAAGGATCGCCGGACGCGATCCGCCGGGACTCGCGCGTCATCGAGGCGTACTTTGGCCACTGACGACGCCGCCGCGCGTGACAGTGCGCTCCTCGAGCTGAGCGACGTCGTCGCCGGCTATGAAGAGGTGGAGGTGCTGCGCGGCGTATCGCTCGCGGTGCGCGCCGGCGAGATCGTTTGCATCATCGGCGCCAACGGCGCTGGCAAGTCGACGCTACTGCGCACCGTGTTTGGCATGGTGCAGCCGCGCGAAGGCACGATCAGGTTCGCCGGCGAGGACATCGCGCGCCGGTCATCGCTCGAGGTTCTTCGGCGCGGCATCGGCTACGTCCCGCAAGGGCGCTGCAACTTCCCGGCGATGAGCGTCGAGGAAAACCTCGAGATGGGCGCCTACCTACGCCGCGACGCCCGCGTGCGCGGCGACATCGAGGCGCTCCTCGCGCGTTTCCCCATGCTGGCCACCAAGCGCCGCGACCTGGCCGGCACGCTCTCCGGCGGCCAGCAGCAGATCCTCGAGATGGCGATCGCGCTGCTGCTCAATCCCCGATTGCTGATGGTCGACGAGCCGTCTCTGGGGCTCGACCCGCGCATGGTGGAGATCGTGTTCGACACGCTCCTGGCGATCAACCGCGAGGGCACCACCGTCCTCATGGTCGAGCAGAACGCGAAGAAGGCGCTGTCCGTGTCGCACCGCGGCTTCGTCCTTGAGCTTGGCCGCAATCGCTTCGAGGGCACCGGGCGCGAGCTGCTCGACAACCGCGACGTGCGCCAGCACTACCTCGGAGGGTAGCGAGACGCGTTACTTCTTGCCGCCACTCACGAGCAGCTGCAGTCGCATATTGGTCTCTTTCTCACGTTGAAGATCGGCGGCAATTGTCTGCCCGCGTGCTCGCTCTCCCTGGAGCTCGGCCCCGATCCGATCATTCTCCGCGCGCAGATCTTTGACCCGGCGCTCCAGGCTCGTACTCTTCTCCAGAGCGTCATTCAATTCGCC
>Ga0070699_100005552_pt1 | contig 11059 bp, 10 predicted proteins | sample KBSK1503metaG_FD_65473 | JGI IMG/M metagenome (GOLD analysis project Ga0070699, IMG submission 65473) | Corn, switchgrass and miscanthus rhizosphere microbial communities from Kellogg Biological Station, Michigan, USA - KBS K1-50-3 metaG | ecosystem: Host-associated > Plants > Roots >...
TTCCGGCCAAAAGCTTCGCGGTCATCGTATTCGGGTGGTGGAAGTCGCCCTTGGTCGCATCGTAAACGATGTCTTTCAGGCTAACGTTGATTGTCTTGTCGCCGAGCTTGACGTCGAAAGTCTGATCGGGCTTGTCTCGCAAGCTGTCGAGAAACAACGGATCCACGGTTGCCGGCTCTTTTCCTACGAGTCCTGCCAACGCAGCCCGTTCTGTGCCGTGGCCCTTACCGGTGGCGCTGAGGCTTCCGAAAAGGTGAACTTTCAAAGCCGTCGCTTTGGCGAGTTTGTCGGCCGGAAGCTTCGTAGCTCGCTGGTAGAAATCGTACGTAATGCGCATCGGCCCAATCGTGTGGGAGCTTGAAGGGCCCGGCCCTACTTTGTAGAACTCATCAACGATCGTCAAAACGGGCCCCTGGCCCTTCTGCACTACGTTAAGCTTCGGATCAAGCGGCGGCGCCGGTGAAGATTGCTGCTGCAGTACCGGTAGCGTGGTGACGGCCTTCTCTATTCTCTCGTGAGCCGAAACGATGCTGCCCGTCATCACTGCGGCCGCACCCCCCACAGCGCTGCGTATCAAGAAACTACGGCGATCCACGCCAGGCGGAACCGCCTTCGAAACTAACTCGATTGTGCTACCAAGCGGATCTCCCAAATCGGCAGCAGGTGTTTGCGTGGTAGAACCGGCGTCAACCTCAGGTGTCTTGTCTTCTTTGATCATTTCCTATCTCCTTGTTTCGAAACGTATGGTTGTGGGCTGCTCAGCTACTGGTCCAACACTGGAGTCCAGGTCTTGTCCGGATTGAAGCGATCGATCGTTTGAAAGAGTTCCAGCGTCTTTGGGCCCAGATCTTTTTCGTAGACCACGCCATCCTGACTGACGATGAAACTCTTTACCCCGGTGTTTCGGTATTCCGCCGGTGAAGCGATGAGAGCGAAGCCGCCAATCATCACGCCCTTAAGCACGTAGTCCAGCTCGCCAAGCGGTGCAGCCGGGCCCTGGCCCTTCAGGACTTTGAAGAAGTAGCCGTGATACGGCTCGGATCGACTCGAATAGCCGCGCGCAATCGCGGCTGCGACTTTTTCGCCAAGTGGCCCGTCCCAGGTGCCGTCCGCGTTCTTCCACGAGAGCCCATCCTGCTGTCCTTCGGTGCTGATAATTCGCTGAGCGTATTGATTGACCGAGCCTTGCTTCTTCGCTAGCGCATACTCGTTTTGCGCCTCCACGTAGCCGCGGCAGATCTGAATTGCGTCAAGTTCGTTACCGCCGACCCGCCGGTAAAGCAGTTCCTGCCGGCCGGCGCGAGCATCGAACGACCATGTCTTGCCGGTCTTAACAATCGGCACGGCAAACGGCCATTCATCTTCTCCAATGGAAAGAATGGCGCGCTGCCGATTCTTCGGCTGCAGAGTGATCTGGTTTTTCACTCGAGCCAACGCCGCGAATTCTGTCGCCACCTCTTTATCGCGGGCCGGTTCGCCGGTGTGGATAATGTCCCAACTATCCGGGCCGAAAATTTCTTTGAGCGCACTCTCATCAAATGTTTCAGCCGCGGCGATGAGCGCACTCGCCGCCTCTTCAGGCGTCGAGAATGCCTTGCCGTTCGTTACCGCCGTTTGCGCATGCAACCTGGTAGCAGCGACTAACAGCAGGCAAGAGAAAAAGAAAACCATTCCCGCAACGGCAGCGCCCTTCGCCGAACGCGTTTGCAAAGGCTCCGACTTCATGTGATTTCTCCGGTTCATAATTCGTTACCTCCTTCGTCCACCACCACCGCCACGACCGCCGCCACCACCACCACCGCGGCCCCCACCGCCAAATCCGCCGCCACCACCGCCACCGCGGCTCCCACCGCCGAATCCTCCGCTGCCCATACTGGAACTGCCGCGACTGCTGCTGGCGCGAGTACTCGCCCCACCAAAGCCGCCTGAGTTGCCGCTACCGAAACCGCCGCGATTTCCTGCGCCGGAACTACTTCCCAAACTGCGATTGCCAGCGCGGTCGCTGCCGCTACTCCCAAGGGACCCGCTTCCTCCTATGGAACGATCACTCACCCCACTGCCGCCGCGATTTGAAACACGGTCACCCGCACCACCCCGATCACCAACGGCGCCGCGATTACCCAGGTCACGGTTTCCAGCGCTACCGCGATCGCCAACGCCACCGCGATCACCAATCCCGCCGCGGTCACCGACATTACCGCGATTAGCGCTACCGAGATTTCCGCCCTGGCGCCCGATATCTTTTGTCGCCGCTCGTTGGCGGTTCCCCAATGAATCACCGCGGGCATTGCCGCCGAAGCGGTCAGCTGTGCCGCGGTCGCCGTAAGGAGCGCCGCCGCGATGAGTCGGGTTGTGTTGCCACTTGTTACCGCCGAGGGCATTGACGCGGTTGCCGCCGTTAATGTTGTTGCGGTTGCCGCCATTGATGTTGGTATTGCGGTTAAAGTTATTGTTGTTGTTAATGTTGATGTCGTTACCGCCCCAGCCGGCGCCCCAACCCCAACCGCCGCCGCCCCACGCAGCACCGATTGCCAGGCCAACTCCAAATGAAATCGCGCTGGCTGCGATCACGCCGCCGGCTGGATATGGTGGATAGTAGATAGGCGGGTAGGGATAGATCGGCGCTCCGTAGGCGTAGACCGGATCGTATGAAGGCACGTAGACGACTTGCGGGTTCGATTGCTCGATCACAATCACTTGCTTGCTCTCGATAACCTGAGTTTCCACAGTCTGCTGTTGATTCGACTGCAATGTTCCTTTGCCCTGCGCCTTCACCCGCATGCGCTGGATTGCGTCCATCACATCGCTCTGCTGGGCGAGAAAAACGTTACCCAGATCGGTGGTCCATTGAATGTCATCAGCGAGCCGCTTAACTAAATCAGGCAAGATAGCCATCGCCTGGATGCTCGGATCCCACGGTTGCTTCTTAACCGCCTCGGCTAATTTCTTTTGGTCTTTGACGAGATCCTTGTTTCGGTCGAGCCACTGGTGAAGCTGAATAATCTCCAGCGGATAGGTCGAGGCCACCAGCGTCTGGCTAAGCAGGTTGTCGGGATAGAGCGCTATCGGGGCCACCAGCGACTCAAGTTGATCCGGCGGGACCTTTACTGTCTCATCCGCGGCCGGCGGAGGTGGCTGAATACTCCGCGCCTGGATCAGTGGTGTTCCGGCGAGCAGCAAACTTGCGCAAGTAAGTGCGACAACGCTGCGCGCCAATGCTCGATTTCCTCGTAATACGTTTCTTTTCATTTCAAGCCTCCTCAAGATTCGGCGCGACTAGTCAATTCGATTCACCCACCTGTCCTCTGGGGTAGTTCAAACCAGATTCATCTGTTCGCGTTTTCAAAATTTGAATTCCTTCTTGAAGTTGTATTTGAAGGAAAACTGAAGATGAACGTCTTCGGATGAGAAGCCGTCCAAAAAGTTCTCTCGCCTGCCCCAAATCACCTCGCTGCCGACCATGACGTTGTCGACCGGATAGAACAGCAGATTGCCCGAGGCATAGTGACCGCGACGGAAAGCGTTTGGCAGCTGCCCGTCAGAATTCGAGATATCGAGAATCGAGTATCCGATCGAGCTGCTGAAACGCTTGTTCCAGGTATGGTCGAGATAGGCCATTGCCGCCCACATCGGTAAGGCCTTGCCTGTGACCGGCGTCCGCGGGTTGGACGAGTGCGTTAAGGCGATGCCTACATCAACCGGTGCATCATTCATGTAGTTCTGAATGCCGTGACCGTAGACGAACGAAAACTTGCCGACGTTTTTCTTGCCAAAGTTCAGGCCGGAAGTGAGGCTCAGGCCGGCTCCGGTTGCTCGACCACCTAAGTCGAAGGCGTCGGCAACGGTGTCGACCCATTTGATTTCTCGGACAACGCCGGCGGCCTGGAAGTGACCCCAGTCTCTGTCGAAGCGCACGTTAGCGGTGAGATCGGGTAGCGGGAACCTTGGCTTCACTCCCTGCAACTCGATCCGATCCGCCACCCGACCCGCGTCTGCGCTCGCGCCCGGACGCTCCGCGGCGATGGTGATGGAGTTCTTCCCCTTGAGCGGCATCCAGCGAAACTGCACGTTGCGATACCAGGCGATTCCGTTTGGACCCCAGTACTCATTGGTGTTGGGAAACACATCTGGATCGACAAAGACGCTCCAGTTCTGGCCCGCCCCGAACTGGCCCAGCTCACCGTAAGCGTGTCGCAGGCGAAAAGTAGTCTGACCGGCATCAGCGCCGGTACCGAATAGCTCGAACTCAAATATCGTTTTCAGTTCGCCATATTTCGTTGGCGTGGTCGACTTAACGCCCAGGCGAGATTGCCTGACGCTGGTGAAGAAATTGCCGTTGGGGGCGAACTGATCCCTGAAAGCCGGCAGCTTCACCGGGCGGACGGTATCAAACCAGTCAGGATCCGCTTGCTTGAATTGATAACCCGCGTCGAGCATCGCAAATCCATAAATCGTAAAGGTGCTCTCACCTTTTTTGTCTGCGTCTTGTGGTGGTTTTGCGACAGCCCCGGTCGCGGGCCCGGATGCTAACGAATAGGTGGCTTCGACGATTGTGGGAGCAGGATTCTTGCGCTCTTCCTTTGCAACAGCGATCTGTTCCTTTAACTCCAGCACCGATTTCTCCAGTTGTTGTAGGCGTTCCTTGAGCTGTTCCACTTCCGATTTCTGAGTTGTCGCTTGAGTCTGCGCGACCGCTGGGCTTGCGTGGACCACGAGCAGCGCGATCAGAGCCGGCGCCAGGCCTGAAAGTCTTCTCCAAGTCGTTCGTCGATCTGTCTTCATGCCTTCTCCTTCTCTGAGTCCCGCTGGCTTTGCCAGACGAGTATTGCTCCAGAAGTCGAATCGTAGAGAAAAGGTGAAGACTCAGAAACTGTCAAAACTTACAGGTTGGTTTTCAGTGGCAGAACGAGGAGAGCTTGAAGTGTGATTGGTTTGTAATGTCCGGGCGCTGAACGTCGAAAATAACGGTCGGAAAAAATCGGTCTTTGGCTGATGCGGCCCGGTTTCCAATCCTCGCCGGAAACTGTTTGGGCTGTTTCAGGTAACTAACCGTGCCCGCTCCAGAGGACATCGGGTCAACTGTCAAAAATGACAGTTCACCGGTGCCGCTTCATGCCATAAGTTCGATTAGGGGGATACTCAGGATGAAATCCGGTATGAAGTCTACAATCGACGCGACGGTCTGCGTTGCAGTTGCGCTTCTCATAATGACGGTTGGTCCTGTTGCGATGGCCCAGGATCCGGCTGGTGAGGAGCAGCAGCGAGACACATGCGACGGACTTGGAAGACTCGAGCGTAAGCGGTGCGAGAGTGGGGAACTCACCCGCACTGTCGGTCTACCTTTTGAAGATGCCTCAGAGGGGTCGATGAACGGAGACGAGCGCCAGTCACGCCGAGCCGAGATCAGCGAGGGCCTGCAGTACCTCAAAGGTGTGGGCAGCTATTTAATGCGGGCTTCAAAATCTGATGTTCTCGACCTCGATGCGCTGGCAACCGCAACCGAGCAGATCCGGAAACACACAAGCCGGCTTCGGTCCCGCCTGGCACTCCCGCTCTCAACACCCAGAGCCGCTGTCGGAGAGCTGGAGCTACCCGCTGATCGCCCACAATTGAGACGTTCGATTCACACCCTCTCCAGCATGATCGCCGAGGCCGTTCAAAACCCATTACTGAAGGGCCAGGTACTTGACGTAATGGGCGCCGCGAAAGCCAGGAACGATCTGGACAAAATAGTGGAGTTAAGCGAGCGAATCAGGACGCAATGCGAGTTGTTTGGCAAAACCGGCCCATAAAGCGAGTGGCCGGCTCGAGGTTCGCTGATCCTGGGAAAAGCAAAGAATATTGTCTTTCCCGTTCAAAGGCGTAGAGATGTGCGAGCGATTGAATGAATGAAACAAATCGAATCGCCAGTTTTGTATTGCCGGCGAGGCACGCTTTGGTCTTGCGGGCAGGCGAAGGCCCGCATGATCCGGATTACTTGCTCGCACGCGCAGCAGCTACCGGAGCAAAGGGCGCGGTTGGAGACCTGTATCACCGTCACAGCCGGCGAGTATACTCATTGTGCTTTCGTATGACGCGAGATGCCGCGGAGGCCGAAGACCTTACCCAGGAAGTCTTCATCCAGCTGCTGCGAAAAGTCGACTCCTTTCGCGGAGAGAGCCGGTTTACCACCTGGCTTCATCGCCTCACCGTGAATCATGTTCTGATGCACTTCCGCCGAGTTACCCGGCGTAAAGAACAGTTGCCGGGTGAAATTGAAAGAGAGATCAGAATCTCAAATGAGCCTTCGGCAGACCTCAAGTTCATAGATCGAATTGCGCTAAACGCCGCCCTGGCGAAATTGCCTTCAGGCTGCCGTGCGATATTTCTGCTGTTTGATATTGAGGGTTACAACCACCGAGAGATCGCTACTATTTTCGGCTGTTCTATTGGAAATTCGAAGTCACAACTGCACAAAGCGCGACGGAAGCTCAGGCGTTTGCTGGAAACATGAGGGCTGCGGTCACGACCCGTTGCGAGAGTCAGCGGTTGGCAGTCGGTTCCGTTTGTCCTTAGTGACAGCATAAAAGGAACAACCAGCCCTTGTTCGGCGCCTAATCCCGCACTACGACTTCGCAGGCGGTGGATACTTCTTGAACATCTTCGCCATTGCCTTGTTCAGATTCTTGTTGACCTTTGCCGGGTCCTTGCCTGAGCCCAAGGTCTTACTTGCCGCCCCGCGCCATATCTGATTCTTGGCGGATACGTCGTAGAGGTCGACGTTAATCGTGCCAATATTGATGGTTGAGCTGGTAGTGGTCGTGGTTGACATGCCGCCGCCATAGCCACCCCAACCGCCCCAACGGCCATAACCCCAACCGCCACCCATGTCACTACTGTACGAGTTCCACTGCTTTTCCTGGTTTACCGCAGCCTGGTAACACACGTATAGATCGGGAGTGTCATCTTCCGTCCTGGTTAACCCTTTCAGTCCCAGTTGCGCATCGATGGCTTGCATGATCTGCCCGTCGAGAATTTGATTAGGATATTCCGCCTTCGGTACTCGGACCCACTTGTAGGTCTTGTACTTCGCAAAATCGGTGCCGGGCAGGAAGTTGTATTTAATATCTTGCGCACTTGCCGACGCACACCACAGCAGAAGCACTGACAGACTCATACCGATTAGAAGTCTCTTGCGTTTCATCGTTATCACCTTCCTGTCTTGAAAATGGGCCATGTGTTGCGAATCCTATCGGCAGGTGAGGCTGTTGATAACTGTCACTTTTTACAGGAAGCTGGTTGGGAAACAGCTTTGACTTCTAAAAGTTTAGTCGTTGCCGTATGACCATGCAGAGCACCAAGCTCCCGACGACCAACAAAACTATGACCGCGCCCGTCAGCGCGCGCGCGAGAGTCACCCACGGAGAACCGCGGTTCTCACGCGAAAGTGTCAGCGCTCCCTGGGCACCTTGGTGATAAGCCTTAGCCTGCGCACTGGAAATCGCCGCTTCCAGACCTGCTCGGCCGGACACCAGTTGCTCTAGTTGAGTGACGACACGATTCTTCTCCAGTTGTAGCTGGTCGCGGCGTGACTTGCGCAACTCTTCGGGACGGGTTGAGCCGGCGCCATTGAAAAACCGCTCGAGGTTTTCCGGTTTCAGATCGAAGTCGAGCTGTTCCAGCCGAATCTTCAGCTCTGCTTCTTTGTCCTGAACTTCGTGGAGTTGTGCCGTCAGAATCTGAACTTCCTGGGCGGCGTAGGTAGAGTTCTGGGCAGGGGCCCGGGCGGCCAACACCATCACGAACGCTGCGGCCAGGATTAACGCCAACAAGAGTTTCATGGATTGTGACTCCAACTTGGACCAGAGAGATCGGGAAACCGTTTGCCCCTCAGAGGGTAGGAGTGTGTAGCGTTCAGGAATACTAGCAATTTTGACAGGGTGCAGTGGCGATCGTGAGGGCCGCGATCAGCGGCCAACGATTACCGATTGCTTCCAAAACCAGGTAAGCCACTGGCGGGACCAGCCGCAGCGAACTTTTTCATGACTTTTCTCCGGGCATCGATCCACGACTTCACAGTCCTCACCATTTCGCGTTCTATCTGTCGCGTAGTCTTCTCCGCAGTCTTCTCCAACGGGACAGCCTTATTTGCCACGGGAATCTCTCGCTGCTCCCGCTCGATAATCCTGACTGGCTTGTGGGACGAAGTCATAAGAATTCTCGACAAAACCATACTCATGGTTTTAAAGCAGCAGTACTGTCAGATTTGACAGTGTCAAGGGCTGTTGACCGGCACTACTCTCATGCCGGTGTAACGACTTTGAGCTCCTGAGAGAATGGTGAACACCGCAGTTCTTAGCCGAAGGCTGCGGGGCTCGAGGAACCGGACGCTGACTGGTTTTAATGTGACCGCTACCTATGAATGTGAAGAGGAGAATTGTCATGAGAGACAGAAAGTCAATCGCGGTTCCGGTGATTCTGGGCTTGGTGATGACGCTAATCACCGCAGTTGGGTCCGGAGCGCAAAGCGCAAAAAATGCCCATCCCGTAACGGTTCCGGAAGGTCAGAAGCAAAAGATTCAGGGCGTCGTCAGCATCCGCAACGGAGATTCGTTCAAAGTCCGGGATATTGACGGTGCCGAGACTACGGTGCTCTTGAGTTCAGACACGGACGTTACGTCGCATGGATTTAACAAAAAGGATTACCCCGTGACCTACATCATGCGCGGTTTGCGTGTGCAGGCTCAGGGAAAGGGAGATGCCCAGGGCAATCTGCTAGCCGATTGGGTTAGGTTTGATCAGCAGGACCTGCGGGCCGCCCAGGCTCTCGAGCAAACCGCTGAACTCGCTCAGGACAACGAAGCGAGAATTGCCGCCGCTGAACAGGCCGCTCGGGAAGCGCAAGCGAATGCCGAGCGTATGGCTGGACAAATTGCGGAAAACACAGCTCTCGCCAATGACGCCAGAGCCAGGGCCGATGCGGCACAGGCCCAGGCCGATGCGGCTTTCAAGTCTGCGGCGATGGCCAACAACCGTATCAACGGACTCGATGATTACGACACGATTCGTAAAATTCCGGTCCTCTTCAAAGTAAACAGCAGCACCCTTGACGATACCGCAAAGCAGACTATGGACGAAGCGGCAGCCTGGGCCAAGGCAGAGAAAGCCAAGGGGAACGCCAACGGTTGGCTCGTTCAAGTGGTGGGATTTGCAGACACAACCGGCAAGACGGCGAAGAATCGCACCCTGAGCGATCGACGCGCGCAGGCCGTAATTCAATACCTGGTTCTCGTACACAATTTGGATTTGCGCCGTCTGGTTCAACCCTTTGGCTATGGGGAAAACAAACCCGTCGCCGATAACAAAACCGCAGAAGGGCGCGCGCAAAACCGGCGCGTGGAGATCATCATTCTGCAAAATAAGGGGATCGCAAATACGGGCGTGAGCCAAAACCCGTAGTCCATCCTGGTAACGAAGCATCCCCCACCCCCCAACGGCCGGGTTGCCATTGACTGAAGTATTACAGATGGCGCCCGGCCGGATTGTTTAGCGACTGTTGCATTGGAACGACAAAGAAGCTTCGGGAAACTCAGCTTCCAATCCGCTTCAATAACGCCGCCGCACGCTGTCATTTTTGACAGTAGAAGGCCCTCAAAATCGCGAATACGATCTCCACGAATTGAGCACAATTGACTGGGGACTGCCGATCAGCGACTTGAAAGGACGAAGCGAGCCCCACGTTTCGCCCATTGCCAATAAGAGGAGAATTCCAATGAGCATAAGAAAGCAAAGCAAAAAATCAATCACGATGTTAGTGGCTTTCGCCTTTGCCATGGCGCTGGTGACCGCAGTCAGGTCCTCGGCGCAAAGCGCGAGCAATGCCCGTTCTGTAAGTGTTCCGCAAGGTGAGAAACAAAAGGTGCACGGCGTTGTCAGTATCCGAAGCGGCGATACGTTCAGAGTCCGTGATCCCGGCGGATCCGAAACCACGGTAGTTCTAAGTTCAAGCACCGACGTAACTTCACATAGCCGAGGCCTAAGGGGCAAAAAGGATTACCCCGTGACCTACATCATGAAGGGTCTGCGTGTGCAAGCGCAGGGCAGGGGAGATCGTGATGGCAATCTGGTCGCTGAGTGGGTCAGATTTGATGAACAGGACCTTCGGGCGGCTCAGGCCCTCGAGCAGACAGACGAACTTGCCCTCGATAACCAGAGAAGAGTTGAGGCTGCTGAAACTGCAGCTCGAGAGGCGGCAGAGGAAGCGCGGCGGATGGCGGGACAAATTGCCGAAAACACCGCGCTCGCCAACGACGCCAGAGCCAGGGCTGACGCGGCCCAGGCCACGGCAAACCGGGCTTTTAAAGATGCGGCGATGGCCAACAACCGTATCAACGGTCTCGATGACTACGAAACGATTCGCACAATTTCGGTGCTCTTCAAAGTAAACCGCAGCACTATTGACGCCAGGGCCAAGCAGACGATCGATGAGGCGGCCGCCTGGGCCAAAGCAGAGAAAGCCAAGGGCAACACGAACGGTTGGCTGTGTGAAGTAGTAGGATTTGCAGATACCACCGGCAATACAGCCAGGAACCGCGCCCTTAGCGAACGACGCTCGAAGAGTGTTATTCAACAACTGGTTGTCGTGCATGGTTTGGATCTGCGGCGCTTGGTTCAACCGTTTGGCTTCGGTGAGTCCAAGCCGGCTGCGGATAACAGGACCGCGGAAGGGCGGGCGAAAAACCGACGAGTTGAAATCAGAATTCTGCAAAACAAGGGAATCGCAAATAAGGTGGCCACAACTCAATAGTGAATTCAGGGGTGGCGACGGCGAAGGGGGCTGTCAGGCATCGTCCAGGTCAATCTGGCTTACGAGCAGGGGGGGTCCGCGGGGAAACCGACAACCGAGCGCCAGGGGAATCGGTTGTCGTTGAACGATGAAGCGCGGCGGCGGTGGGATACGAAGCGATTCGATCCGACCGCCGCTGAACTTTGTCTGGCCGAGCAGGCTTTGCCTCAAAAGTCGAATCCCACCAACGGCAGTTGGTGGATCGTTCAAGTCCAACCTAAAGGACTGAGTTCT